>JABAOF010001412.1_pt1 | contig 104321 bp, 77 predicted proteins | sample 7062171 | NCBI WGS metagenome assembly JABAOF01 (sample SAMN14538628, study PRJNA623070) | marine sediment metagenome | biome: marine biome [ENVO:00000428]; feature: marine pelagic biome [ENVO:01000023]; material: deep marine sediment [ENVO:00002113] | place: India: Gulf of Khambhat ... | reverse complement strand
AAAAATATAGCAGTAGGGAGCAAGGTTTTATTGCTTTTTTATCCGGCAATTCTTTATTGCTCTAAAAAGTATAGGTATCACAGGCTGTTTTTAGTTTTCCTACCTTGTAAATTAGCCCCTTCTTAATGTGATGGGCATTTATAAGATTGTAAATTGAAGGATACTCCTACTTGCAAAGAAACATAAGAATCATTTTTCAAGCTGGTGCCACGTTGGCGTCCTTTAATACCAATTACGGTGCCTGTTTCATAACTACGGTCTTGCAATAAAAACCAGGTGGTTGGATTTCCATTGGCACCTACGGCAGGGTAAGCATCGGGAGCATATGTAGTGCTTACATCATCTATATAATCCGTATTAGTAAACCGGTAAGTTACTTCAGCAAACAGGTTCATTTTTTCATTTAAAGCATATTTCACCCCTAACCCAAACGGAATACACAATGCTGTAGTGCCATATTGTTTACGATTAGGGTATAGCGGGCTGCCCTGGCCTTCTGTACCTAATGGGCGTAAATAAACTTTAGTTCCATTTAAATAAGTGTAAGGATTGTAAGAAAAAATACCAATCCCCAAACTTACATAAGGGGTAAATCGATATTCAGGGAAACCGGGCAAAAATTTAAAGAAATTAAAATCGCCACTAATGGCCATTTCCCAAATATCTGTATTAAAACTCAGATTACGGCGGCGTTGAAAAGGATTATCGCTATACTTATCTGAATAGCCCAAAAACAAATAATTGCCCGATAAACGAATTCCTACGTAATTGTTGATTTGTTTACGATAGAATAAGCCGCCGGAAAATTTGGGTTTATTCAATTTGCCGGTAGGGTTCAAATCACCAAAATAATGACCGAGCCCAAGGGAAGCCCCAAACTCCCCGTCGTGCACAAAGCTATCATACATTTGCGCATGCAAAGGCAGGTTAGATACGAGGCAGAGGGTGAATAACAGCCAATACTTTCTTATCATCAGATAGCAATATAATTTTATGTAAAAATAAGTTTAAATTACAACCTCATTAAAAAATAATGATAACATTACTAATTTCTTTTATCGAGCCCCCAGGTTAATTTAGAATGCAGGGTAGAAAGAAAACTATTTTCATTTAACCGTATTAAGTTTACATGAAACTTTTCTTTTCGAATGGCAATTTGTGTATTGATGTCTACAATTTCTTTTCGGGCATCTAAAGCACAAATAAACTGATCGGTTCTGCCTTCTACTTCAAATGAAATAACACTGGTATCTGCTACAACGATGGGCCGTACATTTAAATTGTGCGGTGCCACCGAGGTAATTACAAAACTGGGTGAATCGGGAAATAAAATGGGGCCGTTACAACTCATATTATATCCTGTTGAACCCGTTGGTGTAGCAATAATTAAGCCATCTGCCCAATAAGTATTTAAAAATTCACCATTTAAATAAGTGTGAATTTTTATCATGGGCGAAGTATCTCTTTTATGTATTGAAAATTCATTCAATGCAAAGGGTGCATTGTTAAATAATGGCACATTGGCATCAATATGCAATAAACTTCTTTTATCTACTACAAAAGTGCGGTTCATCAGTGCATCTACGGCACTGGAAAGTTCATCAGGACTAATACTTGCCAGAAAACCAAGCCGACCAAAATTGATACCCAGAATAGGAATATTGCTGTTGCGAATTAAAGTAACCGCATCTAACATGGTTCCATCCCCTCCTAAACTGATTAAACATTCTACTTCTGCATCAAAATCATCTGCACTTTGAAAAGGCGTAATATGTTGCAATAAGGCTGCAGGCAATGGAAATCTTCCTAACAATGACCGGTATAATAATATTCCAATATTTTGCTGTATTAATAATTCTACCAGCAGTTGCAATGGATTGCCCTGTTCTATATCTAAACCACGGCTATAAATAGCTACTTTCATTTGTTTATTATTTATTTTCTACAATAGGAAATATTCCTGACTTGTATAAATTTTGCTTTCAAGAAATGGTTGGATTTTTAAAACTGCTACAATTAATGATGTGATTTTTTAATTCTAAGTTTTAGGGATGACAGTCAACAAAGGCAGGTTGCACCATTTTGTACATCAACGCCATCGGCTAAAAACTATTATTGGCATGTAAATATAAACCTTTGCCTCCGAGTTGATTAAAACTGTATTCAAAACGAAATACAAAATCGTAAATAGATACAATATCCAATCCAAAACCCCATGTATGCAACAGTTTGTTGTTTAATAAATTATTGTTCACATAAGGGTTATAAGCATACCCTACATCCGTATATATTTTGGCATAAAACCGAAAAGGTATTTTATCGTGTGTTTTACTTTTTATAGGATTTTTGAAAATATAGGTAAACAGTTGCCTGTTTAAAGAAAAATGTGCCAATCCACCGGCCATCCCATCTGCCACATAATATTCCAATCCGCTCATTTGATAGCTGCCATAACCCAATAAAGCCTGACTGAAAAAATAGGGATTATAAGGAAATTTAACAGTAGCAGAAGCATCGGCAACAATAAAAGTTTTGGGCATAATGGGTTTTGCAAACAATCCATATAAACCAAACTGCCATAAGTTGGTAGTTTTATCAATACCTCTTTTATATAAACTACCTTGTGCCTGCCAACCATCTGTGGGATAAACATTATAATCGGTTTTAAAATATTGATAGATGTACGAAAAATCAATATACTTTACCTGGTTTAACCCATTGGGGAAGAACTGCGGATTTAAAGCCGCAACGGTATCGGCTATGGCATCATGATCATATGAAACCCTGAAATAATGGCGCTGGTACTGATCGGGACGATAAGAATAGGTGGCATCAAAACGGTAAAAGGTACGGGCATAATTGTTATCATTCTTAAAAAATAATTGCTGATTGGTAAGGCTGGTGGCATAATTCACCTCACGTTGGTTAGAGTATGCAAAGCCCACATTAATGCCCTGCTTTAATTTTTTATCGAAAAAAGGCAAATTGTATCGCAGTGCCACCTGTTGGTTATAACCATTAATCAACCAGATATTTAAATTATCGTTCTGGCCTGTAAAATTGTTATAATTAAATTTAATACCATAATTCACCCGGCTAAAACTGCGGTGTTGCTGCACCCACCATTCATTAAAATTTCTGTCTACCAACCGAAAATAAGGCAGCGGCAAAAAATACAATCGCTCTTTTACGCGTATATGAACAAAGGCAATATTACCCTGTAAACGATCTACATAAACACTATCATCCACAAATAAACCGGTATTATAAATCAATTCTTTTGACTCAATTAGTTTTTGCTGTAACTGTTCAGGGGTAAGCCTGTCACCTTTTTTCAATGTTGCTTCCCGCAAAATGATATAATCTTTTGTTTTTTTATTTCCGAAAATAGAAATGCCCCCAATAATGTATTCAACAGGTTTTTGTAAAGGAAGTCTTTCAATGGGTTGTGCCTGAATATGAATGAAGCAGAATAGTAAAATAACAAGGCACAAATAGCGCATAACAATAATAGATGGTTTTGCCGGATGGTAAAAGTAAGGTTTAGCTGTTATTTGCGTAAAAACACTTAAAAAAATTAACAACAATACATATACGTAATATACAAAGAAATGGTTGTGCAGGGTATGTTACACGTTGAGATAAGCCATAAGGTTATCGTAATTGTCTTTTATTTCGTTGGCATATAATTCCTCGCCAAAGTAATAGAGAATAGCATATTCATAACGCTGAAAAGTAGCAACAACATCACTTATTTCTGTTTTATTAATTTTAATAGCTACCTCTAAAAGACCGGTATCGTTATTAAAATAAGAGTTGAGTTGAGTAATAAATGCATCATTGGTTTCAACCAGCCGGTTAATTTCACCAAAAGAATAATTTTTTCTTTCCATTTGTAAAACAAGGGTAGCACCAGGCATATCTACGCCTATATAATGTGCTAAAATGCCGAGTAAATCTTCCGAACGAAGTATGCCTTCTAAAATGTTCTGCTCATTTACTACAGGAATTAAAGATAAATGGTGGGCAGCGGCCTGTTTTACTGCGGTAAGAATGAAATCGGTACTTTTAACAGCTACTGATTGTAAACCGTTTTGCAAGTTGCCAAGTATGGCATCGTCGGTTACATCTAACAACGCATCTTTATAAATAAGGCCAACATATTTATCATCCGCACAAAGGGGCCAATGGCGCAGATCGTAAGATTCCATTAACTCTAAAGCTTTATAAGCTTTATCTGTTAATTGTAATATTGGATAATCGGTATGTATGAATTGTTGTGCTAACATGCCAGTTGGTAACGTATTAAATATATTGTATTAACGTAATTGTTCGGCAGATTGTTTTATTTTAAACAGAAAGGATTCCAATATTTTATTGAATGCATCCGGCACTTCCATCATGGGCGCATGTCCGCATTTATCTATAAAATGCAATTCACTATTGGGAATCAGCTTGTTAAACTCTTTGCCTACAAAAGGTGGTGTAATGGTATCATTATTTCCCCAAATTAATAGGGTTGGCTGTTGAATCTGACTTAGTTCTTCACCCAAATTACTTCTGATGGCGCTTTTAGCCAGTGCTATTATTTTAATAACTTTTAAACGGTTATTGGTAATTTCAAACACTTCATCTACCAGTTCTTTGGTAGCCATGGCCGGATCATAAAAAGTTAATTCTGCTTTTTTTCGAATATATTCATAATCACCTCTTTTGGGGTAACTATCGCCCATTCCATTTTCAAAAAGCCCCGAACTACCTGTTAAAGTGAGTGTTTTAATTTTTTCAGGATGTTTTAAAATGTGCACCAATGCAACATGCCCGCCAAGCGAGTTGCCCAGCAAATGAATATTATCATAACCACGCATTTCAATAAATTTATGTACATGCTTTTCAAGGCCATGTACGGTGGTATGAAAAATATCTAATTCAAATAAGGGCAAAATGGGTACAATAACTTTGTGTGTTTTTCGAAAATGCTCTACCAAATACGTAAAATTACTCAATGCACCAAAAAGGCCATGCAACAACAATAATGGTTCACCTTCTCCCTCTTCGAGAAATTTAAACTTATCTATTTGTTTTAATTGATACTCCATGTTATGATACTTAAACCAAGTTCTACTGCGTGTTTGTTTACAAATAAAAGCAAAATATACCGAAAAAATAAAAGTCATTCCTCACTTGTGCTGCTACTTAGAACAGCAATCTATTCGCTAAGTTATCATATTCCTGTTTGAGCTGAACAGATACCTAAATATAAAGAAAAAAAGTTGTTGCGGGCATCTGCCATTTTAAATGTGCTATATAGTTCTTAACTGATGTATGCTTTGTTCTAAAAAAGGAATCACCATCCCTGCTTTGTGCAGTAATATAGGTACATTTTTTTGAATATAAGGATAGCATTTAGAAGTTTGGATGACTGTATTGCTTAATACATGCACTTTAGCGGCATAATACATAATAATGGCACCAATACTTACATATAAAAATACATACAAAACCATACCCAATAACTTGTTCAACAAACCCATCCACAACAGTTCAATGGTTTGTTGCAGCAAATTGGCTAAAAAATGTACCACCACCATTACAATAGCCAATACCATCAAAAAGGCTACAAAACTCATCCACTGGCCACTTAATGTGGTTTGCGTTTGCAGCCAAACAGCTACCCACTCAAAGGTTTTAAATGCAATGACCAAACCCGCAATAATAGCCGCCATTGAAAATACAGCTACAATCAGGCCGCGTTTGTATCCTTTATACAAACCCAACAGTAGCAGCATTATTACCGGCACATCAATCAACATGATACATCCTTTTCAGTAAAAAATATTTTTCTGTAATGGAATGGTATTTATAGTAAAGCATGTTTACCATTAAGGTACCAGCACATTTATGAAAACAATAAACAAGCCATGCTATGATTGCAATAATTCTTTTACACAGGCTGCAATGGACTTTCCATCTGCCTGTCCGGATAGTTGTTTAGAGGCTACACCCATTACCTTTCCCAAATCGGCTGCAGTAGTAGCGCCGGTGTCAGCTATAATTTTTTGAACGGCCTCTTTCAATGCTTCAGGCGATAATTGTTGGGGTAAAAACTTTTCTATAACGGCTATTTCTTCTTCTTCTTTTATTGCCAAATCGGGACGGTTTTGTTTTTGATAAATTTCTAAAGAGTCTTTTCTTTGTTTCACCAACTTCTGCAACAGTTTCAATTCTGCTTCGCCTGAAATTTGTCCGTTGGCCCCCGGTTCTGTTTTTGCTTTGATGATTTCTGCTTTTATGGCTCTTAAGCCTCTTAACAGGGCTTCATTTTTAGCTTTCATGGCTTCTTTCATTTCTGCCATTATTTTTTCTTCTAAGTTCATATTGTAAATGTTTTTTAATTTAAAATATCATGCTTACACCAACTTGTTTTGTTGCAGTTGAATTTCTCTGAATTTTTGATAAAAGCTTTTGGCAAATGCTTTCATATCTTCTACTAATTCCTTCTGCTGGGTTGCACGGGCAAAGGTGTCGGCCATTGACATAAGGTTTTGATAATAAAAATCGGCCATTTCATCTACCATCATTTCTTTGGTCCACAAATCAATTCGCAAAGCACTTTTATCAATCCCATCCCAAAAAGCCATCATCATGGCTTTTGCCTGTTGTGGCTCTTCTGCTGTACTATCACTTGCATTCCATTGAATATTGGCCGGAATTTTATCGGCATCTAAGGTAACTTTAATGTGAATATCTGATTGATGCATAATTGCTGATTTATGTAGCATAAAGTGGCAAAAATACAATATTCGGTTAAAGCCAACATGCAATTAACCGTGCATTGGCATAAAATATTAAAATGTATTATTTTTTTGTAAGCTGTTGCATTACCTCCCAGAAGCTTTCTGCGCTTGCCTCCCAACTAAATTTTGCGGCCTGAAGTTTTCCGGCATCAATCAATTGGTTGCGTTTTATTTCATCTTTATATATCAGTTGCATTTGTTGCGCCAACTCCTTTACATCATCGGGTGCAGCCAATAATGCCGCATTTCCTGCAATTTCGGGTAAGCTACCTGTGTTACTGCAAATTACCGGAGTACCGCTTTGCATAGCTTCAATTACAGGTACACCAAATCCTTCAAAAAAAGAAGGATAAATCAGTGCATAAGCTGCGGCCATGACATTTTGTAAAACCGCATCACTTACATAATCCAACAATACCACATCTTCGCGGTGTTTGTAGCTGTCTAATTTTTCAATAATATCATTGTATTGCCAGGCCAAACGGCCCACCACCAGTAATTTCATATTACTTTTCTGCCATTTTTTAAAAATGGTAAATGCTTTTAACAGATTCAGCAAATTTTTACGCGGATGAATACCACCCACAAATAAAAAATATTCACAACCATTGGCATATTGCGTTTTAATAGCCTGCCGCTCCGCAAATACTAAAGGTTGAAAACCCGGTTTGGCAGCATTGTACACTACTGTAGTTTTAGCTGCTGCAAATGGGTAATGTTGGGCAATATCAGCCTTCGAAAATTCAGAAACCGTTACAATGCTTTGTACTTTTTTTAAAAAGCGGGGAGTAAAATAGCGGTAATAATACAAATGATGTTTTGGAATAAAGGAAGGATGGTGTTTAAAAGCCAAATCATGCACCACCAGCAATTGTGGTATTTTTGATGTAAGCGAAGCAAAACCATAGGGCTGCACCAATACATCGGGCGAATATTTTCGCAAAGCCAATGGCACTTTTACATCATACCAATATTTAAATGACAGTGCATGCCTTGCCGCCGGGGTTATTACTAACGGTATTACATTGCTGCCTGTTATAAAAGCTTCATCATAAGGCCGGTCGAAAATAAAAATGAAATTTGTTTCCGGATGTTGCAGTACCAACCGTTTGAATATTTCGTGCACATAATTTCCATATCCTTCCAAAACATCTGCCCTTAAAAACCGGGCATTCAAAGCAACACATTTCATAACTAATTGATTAATGCAAGCGAATATTAAGCACTATGATTATTGATATTGATAAAACCCTGTTCCTGATTTTTTTCCTAACTGTTTTACTTCCACTTTTTGCTGTTGTAAAGCAGAAGGTGTTAACCGGGGAGGCCTTCCTAATGCTTCCCAAACAATACAACTTACACTGTAATTGATATCAATACCAATTAAATCCATTAATTTGAATGGGCCCATTTTAAAACCGGAAGCTTCCATCACGGCATCTACCTGTTCAACAGTAGCCAGTCCCTGCTCAACCAAACGCAAAGCCTCCAGATAGTAAGGCCTTGCCACCCTGTTTACAATAAAGCCGGGCGCATCATTGCAAACAACCGGCGTTTTACCCAATTGTTTACTTAATGCCAGCAATGTTGTTATTACTTCGGGTGCTGTTTGTTCTCCTTTAATTACTTCTACCAATTGCATAATGGTAGCCGGATTAAAAAAATGCAAGCCGGCCAGACATTGCGGGTGCGACACCGCCGCTGCCAACGCATTGATGGAAATAGAAGAGGTATTGCTGGCAAGAATCGTTTGGTATTGATTGATGGTTAGCACCTGATTTAACAAGGTTGCTTTTACCTCTTTTTGCTCAATAATTGCCTCTATCATTACCGGTGCAACACAATCGCTTAATTGATGTGTAAAATGCAATCGTTTTTGTATGGCGGCAAGTTCTGCACCTGCTATTTTACCTTTTTGTTGCAGGCTATCCAGATTCATCCAAATACGCCGCCGGCTGTTTTGCAAAATTGTTTCATTTACATCAAATAATATTGTATCTATCCCTTTTTGTGCACACAACTGTGCAATACCACTACCCATAGTACCGGCGCCACATACTGCAATGGTTGAAATTGTTTCCATATATGCTGCAAGATAATTACAATCTTTTATTGTGCATAGGATGCACAATTATATAATAGTTGCTAATTTTACTGCATGGCTTTACAGCAGTTAGATTTATTTGGTAACCCCGTTCCCGATGCAACCAGCAAAGGCAGGGTAATTTTTGCCAACGATAAAATTCAGGTAAAAATAAAAGCCAAACAAGTTTTTTCGCCCGATACGCCGGAAGCTACCGCCTCTGAATCCAACAACAATGAGATACCGTTAGTAGAGGCTACTACTAAAAATAAACGTGGAAGAAAATCATATAAAGTTTTACTAACAGCAGCCGAAGCCATAGAATTGCCCGACGATGCCACTTTGCAGCAAAAATTGTATCATCCTATAGGCGATGTGGCCAAATGGTTTAATGTAACCACTTCATTAATACGTTATTGGGAAAATGAATTTGATATTTTAAAACCTCGCAAAACCAGAAAGGGCGACAGGCTTTTTCGGTATGAAGACATTAAAAACATTGCCCTGATTTATTATTTGCTGCGCGATAAAAAACTAAGTATTGAAGGGGCCAAACAATACTTAAAAGCCAATAAAAACAAGGCTACAGAACAGTTTGAATTAGTGCAGTTATTAGAAAAAATGCGGCAGTTTTTATTAGAAATACAAACCAACCTAAACAGCTAGTTCTGTGGTGTACTGCTTATGTTTTTAACATGCACCTCTGTGTTGGCTGCCGCCAAATCAATGCCCAATTCCTGCACTTTTTGTATGGCAAATAAATTTACACTTTCGCACAGCAATAAAAAATCGCTGTACTCCTGTGGCATTTTTACATAATACAATGCACTAATAATATGTGCTTTTTTGCCCGCATCTACCAAATTCACCATACTGCTGGCTACCTGATTATTTTGCTGCAGGTAAGTTCTGATGGCATTCAGCAAATCATTCATCTGTGTTGGGGTTGTGGTTAAGCCCAACTCCATGCGCAATTCGGCCATACGCTGCGTGGTTAATGTAACATTATCTACCACACTATCTACCATTTGCTTATTGGGAATGGTGAGCAATGTTTTAGCAGCCGAGCGTATTTTGGTGCTGCGTAACCCTATTTTTTCGACCGTACCGGCAAAACTTTGCACTTTTACAAAATCGCCCACCCTAAAAGGTTTATCGAAAAAAATAATAAAGGAAGCAATTAAATTTTCAATGCTTTCTTTGGTAGCAAAAGCTACGGCTGCACCTACCAGACTTAATCCGGTAAGTAAGCTACTTATATCGCGTTGAAAGGAAAATTTCAACACCATTAAAAAACCCGCCAGCACCAACAGTACTTTCAAAAAATCTTTAAAAAACAATAAAACTTGCCGGTCTGCAGCTTCTTTTGATGTGGCTGCTTTATCGGCCATTACCAATGTAATAAAATCAATAATACGCAGGCAGAGCCAGATAAACACAATAATAAGTGCAGCATTGGAAAGGCTGTCAATCGCTTCAAAAAAAGTAACTTTATAAATGTGAAAATCAAACTCTTTCGGAAAATTCAATGCATCAAAGGCAGTAAAAGTAATAAACAACAACAAAAACAATTCTAAAGGCGGTAAAATGAGACTGATAAATGCATCGCGATGATTGATTTTGCCCTTTTTAGTAAAAATGCGATAAATAATTTTGGCTAAGTATTTAGAAATAAACCGTTTTACAATAAAAGCCAGTATAATAGTAGCCAGCACTACCATATAACTGCGCATGCTATTACCCAAAAAAACTTGTTTCAGAAATTGCTCCATAGCCTTTTATAATTGCTGTAAATCTACTGAAAAGAGGGAATTTTGGAGAAAGAAATGAAACTTATAAAATTGCTCCCACAATAGTTTCAAAATAACTTCATTACTCAACGTCTCTTGAACAGATGCGTTAAAAGACAATACTATAGATTATAATTAAAAAATATATGTAAAAAATTTATTCCAAATTATTCAGGATAATATTTTTATAAACCCAACACATTCACTTTAAAACAAAGTATTATTAAATCATTCAGTTAAAACCTGAATACCTGTTTTTCCCCATCCACTATTCCCATTTTTTCAAAGCAACAGTTGCCCCATCAAAAACAGCATAGGTAGAATATTGTATCCAATCGCCGAGGTTAATGTAACGGCTGTTTTCGTTTAAGGCATAATCAATAGGAAAATGCCGATGGCCAAAAATAAAATAATCGTAATGCCGCTCTGTCAACAGTTCTTTGGCATATACAATGAGCCATTCGCTTTCTTCACCCAAAAAATGATCCTCACTACTGCCTGTTTTGGCGCGGCTTTTTCTGCTTAAATAATTGGCTAAGCCAATACCCCAGGTGGGATGCAACTGCCCAAACAACCACTGACACAAGCGATTACGAAAAATTTTTTTGATGAATTTATAGCCATAATCGCCGGGGCCTAAGCCATCGCCATGACCAATATAAAAGCTTTTGCCATTCCACTCATACACCTTCGGTTCAAAATACACAGGAATGTTCAGTTCTTTTTGAAAATAATCTTTCATCCACATATCATGATTCCCCACAAATACATGTACCGGAATATCGGCATCGGTTAATTCGGCCAGTTTTCCCAATAAACGGGTATAGCCTTTGGGTACTACTGTTTTGTATTCATACCAAAAATCAAAAATATCACCCATAATAAAAATTTGTGCGGCTTGCGCTTGTATGCTGTTTAAAAAAGCAACAATTTTTTTCTCTCTAATTAAGCTGCTGTTATAATCCGGTGCACCTAAATGAAAGTCGGAGAGAAAAAATATTTTTTTATTGGGGAAATCGTTCATGCTGTTTGTGATAATAAAAAATGGATGTTTAACCGGCATCTACCAAAAAACAAAACACTTCTTTGGGACCATGTACGCCTACCACTAATGTTTTTTCAATATCGGCAGTACGGCTGGGGCCGGTTGCAAAACTAACTAACGATGGCCAATTGCCGTTGTATTTGTTGTTCAATAATTGCAATCCATCTTTTACATCAAACACCAATTGGTGCGTGTAGGCAATACAAATATGTACCGGCATATACACACTTACCGTTCTACCACTTTGCTGTGCACTACTCAGCACAATACTTCCGGTTCGAGCTACTAAAAATTCGCAGCCGGTAATACCAGCCGGGCAGTTCGCTAAATTATTTTGTTGCAAATGGGTAAACCCATGTTGCTGCAATATTTCACTCCATGCATCTTCTCTACAATACAAAGCGGGCCATTGGCGGGCATTAACTAAGGTTTGTAATTGTGTTACCAGTTCCTGAAGGTTGGCACAAAAAGAAAACCTACCTGTTAACTGTGAAAAATTTTCAGCAAACAATAATTCCAGATCTTCATTTGGCGTTGAAAACGAAGGGTCGCTGCCTTCAGTATGCGGAAAGGGAACAGGCACCGGTTGTACCAGTGCCTGCCTTATTTTTTTAAGCATATTTTCTTTTGCGGAAGAAATTGGCATCATTATACTTCTTTTTGTTCTGCTTCCTGATTACCTGCAATACCATCACTGCTTACGGCTGGTATATTGGTAGGAGGCACCCCGCCAATAGGATCAGGTTCAATTGGGTTATCCAATATCTTTTTTTCTTCAAAAGGCCGTTTGCCAATTAGTTCTTCCACATCGCTCTTGTGCAATACTTCTTTATCTAACAATGCTTTGGCTAATTTTTCTACTTCTGCTTTCTTCTCGGTAAGTAACTGAATGGTTTTTTGATAAGCCTCTTCAATAATTTTTCGCACTGCCTCATCAATCATTTTACCGGTTTCCTCACTATAAGGCTTGGTAAATGTATTTTCCTGTGAGGGGTCGTAGAAACTAACATTTCCAATTTTATCGTTCATACCATAAACAGTAACCATGCTATAGGCAATACGGGTTACTTGTTGCAAATCGTTGGAGGCACCGGTAGAAATTTTACCAAAGAAAATTTGCTCAGATGCACGGCCACCCAGCGTCATACAAATTTGATCCATTAGCTGGTCGGTGTTGTACAAATACTGCTCTTTGGGGGTGTATTGTGCATAGCCCAATGCAGCAGTGCCCCTGGGAACAATGGTAACTTTTAATAACGGGTAAGCATATTCTAAAAACCAACCGCAAATAGCATGGCCTGCTTCATGGTAGGCAATGATTTCTTTTTCATGCGGAGCAATGATTTTGTTTTTCTTTTCCAAACCACCAATTACCCTGTCAATAGCATCTTGAAAATCAATCATTTCAACTGCTGTTTTGTTTTTACGGGCAGCAATCAATGCGGCTTCGTTACAAACATTGGCAATATCGGCGCCTGCAAATCCCGGGGTTTGCTCGGCTAATTTATAAATGTCTAATGTTTCAGATACTTTAATGGGTGCTAAGTGTACTTTAAATATGGCTTCACGGCCTTTTAAATCGGGCTTATCGATGGTAATTTGCCTATCGAACCTACCCGGACGCAGTAAAGCGCTGTCTAATACATCGGGCCGGTTGGTAGCTGCCAAAATAATGATACCAGAATCGCCCCCAAAACCATCCATTTCAACCAATAGCTGGTTCAGTGTGTTTTCGCGTTCATCATTACTCATAATTGCATTCCTGCCTCTGGCACGGCCAATGGCATCTATTTCATCAATAAAAATAATACAGGGAGCTTTTTCGCGGGCTTGTTTAAACAAATCGCGAACACGGCTGGCACCAACGCCTACAAACATTTCTACAAAATCGCTACCACTTAGGCTAAAGAAGGGCACCTGTGCTTCACCGGCCATTGCTTTTGCCAATAAGGTTTTACCTGTACCCGGAGGGCCAATCAACAAAGCCCCTTTTGGAATTTTACCGCCCAGCGCTGTATACTTTTTTGGATTTTTAAGGAAATCAACAATTTCCATTACTTCTACTTTGGCCTCATCCAACCCGGCTACATCACCAAAGTTGATATTTACTTTGGCACCTTTATCGAACAAAGTGGCTTTTGATTTTCCAATGCTGAAAATACCGCCGGCGCCACCGCCACCACCAGCGCCGCCACCCATTTTACGCATAAATAAAATCCATACTCCAATTACCAATGCCATTGAAATGAGGGTACTGAAAATAGGACCGCCAAACCAGTCGGCATCATCTGTTGGGTAGGTGGGCACTTGTTGTACTTCCGGATGGGTTTTATAGAATTGGTCCATCTGGTCGTTAAACACTTTCCAGTCGGTTACTTTAAATTCAAATACCGGAACATTTTTGAAGTCGGCGGGATTCAATTTTCGCTTAAACTTTTCGGTATAAAATGGTTTGCTCAGGCTATCGGGTTTAATGTATACCCTCACCAATTCTTTATTACGTACCAGGTCTAATTTTTCTATATCACCTTTGGCCAGCATATTTTGTTCCATATCCTGCTGGCTGATTTTAGCTGATTCAGGCGTAAACCTGCCCCAAAAAGTAGAGCCGATTAATACAGCGAAAACAATTAAATAAATCCAATAAATATTGAATTTGGGTGTTTTTTTATTCGAACTACCATCACCCCCTTTATCTGTAAATGGGAATTTGGGTTTATTATCTTCTTGTGCCATATAAATTGCGCTTCAATTTTAAGTGTTTCTCTATAAAAATATTAGGGTTAAACTTCGCTGTGAGCCGTTGCTTCCGCATCGCTCCACATTTCTTCCAACTGGTAAAATTTTCTGGCATCAGGTTGCATAATATGCACCACTATACTCACATAATCCACCAATATCCAATGTGCCTGTTGGGTTCCTTCCTGCCTGTAAGGCAATTCGTTACATACTTCTTTTACCTGAAAAGTAACAAAATCGGCTATTGCATTTACCTGTGTGGTACTGGTAGCTTCACATATTACAAAAAAATCTGCAACTGCTTCGGGTATATTACGCAGGTCTAAACTGGTAATATGTACGCCCTTCTTTTCCTGAATAGCCCCAATAATGGTTTTAAAAATTTTTGAGTTTCTGTTAAGCCGGGAAACTTTGTTTGTTTTGCGGTTATTGATTGCTGAAAGAGGTGCCAATAATCAGGTAAATTTTAGTTATGAAATAAAGGTTTATTTGTTGAATATATACAAAACAGCTGAACAACTAAAACAGTTCAACCTATTTACGAATCCATCGAAAACTGTTGTAAAAAAACTGTTTTAAAAGGCTTCATCTGCCTGTTTATATCTTTGTGTCAAAAGTAACAATCTTTTGTCATCTAACAGCAATATATCCGCCATTGGACAACGCTGGATTGAACTCAGCACGGTTGACAGTACCAATAACTATGCCCTTGGCCTTATTAAGACCAATTTGGCGGAGCATGGTACCGCTGTTTTTGCGCAGGAACAAACTGCAGGCAAAGGCCAGCGGGGCAAAGCCTGGATAACCGAACCCAATAGCAACCTGATTTTATCGGTTATTGTACAAACCGAATTTTTGCCATTGCACCAACAATTTGTTTTTAGTGCGGCAATGGCATTGGCTGTACAAAGTTTTTTTAACAATTATACAGCAAATGAAACTGTCATAAAATGGCCAAATGACATTTACTGGAATGACAGGAAGGCAGGTGGTATTTTAATTGAAAATATCATTTCCGGAAGTGGCAGCTGGCAATGGGCAGTGGTGGGCATTGGTTTAAACATCAATCAAATCCATTTTCCAGATTGGTTGCCCAACCCCGTTTCTTTACAACAGATTACCGGTAAAAGGTTGAATTGTTTGGAATTAGCAAAAGAATTGTGCAAATATCTGAACCATTATTATCAATTATTACAAGCAGGCGCCTTTACTGAAATATTGCAACAATACAACAACTACCTGTATAAAAAAGGAGCGATGGTAAAACTAAAAAAAAACAATGCCGTTTTTACCACCACTATTCAGGGTGTTGATCAATCAGGTAATTTACTCACCGGCAATACCTTTACCAATAGTTTTAGTTTTGGTGAGGTAGAATGGATAATATCAACAAAATAACGCGCATGGCAAGTTTTAATTTGAACGATTGGATTGGCTTTACCGGTGTTTTCATACTGCTGATAGCCTATTTACTACAATTGCGCAATACCATTGGCAAAGACAGCCTTTTGTATTTGTGGATGAATATCATAGGTGCAGGCCTTTCCTGCTTAGCCAGTATTTTGATTCATTATCTGCCCTTTATTATTTTAGAAGCTACCTGGATGTTGGTCTCAGTTGCAGCCTTATTTAGAAAAAAGAATTATTCCATATAATGAATGAATGATGCATACAAAACAAGAACCCATTTCATTAGTGTATTTTTTTAATACCCATATTCATTAAAATGAACGCGAAGAATGGGGTATATTTTTTAAAGGAAAAAGAAAAGTAAACTGCGCCCCCGTATTTTTATTGTTCTGTACCTGAAACCGGCCATTTAAAACAGCCGTTCTTCTTTTCATGGAAAGAAAACTACTTTGCCGGGTTAATACTTCTTCAGCAATGCCTTTTCCGTTATCGGAAAAAACAATTTTCATGTGTGTGTCTTCACGGGTTATAGATAGTACGGCTGCAGTTGCCTGTGCATGCTTTAACAGATTGTTGATACACTCCTGTATAATCCGGTAAATATTTAATTGTGCATTAAAATCAAAATAATGTTCTAACGACAAATCAACATGCGTATCAATATGAATAGCGCTGGCCTCGGCCACATTTTGCACAAGTGTTGTTAATCCGGCAAATAATCCTTTATCAATTAACTCCTTTGGCCTTATATTGCTCACAATGTCTTTACAATCACGAATAGATTTTTCTAATAAGTCTACAATATTTTCTGTAATTACATTATTTTCTTTTTCCATGCTTTTTTTCAGGAAAGAAAAATAGACTTTTAATGCAATTAAATTTTGTGTTACTCCGTCGTGTATATCAGCGGCAAAACGTTCCCTTTCCTGTTCTTCTACCGAAACAATATTGGCATAAGCTTCTTCTAAGGAGCGTTTGAGTAAGGTTTGTTCTGTTACATCGTGTGCTACCATTAATGCGCAGTTGATACCATTATATTCAATACCGGAAGTAAGGATATTCACCAGTATGATTTCTCCATTTTTTTTACGGTGACTAATTACCACTGGAGCATCCAATTTATTTTCCAGAGATGCATTCGGTATATTAGCCGAAGCAAATTTTGCAAATTCATTCCCCAAAAAAATATCGGGTATATGCAGTTTCAAAAAATTATCTCTGCTATATCCATAAACAACTTCGGCTGCATTGTTCACTTCTAATATTTCAAGCGTGTTGGGTTGATATACCCACATGGGTTGCGGACTTAACTGAAACAGATTACTGTATTTTTTTTCAGATTCCTGTAAAAGGCTTAATACTTTTTTACGTTCAATAGCATAAACAATGCTTTTGTAAATAACATCGGCTTGTAAGTCATCTTTCAATAAATAATCGGCAATACCAAATGAAAGGGATGTAATACTGAATTCTATATCGGCATATCCGGTTAAAACAATAACTGGTGTATCCCCGGCTATGGCCATGATTTCTTTTACCAATGCTTCACCAGTTTTATCGGGCAATGATAAATCGAGCAACACCACCTGAAATACATGTTGTTGTTGTAATAAAGCCGAAGCTTCTTTACAGGTAATAGCTCTTGTAACCGTTACTTCGTCAAAGCGCTCCCGTAAGTATTCATCCAGCAATAAATAATCGCCGGAATTATCTTCTATCACCAATAATGTAACTGATTTTGTGTGCTTCTGCATAGGTTTCTTCTTATTTATTCCGGGAGCGTTACAATATTCATCCAAAAATTTTCAATTTCACGTACTGCATTCATAAATTCCTGCACTTCGACGGGCTTGGTAATATAGCAATTTACATAGTTTTTGTAGGCCAATTCCACATCTGTATCAGATGAAGAGGTAGTAAGCATAATAACCGGTATTTGTTTTAAGTAATCGGTATTTTTAATGAATTGCAATACCTGGTGCCCGCTTTTTTTTGGCAGGTTGATATCCAGCAATATTAAATCGGGCAAATTATTGTTGAACAGTGCCTCTTCGCGGGTTAAAAAATCAATCGCCGCTTTGCCATCTTTGGCAACACTAATCTGATTGATTACTTTACCCGAACGCAAGGCTTCGGTGGTTAACAATACATCTCCTTCATTATCTTCTACCAACAACAAATGCAAATTTTTCATTGGGCTGAATTTATGTAAGGTAAATATATGGAATATATAACATCAGGATATATCATACTTTATATTTATTTTGTATTGTTAACCAGGATGAATATAGTTTACCGGTTCTTTTATAAAGGATTCATTCCAACAATTCTATCATTGAATTTACTGATTAAGTGTAAGATACGAATGGGCAATTAAAATATTGAATCAGATAAACTTTCCGCTTCCGGCAGCCAGCAATAGAAAGTACTGCCGATACCGGGGGTAGATGTGGCCCATATTTTTCCTCCTAAATGTTCTACTATTTTTTTTACAATGGCCAACCCAATTCCTGTGCCAGAATAATTTTCGTGCGTATGCAGCCTTTGAAAAATAGCAAATATTTGTTCTAAATATTCCTGCTCTATGCCAATTCCATTATCAGTAACAGCAAATAGCCAACCGTTTTTTTCTTGGGTTGCAGTAATATCAATAACTGGAATAATATCTTTTTTTCGATATTTTATTGCATTGTTCAGCAGATTATTAAACACCTGTAACAAACTGTTGCGGTAATTGTTCAATTCCGGCAAAGCATGAATTTTTATTATAGCACTGGTTTCTTCAATTTGTACTCTTTGCATTATACACACTTCTTCCATCAGCGCATTCATATCAATTTTCTCTTTTTTTGCCCTACTTTTTCCTACTCTTGAAAGTTCCAGTACATCTAATATTAATTGCCGCATTCTTTTGGCGCCATTTACTGCAAAGCCAATGTATTGTTTTGCCTGATCATCTAACCGGTCTTTATATTTTTGTTCCAAAAAACCTAAAAAACTGGTAACCATACGTAACGGCTCCTGTAAATCGTGTGAAGCTACATAGGCAAACTGCTCCAGTTCCCGATTACTAATGGCTAATTCATGCACGTGCTGTTGCAGCAATTGTTCTGCCGTTTTTTGGGCATGAATATCCTGAATACTGCCAAAAATTTTAACGCATTTTCCCATAGTCCATTCTGAACGGCCAATACAACGTACCCATCTTGACTTGTTTGTATAAGTAGTAATAAAAAATTCCTCATCAAACTCTGTTGCATGTTGTATGAGTTGCTGCACTACCTGTTCTAATTTCATTCTGCTATCCCCTTTAAAGAATTGAATACATTTTGAAGCAGATGGCTTATAGTTATCCGGCACTTCAAATATTTCCCGGGTAATTTCCGACCAAAACATGCTATCGTTAGTATCGTTTATCAAATCCAACTCCCAACTGCCTATTCGCGCCATTCGTGAGGTTCGCTTTGCAAGTTCCTGCAGATTGTGTTTTTCAGTAATATCCATAATAATTGAATCCCACACAATAGAACCATCGGTTAGTTTTTGTGGATTCCCAAAACCTTCATGATAACGCAGGCTTCCATCATTTAACACATACCGCCAGGTGGCATGCCAGGGGGTTAAATGGGTAGCTGATTGTATAATAGATTGTTTTACTGCCTCAATATCTCCGCCGGCTATAATGCCTTTCCAAATGGTTTGGATATCTGCCATACACTCCTCAGGTGCAACACGCCAGATACGATGTGCACCCTCACTTACATATAACAACTGATCTGTTCCATCGGGTTTTAAATGATATTGAAAAATAACACCGGGTACATTATCAGAAATATTTTTAAGGCGCAATTCAATCATTTTTCTGTCATGAATATCCTGTATACTGCCATACATACGGATACATTGGCCATTGTACATTTCTGCCTGTCCAATAACACGCACCCAACGCTCATTTCCTTTGGCTGTTATAATGGGTGCTTGTATATCAAATGGTACACCGTTAGCCATTGTTTCACTGATTTTTTCCCTGACAACAGCCTGATACGCTGCACGATAAAAACCAATGGCTGTTTCCAGCTCGGGCTGATAATCGGGCGGTACTTCATGAATGGTTTTGGTTATTTCAGACCATTGCAGTTTGTGATGTATGGGATCCAACTCCCATGCCCCCACTTTAGATAATTGTGTTGCCAACTGCAATAATTCTTCCAGATGCTGCATTTCGGTAATATCGCGGCCATACGCAAACACCAGACCATCCTCTCCAAAGGGTTGTGATGAGTTCCAGGAAATCCAACGATAGTTTCCCGATTTGGTTCGGAAGCGGTTGATGAAATTATTAGATTTTTGATTACCCAAAATGGTTTCTGAAAAGTCCTGTTGGGTTGCTTTCAAATCATCTGGGTGTATAAATTCTGAAAATGGCTGGGTAGTTAGTTCTTCTTCTGTATAACCCAATAAAGCACAAAATGCCGGATTTACCTTTGCAAAATAGCCATTAGGTGCCACAATGGCCAAAATATCGGTTGCCGTTTCAAAAAACAATTCCAGTTGTTCTTCCTGTTGCCTGCGCACTATTTCTGCTCCCAAAAAATGGCTTAATGGCTTATATAGTTTTAGCTTAATATCTTGTTGCTTAATATTGACGTTACTGGTAAACAAGAGTACCCCAACCAATTGATCAAAATCAAATAAGGGCAGTGCCAGAGCCGATTTCAGTCCGACTCGTTTGGCTGCTTCTCTGCGAACAAAAGACTCATTTTCATCTATATTATCTAGCAACTGCCATTGTCCTGATTCCCAAACCAAACCCGGAATTCCTTCTCCTCTTTTGAATGCTTTTTTGCCACTTGCATGCGTATAAAATAAAGCTGACTGCTCATCGGCTGGAAAACTTGCTGTTAGTTGCAAAAAAGCCTGATTATAATTGAGCAACCAAATTTCTGCAGTTTTAAAACTGCCAAATTCTGCCAGGTATCGCAATACCTGGCGCATTTGCTCTTGCAAGCTTAAGTGCATTTTAAAGAACTGTGCCACCTGCTGTTGCACCTGTTGTTGTATAACAGTTGTTTTAGATTCAGAAATATCACGTAAAACGCCAATCATTCTAACGGGATGGCCCTGACTATTACGAACCAGATAGCCATTTTCTTCTACAAAAGCATAAGAGCCATCAGCACGCCTAAAGCGAAATTCTTTTTGCCAGCGATCCTGATTTGGATCTTTTAAAAACCCTTCCCAACCGACCTGGTGAATTTCTGCATCATAAGGATGCATCAGGATAGCCCAGTCAATCAGCCGGAAAGATTGTTCTTTTTTCGAATGCCCAAAAATGCGGTAAAAACTATCGCCCCAATAAAACACATCATTTTGAACATCCCAATCGTACATAGCATCGTTGGTGGCTTTATTCATTAACTCATAACGTTCATTCGTTTTTTGAATATGTTCCAGATATTCAAACTTTACCAGCAATACACTGATTAGGCGTTGTGCCCTGCTAATGGCTTGTGCTTCAATATTCGTTACTCCCTTATTACTATCAAAATATACCAATAAGTTTGCAATAGGTTTCCCTTTGGCATTTAATACCGGCTGCGCCCAACAAGAGCCCAAACCGAATTGCTGTGCCAAACCGGTAAAATTTGCCCAGTGCGCCTCAGTAAGCTGGTGAGTAGCAGTTGTTTTGTTTTGAGCAGTAGCGGCATTTGTGTGTACGCCCGATTCATCGCCAATGGCCATGCCATTGATGGTGGCAATATAGGCCTCCGGCAAAGAAGGCGAAGCCATATTGAATAGCTTGCCATCTAATACCCTTAATACAGATGCTTTGAGGTTAGGAAAAACAGATTCCAACTGCAATAAAAACTTTGAAAGCAAATCCGGCACCGTTATATCTTCCCGAAAACTGAGCGTCATTGCTTCTTTTTCAATTCTATCCAATTCACGGTAATAATGCTCCACTGTCATATCCTGAATAGCGCCTACTACTCTGATGGCCACACCGGCTTCATTTCTTTTAATGATTGCCCTGTCGCGAACAAAGGCATATTCTCCATTTGCTTTTTTAAAACGAAATTCTTTGAGCCAGTTGGTTTCGTTGGTATGAAATACTTTCTGCCTGAAATCGCTAAAAATTTCCTCTCGCTCCTCAGGATGATACAATGAATTGAAGTAATCATTATTACTTACTGTTTCCTGATTAGGCAATCCAAAGTTCCTAGCAAAATCTTCGCTTAAATACATTGCATGGGTTAACGGGTTGTAATCCCAAACACTTTCGTAGCCCGCCTGCAAAACCATCTCCAACCGTTCATTGGTTTCCTTCAATATATTTTCTGCCAACACAGTGGCAGTTATATCTTGAAACACACCCACCATTTTTATAGGGGTAGTCTTTTCATCGAATAATATTCTTCCTGTAGAACGTATGTATTTTATATGACCATTTTTAGTAACAAATCGCTTTTCGATTTGATAGGGATTACTGTTTTCAATAGCTTCCTGTATGGCATGTAAGGCATCTTGCCGATCATCGGGATGAATCATTTCTATCCCTTTATCAAATGTTACTTCAAATGCCTGTGGTTCATATTCTAATATTTTAAATACACCATCGCTCCAATACAAAACATTGGTAACCAGATTTAATTCCCAACTTCCGGTTTTGGCCAATTCCTCGGTTTGTGCCAACAATAATTTTTCTCGAGCAGTTAAATCGGTTAAAGGCTTCGTATTTTTTTTATCCATTGTATATTGCTTATGAATGGCCTATAAAAAAATTGGAGTGGTAATAACCAAAACATTTATGCTATTTTAACCACTACAAATTACATCATTCCCTTTTTTTAGAAAAAAACAGTACCCTATTTCCCGTTTGTGCTGTTATGAAACAGCATTGCTTAACCCATCTGCGCAGGCAATTGCACCAAATTAATCCAGAAATCTTTTATTTTCAATACAGCAGCCATAAAATCTGCTATTTCAATGGGTTTTATAATATAACAATTGGCATATTTGCGGTATGTGCTTTTAATATCTGCTTCTAAAGCAGATGTGGTGAGCATAATTACGAGTATTTGTTTGGTACGTTCTGTATTTTTAATGAATTTTAATACCTGATGCCCGTTTTTTTGGGCAGGTTAATATCTAATAAAATTAAATCAGGAAAGTCTTCTAGTAATCCGTATTCAAAAAAATGAATGGCCGGCTCACCATCACGCAACACCGAAATAGTATTACTGATTTTACCTTCCCGAAGAGCTTCCATCGTTAACACATTATCGCCTTCATTGTCTTCTAACAATAAGATGTTGATGGGTTTCATGTGTTCAGGTTTTGTTCATCAATACCCTTGCCATTGGTAAGGTTGTTATTTCATTATTCAAAAACTGTTAACCTACCAAACACATTTTCTAATTATCATTTGACTGCAAAGCCGATTTAGGAATGGTAAAATAAAAAATACTACCTTCTCCAGGTTTTGATGTTAACCAAATAGATCCCCCCATATTTTCAATAATTTTTTTGGTGATGGCCAAACCCATACCACTGCCATCATATTCATCGCGGTTATGCAAACGTTGGAAGATGATGAATATTTGATCAAAATAATTTGCATCAATGCCTATTCCGTTATCCTGTATACTAAATTGCCAGAACCTATCCATATTGGTAGCATGTATACGGATAACCGGCGGAACAGATTCTTTACTGTATTTTAGTGCATTCTGAATGAGGTTTAAAAATACCTGCCTCATGGGTGCTTTTGGCTGAAACAATACCGGTAAATGGCTGTACAGAATCATCGCCTGTTTCTGTTCAATTTGCTCTCGGTACAATAGTTTAATTTCATCTATCAATGATTTTACTGAAATTGATTCTGCTTTTTGTTTCATCCGCCCAACACGTGAGTATTCCAATAAATCTAAAATAATTTGCCGCATACGCCTGGCACCATCTACTGCAAAGTGAATGTATATTTTAGCCTGTTCATCTAATTGTTTGGCATATTTTTTTTCTAAATGGGTTAAAAAGCTGGTAACCATTCTTAAAGGTTCCTGCAAATCGTGTGACGCTACATAGGCAAACTGTTCTAATTCAGCATTGGATGCGGCTAAAGCAACAGCCTGTTTTTTCAAATCTTCATTCAACAATTCTAATTGTATGCCGGCTTTTTTCACTTCTGATATATCTTTGGCATAACAAGCTATGCCAGTTATTTCGCCATTGGCTTTTTTTATAGGGGTTAATGATACCAAAGTATAAATCAGATTACCTGTAATTGGGTGAGTTACTGATTCTTCAAAACTAAATGCTTCACCTTTTAAGGCACGCCGGTACAGTAATTCCCATTTTTGTTTCATGGCATCACTAAAAGATGACCGGATAACGTCATCGCCTTCTTTAGGTGCAAATCCTTCCATGCCTTCAATAAAGCGGCTATAGGTATTATTGGCAGCAATCAATTTTAAGTTTACATCAACCGACCAGATAAAATCATTAGTAGCATTGATGAGTGCATCTAAATTATGTTGTATGCGTTTAATTTCATTGGTATGTTCTTTTTCGCGGGTTATATCGCGAGATGCCCCAATGATACGAATGGCTTTCCCTTCTTTATTTCTGATGATAAAGCCCCTGTCATATATGATAGCATATTGCCCGTCGGGCTTTTTGAAACGGTATTCATCTTCCCAAAAGTTTTCATTAGGGTTTTGATACAATGCAGCACGTTCGTCACTTATCCGCTTCCAATCTTCGGGATGCACATGCAATGCCCAAAATGGGTCTACCTCCTCCGGTGAGAGGGGTTCATAGCCCAATAATTGCTCTAATATTTTACCGGGGCGTACCACTATATTTTTTTCCAAATCCCAATCCCATATACAATCGTTGGTAGCTTTGGAAAGTAAATCGTAACGTTCATTGCTTAAAGCAATAGCCTGTTGTGCTATTTTAGATTGGGTAATATCTCTAAAATAAACCGAGAGCCCTTTTGAAGTTGGATAAACACTAATATCAAACCACTTCTGTAATCCGTAATGAAAATCTTCAAAATGAACAGATTGTTGTTCAGCAAATGCTTTATGATAATTGTGCCAGGAAGGTGAATCTTTATAATCGGAAAATAAATCCCATAAATTTTTACCTACTATTTGGGTTTTAGGCACTTTTAGCAACTTTTCGGCCATTTTGTTCCAATAAAGCACTTCCCACTTTGCATTCACAGCAAAGAAACCATCACCAATACTTTCTAAAATAGTGTTTCTTTCTTCATACAATTTCAACAATTCTTGTTCTGTTCGTTTTCGTTTATCAATATCCTGAAAACTGCCATACACCCGAACGCACTTTCCATTCTGAAACTCGCCACGGCCAATGGTTCTTACCCATTTGGGGTTGCCTTTCTGGGTAATAATTTCCAATTCTTCATCCCAGGGTGTTCCTTTTTCAATACAATTGTATACCCGTTGCGCAATAACAGATTGATTTTTTTCGCCGTTAAAATAGCTTATGCCGGTTTGTAAATCGGGTTCGTAATCGGGGGGCACTTCGCGAATTTGTTTGGTTATAGGCGACCAGTAAACTTTATTATTTATTACATCTATTTCAAAACTACCTATTTGGGCCAGTTCATTCGATTCATCTAACAGCGTTTGTAATTTTCTTTGTTCAGTAACATCCCGCTCCACTGCAATCCATTGGGTAAACCAGCCTTGTGCATTGGCAATAGGCTTTATTTGCATATTACACCAAAAAGGTTGTCCGTTTTTTTTATAGTTCAATACCGTTATTTCGCAAGATTGCCAGCTTTTTAGTGCCTTTTTTAACTTTACCAGTTCTGTTTTATCGGTATTGGGGCCTTGCAAAATACGGGGTGATTTACCCAATACCTCATCTGCCGTATAGCCCGTCATTTGGGTAAATGCAGCATTGACATATAAGATTTTCGGTCCGGGAGCATCTATAGGTTCTGCTTCTGTTATAATGACTGCATCGTTGGTGTGTACCACAACCGATTCTAATAATTTTAAGCGTTCCAGTTCTTTTATTTGTTGGGTAATATCCTGAAAAATGCCACATAATTGTAAGTTTTTTCCGGTTGCATCGTATACCAATTTACCGACAGACAGGACAATAATGATTTGATTGTTTTTATGAATGAAGCGCTTTTGCATGGAATAAGGTTGCCCGCTTGCAATAGTAGCCTGGATTTGCTCCAGTGATGCCTGCCTATCGTCAGGATGAATCAAAGACATTACTTTATCAAAATTCAATTCAAATTCATCCGGCTCATAACCTAAAATACGATATATGCCATCTGACCAAACCATGGCTTGCGTAACCAGATTAAATTCCCAGGTTCCAAAATGTAATAACTGTTCTGCCTCGTTTGGAAACATTTTTTTTGCGTTTATTAATATATGTACAACCCTTCCACTCAATAATTAAACCAAAATATCCGGGATGCTTTTCATTGTTCTATCCTACGGATATTTTAGACTACTTCATTTTTTACTGGTAAAGAACATTTTTAAACTCAATATGTGTAAAAATAGCCAATGAAAACTTTGTTTCCCCGGCAGCAGTAAAACATCCCATACGCAAATCAATTACCACCAATGGAAGGTATGTTTTGCTGATTAACATACCAAAATTGGCTATAATACTATAATACATGAATAAAAAAAAGTTGTTGGCATAAAATGAAAATACCGGCCAAATCTTTTGGTTATTGGTCATAATTATATTGGATTAGACTGCTGTTAAAAAAGGTAACCACAACTAAATAAAAATACATATTGGTACCCAAAAAAAGAAATTATCCCATTCCAATCTGGCCATTAAACGATTAAACAAGGCAAAATAGATGAAAATGAAGGTTAAAATAATGTGTTTTATAAGCGCGAACATACACTTTTAAAATGCCTTACCATAAAAAAAGGATAATTATAAAGGAAAAATGTTTTGATAAGTCGGAGATTAGCTGCTCATAAGCCACTAATAAACCTAACTATATTATATTGGCACGAATAATAAGTGGCTAATCATAGTATTTGAAGATTTTTTTCATAGAGATAGATAGGTGAAGCCCAACTTTTGTCAAACTATCCATCCATCAACTATTTTGTAATATTTAAGAAATGGCAGTTTTTATTCCCTACTCAATCATAGTTATTTTATCGGCCATCCAACAAGCCCTATATCAAATTTGTGCTGCAACAAAGAATAGATTGTTGTAACTTGAAGCTTGTTTTTTTAGTTATACGAACTAAAAAAATTGAAAGGCTACTTCATAGGTTTTCATTTCATTTTTATTCAGACATAGAAAGTATCGCACTTTTTGAATATAAAAACATATGCAACCAACCACATCAACCTCAAATACATCCGACCATCTGGCCAATGAAAGAACGTTTCTATCCTGGATACGCACCAGTATTGGCATCATGGCTTTTGGTTTTGTAGTAGTAAAATTTAGCCTGTTTGTCAAACAAATTTCACTCATTTTGGGCAAATCAGCCCCTGCCCCAACAGGTAGCTCTTCAGGCATCATTGGTATAGTGCTGGTAGCAGTTGGCGCAGGGATATTATTGTTGTCGTATGTACGTTACAAGAAAATAGAAAAGCAGTTAATCAATGGGCAGTATCGCCACTCATCGCGCTTAGTGAGTATATTAACCATTGGTATTTTTTTAGTGAGCATTTTATTACTGATTTATCTGATGGGCAGCATTTAATGTTTGATGAACGGCGCAATAAACAGTTGAGGCTGCTATAGTAGATGACCCACTGATTGCACAAAAACAATTGAATACACTATTTTTTAAACCTCACAACTTTTTATCATGTTATTCCATTTTAGAAACATGCTACTCAAAAAATTAACGCTATTTTTTCTTGGCATGATGTTAGCCTTAGTAGTTCAGGCACAATGGTTGGTAGCGAATGTGGCCGGAAGGAATACCCAAAGCTTAAACGGAAGCTGGGCGGTTATTGTAGACCCGTTTAATGTAGGAGAAAGCAATTGGAAACCCATTTGGAAAGACCAGCATGCTACCGGTGCGCATGATTTTTTTGAATATGCATTTGACAATACCATTACATTACAGGTGCCTGGCGACTGGAATTCGCAACGCAACGATTTGGTGTATTATGAAGGAACAGTATGGTATAAAAAAACTTTTCAATACCAACCGCAGCCCGGCCAGCGCAGTTTTCTTTGTTTTGGCGGGGCCAATTATATAGCAGATATGTATTGCAACGGACAAAAAGCCGGTAGCCATGAAGGTGGGTTTACCCCCTTTCAGTTTGATGTAACGCACTTGTTAAAAGCGGGCGAAAACGAGGTAATTGTTCGGGTGAATAATCAACGCAGGGCAGATGCCATTCCTGCATTGAACTACGATTGGTGGAATTATGGCGGCATTACCCGTGATGTAGATTTGGTAACTACACCGGGCAATTATATTCAGGATTATTTTATTCAATTGCAAAAAAATGATACTAGCCATATAGCAGGCTGGGTACAGGTTGCAGGAAGCAATGGCCTGCAAAAAGTAAGCATTCATATTCCTGATTTACACATACATTACACTACCCAAACCAATGCAGCAGGCAGGGCCAATATCAGTATTGCAGCACATCCTGCATTATGGAGCCCCGAACATCCGCATTTATATACTGTTCAAATTGCTACAGCCACAGATACTGTTGTAGAAGCCATTGGCTTTAGAACTATTGCAGTAAAAGGCACCGAAATTGTATTAAATGAACAGCCGATATTTTTACGCGGCATTAATATTCATGAACAAATACCACAACGTGCCGGCAGGGCTTATTCTGAAACAGATGCCGCCATGCTATTGGGTTGGGCAAAGGAACTGGGTTGCAATTTTGTACGGTTAACCCACTATCCGCACAATGAACACATGGTGCGGATGGCCGACAAAATGGGCATATTGTTATGGGAAGAGATTCCGCTTTGGCAGGGCATACAATTTAGTAACCCTGTTATATTAGCCAAAGCCAACCGGTTGTTGGATGAAATGATAGAACGCGATAAAAACCGCAGTGCCATTATACTATGGAGCTTATCTAATGAAACAACCTCCTCTGAAAGCAGAGATACCACTTTAACCGCAATGGCAGCACATGCAAGAGCATTAGACCCTACCCGGCTCATTACTTCAGCCTTCAATCATGTTGCTTACAAAGGCAATACCGTTACCATTGATGACAGCCTTAGTAAAGTATTAGATGTAGTAGGTGTAAATGAATACATTGGCTGGTACACACCATGGCCTGCGCCACCAAATAACATGGTTTGGAAAAACCCATTCAATAAACCTCTGATTATGTCGGAATTTGGAGGTGAAGCATTATATGGCCATCATGGTTCAAAAGATACCGCCAGTAGTTGGAGTGAAGAATATCAGGAGCAATTGTATAAAGATCAGGTAGCTATGTTTAAAAATATACCCTTTTTATGTGGCACCACACCCTGGGTATTGGCCGATTTTCGTTCGCCCAGTCGGCTACAACCCGTGTATCAGCAAGGCTGGAACAGAAAAGGATTATTATCGGATAAGGGATATAAAAAGAAAGCCTGGTATATTATGCGGGTATTTTATGAGGAGAAGGGACAAAATAACTTTAATTGATTAACCAGTATCAAAGTACAAAAAAATTTTCTGATTTTTTAATCAAACCGTTTTTTACAAATACAATACATTATATTCATAAGACAGTTCTGTTTTAATAACTTTAAGTTGTGTATAGCAAAATAATTTCTTCACTATTCAACGCATCAAGATGAGCATAGAACGCAGAAAATTTTTAAAATACTCAGCCGGAAGTGCTGCTTCCATTTCATTTTTTTCGGGCATTATTGCCTTTACTAAAAAAACTGAATACAATGACCCCGATTGGAGTCAGTTACACAATATGACGGGAAATGTAAAACCCATTACCGTTGCCGAAAGACAACAAAGAATTGCCAAGGCACAACAACTCATGGCAAGCAACCAAATACAGGCATTGATTTTAGATGCAGGTACCTCATTAAATTATTTTACAGGAATACGCTGGTGGCCCAGTGAAAGAACCATGGTAGCCATTATTCCTGTAAAAGGGGAAGTGACTTATGTGAGCCCTGCTTTTGAAGCAGACCGATTGAAAGAATTAATTACCATTGGTCAGGGTGTACATATATGGCAGGAAGATGAAAGCCCTTATGAAAAAATAGTTGCGGTATTGCAACAGAAAGGCATTACCGGTGGTAGTATTGGCATGGAAGAACGTTTGCGGTTTTTTATATTGGATGGTCTACGAAAAGCCGCACCGAATATGAACTTCATTAGTGGTGACCCAATCAGCATTCCATGCCGGCTCATTAAATCACCTGCAGAAATTGCCTTGCTTCAAAAAGCGAATGACATTACCCTTGCAGCCATACAGTTTGCAGCAGCCAATGTTAAAGAAGGCATGTCGAACAATGATATTTCCGCCATTATTGGCCAGGCACAGCGCAAAATGGGTGCATCTTCAGATGGCGCTTTGGTTACAATTGGGCCCGCCTCTGCTTTGCCACATGGCAGCATACAACCGCAGCATTTAAAGAAAGGGGATATTTTATTGATGGACTGTGGTTGCTTAGTTGAAGGTTATACATCTGATATTACCCGTACCATTGTATTTGCTGCACCGCCCACACAAAGACAACGTACTATCTGGGATTTAGAGAAGAAAGCACAGGCGGCAGGTTTTGCGGCTGCACAAATTGGGCAGCCATGCGAAAAGGTAGACCATGCTGCACGTAAAGTTTTAATAGATGCCGGTTTTGGGCCGGGATATCAATTACCCGGTTGTCCGCACAGAACCGGACATGGCATTGGCATGGATGGACACGAATGGGGCAATATGGTAAATGGTAATCAACAACCCATACAGGTGGGCATGTGTTTCAGTGTAGAGCCTACCATTGTTGTACCCGGCGAAATGGGTTTGCGATTAGAAGATTGTGCGTATATAGCGGAAGACGGGCCACACTGGTTTTCTAAACCTGCACATAGTATTGATACACCTTTTGCCTAAATAAAATCATTGAGTTGCTTTGATATACCTTTAAATGCATGTTGGTAAATACGCCCAAGATTCATGCATAGGAAAATTGTTTTTATAAAAAGGGGATAATCATGGGAACACGTTGCTGATAGGAAATATATTCAGCACCAAATTCCTGTACTAATTTTTTTTCTTCAAAATACATTCCAATCCAAATATACAAGCTAATCATGATACAAGTGATTAAGTTAGTTACCAATGGTGAAAACAGAAACCATGCCCAAACAAACAAGAGTGTTCCTAAGTACAAGGGATGGCGTACAAATTGATGAATACCCGTAGTATCTAAATGTGCTTCCTTTTTTTTCTTCCAAAACACATCAATACCACTGAGATAAAAAAAATATTTACGGATGGTGATGCTCATTAACGTCAAGCCTGCAACACCCATTAACATTCCAAAAGTATAACGTATGTATTGATGCAATGCAATAGGTTTAGCAGGTATATGAAACTGATAATACAAAATACCACTCATACTGAATAATGCAAACAGCGCATACAACAGGCGATAATATGGAAACCATTGTCTCATGCACTTTTGCATGATACGCTTAAACTGCAATGACGCAGTAAGACTATGTATGGTGGCAAAGAGCAGCCATGCAATCATTAATATCCAGAGTGATTGGTTCATGTAATTGATGATGAATTAAGCAACATTTATTTCAAAAAAAAGTTATTGCACACTTTTTTAATGCTTCATTAAATACAAATTGTGCAATGTATCATACAAAAGTAAATATTGATTGGAGTGACCTTCCTTATCAAACAAAGCTTCCCAGGTATTCAATGGTTCCCAAATAAAAGTACCTTTCCCTTTTCCATTAGGTAAATGGAACACAATATTGTTCACCGCTTCTTTTCGGGCAGAATATTCTACTACCACAACATCTTTTCCATACCGCTGTACCAAATCGGTTAAATTATTCCTTAAATCATCTAAACTGCCATGCCATTTAGGATAATATGACAATCCAATTACATCAAAATGAACCCCTCGGGCCAACATATTATTGAGAAAGAAAACTGATTCATCATTTTGTCCGCCCAAAGCAATATGTAGCATTATTAACATTTCAGGGTCAATCGACTTTACCGCTGCAATTCCTGCATTGAGCAATTGTGCCAAACTATCCGGGTGTTGTATACTGCCCGCCGGCCAAAGTATACCATGATTAATTTCATTACCTACCTGAACCATATTGGGTAGTGTGCCCTGTTTTTTTAAAGCCAGTAACACTTGCCGGGTATATTGATACACAGCAGCTTTCAATTCCTGAAAATTCAAATGGCGCCAGGCTGCAGGCATAAATTGTTTACCGGGATCGGCCCAGGTATCGCTGTAATGAAAATCGAGTAGCCATTGCATGCCTGCGGCCTTAATGCGTTGAGCCATTTGCAAAGTATAAGCTAAATCGCAAAACCCTTTTCCGGGAGCATAACCACTATCGGTTGCTGGGTCATTAAAAATGCGTAATCGGATATAATTGAAACCATGATCTTTTAAAATTTGTATGGCATCTTTTTCAGTATTACCATCGTAAAATTTTTTACCGGCAGCGTCTAACTGTGGAAGAAAAGAAATATCGGCACCAATCATTTTACCCGAATTACGTGGTTGGCTTTCCGTAGCAGATAAAGTATATTTTGGATCAATGTGGTTATTTTGTAAGCTTGTTGGTGGAACCGTTATTATTTCAGTAGAACCCGGCCATAAACCAGCAGCTGTTGCTTCTACTTTTATCATTCCGGGTACTTTCCCGGCCTGTACAATAAACTGACACTTTCCATTAAAGGCACTACGTTGCCAGGCACCATCCATACATTGATCAGGTTCATGACTGCTGGGATCGCCATTTCCAACACCAATAATCTTGGCATCACCGGTAACAGAAAAACGAATCATATTATCGGTATTGGGCACTTCTCTTCCTTCTTTATCTACTAATGAAACATTCATAACGGCCACGGATTTACCATCGGCCAAAATAGTTGTTGAAGAAGGCGATAGCACTACTTCGGCAGGTACACCTGTAGTTTCAATGGCTGTTTTTAAAACCCTGCCTGCTTTATGAGCAATAGCAGATAAGGTACCCGGGTGATAGGGTACCGACCATTGTAAATGCCCATTGCGCGGCATTGTTTTTTTGCCAAGGCTTTTACCATTTAAAAACAACTCTACATCATCAGCATTTGAATATACCCACACATCAATAGGCGTTCCTGTTTTGCCCATCCAGTTCCAATGTGGTGCAATATGCAATACATCTTTATCAGTCCACCAGCTTTGATAATAGTAATAAATGTTTTTAGGAAAGCCGCACACATCCATTACCCCAAAATGCGAATTAATATTGGGCCAACGGAAAGGAGTAGGCTCTCCCCGATAATCGAATCCGGTCCAAACAAATCCGCCCATCCAATAAGGTGCTTCGGCTGCCAGCTTCCACCAGGTTTCTGCTGTACTTGCCCACCAAGGTGCTGTGATATCTTCATCGGGTAAATAACCCCTAATACTATCAACAGCATATTCACCTCTTGTGGTAACGGTACTACCCATTTCAGTACCAATAACAGGTTGTGTAGGATGGTCTTTATGATAATCGGCCACAGCAAATTGGCGATAATTAAATCCCCGGATAGGAATTACTTCATCTACACCATGAAATACATTGCCCAAATCGGCGGCATAAGTACTGGTTCTGGAAGGATCAAGTGCTTTTTGTTTTGCCAATAATGTAGATGCCATGCGTTTACCAACATCGGTAGTTTGAATCCAGCCTTCTTCATTCCCGATTGACCATAGGAAAACCGAAGGATGGTTACGGTCTCTTTTTATCAACGTTTCAAACTGATGCATATATTCCGGGCTGCTATTGAGTAAACGTTGTTCATCCAATACCAACATTCCCAAGCTATCACAAGCATCTAACAATTCGGGGGTTGGTGCATTGTGACTGGTTCTGTATGCATTAGCGCCCATATCTTTCAATAAACGGATACGATAATATTGCATGGCATCGGGCAGTGCACTGCCTAAGCCGGCATGATCTTGATGGTTATTGGTTCCATGAATTTTAATATTAACACCATTGAGAAAAAATCCTTTTTCCGCATCAAAACGAATCGTTCTTATACCAACACGATATGTAACAGAATCGATCATTACATTGCCGGATTGAATGATTGTGGTTACCCGGTATAAATACGGATCATCAATAGACCACAAATGCGGATGTATAACGGGAATGGATTGCTGTATTACAGAAGTGCCACCCGCCGTAATAGAAATGGTTTGTTTAGCCGACAGTGCCACCAGTTTTCCATTTCGTTCTGATAAATAGGTATATACTACGGCATTTTTTTGCGCCATAGTTTCATTGCTGATGGTGGCATTTACAAAAACGATTGCTTTATTTGCTGCTACTGCCGAATGTATGTAAACACCATTGGCAGCAAAATGAAGCGGATTCATTTTATTGAGCCAAACATGCCTGTAAATACCGGCACCTTCATAAAACCAGCCTTCATATTGTGTTGCATCAACCCGTACTACAATAACATTGTCAGCATTAAATTTTAAGAAATCAGAGATATCATAATCAACACCAACATACCCACTCATATTGGTGCCCACGAAAATGCCATTCACCCAAATACTGGCCTTGCGAAAAATACCATCCAATTGCAATTGAAAACGCATGCCTGAGTCGGCAGCCAATACCGTAAAATGTTTGCGATACCAGCCAATACTGGTGGCCGGAAATAATCCACCTACTGGTTTATACCCGTGCGATTCTACATCAAAATTATCAACCTGTGCAAAAGGCAACTCCACAGCCCAATCGTGGGGAAGGTTGAGAGAACGCCAGGCACTATCTTTAAACTTAGGATCAATAGCAGTACCATAAGCGCCACCTGTTTTAGCAAAAATATTGGCTACGCCATAATTAAAATCTTTAGATGGGTCTGCTGCATTACCAAAGTGGAATTTCCAACCCTCATCAATATTTAGATGTTGTTGCGATTTTGATGGCACAGGAAGTATAGCAAGCAATACAAGCAAAATAATACAAATACCAAAAGAACGGAAGTACGAAAACATGATTTTACCAATTTGCTGAACAAATGAAATGATTCAAACAGCAAATTAGAACAAAATAGACTGATAATGCAGATGCAACAAAAAAACAGAAGAATTTTTGACATTCAACAATTAGCCATTACCAGATCACTGCTTACCCTGTTTTTTAAGCATCTACTATTTTTTTCCCAAAAGGCATTAATGATAATTCCACTAATTTAAAATGCTGCCTACCCCAGGGAATTCCAACAATGGTTACAAACAATAAAGCGCCTATTACAACATGCATGATACAAGTTACCAGACCACCTGAAAGCAACCATATTATATTACAGAAAACCGAAAAGCAGCCCTGATGGGCGGAATTGCTAACCACCTTTTTCCCAAATGGGGCCAATACTATACCTGCAATTTTAAAACATTGCAAACCCCAAGGAATACCGATGATGGTAACACATAATACAATGCCGCCCAAAAAATAGCCTAAAGCAGCCAAAAAGCCACCAAAAATGAGCCAGATAATATTGCCGATTAAATTCATGTAGGAAAGTTACCATTGTCTAATTTTTAATGATACGCCATTGTTATCAATGGTTAAAATAAAAGGCGGTATGGTATTTTTATCGCTTTATAACAATAGCGTATGATTTTTATTCTGTTTTTATTTGAGTTGAAATAAAATAGCGAGAATACGGGGAACAGTATTCGCATCTCCTTCATCAAAATATTCATACGCTTGTTTCACTTCAAAACCACATGAAATACCTGCATTGATAAAATCAGCAACATGATGCACATAACAAGTTAACACTTGCAAACCATCCTCATTGATATATCTTGCTTTTGAACCTGTATATTGTTTAAAGGGATGTAATTCGCCCACATACACATATCCACCGGGTTGTAAAGTATTGGCAGCTTTTTTAAAAATGGCAGCTATATCTTCAATATGTTCTAATATCAGGCTGAACACAACTATATCAACCGTCTGCTGTACAAAATACCAAGGTTCTAAAATATTCGCTTGTACAAACTGTACATTGGGATCTTGTATTTTATTTCGGGCTTGTTGTAACATAGCTTCTGAAAAATCAACACCCATTAACGTAGATGCTTTTGTGTACAACCATTGCGTATTTTTACCTGTACCGCAACCAATTTCTAAACAGGCATTAAATGTAATTGGGCTTAACAATTTACGCAGAACCTCTGCTTCGGCATCGCGGGTTTTATTATCGTTGAAATCATATTGTTCTGCCCATTGATTATAGGCATGTTGTATACTCATAAAAAATACGTTTGGCAGTTCATTACAATCATTATTTAAACCAATGCTTCCAATAAAATTTCAACGGTATGTTTGGCTTTTTTACCGGTTCCATCTTTTATCTGGTGTCTGCAACTGGTACCGGGAGCAGCAATTTCAGTAATCGTATCTGCTTTTTCAACTGCAGGAAATAAAACCAAACTACCAATTTGCATGGATAAATCATAATGTTCTTTTTCATATCCAAACGAGCCGGCCATACCGCAGCAACCGGATGGAATCGTATTCACCGTATAATTTTCAGGAAGAGAAAGCACCTGAACAGAATCATTCAAATTAGTTAATGCTTTTTGCTGGCAGTGGCCGTGCAATTGAATATTTTTTTGCTCCTTCGTAAAAGATGCGGAAGAGATATTGCCATTTCTAATTTCTCGAGCTAAAAATTCATCGATATACCAAACATTTTTAGCCAATTGTTTAGCGGCTTCCCAATGGGCATCATCCACCAAGTCAATATATTCATCTCTAAACGTTAATATGGCAGAAGGCTCAACACCAATTAAAGGTGTATCATTTGTTACAACAGCACTTAATAAATCAATATTTTGATGTGCAATTTTTTTTGCTTCAAGCAACAAGCCTTTTGATAACATTGCCCTTCCACTTTCCACATGCTTGGGTATTAAAACTGTATAGCCCAACTTTTCTAATAATTGAATTGCAGCAATACCAATTTCAGCATCATTATAATTGGTAAATTCATCGCAAAATAAATACACAATTTTTTGATTGTTCCCAGCAAATAATTGTTTTTTTCGTTTATTCATCCATTGCTGCACGGTAATTGAAGAAAGTTTAGGCATGGAGCGTTTTGTTGCAAAACCTGCCATTTTCTTAATAAGGCTTCCGGTAAATGCATTTGTAACTAATGCATTATACAAACCAGGCCAAACAGAACCTAATTTTGCTATAGTATTAAAATGGGCAATTAATTTAGATCTTAACGGAACCCCATTTGCATTATAATATTGCTGTAAAAACTCTGCTTTAAGTTTAGCCACATCAACATTCGATGGGCACTCAGATTTGCACCCTTTGCAGCTTAAACACAAATCCATTACTTCATAGATTTCTTTGTGGTTAAACTTATTTATTGCAGTTGAGTGGGTTAAAAACTCACGTAATATATTAGCTCTGGCACGGGTAGTATCTTTTTCATTACGGGTAGCCATAAAAGAAGGGCACATGGTTCCGCCAGATAAGTGTGTTTTTCTACAATCTCCCGAACCATTGCATTGTTCGGCATGTTGTAAAATAGTTTGGTTATTCCAACGAAATACCGTTGCAACATTCGGATCTTTTTGCCCCGGCGTGTACCGCAACATACTGTTCATAGGGGGAGTATCTACAATTTTTCCCGGGTTGAAAATATGGTGCGGATCCCAACTATTTTTTATTTGCTGCAGTAACGTATAATTTTTTGCACCAATCATTTGTGGAATAAATTCGCCGCGTAATCTTCCATCGCCATGTTCGCCACTTAAAGAGCCATTGTATTTTTTTACCAATGCTGCTACTTCTGTTGCAATGGTTCTAAACAAAGCATTCCCTTCTTCCGTTTTTAAATTAATAATGGGCCGCAGGTGCAATTCGCCAGAGCCTGCATGGGCATAGTGCACGGCATATAAATCGTACTTCTTCAATATGGCATTAAACTCCTCAATATATACAGGTAAATCATTTACATCAACCGCAGTATCTTCAATAACGGGAACGGCTTTATTATCGCCAGGCATATTACCTAATAACCCCAATCCGGCTTTTCGCAGGTTCCATATTTTTTTAGTGTCATTTCCAAACAACAAAGGAAAATGATAGCCCAAGCCCTTTTCACGCATAGCCAGTTCTACTTCTTTTGCAATGGCCATTATTGCTTCGCGAGTATCTTTTTTAAATTCAACTACCAATATAGCACCAGGATCGCCCTGCACAAAAAAGCGGTTTTTTTGCTGCTCAATATTGCCTTTGGTGCACTCTAAAATATAATGGTCAATCAGTTCACTGGCAGTAGGGCCAAATTGCAAAGCAATTAAATTCGCTAATAATGATTCATGAATGGTATTAAAGTGCACACACAACAAACCTGTTTCTTTAGGAGGTAATGGTACCAGATTTAATTTAATTTCGGTTATAAATGCCAGCGTGCCTTCTGAGCCGGCAATGAGGGTACAAAAATTAAAATCTGGACCGCCTGCCATAAATGGCGCAGTTTGCATCAACAAATCAATGGCATAACCGGTATTTCGCCGTTCAACAGATTTTTTAGGAAATTCTTTTTCTATCTCTATCCTATTATCAACATTACTCAATAAATGCCGAATATTTTTATAAATGGCTCCTTCTAAAGTATTTAATTCGCATTTTGCGTGAAAATTATCTATATCTGTTTCACCAAACACAGCCTCGGTTCCATCGCTTAAAATAGCTTTTATTTCAATAACATGTTCTCTTGTACTTCTGTACACCACAGAATTAGAGCCACAAGAGTTGTTGCCCACCATTCCTCCAATCATGGCACGATTTGCGGTAGATGTTTCAGGACCAAACAACAATCCATAAGGCTTCAAAAACACATTTAAATCATCTCTAATAACACCTGGCTGAACACGTACCCATTTTTCAGTAGCATTTACTTCAATTATTTTTGTAAAGTATTTAGATACATCTACAACAATACCATTGCCAACTACCTGGCCCGCCAACGACGTGCCTGCGGTACGAGGTATTAATGAAGTGTTGTGTTGCAATGCAAATGCAATTAGTTTTTTGATATCCGCTACATTTTTGGGAATAGCAACAGCCAAAGGTATTTCACGATAGGCCGATGCATCAGTGGCATACAAAGTACGCATAGTGGTATCATAGTACAATTCGCCGGTTAGTTGCCCTGATAAAGCTGCTAAGTGCTGGTTCATTTTAGTTTCAATTAGTGACTCAATAATACTGTAAAATTAAAGTTTTCTGATTGTCGCTTTATCTCTTGTTTTAGAATGAGGAGAGTTTAAACTGAAATACCTACTCGGCTACTGTTCGGGCTGTTCGCTTGTAGTCCTCACTGCGTTGCGGGCTACCGCTTCCATCCCGTATCCCATCAACATTTCATCATAAATCATCATAAAAAACCACACATCCCTTAATAAAAGTAAGGCATGTGTGGCAACTATTCATGCACCATCTGCTACTGCAGATATGAATCATTTTCTTTAATTCCTATTACCGGCAACTGTTCATTATTAATCAACGCATTTAATGCAGGTATATCTTTTTTCAAAATATCATCTAATAATTGTAACTGTTGATCGGCCTGTACTCTTAAATCGGCATACACTTCTTTCGATTGTTGGCTCGGCGCAGTATATCCGCTGGCAACCACATTAAATAAACCGGCTAGTTTATCATTAATGCGAATAGGGTAATTTAACACATCCTGACTGCTTTTGGCTTTGGTTTGATACAATGCTTCTTCAATTTTTGTTAGCCTTTTATTGATGCTGTCAGTAACCGTTTTTAAAGATTTTGATTTTGCGGTATCTAATCTTTCAACAAACCCATTTATTTGTTCACGTAATTCACGAACATGTACTATTGCCATTTGCACTTCATTAAACTTATCTTTTATCTGCAATAAAAAGTTTACCTGTGCATCATAATCTTCCTGACTCATGTGCTGATCGGGTATCCCCTTAATAGTAAAAGGCACTTCCACTGAATCTTTCAGGAATTTAAATTTCGCGGTATATCTTCCCGGCGCAGCTTTTACATTACCAATGGTACCATTCCATAAAATCATGTTATCAATTTTTTTACCGCCTGGATAATTCATATCCCATACAAATTCATTCATACCCTCATTTACTTCAACCGGTAATTTTTTGGTACCATAGGTTTCAATGGGTTTGCCCTGTTTATCAAAAATGGTAATAGTTACCTTTGAAGTATCAGAGGCATTTTTAAGATAATACCTAAATACCACGCCGTTAGGTGGATTTGCTCCCATATTGCTGTTGTGGGTGGTAAAACTTCTTCTAAACCGGCCGCCACTTGCATAACGATAAGCGTCTGAAACAGAAAATACATGTATCGGTTGTTGTAATGCAGCTGCATCTTTTTGTTGCAACAAACCCAAATCATCCAATACCCAAAAACCACGGCCTTGTGTAGCCACAATTAAATCATTGTCTTTAATCGTTAAATCAGTAACCGGAACTTTGGGTAAATTTAGTTGAAAAGGTTGCCAGCTTTCACCATCGTTATAACTAATAAACAAACCATATTCAGTACCTGCATATAATAAACCCGGCCTTTGTTTATCGGTGCGAATGCAACGAGTAAAATAATTTAGCGGTATGCCATTGGTGATGCGTTTCCAGGTTTTACCATAATCTTCCGTTTTATACAAATAAGGCGTATAATCATCCATTTTATATTTGGTTCCGGCAAAATAAGCTTTACCTTTTTGTTTAGCATCGGTTTCTACACAGTTCCACATCATCCATTTACCTGCATCAGGCGGGGTTACATTCTCCCAGTTTTTACCACCATCCTTACTTACATGTATTAATCCGTCATCGCTTCCTGCCCATAACACATCAGGTTCTAAAGCCGACTCTGCAGCAGTAAAAATGGTACAATAATATTCAACTGAGGTATTATCCTGGGTAATGGGGCCGCCGCTTGAAGCCTGCTTCGATTTATCATTAGTAGTTAAATCGGGGCTAATCATTTGCCAACTCCGGCCTTCATTTTCGGTTACAAATAAATGGTTGCCTGCGGCATATAATTTTTTAGGATTAGTAGGAGAAAAGAAAATAGGAAAATTCCATTGAAAGCGATATTTCAACACATCGGCTCCGGAACCCATGGGATTATCGGGCCAAACATTAATGGCCCTGTTTTCGCCGGTACGATGATCTAAACGGGAAAGATAGCCGCCATAGTTACCTCCGTAAACAATATCGGGATTAAGCGGGTCGGCTACCACATAACCGCTTTCAGCACCTGCCGTGGGTTGCCAATCTGCTTCTCCAATGCCCGGGCCGTTGGTTCGGCTTTTAATTCTCAATGTAGTATTATCTTGTTGCGCTCCTAATATTCTGTAGGGGAAAGAATTATCGGTAGATACCCGATAAATTTGTGCAGTAGGCTGGTTCATAAGTGAACTCCAGGTTTGTCCACCATTGAATGAAACCTGCGCCCCACCATCATCTGCAACAATCATACGATTGCCATCTTCGGGATCAATCCATAAATCGTGGTGATCGCTGTGTGGCGTATTCACTGCCTGAAAAGTTTTACCACCATCACGGCTACGCATCATTTCCACATTCAATACATAAACTAAATTTTCATTTTTAGGATCAATAAACACTTTGGAATAATACCATGCCCGTTGGCGAATATTATTATCGCCACTTTGTAAGCTCCAGGTTTCTCCACCATCATTACTTACAAAAAGACCGCCTTTTGCATTTTCAATAATGGCATAAATTTTATCAGTATTAGATGGTGCTACTGCAACGCCAACAATACCCCAAACACCTTTCGGTAATCCTTTTTTGCTGGTTAAATTCACCCAGGTTTCTCCACCATCTTTACTTTTGTACAAGCCACTGCCCTCGCCGCCACTTATCATGCTATACGGTGTTCTTTCAACGTGCCACATACCTGCATACAATACATTGGGGTTACCCGGCTCCATCACTAAATCAGAACAGGCAGTCAAATTATTGACATACAATACGCGTTTCCAGGTTTTACCTCCATTGGTAGTTTTATATACGCCCCGTTCTTCATTAGAACCAAATGTATGGCCCATTACAGCAGCCCATACAGTATTCGGATCTTTTGGATCAATAATAATCCGGATGATATGACGACCATCTTTCAGGCCAATATTTTTCCAGCTTCGTCCGCCATCATCGCTGCGCCACATACCACCCAGCCCTTCTGATACATTGCCACGTAATGAATTTTCGCCTTCACCCACATATAAAATGGATTCATCGCTTGGCGCCACAGCCACTGCGCCAATACTTCCACCAAAATATTTATCGGTAATATTTTTCCAGTTACTGCCACCGTCGGTTGTTTTCCATACACCGCCACCGGTAGCACCAAAATAGAAAGTAGTTTTATGGGCAAAACTACCTGTTACTGCTGCGCTCCTGCCCCCTCTGAAAGGCCCTATTTCTCTGAATTTCAACGCAGAAAAATAAACAGAATCGGTATTATCCTGTTGCACTACATTTTTCTTAACGTTTTTTTGTGCACTTAACTGCGTGGCAAAAAACATACCTGCCAGCAATGGTAAAAAGCCATACAATTTTCTCATACTATTTGGTTTTAAAAGTTAGGTAATCATTTTTAATATAACTATTCAGATATAATTATTTGCCATTGATTTTCCAGTGACTTAAAATTAGTGGCTAATTGCTGAACAGCCAAGCCAATGGTATGAGTGGGCGGCATATCTGCTTCTTCCAACATGCTCATTAAATTTCTGCTTTGTTGTAATATATCATGATAGCTATTCTTATTACTAATAACCCTTCTGCCATTTGAAGCATTACCTGCTATTGTATTTAATGAATTTATTTTTGAAGCAGATTCTGTATTTTGAATCATTTGCTGAATGATTTGTAGCCGCTCTAAACATGTTTTGCTTATTTCATAACACTGATTGGCTAAATTAAACTGGCGTTGCAAATCGGCAGAAGTAGTAGCAACCCTTGGATCCATAACAACATTAAACTGCTGTTGCATTGTTTTTCCGTTTACTTCTAATAAAGCGGTATATTTTCCGGGCATTACCCAAGGCGAAGTAGCTAACGGTGCCGTATTGCCGTAAATCGCAGATATGGGATAAGCGGGTGGAACAGGTAATGGTGTTAAGTGCACATCCCATAAAAACCGGTGCATGCCGGGTGCTGCTGATAATATTTGCTGTGGCCGTATCCAGTATTTTGGAATATTTACTTTAGGAATTGCATAAGGCGTATCAGTACTGGCATAGGTACGTATCATTTTACCGGCAGCATCTTTAATAGTAAGTGTAACGGTTCCTGAATAGTTGTTAGGTAAATAATAATCAATGATAGCGCCATCCGGTGGATTTTTTCCCGCTGGCTCTTCCTGCGGCAACGGCGTATCGGTATTCATATCCCAACGAATGCGGAGTGCATTTTGTGGTTTGAACAAGTAGGCATTATTAACGGAAATGCGCTGCCGTGCAATTTGCCGAAGTGGTGTAATATTATCTAAAATCCAAAAAGATCGTCCATGTGTTCCTACTACAATATCATCATCTTTTATCACCAAATCACGAATAGAGGTAGATGGCATATTTAAACGAAGGCTTTGCCAATGGTTACCATCATCGAATGAAACATATACTGCAGTTTCAGATCCGGCAAACAACAGTCCTTTAACCTGTGGATCTTCTCTTACCACATTAATGGGTTCATTTTCCGGTAGGCCGTTTACTTTCTCCTCCCAGGTACCGCCACCACTGTGTGTGATATAAATGTGCGGATGTAAATCATCACAACGGATACGGTTTACCGCAGCATACACCGTATTATTATCAAAATGTCCGCAATCCATTAATGAAATTTTACTCCACGATGTAATTGCTGCAGGGGTAATATTTTTCCAACTTTTTCCCCCATCATGTGTTATTTGAATATAACCATCATCGGTACCACACCAAATGGTATTGCTGTCTTTATAAGAAGGCGCTATTGTATAAATAACACCCCTTCGTGGCATTGTTTTTAAAGCAGGCGTAGTATAGATACCAACACTGGCCGGAATATCCCATTCACTGCGTGTTAAATCAGGACTGATTACCTGCCAGTCCATACCCCCATTATTGGTTTTAAACAACACATTACCGGCAAAGTATAACGTATGTGGATTGTCGGGCGAAAATAAAACCGGAGCGGTTCTGATAAAACGATATTTTCCGCTACGAATGGCTTCCGGTGCAACGTTTTGTACCTGACCGGTACGCTTATCATATTTGGTTATTTTACCACCATAAATAATATTCGGGTTTAAGGGATCGGCCGCTACATAACCATATTCTTCCACACCAACGGGATGCCATTCCCGAAAAGTAATTTGCCCGTCATTCCCTCTGGATGCAATACCAACGGAGCCGCTTTCCTGTTGACCGCCATACACATTGTAAGGAAAGGCATTATCAGTACTAACATGATAAAATTGTGCAGTAGGCTGGTTGTACCAGGATGAAAAAGTTTCTCCGCCATTTACGGTAATAATTGCACCCTGATCGGCTGCAATTAAAATAATGTTTGAATGATCAGGATTAATCCAAATGCGGTGATAATCATCTCCACCTGGCGCCCCTCTAAAATCTTTCCAGCTATGCCCACCATCTTCCGAACGCCATACCACCACATTCGCTGTGTATACAATGTTTTCATTTTGAGGATCGGCTTTTACTTCTGCAAAATCGCTGCCACGGCCCCAATAACGGCCATCATTACTAATGCTGTACCAGCTTTCTCCGGCATCATCACTTCTATACATACCGCCATATTCACCCGCATCTACCGTAGCATACATTCTTTTTGGATTACTGGGGGCAATGCAAAATCCAATTCGCCCCAGACCTTGTGCTACTGTTGGCAAACCGCTGGTAATTTTTGTCCAAGTGTTACCCCCGTCTACTGATTTAAATAATCCACTTTGCAGACCATTCCACTCGCCGTTTTCCCAAGGGCCTTGCCGGCCGGCCCATAAATCAGCAAAAATGATATTCGGATTTTTGGGATCAATGGATACCTGCACGGCACCGGTATTTTCATCTTTATACAAAACCCTTTCCCAGGTTTTACCCCCATCTAAAGTTCTGAATACGCCACGCTCTGTATTGGGGCCATACGGATGCCCCATTGCCGCTACGAATACCCGATTGGGATTTGTGGGATCAATGGCTACCGCACCAATTTGCTGCACATCTGTTAAACCAAGATGCTGCCATGTTTTACCGGCATCGGTTGATTTGTACATGCCATTACCTACCGACAAATCGGGCCGTTGCAAACCCTCACCAGAGCCTACATATATAATATCTGGATTGGAAGGCGCTACTGCTAAATCACCTATTGATCCTGTTGGCTGGTCATCAAAAATTGGAAACCAGGTTCTGCCATAATCGGTTGTTTTCCAAACACCACCATTGTTTACACCTATGTAAAACACATTGGGTTGTTGTGGCACACCCACTGCGCCTACTGTTCTACCGCCTCTGTGCGGGCCAATCATCCGCCACTGCATTTCTTGAAACAAAGCAGCAGAAACCTGTGCCTGAAGGGTTTGGAAGATTGTACAAAGTAATACCACCATCAAAAAACGAAAGCGCCATTTCATAAAATTTTTTATTTAGAATTGAAAAAAAACCGTTTGATATTTCAACATAATCATCTCTATTTTATGTGCATTCCCTGAATTTCAATGCTTCATTCAACTACAAACAGTGCAATTAATTTGCTTAATATGGAGGTAAAAGGTACGGATGAAGGCTTATTCACTCAAAATAAATTCCATCGGTGGTGTACCTATACATATTCATCCATAAATTCATCCGCTGTTTAAAAAATTTATTACCTTACAATCTGCAACTAAAAATTCAGGCAACATGAGAAAATTTTACTTCAGCATTCTGCTTTTTGCAGGCTGTTATTTTACGGCACAGGCACAAGAAATCAATCTGGCCACACAGTTTAAAAATTTACAACCCCGCACAATTGGTCCGGCAGGTATGAGCGGTCGTATTACTGCAATTGATGCGCTTTGGAGCGATCCCAATATTATTTATGCAGGTAGTGCCAGCGGCGGTGTTTGGAAAACCGAAAACGGCGGCGCTTCATGGAAGCCGATATTTGACAAGGAACCTATTTTAAATATTGGTGCTATTGCCATTACGCAAAGCAATCCTTCTGTTATTTGGGCAGGCACCGGCGAAGGCAATCCGAGAAATTCTGTTAGCCTGGGAGATGGCATTTATAAAAGTTTAGATGGCGGACAAACCTGGAAATGCATGGGTTTGCAAAAAACAAAAAATATTCATCGAATTATTATTGACCCCAATAATCCAGATGTTGTATATGCAGGCGCCATTGGCAACCCTTATGGTGTGCATGGAGAAAGAGGATTGTATAAAACAACCGATGGCGGACAAACCTGGAAATTAATTTTACATACCAACGATTCCAGCGGTGTGGCAGATATGATGATAGACCCAAGTAACCCAAACAAACTACTTGTTGCCATGTGGCAACACCACCGAACACCCTGGAGCTTTACCAGCGGCGGCTCCGGTAGTGGATTGTACGTTACTTATGATGCCGGTAAAACTTTTAAAAAATTAGGTAAGGCAGATGGCTTGCCCGATGGCAATTACGGACGTATTGGTTTAACCATTTGCCGAAGCTTACCCAGCCGTGTATATGCATTAGTAGAAGCTACCAAAAATGGTTTATACAAATCGGATGATGGTGGCATGAAATGGGAATTGGTAAACAGCGACCCTGCTGTAGTTACCAATCGTGCCTTTTATTTTCAGGATATACGCGTTGACCCGGAGAATGAAAACCGGTTATACAACATTAACCAAATGGTGAGTGTTAGTGAAGATGGCGGCAAAACTTTTCGCATATTGATCCCGTACAGTGGCATTCATCCCGATCACCATGCCTGGTGGATTCATCCTTTCAATCCTTCATTGATTATTGATGGCGATGATGGTGGGCTGGCCATAACAAAAGATAAGGGAAAAACATGGCAGTTTGAAAGCAAATTGCCTGTTGGGCAGTTTTACCACATTAATGTAGATAATGCATTACCCTATCATGTTATGGGAGGATTACAAGACAATGGCAGTTGGTATGGCCCTGCTTATGTTTGGATAAAATCAGGTATTCGCAACAGTTATTGGACCGAAGTGGGCGGTGGTGATGGTTTTGATGTACTACCCGATCCGGATAATTACAACTGGGTTTATTCCATGAGTCAGGAAGGCGAACTGGGCCGTTATAATGTAGCTACCGGCGAACAATGGCGCATTAAACCACCTGATGTAGGCAGCACTCTACGGCATCGGTTTAATTGGAATGCAGCCATAGCGCAAGACCCATTTGATAATAATACCATTTACTTTGGTAGCCAGTTTGTTAATAAAAGCACCAATAAAGGTATTTCATGGAGCATTATATCGCCCGACTTAACTACGAATGATACCGCCAAAGAAGATCAAAGCAACAATGGCGGCTTATCGATTGATATTACCGGAGCAGAAAATTATTGTACCATTTTATGCATTGAACCTTCACATGTACAACGGGGGGTAATTTGGGTAGGAACCGATGATGGTAATGTACAATTGACACAAGATGGCGGTAAAACCTGGACCAATTTCAGAGGAAAAATTCCGGGAATGCCAGAAGAAAGTTGGATACCGCAAATCAGAGCCTCAAGATACAAAGCAGGCGAAGCTTTTGTAGTATGTAACAACTACCGCCTGGGCGATTTTAAACCTTATATTTTCCGAACCACAGATTTTGGAAAAACATGGACCAGAATAGTAGATGAAAAGAAAGTAACGGGATATGCCTTGTGTATGATTCAGGATCCGGTAGAACCCAATTTAATTTTTGTAGGAACGGAACAGGGGCTTTGGATAAGCTTTGATAATGGCAATCATTTTCAACAATTCAAAAACAATTACCCTTCCGTTTCAACTTACGATTTAGCCATTCAGGAAAGAGAAGCCGATTTAGCCATTGCTACTTTCGGCAGAGCTATCTGGATTTTAGACGATATAAGGCCATTGCGTAAATTAGCCGCAAATAACGGTAAGGCATTTCCGCAAAAATTAATAACTTTCCCCATACCCACCGCATATCAGGCTAAAATAAAAAATCCATCCGGAATTGAGTACAGCATTTGGGGTACTTATGAAGGAGAAAACAGAAAGCCTGGCGCCTCTATTAGTTTCTTTACCGAAAAAACCGCCGGCGATACCGGCAAATCAAAAACGCCCGACTCTGTGCATGTGCACATATACGATGCGGTGCACAACAATGTACGCAATTTAGTAGTAAAAGCCGATACGGGTTTTAACCGGTTTTTCTGGGGCTTAGAAGGAAAAGGCATCCGTAGTGCAGGTGGCAGAAGAGGAAGAAATTTTGGAGGTGGCAGTGCTGAACCCGGTGGCTTACTGGTAGATCCCGGAACCTATACCGTCGTATTGCAATGGGGCAAATTAAAAGATTCTGCAACCGTTGTGGTGAATGATGATCCCAATGCACCTACTTCACCGGAAGTAAGAAAAGCACAACGTGCTTTCAATGCAAGATTAGATTCACTAACCGTAAAAGTAAACCAGTTAACAGAACGATTAACAGATGCAGATTCCATTATGGCCAATATAAAAGCAAACCTGCCCAACATAGATAGTAGCAGAAGAGACAGCATACGGCATAGTATGAAAGCATTGGAGCAATCGATTAAAGACATTAGAGAAACTTTAAATGGCAAACCACAGGAAAAGCAGGGTTATGGTACTGTACCTCAGGTAACTGTAAATGGCAATATTGCAAATGCCCGCTTTACGGCATTATATAAAAATGCAGCTCCCGGAGAACAGGAGGAAACCCTGTATAAGGTTGCAGAAGAAAGTGTAGACCAGGTATTGCAAAAAGCAGATAACTTCTTCAACAGTAAATGGAAAGCCTTCCGTAATTTGGTAGAGTCCTCAAAATTAGATTTGTTTAAAAAGGAAGAAGACAAAGAATAAAGCTTTACCATTTCAGCATTGTTTTCGTATAAAATAGCGAAACCTGATTACAGAAGCTGCTATCAGAACCAACCCACAAATTTCTGATAGCAGCTTTTCTGCATCTAAGAAATCGACAGGCCGGTCTTTTAATTCCGGGTCCATCCAAATGCCATGTATTATAAACAGCAAGGCAGTACCGTATGAAATTAAATGTACATTCTTCCAAAAGCGAAATCTCATTTTATTTTTAATAATTTTTTGGGTGGTAATAATTACCAGAATAAGTGCATAGAATGACAAACTGCCCAACAAAGCCATATATGGCTGGTGTTGAGCATTCAATGACCATAGCAATTGCAACCACGAAAATTTAGAAGCAGAATCAATAGGTATTAATACAATATGCACCAACACCAATAACAAAGCCAAATAGGCGGTATAATTATGTATATCAGTAATATTCAGCTTTTGAATAAAGGCAGGAACGCACTTCCAATAAACAGATTTTTTATATGCTGAACTAAGCAGCATACCCAGCAAAATATTCAAAGTTAAAACAGCGGTAGCTATAAGGCCAATGGTTCCAGATATATCAATGGTTTGCACGAATAGGGTTGTTTTATAAATAGAAAATTTATTCGGGTTGAAAATAAATGAAAGGATGATCTAAATTTTGTTGTTCCAATTTTATGGCATGCACATCAAAAATATTTTTTATTAATGCAGCATCAATATCAACAGGCTGCTGTAATGAGTATAGCAACTGACCACTTTTCATAAAATGCAGGGTATCTGCAAATTGTAAAGCCAAATTCATATCGTGCAATACTGCCACAACGGTTACATGTTGCCGTGTTAACGATTTTGCTGTTTGCATTAGCTGGTACTGATATTTAATATCTAATTGAGAAACCGGTTCATCTAAAAACAAATATTTTTCCTGAGTTTCAGAGGCTTCTAAAATTTGAGCCAACACCCGGCTCATTTGTACTTTTTGTGCCTCACCTCCTGATAAGTTTTGATAGAGTGTATCGGCTAAATGTGTAACATGCATTTGTTGCATGGCATGATTTACCATTGCAACGTCAACAGCATGAGGCTGGTTTCTAAAAAAAGGATAACGACCCATCATTACCACTTCACGAACAGTTAATGTAAACGGCAAATGATATCGTTGTGATAAAACGGCTCTTTTTTTTGCAAGCATCTCTGGCGATAAGGAAGCTATATTACTACCATCTATGGCAATTGTTCCCGAAGATGGCATTAAACTTCCGGCCATTAACTGCAAGAGTGTTGTTTTGCCGGCTCCGTTTGCGCCCATAATAACGGTAAAACTGTTTTTTTGAATGGTTAGATTTACATCTTGTAACAATTGCTTATTGTGGATGGCATAACTTAAGTTTTTTACCTCAATCATAGCTCCCTCCTTTTTGCAGCAATTGCGTTTGTTTCAATAAAATAATGAATACGGGTGCCCCCACCAATGAAGTAATGATACCAATAGGAATTTCTCCCGGAGCAATCAATAACCGGGCAGCAATATCAGCTACCGTCAATAAAATTGCGCCAGATAAAAAAGCAGCCGGTAATAAAGTTCTGTTATTTCCACCTATCAATAAACGCATCATGTGCGGTACAATTAATCCCACAAAAGCAATTACACCAACAAATGCGGTTGCAATAGCAACCATGGCAGTATTGAGCAATAAAATCTGCCATTTTAAACGCTCTGTATGTACGCCCAAATAGCCGGCTTCTTTATCGCCCAACATCAATGCATTCAACTGATTGGCATAGCGCAATAAAAGAATCATTACCGGAAGTGTAACAATAGCAGTAATCAATATCTGCAGCCAGGATGCGCCGGCAAAACTGCCGAGGTTCCAAAAGGTAATGCTTCTTGCCTGCGGATCTCTGGAAATAAAACTTAAAAATCCGGTTCCGCTTAAAGCAATAGCATTCACAGCAATACCAATTAATAACAAATTGGTTACCGAAACCCGATTAACCGATTTAGCCAATGTATATACCAGTACCGTTGCAAGAACACTACCCACAAACGCAAATACCGGAACCAGCAGTATGCCGGAAAAACGCTGCAACCAAAAGGGCAAAATATCTGATAAAACAAATATAAAAGAAGCACCAAAAGCAGCACCGGCACTGGTTCCTATTAAGCCCGGCTCTACAATTGGGTTTCTAAATAAGCCCTGCATCATTACTCCGGATGCTGCTAAAATACCGCCTGTAATGGCGCAGAGCAATACACGTGGCAACCTAATTTCAAGAAATACAGCTTCATGAATATTTAAAGGAGCATCGTTCTTTATTGCATGTAGTAATGCGCTGTACATTTCATGTATATGAATAGGCACAGCGCCAAAATCAATGGCCATGATGATGGTACCAACCAATAACAATATTAAAATACCAAAGTACAGTTTAGGGTAGCGTTGCATGAATATTGGGATGAAATATTTTCATGAGTGATAAAATGTTATTAGCGCTTCGCGGACCAAAATATACAATATCATGTTCATTAAACCGATATATTTTATTGTTTTTGGCTGCATTGGTTAAGGCAACACCCGGTAATTTTTTCACACTTTCCATGCCACCCAATTTATCAAATCCAAAATCAGTAACAATAATAATATCGGGATTGGCCGCAGCAATGGCTTCAGCACTTAACTGCGTGGCTCCTTTTGCCTGGTATACTGCGGATTTTCCAACTGCCATACGTATCATGGCATCTGCCGGACCATTCCTCCCACTCATCACAAAGAAAACATTGTTGGCCTGGCCAAATTGAATTACCATTACTTTTGGTGTATCTACGCATTGCTTTTGTGCAGCATATACTACCTGCATTTGTTGTTGTAGTTGATGACTGAGTGAATCGGCCACAGCAGATACCCCAAAATAAGTACCCAATGCTTTTAATAAAAGCTGTGCACTATCCAAAGTATTCGATTCAAAAAATTCTTTACAACGTACCCCCACTTGTTGTAATTGTGGAATGACTGTGGCAGGCCCAATATTCTGACTATAAATTACAATATCGGGCCGCATGGATACAATTCCTTCTGTACTCAACAAACGATGGTAACCCACTTTAGGCAATAATTTTGCGCTATCGGGATAACTACTGGTTAAATCGCAGGCCACTATATCTTTTCCTTTTCCCAACGCAAACATCATTTCTGTTAATTGTTTTGAAACAGAAACAATTCGTTTGGCATTGGCAGGATTCATCTCTTCCTGTTTACCTTGTTTACATGACATGGCCAGCCATACTATTACAGGCAGCCATCGAATTATATTTTTTCTAATCATACATCAATTGTTTAAAAATGATAAGCCAGTTTTAATCCGCCATACCACATGGCAGTATATGGCCCGGGTATAAAGTGCGGATCGGTTTGTGAAGCTAATGTAGGCGATAAAAATAAAAAAGTATAATAAGTATTGTTCAACAGATTATCTGCACCTATAAACGCATCCACATCAAAATGTTGATGCAGCGTTTGGCGATAACCGAACTTAGCACCCAATAAACGATAAGCTGCTGCATTATTCAAGTTATCGAAAGTATAAGGCACTTTATCAACATATTGAAACGTACTGTTGAAATAAATACCAGGCGCTGTTACCACATCCAACCCAATATTTAAAAAATTAGGTGCTACACCGGCAACTTTATTACCTGAAAAATTAAGGGTGTTGGCATTGTTATTATTATCACTCTTAAAATCTACATATTTAAAATTAGAGTACGTGTAGGTTACAAATGGTTTTACAGAACGGAAAAAACCCTGGTTACTTTGTAGGGCAAGATAGTTTAACGACAATTCTACCCCGTTATTTCGTTGTTTGCCAACGTTTACTGCAAAAGTATAAAAAGGCGTGGTTTGTGTAGCAGCTACCGACTGATTCACAATTTTATTGCTTACATCTAACTGAAACAATGCCATTTGATAAGATAATTTATTATTGAAAAAGCTACCCTTGGTACCCAATTCATATTGAATACCCAATTCAGGTTGCAGGCCTGTGTTTACTTTTCCAATAGCCGGTATCACTACATTACTGGTGGTAGGCGGTGTATAGCCGGTACTTACATCCACATATACCGAACTGTTTTTATTCAACATTTTTAAAACTGCAATGCGTGGTTTTAGTACGGGGGTGAACCGTTTGTAACCCGACTGGTCGGCATGTGTTGGGTTGGCACTGTTCGTAAGCATATCGCGAATACTGTATTCAATAAAGTTAACACTGCTTCCTGCTGTGAGCATAATTTGAGCAGGCAAATTCAACTTCCATTCGGTAAATAGATTGTAGGTAGATGCCTGTATTTGCAAATCGCCTCTAATGCCACCCATTATACCATTGGTTAAATTATAGGTTTTATTAAAAGAAAGCGTTTTCTCAAATTGTCCGCCAATAATACCATGAATGCCCACTGCACCCGATTTTCCATTATAAATAAATCCCGTTCTGCCGCCAAACGTTAATACTGCGTTTGAGTTAAGGCCTGCGGCAAATGGCTGATCCAATGTATATCCTGAAGTAAATACGGTGGTTTGATTATTGAAGTGCTGATTGATTTTAATATCATCTGTAATACCTGCTCTAAAACTTTCAATTAATACATGGGCATTGTTATTAACATATTTCGGATCGCTCCAGGTGATACGGCGGTATAATGTATCACCTGGAATTTCGCCGGCCAGTTCTTCATAAGAACGGCTATATGACAAATAGGTTGAAATGGTTTGTTGATCGCCTACATAAAAATCGCCTTTAAAGGAAGCGTAATCTTTTGCTGATGCACTATGGCTACGGTAACCATTTGACGTTTGATGGCCGTAATTAAAAAACAAAACAGAATTACTGCCTGCCGATTCAATACGTGTATTATTTCTATACAAACCGTAACTACCTACTGTATTTTCTTCCAAAATTTTTGTGGTATTGGGTTTGGGTTGAATAGAATACAATTTAACCACACCGGCAATACCCGAACCATACAAACTGGATTCCGGCCCTTTAAACACCTCCACTCTACCAATGGTAGAAAAATCAATATCATCTAATATGGTTACACCGGTGGCATCGGTTAATGGAATATTATTTAAAAAAAACTGATAGCCTAAGCCATTAAAATTAGTGGTATTGCCATATCCTCTGATGATGATACGCTGGCCACCGGAAATACCTCTGGTTTGCATAAATACACCCGGAATAGTGTTCATTTGGGTTTCAGGAAATAAACCATTGCCACGTTGTAAATCGTGATATGTTAATACACCTACCGATTGTGCTTCGGTTAATTGGTTATCGCGTTTACCCGTTGCCCAACCCGTAACCTGCACCTTATTTAAATTATCGGTAGTAGGAGTTAATAAAATCAACAACTCTTTATTGGCAGGTTTTATGGTAACCTGTTGGGTTTCATAGCCCAAGCTGCTAACGGTAACAACAAGATTATTTGTTATCTGATGTAATTGAAATTTACCATTATCATCCGTAATTAGTTTTTGGCCGTTTGGTAATGTAATTACTGCACCTACTAATGGCTGATTGGTGATATTATCGGCAACACGGCCCTGAATATTTTGTGCCTGCAGTTGTTGCAATGAAAACAGAAAAAGGAATATAACTATAGTTTTTTTCATAATGTAATATATAATGATGAATGGAATGAACAATTCATTTACCTAAATAAATAGAATTCAATAGCACTCCAACAACGAATGCCATTTTAATGAAGAAGGACTAACAGATTGTAAATCGGGGAGGAGGTAACACTACAGAAAGTGCGATGTAATGCAAATAATATGAATGAAAAGTAGACCAGCAAATATTGACGGGTTCAGGAAATAAGATTTGAAAAAGTTCTGGTTGATAAAAGAATGAGAATATCTGAGAAAAACTTAGCCGGTTTTGTTTGCCTGCATCCTGTTTGTTTTTTTGAAGGGCAAAGTGTTGCAAATCTGTGCTGTTTTCAGCATTATCGGGCAAACCGCAAATGGTTACCGTTGTTTGGTTATATTGAATATGAACCACATCATACAATAAGCCATTCAATTTAAATTCATGATTTTTTTCTTCCCAGGAGAATGAGGGGTCAGTAATGTTTCCGTTTGCATCTATACTCCATTGAAAATGACAGGCAGCTTTTGTATCGGGATGAGAAGCAATAAACAACTTCATCTCCGTTTTTAAATGCACTTTATACAGCACATACCACAAATGGTAACCACCCATATAAGTGAGGAGCACAGTTAGGAGTAATATGGATAAGCATTTTCTCATGTTGCAGGCATGAAAATTAGTGAAACCATTTATGCCGTGCAAATATTTTAGATAAACGCTTTATCGAATACTACTCCTACTGCTCATTTTTTTATTCAGAAGGCTTTGGTGCATCCAATTGGGTAACCTTTACCCAATCAACTACCATTTTTGCCTTATTTTGCTTAATTTGTTGTAATGTTTTTTCAGGCAGGCCAAAATAGGGCTCTTTTGCGCCATTCACTCCTGCGGGATAATTACCGCCCAAAGCAAAATTTAAAATCAAAAACTTTTTATTGCTAAAAGCCCATTGTCCATATTTATCTGTCATGGCTTTTGTAACGCGGTACATGGGTTTACCGTCATATTCAAAAACCATTGCATCAGGCGTCCAGTTTACAGCATATACATGCCACTGCGAAGCATCATTGTTTTTTGGAAAATGGTAACGTTCTACAAATGGCGTTTCACCGCTGTATCCGGGGCCGTGCACCGCAGCACTTGCCCATGCAGCATCGCCAATATTTTCCATAATGTCAATTTCGCCGGTAGCCGGCCAAGGCCCATTACCCAATATCCACCAGGCAGGCCATAATCCGGCACCGTTGGTTAATTTAATTCTGGCTTCTGCACGGCCATATTCAAATTCAAATTTATTGCGGGTATTTATTCGGGCCGAAATAAAATCAAAATGTTGCCCATCTTTTGTTACAAAACCCGGGGCATACAATGGCTGCAATATCAGCTTGTTTTTTTCTATGTACAATGTTTTAAAAGAGTCTACATAGGCCTGTAATTCATTGTTTACATGAAATCCGGTAATTTCAATATTCCACTTAGCCGTATCTAAATGTTTGGTATTAAAATTATCAAAAAAAATTACTTTTCCTTTCTGGGCTTTTTGTGTTTGTGCTATTCCTGAATGCAGTATACAAAACACAAAAACGATACATTTAAATAAGGATTGCATAAGTTGGTGAAAGGGGTTTTGAATGGGAGAATGTAGGTTTGGTATAGAGCAATGTTTATGAATGGAAGTTAATGCATTTCAATAATTATTGGTATACCCTCACATAATCAATTTCCATTTGGTTGGTGGTAAATGCCGGGTCTATGGTTCCACCCAATGTACCACCCATTGTTACATTTAAAATAATGAAGAAATTTTGATTAAAAGGGAAACTGCTTTTGTTGGGTAAGGTATAATAAACCACATCATCTACCAGCAACTGAATCGTTGCAGGCGACCAAATAGCAGAATATTTATGAAAAGTAGTTGCTGCATTGGTGATAGAGGTAGTAGCACCATCACCATATTGATTTACCTGTGCGGGATAATGCAATGTGCCATAAATAATATTTTTATTTTTCCCATTCTGTTCCATAATATCTATTTCTCCACAAGCAGGCCAGCCTGCAGTTGAAATATTATTACCCAGCATCCAAATGGCCGGCCAGGTACCAGTTGAAGCAGGCAGTTTGGCGCTTACATCTATCCGGCCATATTTAAAACTATATAAACCTTTGGTGAGTAAGCGAGCCGAAGTATAATTGCTACCTGAATAACTTTCCTTCTTAGCAATAATCTTTAATGTTCCGTTTGATACCACAGCATTATCAATACGTGAAGTATAATATTCCAATTCATTATTACCCCAACCACCGGCTCCTAAATCGTATGTCCATTTTGTAGGATCCGGACTTCCGGGTATATTGAATTCATCTGACCAAACCAAATTCAATTTTACAGCTACGGTAATTTGTATGTTGGCAGACGAAGTAAGGCCCGATGCGCTTTTTGCAATTACATTCACGGTATAGGTTCCTGAAGCAGTATACTTGTAAGTTGTTATTCCGGAAGGGATGGTTTGAATAATGCCATTTCCAAAGTCAAAATCATAAGATACAGCATTGCTTGCTGAAGCAGTAAAATTTACATTGCCACTACTATCGGTAGAAACAACAGCATTAATTACCACATTGCCAGGTGCAATAGCAGGAGTAGAATTTGAAGCTTTGTGGCAACTTGTGATTGTAATCACTACTAAAAGCAAGCTTAATCGATTCATGCTTGTAATATACAAATTAATTACAAATAGAATTATTATCTGAAAATAATACATTCATTTAACTGCAAAACCAAGGATACAAATCAATAAAATTAAACTATAACAAATAAGGCTCTAATATTTTCTGCCAGATATGATAACCCGTTGCATTCATGTGCAGGCCATCATGTATAAAAATGGTTTCGTTAATGGTGCCATTGGGGTTTAACATAGCATGATACACATCAATAAAACGAGCATTGGGTTGCTTTTGTAAATATTTTTGAATCAATATATTAGATGCCAGCATTTTTTGTTGCCATTGTATGCGGCTTGGGCTGGGCTTAATAGAAATATAATCAACAGGTATATTTTTATATTTTTTCCGGATAATATGTAACAATGTTTTTACCCTGCTTAATACCTGCTGTGGGGTTATGGAAGTATCTTCCGCAATATCATTTTCACCACAATAAATTACAATTTGTTTGGGATGATAGGGCAAAATAATATCGGGTGCATACCGAATTACATCCGGCAATGTAGAACCACCAAAACCCCGATTAATAATAGTGTGTTCAGGAAAATAATCCTGAACATCCTTCCATTTTTGAAAAGAAGAACTACCAACAAACAATATGGCATTGGCCGGAGGAAAATGCAAGCTATCCTGGTGTTTAAATACCTGAATTTCCTGATAAAAGCGTGGTGCTTGCGCCATGGCACCGCTAAAACACCATAAACAAAAAACAAGCGTTTGAAACAATATTTTTTTCATATACATATTTTGTAAGTTCGATTATCATTACCAAACATAAGTTGCAACACTGCCTGATGCTAATATTGATGAAGCATATACATTTTTAAACTGAATACTAAATGCCTGTGTTGTTGCAGTGGTATTTAAAACGATTAAAACTTTTTTCCCTGCCGGTGTAAGAAAAGCCACATTGGGTAAGCCATTTACCATATTTGAAGCAATTCTATACGAACCGTAAGGTACAAATTTAGCAGCATGTGCAATAATGTAATAAGCCACATTTCGCGTAATGCTATTATCCTGAATCGTTAATGCACCCAAACATTGGGTACAACCACCGGGAGTATGTGGTTCATATTGTGCATCAGCAGCCAGGTTCCATTCCAATACGGTTTTACTCCAATTGCGTGGCGCACCAATAATTAAATTCTCTACATGCCATGTTAAATTAGATGGGAAATCACCGGGAGCACCTACCCATTGTTCCGTAAAATATACATTTTTATTAGGGAAGGCATCATGCACCTGAGATAGTACATTAATATTTCCGGCATATAAATGAAAAGCTGAGCCATCTACATATTGTGCTGCTGCAGGATTATTTAATATGGCGATAGGATAATCGGGCCTGTCGCAATTATGATCATACAACAATATTTTGGTTGTAATATTTTCTTTTTTAAAAACGGGGCCCAATGCATTTTGAATAAAATTAGCCTGATCGGCAGACTGCATAACCATGCTGGGATTGTTATTGGGATTGAGTGGTTCATTTTGAATGGTAATAGCATGCATGGTAATGCCTTGCTGTTGCATGGCCTGGATATATTTTGCCAGGTATTTTGCATATACCATATAATAAGCGGGAAGCAAACTGCCACCAACGGTACCGGCATTGTCTTTCATCCAGGCAGGTGCCGACCATGGCGATCCTAAAATTTGAATGTTGGGATTGATTTGCAATATGGCTTTTAATACCGGAATTAAATCAACCGTATCAACACCTAAGCTAAAAGCAGATAAAGTGGTATCGGTTTTCCCCACAGGCATATCATCATAAGAAAAAACATGGCTATTTAAATCAGAAGCACCAATACTAATGCGTAAATAATTGATGCCGATACTATTGTTATCGTTGCCAAACAACTCTTTTAATAAAGCAGTTTTTTGTGTACTGGGTAATTGATTGATTAAAGTTGCACTACCTCCGGTTAAAGTATACCCAAACCCATCCATGGTTTGATAACGCTGCAGGCTATCAACCACAATAATAAAATTGGTTTTATTGACAGTATCGAAATATAATGGCGTTTGTTGTTGTAAACGCACAGAACCATTGGCATTGGTGAGCCATACAGATATTGAATCTTTTAAATTAACAACCGTATTTGGAGGCCTATTAGGCATTTCAGGCGACTTTTGAGCCGAGGAACAACTCATGGCCAATATCATACAATTGATAAGCAGAAAATATTTACAAAGTTTTTTCATTGTATAATTTCATATAAAATTTAAAAATTGCATCAACCTACTGAAAAATGCTTTATCTAAAAATAGAGTAATGTACTGAAAAAAGCACCCACAAAAATCTGCAGGTGCTTTTGTATGTAACCTAAACGACTAGTAACCCGAATTTTGTTTCAACAAAACATTGTTATCAATTTGATTTTGCGGTATGGGAAATACCAGTTGATAAGGTTTAACATTGTAATTTAAATTATTACCTGCACCATCTTTTTGTGCATTCATCACTGTTATGGCTCTTCCGGTTCTCACTAAATCGAACCAGCGATGGCCTTCAAATGCCAGCTCCAATCTTCTTTCTTTTTCAATTGCCAATGCCATATCACCTTGCGAAACTGCTGTTGTAGGAGGCAGATTAACTCTGGCACGAATTAAATTCACCAATGCACCTGCGTTGGTCGTTAATCCTTTGGCATTGTAAGCTTCAGCTCTCAGTAAAATAATATCTGCCAAACGAATCATATAAAAATCATTGGTACCATTGTTTGGATCATTATATTTTGACAGGATAGGATAATTGTTGACATCTTTCCAATATGGATCAGACCATCCATAATTTACAAAAGTAATAGAAGCGTGTAAACGAATAGAATCACCCTCTGTTCTAAAGGTATTCACCAAATCATTGGTGGGTGTTTCAAATTTTTTCCAGCCGCTGCCGATAAATTGAGATGGTATCCAATTGCCAATCACACTCCAGCCTACATAATTAAATTCCCAGATAGATTCACTATTGTTTTTATGATTATTATCCCATAAAAAAGTATAGTTGGGCATTAATGTATAATTGGGTATCACCTGGTCGCAATAATAAGCAACAGAATCCCAATTAGGAGTAGGCATGCTGGCATATACTTTTGCCAAAATTGCATTCACAGCACCTTTTGTTACCACCATTTTATTGGGAGGTGTATTGTCGTTTTGTACATTATCTTTTGCAAACCATAAATCCTGTAAAATAGCCTGGTATGCAGTATCAGCAGAAGATTGTGGCACCAATGTAGATTTAATTAGTGTTTCAGAATTGGTTTGATCCACCGGCTTTAACATTAAAGGTATCCTTCCAAACAAACGAACCAAATCAAAATAAGTAAATGCCCGCATAAATCTGGCTTCACCCAAAATTTGATTTTTTCTGGTTGCAGACAAAGCAGGATCTGTACATGCCTGCACCTGTGCAATAGCAATATTAGCAGTTGCTATAATACCATATGCATCTTTCCAGTCACGATTGATATTGCCATTGGCTGCATTGGCTGTAAACAAATCGATGGCAATATTGTCAGGATTATCACCACCTGCATAGCAATTATCAGACTGAACATCAGCATTGGTAATTCTGTCTAACACATTGAACTCTAATCCATAACTATAACCAATTTCAGCATTATAAACACCAGACAGTGCATTTTCTGCTTGAGAAGCAGTAATAGAACTAGTACCTGTATTTGTTACCACTTGTGTAATGGGCTGTTTATCTAACAATTTGGTGCAGCCTGGCAAAATCATGAAACAACCAAGCGAACCAGTAATTAATGTTATTATTATTTTATTTTTCATATTCCTGATTTTTAAATTTTCAAAATGGCATATAAGCAACGAAAATCATTTTTATTTCAACGCAACATTCAAACCAAATAAGAACATTTTTGCCTGTGGATAAGCACCATTATCTAACCCTAATGAAATATTTCTATTGTCGTTTGAATTTCCGGGATTGCCATAAGAATTTACTTCCGGATCAAAACCTTTGTATTTGGTTAATGTTAGCAAATTATTACCTGAAACATAAACAGAAGCCCTGCTTAAACCAATATGGTTTAATACTTTCGCTGGAATATCGTAAGAGAGTGTAATTGTTTTCACTCTTAAATAAGAACCATCTTCTAAAAACCGTGTAGATATCAACGAATTATTAATGGTTGCATTGGTACTTACGCCTGGAATATCAGTAATATCGCCGGGTTTTTGCCATCTTCTTAATACAGCCGAACTTTGATTAGCGGAGTTTACCATAGCCTCGGCTTCTAACCTTCCTGCATTAAATATTTTGTTGCCCTGTGAACCCTGAATAAATACAGTTAATGTAAAATTTTTAAATGAAACGGTATTATTCAACCCATAAATAAAAGTGGGCAATGCACTACCTAAAATTCTTCTATCGGTAGGTGCGGGATTATCGGTTGCTTTACCATCTTTTGTTAAATACAATTCATGCCCGGTATTTGGATCCACGCCTTGTGCTACATACCCATAAAATTCACCGAGTCCGTAACCTTGCGCCAATGCTATAGCGTTACCACGTGCATAAACACCGCCAAATGCATTCAGGAAGGTTACTCCTTCACCAATATTTAATATTTTATTTTGATTGAATGAAATATTGAAATCTGAATTCCACCTCCAATTGCCTTTTACAACATTTTTAGTAGAAATAAGAAACTCTTCTCCAATATTCTGCATGGTTGCCGCATTGAGTGGAGCAGTTGCAAATCCTGCTTGTGAGGGCAAAGGATAATTCACCAATACATTCTTGGTTTTCTTCACATAAAAATCTCCTGTAAATGAAATTCTTCCATTTAAAAAGCTCGCATCAACACCTACATCTGTTTGTGATGTAGTTTCCCATGTTAAACTGGCCGGCGCAATGGATACAGGAGTTACTGCACCCGTAACCGGATTGATACTGGACAAAGGCAGGTAACTATAGCTGCCAATTCCTTCCTGATTACCATTTTGGCCCCAGGCTACTCTTAATTTTAAATCGTTAACCGCACGTACATTTTCCATAAATGCTTCTCTCGACAAACGCCATCCTGCAGAGAAAGAAGGGAATACGGCTGTTCTGTTTCCTGGTGCAAACTTGGAAGAATTATCAGAACGGATATTGGCCTGAAACAGATATTTACCATCAAAATCATAATTAATTCTTCCTAAATATGAAATCAAAGCCCATTCATCAATTCCGGTGGTTCCGGGTTGCTTAATAGAATCTCTTAAATACGCCTGATCCCAGGGCAGTAACCGGTATTCCGGTTTTAAGAATGACCCGGAAATAGTTGTTTGCTCTGTATGTGAGTTTTGGGCTGTCCAGCCGGCCAGAGCAGAAAAATGATGTTTACCCCAATTTTTGTTATAGTGCAAAGTTTGCTCACTTAACCAGGTTAAATTATAGGTTCTGGTTCTGGATTGCTGACCTCCGGTTTGTCTTCCATAAATGGTAAGAAAAGGATCCAAAAAATAAGTGCTGGTATAGTTCCCATAATCAATACCAAATCTCGATTCAAATACCAATCCTTTTAATAATTTAACATCGGCACCTAAGTTCGTTAATAATCGGTCGGCAGTTGATTTATTATATCTGCCCAAAATTGCGCCATATGGATTTTCCCACCCTGTTAGGGGATTAAATCCAATGGTTCCATTTGCATTAAATTTTGGTATAATAAATGGAGTTTCCAAAGCAGATAAAACAACCCCGCCTCTTGCTACACTTTGGTTATCGGTAACATCATTACTTTTTGAACGTGAAAGAACTGTACTGGATATGATGGTAAGCCAACTACTAGCTTTGGTTGTTAAATTCACCCTGCCGGTTAAACGGTTATAAGTTGCGGGTTTAATCATCCCTTTCTGATCAGTATAATTTAAAGAAATATAATGGGTTGATTTATCGTTACCGCCAGAAATAGACAATTGATAATTTTGCTGTGTGCCATCCTGAAAAATTTCTTTAGGCCAGTTTACGTTATTTGCATTCACCATTGAATCGGTTACAACGGTAGCCCCTTTCTGTTCATTTGCGTAAGCCTGATATTGCTTGGCATTTAAAACTGACAACATTTTAGTTGGAGAGGTAGTACCATAATAAGTACTAAATTCAATTTTAGATTTGCCGGCTACTCCTTTTTTAGTAGTAATGACTACTACACCATTTGCTGCCCGGGTACCATAAATAGAAGCCGATGCGGCATCTTTTAAAACAGAAATAGATTCAATATCGCTCGGACTGAAAGAAGAAATATCCGTCATTGGAATACCATCCACAACATATAATGGGTCATTCCCTGCACTGATGGAAGAAGAACCTCTTATCCTGATAGATAAACCAGCACCGGGTTTTCCTGAATTGGAAACCACCTGTACTCCGGCGGCCTTTCCCTGTAATGCCTCTCCTGCATCAACAATTGGTCTGTCGGCAATATCGGCTGCTGTAACTACGGAAACAGCTCCGGTTAAGTCTTTTTTACGCTGTGAACCATAACCTACTACTACAACCTGATCTAATTGAGCATCAACGGGCGTTAGCTGTACTTGTATAGTGTTTGTTGCGCCAACTACAATTTCTTTTGATGCATAACCAACATAAGAAAATACAATGGTAGCACCTTTTTCGGCTGTAATAGTAAACTGCCCTGTATTGTTGGTAGAAGTACCCTTATTTGTACCTTTTACAACCACACTAACCCCTATTAAAGGTTGTTGTGTAATTGCATCGGTAACGGTACCGGTTATTACATTGGCCTGTACCGAAGCATTTGTAAAATTTGGATCCTGATAAAGGGCTTGTAAAATTTGTGGATTATTAATCAAATCTTTGAGCGTTTCAATTTTAGTGTTTTTACTAAATAAAACATAGGTTTGATCCAGAACTTTTTTATAATGAATACCCAATGGTATTAAAATGCTGTTCAACGCCTGTTCTACATTTTTAAATTTAGTAATTGAAAAAGCTACTTTGGTGTCGGGCAATGTATTACTTTCATACACAAAATCAACCTGATAAACCTTTCGCAGTTCCGAAAGAACATCCACCAACATTTTAGTATTATTGGTATCATCTTTCCTGATTGTATGGTAAAGTGTACCATTTTTAAAAGGAACTGGCGTTTCTGAAAAGGCAATGCCAATAGACATGGAAAATAGTAATAGCTGCAATAGCAGTAGTTTTCCTACATTTTTTCTCATAATACAATCGTTTTAAAAATTAAAATGCTTATTGTTTGGGATATATATAAATGGTGTTTCCTTTCATTTCAATATTTACATTCATGGCAACAGATATTACCTTAATAAAATCCTGAATGCTTTTTGCTGTAAGATCTCCGGTTAAAAATTTTGTTGTAATAAGTTTTGCATCAATCACAGTGTGGTATCCATAATTATCCTGTATCATCTCGGCAATATCAGTAATGCTGGTATGCTCAAAATGATATTCATTAAATTGCCAGCTACTTCTAAAGCGCACATTATTATCAGACGCTACACTCATTTTTTTATCTTTTGTTACAATAGCAACCTGTCCCGGAGTAATTTTCGTGAGTACTTTATTTTTGTCGGTAATTAATTGTATAGACCCTTCCTCTAATGAAATCACTGATTTATCTCTGCGGTCTTTTATATTAAAAATAGTTCCCAAAACCTCAACATTGGTTTGTGGCGTATGCACAATAAAATTCTGTTTTGTTACTGTTTTTTTTCGAACATGAAACCAAGCTTCCCCTTTTATCCATACCTCTCGTTGCGCATCATCAGCCCAAACTGCCGGAATTTTTAAAGTTGAATTTGCATTCATCATTACTTCAGTACTATCGGGCAAAACAATTCTTTTCATTTCACCAAAACCGGTTTGAACAATAGCATACTGTTCAGTACTATGCAAATTTTGATTCACAAAAAAATAAGTAAGGGTAACTAAAAGAAAAAAACTTGCAGCGATAAGAATGTGCTTCAGCATAGGATAAATGGATCGAAGCTGCTGACCGGTTATTCTATTTTCGATAGATGACCAGTTGGCATTTCGCTGAGCTTCAGTTGAAGGCTTGTGTCTGAATTGAAAAGGAAAATTTTCGCCACTATTTTCTTCCCAAAAATTATCGGGCATAGCAATCTTTTAGTGTAAGACACTCGATTTTATTTTTTATACCCTTTTTTTAGGATTAATTTTTCACAAACTGAAAAAGAAAAGATAATGAAATGAGGGTAGATAACATTTTAGCATCTCGAAGCTTATGCAGTGCTTTTTGCGTGAGATTTGAAACGGACTGATAATTAATTCCCATAATTTCAGCAATTTGCTGATTGTCCATATTTTCGAAATAACGAAGGTAAATTACCTCTTTTTGCCTTTTTGGCAGCTGATTTAAAAGAATTGAAATTTTTTGTTGCAGTATAAAATCACTTTCTTTTTTTACAATAATTTCTTCCGGAGAAAATTCAATATTGGGTTGTTGAAAGAATTGTATTTTAATATTTTTTAATTTTAAATCGCGAAAATAATTTAAAATCTGCTTTCGCAAAGCAGCATAAAAATATGGCTTTACCTGCTGTATGGAATGAAGTGACTTTTTTTTGACCCATAATTTCACAAACAAATCCTGCACTGCTTCGTTTGAAAGGGTCTCATCATCCAGCAACTTCAAGGCATACGCATACAACCCTTCGAACAAATGATGATGCAGTGCTTTAAATGCATGCACATCACCTTCTCTGGCTGCCCTCCACCATTGCAATAATTGTTCGTTATTATGACTATCCTGCAGCATTACAGGATAAAAGTAACTATTCTCTATTTATAAAACCGATACGTGGGTATAATCAATATTAAATGCCATTGTATTATTCAAGCCCATCCATTTCAATTTCAAAAAATTTTAACTCTACTTAAATTTTACAAATAAATACCGGCTTTCATTACCTAAATGCAAATGCCACCCCTGCACCAATACCATTGTATTTGGCAAAAGTATAGTCGGCATAAATTTTTAGAATAAATAAATTGAAACGAACCCCCCATGTATTTGAAATACCGGATGCTGTATACGACATTGCCAATGGATCGGTAGCATTAATGGTAACAGTGTTATTCGGCGGTGGAAAATTGGTATTTAGTGTAGCCTGATACGTACCATTTACATTGATATTAGATTTACCCGAATTATAACCTATAGCTGTGTAAATTTCTAAAAATGAAAATTTTACAGATGCAATGGCCTGAACAGTATAGGCAGAGATATCATACTTCAAATCTGCATTATTGCTTCGAACAGAACCGGAATTGGTTAAATTAGGATAATAATCGGCTGAAAGGTGGTTATAGGCAGCCAAAGCCGACAAATGCAGAAATGGCACTTTTTTAAGAAATGGCAGGTAATTAGAAAATTCATGCTGCAAGCCTATGCCAAAAATGCCCATTGAAACATTACTTAAATCTGTTTTTGGGAAGTAACGCACTTTTAAATCGGTATGCTTAAAAATACCAATGCCCACCTGTGCTACCGGCAGTGGAACAGATACCGGCAAAAATGAAATATTCTTTTTAAAATCGTTTCCTATACCGGTTGGGGTTGTAAAATCGGTGTACGCCTGCTGTCCGTTTTCGGTAACATTTACATGAATGCTTTGTGATGAGCTGCCTCCCATAAACGTGGGCAGACTGGCGCTCGTTGCACCGCCATTTAATTTAAAGGTTGAATAATCAGCATTATTAAATGTAAAATTTTGTTTATCGGTTGGCACTACAGCAGCCTGTAAACTAACGGAAAGATCAAAACCCAATAGTTTATGAGCCCTTGCCGTACTATACCAGCCGCGATTCATATTGTAAATTTCTCCTTCGCCAAAAGGTTGTAAATAATTGCCAACAAATTTATTGGCATCGGCAATGGCCGCAGCAACACCTTGTGCATGAGATGGCAACATAGCAATAACGGTAATAAATAGCAGGGCTATCTTTTTCATATCAACACATTTAAAATTTAAAAATAGTGTTTATTTGATACAGCAAATGAAAGCGCTAAAATAGTTCAACAGCAATAAATATCATGATAAACATACTACAAATTGATGATTATTGATATTTTTTATGCAAATAACATGAAAAAGAGAAATTCAAGCTGTATTATGCTGCTTGAAAGAGAAAAATATTTTATAAAACAATAAAAATTTCTTAAGGCTATACAATTTCGTTTATTTTCTCTTCAGCCAAACCAAACGAAAGGGTCATTCCTGCTCCGCCCAATCCATTTAAAACATATACACCCGGCAAGGCCTTAAAAAATACTTCGGTATCACCATTGGTCATTTTAGGATAAATGCCATTCCAGCTTTGCAATAATGTCCAGTTGGTACAATGAGCAAACTGTTGTAAATATTGTATTACCAGATTGTTTAAATGTGCAGCATCAAACGGATCGAGTGTTAAGCCATACTCATGTGTATCACCAACAGTAAGCTCGCCTTCATCATTTTGTGAAACCATTACATGAATACCCCATTTTAAATATTCGGGCATATCGTTTTCATATCTTGCCTTTAATTGTGGCAAAGAGGCGGCGGCTTTAAAGCTTTGGTAATGAATTAAAGATAATCCGCCACATAATGAAGTACCAATATGCATACCATCATTACCTGCACTATAACGAAGCATTTGTAACTTACACTTTGTAATAGCCAACGCCGCAAATGCCTCTGGAAACAAAGTTTCAAAATCGGCACCACTGCATACCATCACCAAATCGGCCTGCAGGGTTTCATTCCCCATCCATACTTTACCCGATTCTACCCGGTTCACGGCCTTGCTCCAAATAAACTGAACATCTAAATATTCTGATAAATAAACAGGTATGGTTGCAATAGCTTTACGTGGATCAACCACCATTTCAGTGGCACTGTATAAACCACCTAATAAACCCAATTCAACTACGCCTTCAAATTCCTCAATAATATCTTTTTTACGCATTAACTCTACCGGCCTCCCATTTTGATGAAAGGTATCAAATAATTCTTCCAGCACCTGCATTTCATCTTCATAATAAGCAACATGTAAACTGCCGGATTCTCTATACCATATATTGGTACTATCTGCCACTTCTTTCCAAATTTCCTTACTCCGCATGGCTCTGTTATACAATACACCATCGGGTTGCCCTACAGGCCAAACCATTCCAAAATTACGAATGGATGCACCAACTGCTTTTTCGCTACGTTCTATTACAGTAACGGAATATCCTTTTAAACTCAAAGCCCTTGCCGTTGCCAACCCAACAATACCGGCGCCAATTACAATTGCAGACTGATTAGGCATACACAATATTTATTTTATTATATTTCGATTTAAAATAGTACAAAGCAATGGCGGTAACTGCAACACCTATTACAGAAAAAATAATAACGCCGTTTCCGTACAGAACAGACCATTCCATATGTCCACTAAAAAATGTTTTGAGTATAATTACACCTACACTTCCTAAATATCCGAACGAATCGGCCACATACATTAAAAAACCTACATTACCCATATACCGATAAGTGGCAATCATTCTATCAAATAATATACAGTTAAAGGGAATATAGCCCACATACAAACCTAAACCCACCAGCGTCATCCAATACAATGGCGGTAAATGTTGATATAAGAAAAGCCAGGAACTGACACCGACTATCATAAAACCGGCAATAATTAAATAATGCGTTATAAAAAAAGCACGTGCATTGTTTTTAATAAATATCATACTGCTAATCAAAATCAGGACAATAATTGAAATGGGCGTTTCTGTTTCAGTAAATACGGCAGCATTTTTACCAAAACCCATTTCGCGGAACATATCTGCCGCAAAATTGTCACGGATATCACGAAACACCGTTAATATTACATATACTAATACCAATAGCACCAATCCGGTACTAAAATTTTTAAAAAAGATTTTTCTTTCTGCTTTGTTTAATGAAGCCCTGATAACGCGTTGTGCTTTATCTGCCTCTGTTGGCGGCGGAATTTTTTCTAATAACCATAACAGTATTATCATGGGTATAGCAAAAACCAATCCGGTTACAAAAGGCATCCATAATTCTTTAATGTGAAATTGCACCATCAAAGTTTTACCTACCGATTTTACAAAACCGGAGGAGAAAATAAAACTAACTGCTAATGCTGCTCCAATAAAGTCGGTTGCCTTTCTTCCTTCAACAAAGGAAAAAACAATTCCCCAGATAATTCCTAACGGGAAGCCATTGATGAATAAGAAAAGAATATTGTATGGTGCCGGCACAATGGCAAATAGCAAAAGTGCCAACCACGAAACACCTACTAACATTAATATTAACTTGCCTCTTCCAAAATGTTTAAGCTCGGCAATAAATTTAATACCATAAAACTTACTGAACATATAACCTAATACCTGACTAATTACTAATGCATCTTTATACGCCAATCCAAAAATTGCAGGCATATCATGATATGTACCGGCTGTAAAAGGCTTACGGAAGGCGTATACCGTTGCATAGGTAAGAAAAGTAATTACGGCAGCATATAAGGCTACAAAAAACTCCCGATGCTTTTTAATATAATTTACTACCATTGCGGTTGTATAATTCCCTTAAGTTCATTAAGTGAATGAATGATATAATCGGGAGCATAGGTACGCAGTTGCAACTCGGTATATGTGCCTGTTGTAGTGGCTATTACAATACCACATTCTGCATTTCGCCCTTCTAATACATCTACCTTCGTATCACCTACTTTTGCTATATTTTTAGCATCCTGCACACGGGTTTTTTCCATAATAGATTGTATCATATAGGGTGCCGGCCTGCCTTCGGGCACTTCATCGCTGCAAACTACACAAGCAATATCGGGATGATGATTCCAATGTAATCTGTTTAAAATTGCATCCGTAATAGGCCTGGTAAATCCGGTATCTAATGCAACCTGAATACCCAAACTATTTAACCAGGAAAAAATTTGTTCTGCGAAAGGCAATGGTTGTAAGGATGGTGTTGTTTCATAATAATGCACCATACGATTGGTAAAATCGGTATGAATAGATTCGATGCTATGGCCGGGCAATAAAGGTTGTTTATATTGGCGCAGAATAATTTCAATGGCTTCTATTTTCTTATACCCCATTACTTTATCTACATCATCCGGTTGCACGTTTAATCCTGCTGCCTGAAAAGCATCTCTAAAAGTTTGATTGATGTTGCCATGATCGGCTACAGTTGTTCCTGCAATATCGAAAACTACTAATTGAATGGGCATATTAATTTTGTTGTTTTAAGTGTTCTATGATGCGCTGCTGATAAGTTTCTAAATCGGGTAATGATTTGTTGGTTACTTTGGCCTGTTCATCCCAACGGCGTAGTGCTATATATAATGGAAACAAGGGATCTGCTTCAAAAGCTGCAGCTTCTTCAGGTAACATTACCCCTCCCTGAAATTGAAGGGTTTGTTTACTGGCTTCAGATAATTGTGCATAATATTCGGGATCTTTATAAGTTAGGTATCTTTTTGCATTTACATGCGATTCAATCAGTTTTGCAATTTTCAAAGAAAAACCCATTTCCAAAACATAGGCTGCACCTAATTTTTCGTGATCCACCAATCCAAAATTATCCATATGGCCGGCAGCACTCCCTTCGGGCATTATGTGTTCATATAAATGCCCAATATCATGAAAGAAAGCAGCCAATATTACCTCATCATCATACCCGCCTTCTTCAGCCAGTTGAGCGCATTGGCACATGTGCTCTAATTGTGAAACCGGCTCACCTATATAATCTTCATGCCCATATTTTTTATATAACTCAATTATTTCATGGGCCATTTGTTCAATTTGTTCTTTGTTCATGCCGTTTATTTTTGTAACAGTTGCTCAATTGGTTTTGCAACGGGATGATTGGCTGTAAAATGAAATCCCAACATAGCCGCAATAGTAGCAGCAATTTGTTCCTGATACAATTGCATGTGTGTTTTTACTTCTCCTTCCGGTGTAATATCCGGCCCCATTACCGCCATCCAAATTTGTGAAGATTCCGGAATACGTGAACCATGACTGCGCCAGTTATCTTTATTTACATCACCTCTTCCATGATCGCAGGTAACAATTAAAGTGGTTTTGTTACGATATACAGGATTGGATTGCAGATAGTTCCACAAATCGTGTATCATGGCATCTTCGGCATGTGCACTTTTTAAATACTGATCATACATTCCGCCATGTGCAAAATCATCGGTTTCATCGAAAGCAATATACAATACCTTTGGCTGATAAGCTTTCAGATATTCGCGGGCTGCCATATAAGTTAAAATATCCGGGCGCACACTCAAGGGCTGTGCCGTTAAAAACTGCATATCATTAATTAATGCTAAGTTACTGTTTTTAAAATGCAAGGTATCTGTATCTGAATTTACATAAATGCCACTCCGCCATTTATTTAAAATATAAGGAAACACATCCCAGGTAGAAAAGGCAGCCACTTTTCCGTTGAATCCCTTCTGCTTATTCAAAAACTCTAAAACATTTTCGTTTTTATTTTTGATTTTATCGTTTGAATTAACCGTTGTGTCTGGATAACCGGTCATTATTTCATTGTATCCCGGATATGAAAAATGGTAGCGGTTGGCTACGTTCATATCATTCTCATATAAACGGTTGCCATAAAGCCGTCCCCGTTGTTCAACAGTAGACCAAAGAAAAGGAAATAATTTAGCCCTGCTTTCAGCGGGTGTTACCGCTGTAAACTTTTCAGCTATATAGTCGCTGTCGTGCATATAGTTTTTGTCGGCCAATAAATAAGAATCTACCCCTTTAAATACTTCCTGCCAACGTAATCCGTCTAAGGTTACAATAACCACATTTTCAGTTTTACGTTGTGCCAATAACGGATTTGTACAAAAAACCGCTAATAAAATTGCCAAACAAATCATACTTCTTTTCATAAATGCGTTTTAAAGTTATTAAATATTAGCTATTCGTTCATTGAATTTATTCAAGCTCCATTTGCCTTTGAGTTATGTATTTCAATAGTTGTTGCGGGTGGTCGGTTTGTAAACCATCCACTCCCATTTTCAAAAATTTATCCCAAATTGCTGTTGATTCTTGTGGGCTTTCTACATCTAACCAAACCTTTACATGATTTACATGGGCTATTTTAATTAAGTTTTCATCATACAAATTATCTACAACAGCTACATGCATGGTTATAAAAAATTTATTTAATTTTTTTTCTGTTGAACTTGTTTTGGGTACGCTGGTAATGATAGGTACTTGTGGTGCTAACTTTTGCCATTCATGGTATTGTTGTAAGGTATTGGGATATACAATAATTTGATTTTGCATGCCTGCCTGTTGTATCATGTTCCATGCTTTTGCAACATTGGCATTTTTAAAATCAAGGTAAATATTGATTTTGTTTTTACAAAGTTGTAATACTTCTGAAAATAACGGGATAGTATATAATTGCCCATCTTTAGCCGTTGTATGTAAAGCTTTAATTTGTGCATAACCCAAACTGCTCACCGCACCTTTACCATTTGTTGTCCTGTCAACTGTTGCATCGTGCATGAGTATCATTACACTATCAATGGTTTCTCGTAAATCTATTTCAACATATTGCGCACCTGCCTCTATAGCTGCTTGAATTGCGGAAATGGTATTTTCAGGATAAAACACATGGTTACCTCTATGCGCTATTACAACAAAAGCAGTTGAGGAATGAGGTAGTGCCCCATTCCTCTTCTGCGCTTGAACAGAAAAACTACTACTAAAACCAACTACCAAAATCAGTACAATATATTGATACACATTTTTCACTTTTATCATTAATGCATCAAAAAAGTTATTTCAACAACCACATTTTTTGGTTCAAATCATCGGCTGAAAATTGCTGGCTTTGTAGTGCAGTTTTCCAGTTGGCGGCATTTTGTGCCTGTTCAGAAACCGGGTAAGCCCATCTGATTGGAATAATGCCATTGTTACCCACACCACTGCCCCCTTCAAAAGCTGGAACGCCTGTTCTGCGCCAATTGTAATATGCCTCATAGCCTGAATTTTGGAACATGGCAATATATTTTTGCAATACAATTTGTTGTATAGCAGTTGCCGGATTTGAAGAAAGTTGTACTGCAGGCTGTGCATAATAATTGGCAAAGTTGAACGAAACATTATAAGGTGTTACCTGTGTGGTTGATGTTTTACCCGGAGGAAGAAAGTAAGCATTAAAGCCGGGCTGTGTTACATCTATGCCATAAAATTTCATCGACTCAATGATGCCTGTTTTATAATAGCTTTCTGCATTTCCTGAAACCCAACCTCTTTCAATACCTTCGGCAATATTGAAGTTTTGTTCTTTAAAACCAACCAATACATCAGGTTCACCGGTAAAAGTTGAATAATATCTTTTACGGTTTGGAAAGGAGTATAAATTGGCAGAAGCATTACCATACATAATTGAAAGTGGTAAACCTGTGCTGGCACCCACAAAATATTGAAATTTAGCAGGCTGTAAGGTATCGCTTCCAACCAATGCCCATGCCGGTTCGCAGGTAACAAACACACGGGGATCGTTGATAGTGGTTAAAGCTTTTACATAAGTATCGGCCATGTTGTTACGCTGTGCAATAGAACCGAAATTGCTGGGATTGAAAGGATATTGCAAATAAGTAGCATCATATTTTGCTGCCATATCATCTGCCTGACTGGTGAAGATGGGGTACTTGGAAGGATTATTGACAATATTTGCAAACTGTGCAGCAACATTTAAAGTTGCATCTGATGTTTTTGAACTTAACTGAATCAACACCCTTAACTTAAAAGCATTGACCAATTTTTGCCATTTTGATAAATTGCCCTGATAAAACAAATCTTGTGAGGCAGATAATGTTTGATCGTTATTGGCAATTAATGTTGCAAAATGTGTATTGGCAGTATCTAACTGATTCAATATATAAGCAAACACCTGTTGTTGCTGGGTATATGACGGGGTAGGATTTGCGGAACCTTGTAAAGCCTGTGTTAATGGAACATCACCAAACAAAGAAGTAAGATTGTAAAAGTAATAAGCACGAATAAATCTGCCTACTGCTTCATAAGGGTTAACAGATGAAGCGCCTTTTACAACAGCCTCACGCTCCATTTGTACCACATTTTTCAGAACTAAGTAGGGGTCAAACGAACCATTGGTCCAAGAGTAAATATTATTTCCATAATAGTCGTAGTTATTACAGAAATACTGGTTCCAGTTGTGCACATTATTCCAGGAATTGAGGCCACCTAAAGAACCGGCACTGCCATTTCCGGCCATATCTGTTAATACCGTTCCTAAAATTAAGCCCGCAGGAACGCTGGTAGGTTTATTGGGGTCGGCCTGAAGTTCCTGAATTTTTTTAGTACAGGAAGCCAGCAGCAAAACACCCAATAAAAAAAGAGAAATATTTTTTATCTGTTTCATACAATTTGCTTTATGAATTAAAAGGATAGGTTTACATTAAAACCATAACTTCTGGTGGTAGGTGTTTGAAGACCGGAACCACTGTCTTGTGTATACTGGTCTACATCTAAATCTTTATACCGATTGGGGAAGAAGTACAGTAAATTTCTACCCACCAGTGAAACACTCGCTCCGCGTATAAATGAAGTAGGTTTCAGTTTGTTTGCCGGAATGTTATAAGTTAAAGTAACCTCTCTTAATTTAGCATACGTTTTCTTAATAATATCTAAATCGGGGATAGAAGCCATACGGGTAACAAAGGGCTGAACCTGGCTTTTGGTAGTATTTTGTGTTTCGGTTAAACTTTTCATATTATTAATTTGCCCGGTAATGGGGTCTAAACTAATTGGTGCTCCGGTTAAATTAACGCCTTGTCCGGTATAGGCTGCTATGTTGGCCTCATCAAAAGGTCTGGCTACACCAAATGCACCTGTTGCACTTTCAATATGTCTTCCACCCTGCAGTGTTTTTTTACGAACATAATCTTCCATTACACCTCCCACCATTCCATCAAACTGAAAGCGGAGGACAAAGTTTTTATAGCTGAAGGTATTGATGGCTGCCCATTGAAAATTGGGATCAGAGTGGCCATAAATTTTTTGTGCAGAAGAACCTAAATCTGAAAAACGCAAATAAAGGCCTGATGCAGGATCAATCACCATTTTACCATCGGGTGTACGCACAAAGGCATTACCGTAAACTAAATCAACCCGGGTACCATTTTTTGAATAGTTGTTTGGATTAGAATTGTTTACCCATTTTTTTACATAAGTAGATACATTGGCAACTACATTCCAACTAAAACCATTGGCATTGCTAATGGGGTTGGCATTCATGGTAAATTCCCATCCATCATTGGTATAAGCATTACCATTGGTTAAGAAACTAGAATAACCGGATGCTGCTGAAGTTCCCTGATTTACAATACCTGTATTCAGATAGTGATAATGGGTTACATCCAATCCTAATTTGTTATCTAAGAAGCGAATGTCTACACCAAATTCTGTAGCTTTTCGTTCAGCTGTTTGTATATTGGCACTTACTGTTTGGTTGGTATAGCTGGCACTATTGCTTAACTGATTGGTAAATGTTGGGCTTAAAGTATAAGGCTGTGAGAACTGATAACTAGGGCCGCCATAGGGAGAATACCAGTTGTAACCATAACCTGCTGCCGGTGTTGCACTAATATCGGGAGTAAAGAATGCATTAGTGCCTCCACTTTTACTTTCAGCATAAGAACCTCTTACTTTTAAGAAGGAAATGGCTCTTGGTAATTTAATGTAATCAGATAACACTGATGCCAGGTTAAATGATGGATAAAAATAGCTGTTGTTATTGGCAGGTAAAGCAGATGATTTATCAACCCTTCCTGTTACGTTGGCTATGAGGTAAGATTTATAACCCAGATCAACGGAATAATAAGCACTCAACACTTTCATTTGCGAATGGAATGTACTTCCTGTTAAAGGATACAATGAGTTTGAAAATGAGTAAATACCCGGAACATTCAAATAGTTGGTAGAAGTGAAGTTGGAGTTGAAATTAAAGCTACGCACTGTTCCTCCACCCAAAGCTTCCACATCTAAAAATCCGAATAAATTCTTTTTATAACGTACCTGACCATCCACATATGAATCGTATTGTCCTCTTCGGTCTTCTCTGTAATCGCCCATACGCAACTCTCTGCCATAAGCACCGGCAGAATAAGGCATTTTTTCAGAATTGAACATATCATAAGTTGAAACACTGGGCCTTAATTGAAATTCAAGATTTTTGGTGGGTTTATAGTTCAATGAAACATAACCATACATGTTGTTTTGATAGTGGCCTCTTAACCACTCATACGACATAAAGTAAGGGTTATTATATCGATAAAACTCTTCGTATTTTTGTTGAATACCTGCTAAACCCGGTTGCCAGTAATTTCGCATATCACTCATCGCCCAGTCTGCACCACCCCAAAGAATAATATTATAAATAATGCTGTTTGGACCATACTGTACATCCGGAATATTTGGAGTAGATTGTCGGCTGTAGTTAATGTAACTACTCAATGTTAATTTTGGATTGAAGTGTTGTGTAACACTTGCAGTTACATTAAAATTGTTTAACTGCGTGTTGGGTACAATCCCTTTTTGATAAGTATTACCTACAGAGAAACGTACATCTGTTTTTTCGGTAGAAGAAGAAATAGAAACGCTGTTACTGGAAAGCAATCCTGCCTGTATAAATTTTCGAAGGTTATCTTTACCACGGGCAATCCATGGTGTAGGCTGTACATGGCCAATATAAGTTGAGCCATCTGCAAAAGTTGTGGTATAATTTTGTGTAGGATCGTATGTACCATCGTACTGCGGCAATAACTGCCCTCTGAATTGAGGACCCCAAACATCATAATCATAATCGTTAACACCTACGCCAATGGCACCGCCGCCACGATAGTTAGCCGGACCGGAACCACCACCACCAAATGCATATTTACCATTATCACCGGGGCCATATAAATCCTGGTATTTCGGCAAAGCAATAAATCCTTTGTTAATCTGTGTGCTTGAATTAAAATCTACATGCAGGCCCTTGTTTTTAGAACCCTTTTTTGTAGTAATAATAATGGCGCCATTCTTTCCCTGAAAACCATATAAAGAGGCGGCATTAGGACCCTTTAAAATTGTAATCGTTTCAATATCATCGGGATTGATATTATAAGTATCCGACGTAAATGGTACCCCGTCAACAACATACATAGGCTGATCGTTGGCCCCATTCTCACCACGTATAATAATACCGGGTGAATGGCCAATTTCTGAATTGATATTAATGGCAAGACCTGCAGCGTTGCCTTTTAAAGCATTAATAGGATCGGCCTCTCTTGCTTTGGTAAGTTTGGTAGCATCAATAGTTTGTACTGCATAACCCAAACGCTTGGCTTCTTTTTTAATACCTGTAGCAGTAACAACTACCGCACTTAAATCGGCATTTTGCGGATTCAGTGCAATGGCAACGGCATCGCCATTGTGTACTACCAATCTTTTACTTTCAAACCCTACATAAGAAAACTCAATGACATCATTTTTTTCAACTGAAATGCTAAAATCACCATCCGCATTGGTAGTAGTGCCTCGATTGGTTTTTTTAACAGCAATGGAAACACCTTCAATAGGTGTTTGTGAAACCGCATCTACAACACGTCCTTTTAGCACCATACTCTGCGCCTGAACGGTAGAAGCAGTGAGCAGACCAACTGTTACAAACAACAGTAGCCTGAAAAATTTGGGGACAATTTGCTTCATAAACAATATGTTTAGTTATAAGGCAAAACTATCCGGCCAATGTTATGGAATTATTGCGGGAATATTAACAAATAGTAAAGTAATATTTAACAAAAGAAGCAAAATGAAGCATACAGTTAACCAATATTAAACTTTTATGAATTAATTGTTAACAACATCGGCAGGTATTATCCCTTTTGAAGAAAAAAATACACTACCAGCAACAATGCATCTTCCTTTCCGGTATTTACAGGATTATGTAGTTCTGTGGCATCAAAAAACAACGAATCGCCGGCTTCCATATCATAATTATCTTCACCAATGGTATAACACAAATTGCCTTGTAGTAAATATTTAAATTCAAATGCCTGCGTACTCACCGGCTGGCGCTGAGCACCGGGTTCTATACGCAACAAAACAAAATCTAAATGATACTCTTCAAAAGTAGCTGTGAATATGCGCTGGTAGTAAAAACCTACAGCGTTTTCTTTTTCAAAATATTGATATGCTGATTTCTTTTTAAAAATTACTTTACTGCCGGATTGAAGATTGATATTCTTAAAAAATTCGTTCAGGTCAACTTCAAGCCCTTTAATTAAATTCAGCAATACACTTAACGAAGGAATACTTCTGCTGTTTTCAACCTGACTTAACATACTTTTAGTGATACCCGCTTTTTCGGCCAATTCCTGCAGTGTAACATTTCTGTCTTTTCTAATTTCTTTTAATCGGTTACTGATTTGGATAATAATATCTTCCTGCATGACAATTATTTTAACCTGTGTTTGAATTTAAGGCTGTAATATATTTAATCCATTTTAAACAGTATTCCGCAAGTTGTACCACACATTATTTTATTGCATTACTTATTAAATTATGCTTAGCATCATAATTTTAGGTAGGTTTAATCATAATTTTGCCACTGATGTTGAAACCCCTGATCATAGTTTTCATGATAATTGGTATTGGAGCAGAAAGCTTTCAAACCAACTTAATTGAACTGTATTACAGACTAAATACTGCTGCCATTACACAGGAATACTGTGTTAATAAAAATAAACCACAAATGCATTGTAATGGCCAGTGCCATTTGGCCAAAGAGCTTAAAAAAGCGGCACAACCTGCCACTAATAGCAATAAAAGTTTTAAAACAATTGATTTATTTGCTTATCAGCATTACCCGCTTCATATAAATCACGCCTTTTATACTGCAACTTCATATTTTCTGTATGCAGCAACACTCAATAAAGGCGTTACTGTGCCTTTATTTCATCCACCTGCAATGCGGGCATAATTTTTCTGTTTTTTCTTTCAGCAATATTTGTAATGGTTTGTTTTACATGCAATGATGTACAACACAGTTACAACACTGCCTGTATTTCAATTTCTAAAAAAAGATTTATGTACAAAAAATACATTACAACAATTTTGTTTTTATGTATTACTGCATCATCATTTGCATGCGCTATTTGCGGGTGCGGCGGCAGTAATTTTTATTTGGGGTTAATGCCCCATTTCAGAACCAAATTTATTGGCATCCGATACCAGTATATGAACTACAATACGGTATTGGTAAACGATCCTACACAGTACAGTCATAACTATTACAATACTATACAGGTTTGGGGTGGGTTTAATGTAGCAAAGCGTTGGCAATTATTATATATTGTGCCAGTTCATTTCAACAAACAAATAGATGATGATGGTATTACCAATAAAAATGGTTTGGGCGATGCATCACTCATGGCAAATTATTTGTTGTTTCATAAAATAAAAACTTACGAACACAGAGCTGGCATTGAGCAACAGTTGTGGGTTGGCGGAGGTATAAAACTACCCACCGGCAAAATGGATGTAAATTTAAAAGACCCAAACATTACCGTAGCTGATGTAAATGCACAATTAGGTACCGGCAGTATTGATTTTATGTTGAACACCATGTACAATATTCGTATTGGCAACTGGGGCGTTAACTCCACCCTAACCTACAAAGCAAATACTGCAAAAAACGAATACCAGTTTGGCAACAAATTTACCGGCAGCGCCATTGGTTATTACAACATTTTGCTGAAGAAAATGAACATAATGCCCAATGCCGGTATGATGTACGAAAATACTGCAGCCAATACCCTCAGTAAAATGAGCGTAGCTGCTACCGGTGGTTATATTACCAGCGCCATGGCAGGAGTAGAAGTGGGTATTAAAAAAATGAATGTTGGCATTACTTGTATGGCCCCTGTAAGCCAGTATTATGCAGCAGGACAAACAAAATTAAATTGGAGAGGTGATGTACATGTAAGTTTTAGTTTTTAACTTTACCCAAAACGATGAATATGAAGCAATTAATTGTAGCAGCATCGGCTTTACTTTTTTTAGCAGCTTGTGCTAACAACAACGAGAAAACTGAAGTGAAAAAAGATACTGCCGCCGCCATGGCACCCATGCCTATGCAGGCTAAGTTTACCGCAGATATGGTAGATAACCAGCGCGACCCCTCTTGCGGCATGCCTGCCAGAGCAGGGTTAGAAGACACCGTGCATTATAAAGGCCACATAATTGGTTTTTGCAGTAAGGAATGTAAAGATGAATTTATGAAAGACCCCGAAAAAGGTTTAACTGCAGCAGATTTAAAGAAAAAATAAATAGTATGGATAAAAGCTGCTGAACATTTATTCAAGCGGCTTTTTTAATAATCCCAAATTTTTCAGCGCTTCATTATACTGCAAAAATACTTTTTGGTATATCTGATGTGAAGCCGCTTTGGGCATATAGACCGTTAAATTATTTTTTGATGATGCTACGTTGGCATGTCCGGTAGCTTTGGCACCTATCATAACAGCACCCAAGGCAGATGTTTCAACAGTTGCAGGTAATTGAACGGGTAATCCACATATATCGGCCAGCATTTGCACCCATTCAGCACTTTCAGCAAAACCACCTCCGGCGTAAATACTTTCCACATTGCTATTGGTTTTTAGCAAAGCCAGTATAATGGTGTAAACATTCAATAAAACCCCTTCCATTACTGCTTTAATACAATGAGCACGGGTATGCTGTTGGGTCATTCCTAAAAAAGCTGCTGTAGCATTTGCATTCCACAATGGGGCTCTTTCTCCGGCAATAAAAGGTAAAACCAATAAGCCATTGCTTCCCGCAGGTATGGCTGCTGTTTCTGCTACAAGTGTAGTATATGTGTTATTTGATTGCAATATTGCCTCTTTCAACCACTGTAAAACACTGGCACCATTATTAGAAGCACCACCCATTACATAAGTAGTATGTTGAAGATGGTAACAAAATGTTTGCATGCCATCATCTAACTGAGGAGATTGAATTGTCCTTCTGGCCGCAGCACTGGTACCAATAGTAACTGCTATATTCCGGTCATCAATAATACCCATTCCTAAATTAGCCAGCGGGCCATCTCCGGCACCAATTACCAAAGGAATGGCATTTGCCCAGTTGGGGAGCACTCCATTTTTTACATAAAAAACGGCATCTGTTTGCACAATTTCAGAAAGTTGTTGTTTGGATATATTGGCCAGCGATAAAATACTATCATCCCATTGTAACAAATAAATATTACACAAGCCCATTGCCGTTGCCAATGAAGTATCAATAGCATATTTACCTGTTAATGCATGCAGTACATATTCTTTCATTCCTATAAATCTGGCTGATTTTTTAAAAACATCCGGATTGTTTTTTTGAAGCCAAAACAGTTTGCAAAGCGGTGTCATGGCATGTACAGGAACGCCTGTTTTCTGATAAATTTCACTTGCTATACCGTTTTGGTGCAAGGTCAGCGCTTCTTGTGCAGCTCTTGTATCACTCCATAAAATGCAATTGGTTAAGGGTATACCTGCGGCATCAATGGCAATGAGCCCATGCAGTGCCGCACTAAAACTGATACACAAAGGTGGCTGTTGCAAATAAGCTGCCACTTCCAACACACAGTTGATTACGGCCTGTAAAATTTTATCGGGATGCTGTTCTGCAAAACCGGGCTGAGGATATAAAGTTTCATTTTCAATTGCATAACGATACAGCATTGTAGCATTTTTTGAAAATGCAACTGCCTTGATTGAGGTGGTGCCCATATCTATCCCTAAAAAATATTCCATATCTGCCAACTTTATGAATCAGGAAACAATTTACAGTAAGTTATTGCATTCCGGCAAAATGGTTGTTCTCCCTGTTTTAAAAATTGATAAAACTCACTTTACTGATTGATAAGGTTTACCACTAAAGCTGCCTGCCTGTGCTAATTTTGTGGAAATCATTTCTAAAATCAATTTTATAATATGTTTTTTAAACCAAAAATATTAGATACGCTTCAACATTACACATTACAGCAATTTATAAAAGATTTACTGGCGGGGTTAATTGTTGGCGTTGTAGCATTGCCCCTGGCAATAGCTTTTGCCATTGCTTCCGGAGTTTCGCCGGAAAAAGGATTGTATACAGCTATTATTGGTGGTTTTATTGTTTCTGCTTTAGGTGGCAGTAAAGTGCAAATAGGAGGCCCTACCGGCGCTTTTATTGTAATTGTATATGGCATTGTAATGCAATACGGTATTAGTGGCTTAGTGATTGCAACTTTTATAGCAGGCATTATTTTAATTATTATGGGCTTAGTGCGTTTGGGTACCGTTATTAAATTTATACCTTACCCATTAATTGTTGGCTTTACCAGCGGTATTGCTTTAATTATTTTTTCATCGGAAGTAAAAGATTTTTTGGGCCTTAACATGGGCAGCGTACCGGCAGGATTTTTATCGAAATGGTATCAATTTAGTTTACACATAAACACAACTAACGTATATGCATTGGCGATTGGAGCAGTAACACTACTGATTATTATTTTCTGGCCGCGTATTTCACATAAAATACCCGGCTCACTAATTGCCATACTTCTTACTACTACTGTAGTGCAGTTTTTTCATTTACCGGTTGAAACCATTGGTAGTCGTTTTGGTGCTATCCCCAATCATTTACCGGAACCCATTATTCCTACCATTAACTTTTCCGTTATTAAAGCATTAATTCAACCTGCATTTACCATTGCTTTACTGGGTGGAATAGAATCATTGCTTTCTGCTGTGGTAGCAGATGGCATGATAGGGGGTAACCATCGCTCCAATACTGAATTAATTGCACAGGGAACCGCCAATCTCTTTTCAGCCATTTTTGGTGGTATTCCGGTAACCGGCGCCATTGCACGTACAGCTACCAACATCAAGAACGGCGGACGTACACCTATTGCGGGTATTATTCACTCCATTACACTTCTTTTAATTCTGGTACTGGTGGGCAAATGGGCTGCTTTAATACCTATGCCGGCCTTAGCCGGCATTTTGGTAATTGTTGCTTATAACATGAGTGAGTGGGAAAACTTTGTATCTATTTTAAAAGGCCCTAAAAGCGATATGCTGGTTTTATTGGCTACTTTTTTCTTAACGGTTTTAATTGATTTAACTGTGGCCATTGAAATTGGGATGGTACTTGCTGCTTTTCTGTTTATGCGCAAAATGATTCAGTTTAGCGAAGTAAATCTGTTGCCAAAAGAAATGGAGAATACTGATGCCGACAATGCCTCCATTGGTAATTTTTCCATACCGAAAGAAGTGGAGGTTTTTGAAATTTCCGGGCCTTTATTTTTTGGCGCAACTTATAAGTTTAAAGATGCCATCAAATTCATAGAAAAAACGCCTAAAGTGCTTATTATTAGAATGCGGCAAGTACCCATGATTGATGTTACCGGCATTAAAACATTACAGGAAATTTATAAAGAATCGAAACACAGAGGTACAAAACTCATTTTATCGGAAGTAACCAGTGCACAGGTAATGCAAGAAATGAAAGCAGCCCGTTTATTGTTTGCAATTGGAAAAGCCAATGTTACTGAAAGTTTTGAAGGAGCACTAAAAAGAAGTCGAACAATTTTACAGTCCTAAATAAGGCTGTAAACAAAACTGTGTCGAAGTTCAAAAATGATTTATTTTCTATACAAAATGCAAAGCACCCTGCGTTTTGACAAGGCGCCCACATCTTTTATTTAACATAATCACATTTTCCTGAAAGACAAAGACGGTGTTTTCGGGCTTTTTTTAAATTTCCTCGACAGGTATTCGAAACATCTTCGAAACAATCCAATATTTATGCAGGTTCTATCGAACCAGTGTCGAAAATGGCAGGGAAATTGCTACTTTTGTATTTGCTTTGGAATATGTTGAAAAACCAGACAGATTTATTTGGCAGGTGCATTGTTAATTTAAATCGCTTCCAGAAATACAATTGTTTGCTATAAAATTAGTGAGAAAAAAGGGACGGTTATCAAATGAATTTTTTTATTTTAAGATGAACGTTTTGTAACAAGGAAGTTACTGAAATCTTCTACCCGTTCACAACAAATTTGCTGCATTACTTGTTGCAACTGTGTTTTTAGAATAGATATCGAATGATTGCCCCCCTCTTTGCCCAATGCTGCTACACCATACATAAATGATCTTCCAAGAAAGGTAAATTGTGCGCCCGAAGCCAGTGCTCTGGCAATATCGGGACCTGAGCGCAAGCCACTATCTAACATAATTTTTATTTTATCTCCATAAATTTTAACCACTCTATTGAGTGAATGAATAGAAGACTCTCCTGCATCTAATTGTCGGCCGCCATGATTAGAAACAATGATACCATCGATACCCAGTTTAATAGCTGTTTCTGTATCTGCTTCACTTACAATACCTTTTAAAACCAGCTTTCCCTTCCACAGATCACGAATGGCAGCTACTTTTTCTTGATTCAACCTACCATCAAAAGTCTTGTTCATAAATAATCCCAGATGATGCATATTCATCTTTTTCGGTATATATGGTTTTAGCACCTGAAAAGAAGGCTGGCCGTGTATCAGTGTTTTAATGGCCCAATTAGGTTTGCCCATTATTTGAAGTATATTGTTTAAGGTCATACGCGGAGGCATGGCCAATCCATTTTTTATTTCTTTGGGACGATAACCAAAGGAGGGCACATCACTTAAAATAACCAAAACCGGATATTGTGCAGCTTCAACTCTTTTAATGATTTGATCCCGCAGACTGTTTTCTGCCGGATGGTATAACTGAAACCACGCTCTTCCTTCTGTAATTTCACCAATACGCTCAATACTACTGGTACTTACTGTACTTAATGTAAATGGAATATTATGTTCAAAAGCTGCTTTGGCCAATATTTCCGGTGCATTGGGCCATATTAATCCTTGTAATCCTATAGGTGCAATTCCAAAAGGGGCATCATAGGTATGCCCAAATAATTCTGTTTTCATGTTAATACCTGCATAATTCTTAAGGTATTCAGGCAGCAACTCTACCTCACGGATTTCAGCGGTATTTTTCTGAAGATTAACTTCTTCATTACATCCGCCATCGAGGTATTCAAAGGCAAACCGGGGTATTCTTTTTTTTGCTTTTTCCCTTAAATCTTCAATGGAAGGAAAATTAGAATTATAAATAAATTTCATTTAAAAATATTTTACTTTAAAATTTTATTTGTTGCCCAATTATTAAAAAATTGATTCAATTTATTTTGAAGCATTATCGCACTGCTTTTATACTTTATCATCATGAATTCCGGAATATAATTTCAAATCAAAAATATCGGTAGGTAAGGGTTTGGGATTCCAGTGTTGATGTATGGCTAAGGCAGCGCCTAATGCTGAAGCCTGAGGCAAACAGGTACTATAGACCTCCATTTGAGGATAGGCCATTGCCAGTAAATGCATGTAAATCTGATTTTTACTAAACCCTCCATCTACAAACAATCGCTTTACAAAACAATTCTCTAATACCAGATTGGTACTTTTTATTTGTTGCACAATTAAATCGGCCACAAACTGGTGATACGCTTCTTCATAACTGCTAAAATCATTTAAGTTTCTTTGATCAAATCCTGATTTAGCTCTCATCGCTTCCTCTGTAAACTTATCTGAAAAACCATGTACAGTTTTCAGACTATTATATATGTTCAAATCAAATTGAACAGTTTTATAATAATGCAACGGTTTATGAAAATGCTCCGCAAGTGTTTTTATTTGCTGCTCATGTTCATATCCTGCGAATAACCGAGACGCTTTAACAGGGATTCCTTTATAAGAAAGATAGCAAAGGCAATCTTGTTGCAATTCAAGATCACTTAAAGGAGTTTGATTAAATGGGTTTAAAGTAATACACCAGGTGCCGGTTGAAAGAAGCAGGAATGGTTCATTAAACGAAATAAGATAAGGAATTAATGCCGCAGAGCTATCATGCAAACCAATACCAACTGGTATGGTATTGTTAATGTATCCGGCAATACTGTTACTACCAATAACAGGTGCCATTTTAGGCAAAATGCCTTCTTCTTTTACCCAGGTATGGTATTGATTATTTTGAAAATCCCAAAGATGGGTATGGCAACCAATACTGGTTATGTCAGAGCCAAGATTGCCTGAAAAAATAAAACTTAAATATTGGGGAAGGTGCAACGCATATTTTATATTGGCAAACACCTCCGGCTTTTCATATTTCATCCGGTATAGCTGCATGCCAGAATTAAGATTTCCCAATATGGGCGAAGCAGTTTGTTTTGACAGAGCATTTTCTCCACCATAAGTTTTATAAAATTTTTCTCTGAGGCTGGGAGGATACGGTTTCAGATAATTATATAAAGGAGGAATTATCTTTAATTCTACATCCAGATAAACAAAACTGGCACCATATCCTGAAATATTTATACCCTTAATTTTATATTTTTTATCATTTAATATATCATTACGAGAAATTTGAATCCATTTAGTTAACGCCTCTACATCTTCGCAGGGAAAATCATCCTCATCTTTTATTTCTTTCAATTGGGTACTTTCTTCTTGTACCAGTTTATATTGTTCATCAAATAGCAATCGTTTTTTATTAGTTTTACCCACATCAAAAATTACAATTACATTTTTTTTGTTCATATGGTTTAGGGTCATCTAAGAAATCATATTAAAAAGTATTCTCAGTGCATTACAACTTTAAATTAATGTTCTATTCTTCTCTGTAATTTACAAACTATTACATTATAATGGCTTTATATTTAAAGCTTATTATAATCCTGTTGCTAAAGTTTTTATGCCTCTTTCCTTAATTAATTGTTTCCTTACCTTTTGGCTACGGTACAATGCTATCGGATTTATGGCGCCACCTGCCCGTACCCTTGCTTCTGCTACCAATGGCCGAACATCCGTTCTAAATGCATTTTGTAGAATTTCTTGTGCGGTTACTACATCATTGCACTGTTGTGCTTCCACTAATTTTTCTCTATCCACCAATAATGCCTGTGCATAAGCAATCATAATGGCTTCTACTGACTGCAATAAATCTTCTAATGGGTCTTTAACATTGTGTGATGCATCAATCATCCATGCTAAATCAGAAGCATGATTCATTTTATTTGCATCCATTCCTTCTATCAGTTCATTAAAAATTAAAAATAACTGATAAGGTTTTATGCTTCCAACAGTAAGATCATCATCACCATATTTTGAGTCATTAAAATGAAAGCCCCCCAGTTTTCCTTCCATTAATAATAGTGCAACAATTTGTTCAATATTGGCATTGGGCAAATGATGGCCCAGATCAACCAATGTATATGCTTTTTTGCCCAGCTTTGAGGTATATAGCAACGATTGTCCCCAATCACCAACAGTAGTTGAATAAAAATTAGGCTCAAAGGCTTTGTATTCTACAAACATCTTCCAATCATCCGGTAAAGCACTATAAACTTCCTGTAAACTTTCCAATGTATTTTGGAAGGCTTTTCTAAAATTGAGCTGCCCTGGAAAACAGGAGCCATCGCTTAGCCAAACGGTCAACGATTTTGAACCCAGTTCAATGCCATGATGTATTACCTCTATGTTGTGATCAATGGCTTGTTTGCGAACAGCTTTATCAACATGTTGCATTGAACCAAATTTATAGCTCAATTTTTGATGGGGTTGATCCTGAAAGGTATTGGAGTTCATCGCATCGAACTTTAGGCCATGCTGTGTTGCAAGTAATTGAATATTGGATGCATTTTTGGGAATATCCCAGGGGATGTGCAAGGAAATAGCACCGCTTGACTGATTTAGTGCATGAAGCAACCCGATATCTTCTATCTTTTCTTCGAGATTACGTGGTTCTCCACCTCCGGGGAAACGACCAAACCGGGTACCTCCTGTCCCTAATGCCCAACTTGGAATAGCGATCTGAAAGTCAATTATTTTTTTAATTATTTCGTCTATGTTGGATATGCCGGCTGCAACAAATTCATAATTACGTTTATGTACTTGACTGTAGTTTTTGTTGTTTTCCTGTATTAAGGTTTTGTTGATTATCATGGCTGCAATTTTTCATTATCGTTTTTTCAAAATATCAAGGCAAATAAAAAACCTCCTGCAATGGGACAGAAACCGGAGAATTATCTGTATTTGTTTCCATTATATCTTTCATATAATTCCACCATTTTTGCATAACCGGGTGCAATGCTAAATTATCCGGCTTTCCTGCATTATTCATTTTCATTACCCCAAATAAGTTATAAGTTGTTTCATCTAAAAAAATAGAATAATCGCTAATGCCGTTAGATTTAAGCAGAAACGAAAGTTCCGGCCATAATGCTTCATGCCTTTTTTTATATTCTTCCTTACAACCTTTGTTCAATTGCATTTTAAAAGCAACCCTAACGATTCCTGAATACACCGGTGATTGTTTTTGAGTAGAATTATTTTGTATTTCATTATTAACTTGCATATTATAATTAATTAAACAAGCATACATAAGAATCAAAAGGTTGACAGATTAGAAAATCATCAACGATTTGATACTAGCTTATGCGAAAAAAATTATCTTACAAATGCCATAGCAACGCCTCCATCTACATTTAAAATATTTCCGGTGGATTTATTGAGAAGACCGCTCACAAAAGCAAAACAGGCATTGGCAATATCTTCAGGTAATATCGTTTCATGTAGCAGAGTTCTTTTAGCATAAAAATCCGGAAGTTCTTCTACTTTAATTCCATAAGCTTTAGCCCGCCCTTCAGCCCATCCATTGGCCCAAATATTAGAATCGCTAATAACAGCATCGGGATTCACAATATTAACCCGTATTTTATCCCCTCCTAATTCAGCAGCCATTAACCGGGATAAATGAGCCTGCGCCGCTTTTGCTGAACCATAAGCGGCATTATTAGCACCTGCAACAATTGAATTTTTTGAAACAATATTAATAATATCACCACCTAATCCTTGTTTTCGCATCATGTCGATTGATGACTGTGAAACCAAAAACTGGCCTTTCACCAATATATCATATAATTTATCCCAATCTTCTGTGTTATGTTCTTCAATGGGTTTAGAAATACTGATACCTGCATTATTCACTACAATGTCTATCCCGCCAAATGTAATTGCGGCCATTTTCAATGCTTCCGATATTGATAGCTGGCTGGTTACATCCAACATCACCGAAGCGGTACTATCTTTTCCAAAAAGCTCTTGAAACTTTTTTGTAGTAGTGGATAATCTTTCATCATTAATATCATTCAGAATAATACAGGCCCCTTCTTCTGCTAACTTTTTTGCAATTGCTTTTCCTATTCCCCCGGCACTGCCGGTAACCAGTGCGATTTTGCCGGTTAATGCTTTGGGGGTTGGCATACGTTGCAGCTTCGCCTCTTCCAATAACCAGTATTCAATATTGAATGCTTCCTGCCGGGGCAATGAAGTGTAGGAAGAAATGGACTCTGCACCTTTCATTACATTAATAGCATTAATATAAAATTCAGAGGCAACCCGAGCGGTTTGTTTGTCTTTTGCAAAGGTGAACATACCCACACCCGGATATAAAATTACAACCGGATTGGCATCACGCATAGCAGGGCTATTGGAGTGCTTACAAGTATTATAATAATCTGCATACATTTTCCGGTAAGCATCAAATAAGGGGGCTAATTTTTCCTTGACCGATTTTACATCATTTAGTTTTTCACCTGGTTCTAAATTCAGTACTAAGGGGCTGATTTTAGTGCGTAAAAAATGATCAGGGCAAGAAGTGCCTAATGGTGCCAGCCTGTCAAGGTCATTACTATTAATAAATTCTAACACATTTTCATTATCTGTAAAATGACCAATCATATTGGTTTGTGATGAACAAAAGCCGCGTAACACCGGCGCTAATTGTGCAGCCTGAATTAACCGTTTTTCTTTTGGTAAGGCTTCTAATTTTTTCCCGCCAAAAATTGATTTGTTCTTTTTTAAATGGTCTTCGATATAGGAAGCACATTTTTCTACTACATCTAATGTATTTAAGTAACATTCGTATGCCGTATTGCCCCATGTAAATAAACCGTGTGAACCGAGCATAATGCCTCTAATACCAGGATTTTCATCTAAACATTGTTTTAATTTAAGGCCCAAATCAAATCCTGGTCGTTGCCATTCAACCCAGCCAATTGTTCCACTGAATAATTCTTTGGTAATTTTTTTACCATCTTTGGCTGCTGCTATGGCAATAGCTGCATCGGGGTGTAAATGATCAATATGTTTAAATGGAAGAAAGCCATGCAATGGTGTATCGATGGATGGCGCTTTAGAGGCTAAATCGAATATACAATGATTAAACAGCTCAACCATTTCATCTTCGTGCTCAATACCACGATATACCTTTTTTAAGTTACGCAGGCGGTCAACATATAATGCAGCTAAACCACTTTTCTTTAAAGTACCAATATCTCCGCCACTGCCCTTTACCCACATTACTTCTGTTTCGTTGCCTGTCAGCGGATCTTTTGCAAATGTTTTGCAAGAGGTATTGCCACCGCCATAATTGGTCAATCGTAAATCTGCGCCTAATAAATTTGACCGGTAAATTAATAATGCCACTTCATCGTCTTTCATTGAAGCTGCCACTTCATCATTCCACAAATAACTTACATGTTTAAATACAATTGTTGGTTCTACCATAAAACTATTTTTTCTTCGTTAAATTATTTGATTGAATTGCCATAACCTACCATAATAACTGAAACAATAATGGTAATGATGCCAACAATAATGGTTGTTTGGGTTTTTTTACTCACTTCTTTCCATTCTTTCAATGCAAAACCCCACATATTAGCCACTAAAATGATAAACGACATGTGCAAAATCCATGAACTGGCTCCGTTACCCAACTTGCTTTCGCCCATGCCATAAAAGAAAAATTGTAAAAACCAAAGTGTGCCTGCTAATGCACAGAAAAGATAATTTTTGATAAGTGGCGTTTTTTTATCGGTGTAATCACCAAAAGTTTTATTACGAATATTTAAAAATAATGTCCATATTAAGTTAGTGGTAAGTCCACCCCACAATAAAACAATATAAATTACATTATTGCGATATAAAAAATTACCGGTTTCTAAAGGATTGGATGCCTTCCACGCCTCATTAGCAGCATCTGCCATTTTAGAACCCGCTTCAATGCCATAATTAAAACAAGCGCTAAGAATACCTGCCAGGATGCACACAATTAATCCCTTTACTAAGTTGAATTCTTTTACACTTTCTTTCTTTTTTTCTTCTGATAATTCATGTTCTTTTAAAACACCTGCTCTTCCACAAATAAAAATACCGACTAAACAAAGCACTACACCTATCAGCACAACTTGCCCCCATGATTGAGTTAGCAGGTCATGGAAAGTAGTCTTGCCATCTTGCGGGTAAAAGTTATAATAAATAGATGGAGCCAAAGCGCCAAAAGCAGAAGTAAAACCAAGTAAAACAGAATTGCCCAATGACATGCCCAAATAACGCATACCCAAACCATACATTAAGCCACCGATACCCCAAAGCACTCCCCAAAAATAAGTCCAACTAAAAGTAGAAAGCGATGATTGTGAAATAATTTCTGCAAAATGTGGAATGGTAAGCCAGGCTGCAATGGGTGGAATAATTAACCATGAGAACAAACCACCTACTATCCAAAAAGTTTCCCAATGCCAGCCTTTTACTTTAGTATAAGGCACATAAAAACTACCCGATGCCCCACCCCCAATAAAATGAAAAATAATGCCTAATATTATTTGCATAATAGCTATATGAATATTAAATTTAAGTAAAAATAATCTATCCATTTTTACCTCTGTCCTGCACTATGCTGATTCGTGCATCCATCCCTTTTTACAGTTTATATTTGTTTAATTATTGTATTAAAATATTATTTTAACCAAAAGATGTCTTACTTTTTTAAATTTATAGAATTAGATACTTTATCTGCCACACCCAAATATTTGCAGATTGCTAATTCAATTATAAAAGCAGTAATTAGTGGTAAATTACAAGACAATGATATTCTTCCCTCTATCAATGAGTTTAGTAGTGAAATGGATGTATCGCGGGATACAATTGAAAAAGGTTACAGCTATCTAAAAAAAATTGGCATATTGGCTTCTATTGCAGGTAAAGGCTATTTTATTAAAAACTCAAAATTATTACAGTTTTATAAAATTTTCCTATTGTTTAATAAACTAAGTACCCATAAAAAGATCATTTACGACTCCTTCATTGAAACCTTAGGCCAGTCGGCTACTGTTGATTTTTATATTTACAACAATGATTTCAATTTATTTAAAGAATTACTCAGTAAAAGTATTGATAATTATACCCATTATGTAATAATACCTCATTTAAGAGAAGACAATAAAACATCTACAGAAATTTTAAAACTTATACCAGCTGGGAAATTGATTTTATTAGATAAAAATATTGACAGCATGTGTGGGAATGCCAGTACAGTTTATGAAAATTTTGAACAGGATATTTATAATGCATTGGAAGAGGCGCTTCCCCATCTCAATAAATACCACACTATTAAAATAATATTCCCAAATTACACTTATCACCCCAATGAAATTTTGAATGGATTTGCCAGGTTTTGCAGCGAATATGCCTTTAACCACAATGTTATTGATGAAATAGAGGAAGAAAATATTGAGGATGGTATAGTATATATTAGTTTAATGGAAGATAATCTGGTAACGCTAATAGAAAAGATTATAGACAGGGAAAAAGTAATTGGAAAGGATGTTGGCGTTATATCATACAATGAAACACCTTTAAAAAAAATTATTCTCAACGGCATTACTACAATATCTACAGATTTTAAGTTGATGGGGGAAAAGGCGGCAGAGATTATTTTAAATAAAGAGCAAGCTCATTATGCCGTTCCGTTTCAATTAACATTAAGAAATTCTTTGTGAAACTGTATGAATTGAATATTGTAAGCAAAATGGAAATACAAGCATATTAGCGTAAACATCCTAATTTAGTAGTAGGGGTAAAACTATTAACTTTTATCAGCAATATTTAAACAGAATGTAATTTTGAAATTTTAAAAAGGGGGCTACTACAACAACCTAACAATTAAAGGAAAAAAGATTAATGAGCCCCCTTGCTTTTCATAGGATTAGGGAGTATTTATTTTAGCTGAGATGTAAAATGATAATGACCGGAGCCTGCATTAATTATCATATATCCTCCTTTCTGGCTGATAATTTCAAGGTCTTTTGAATCAGAAACAGGTAGGTCGCCTTCCCAAATTGTGGTTCCATTTTTTGCGGGAACAAATATTGTTGCTGATGTGTTGGCTGGTATTTCAACATCCATGATTATTTTATCCCCTTCAATTTTCCAACTATTACTAAGTTTTCCATAATAAGTAATCAGGCTTGCTGATGCAAAACTGAAACCACCACCAATATGCGGTTTTATTTTGATGTGCTTATACCCTACTCCGTCTTCATACGTATCCAGCCCCACCATTTTGCGATACATCCAATCGCCGATGGCACCATAAGCATAATGATTAAAAGAATTCATGCCTGGGTTTTCAAAAGTTCCACCAGGTTTTTCTCCATCCCATCTTTCCCAAATAGTGGTAGCGCCCATCTTTACAGGATATAACCAGGAGGGATAGGTTTCCTGCAACAATAATTTATAGGCTATACTATCATAACCAAAACGCGTTAACACATGGCATAGGTATGGCGTGCCTAAGAAACCTGTTGTAAGATGAAAATTGTAACTCTTAATATTTTCAGCCAGTCTTTCTGCAGCCTGTGCCCGCAGGTTTTCTGGCAACATATCAAAATTGAGTGCCAGCACATAGGCCGTTTGTGTACTGGAAACAAGGCGCCCGTTGGGGGTCATGTATTCTTTTATAAAGGCATCTTTTATTTTTTTCAAAAGGCCGGAATAAAAAGAAACATCTTCAATTTTACCTAACACATTTGCAGCATTTATTAATAATTGTGTGGAATGTGCATAAAAGCATTGTGCAATTAAATATTTATCAGTAACAGCAGCACGGCCATCATTATCATCATCAGGACGATAGAATAACCAATCGCCAAAATTAAATCCGGTATTCCAAAGATTATTAATACTTTTTTTGTGCATGTATTCTACCCAAGCTTTCATACTGTTGTATTGATCATCCAGTATTTTTTTATCGCCATAGGCTAAATACATATTCCAAGGTATAATTGTAGCCACATCAGACCATCCGGCAGAGCCTGCTGATTTGGGGCCAAGCACATTTGGTATTACAAAGGGAACGCTACCATCCGGCAATTGATCCGCTGCTACATCTTTCATCCATTTTTCAAAAAAATTATACACCCCCATATTAAAAGCAGCCGTTCTGGAAAATACCTGGGCATCTCCTGTCCAACCAAGTCGTTCATCGCGCTGTGGACAATCAGTTGGAACATCTAAAAAGTTTCCTTTTTGCCCCCACTGAATATTATGTTGCAATTGATTAATTAGGGGATTGGATGTAGTAAATGTGCCAGTTTCTTTCATGTCTGCATAGATTGCAACGGCCGTAAAATCATCAGGATTCAGATCTCCTTTTATCCCTTCAACTTTTATATACCGGAAACCATAATAGGTAAAATGCGGTTCAAAAAATTCATCCCCATTCCCATTAAGGATATAAGTAGAAGTGGCTTTGGCAGCCCGAAGGTTTTCGGTATAAAAGTTGCCTGCCTTATCCAATACCTCAGCATGCTGTATCACTACCGTATCACCCGCATTCCCCTTCACATGAAGCATTACCCAACCCACAAGATTTTGTCCGAAGTCGATTACTTTTTCTCCTTTGGGTGTAGTGATAACCTTGATGGGTTTAAAAGTTTCATGTTTTTTTGCTGGTTCGTTATAAGTAGCCACGAGGTTGCTGTAGGAAAAATTCTCCACTTTTACGCCGTTCCATTTTGTATCATCATATCCGGGCATTTCCCAGCCTGCTTTATTTTTTCGGGCATCGATGGTTTCCCCATTGTAAATGCTGGAGCTGATAATACTACCTGTGGAGCATTTCCAACTTTCATCAGAAAGTATGGTTTGCTTAGATCCATCCGCATAAACAATTTCAAACTGGAGCAGAAGGGAAATGTCTTTCCCATAAATATTCTTATTATTTTCCCATGCCAAATGCCCGCGGTACCAGCCACTGCCCAGCGTTACACCAATGACATTACCGCCTCTTTTTATCAAATCGGTTACATCATATACCTGGTACTGAAGCCGTTTGTTGTAGCTCGTCCATCCGGGTGTAAAATAAGCATCTCCTACCCTTTTGCCATTTATCTGTGCTTCATATAAACCATGTGCTGTAATATAGACAGTAGCCGATTTTATTTTTTTAGAGGCATTAAATTGTTTTCTAAACATGGGGCTTGGGCGCAGAACGGAATCTTCTATATAACCTGGTGCAATCCATTTTGCTTTCCATTCATTATTATTTAAGAGTGCCATTTGAAAAAATGCAGGGGCACTCCATGCAGAAGATTTTCCTTCATTATCCCAAATCCGAACCTGCCAGAAATATTTTTTCCCCGATTGCAAAGCTGCTCCATTATACATTACATGAACTGATTGATCAGAAGTGATTTTACCGCTATTCCATTGCAACTTTTTCCCTTTTTCCAATGTGGATATGTTTTCGCCCACCCTTATTTCATAAGCTGTTTGCATTACCTTCCTTTTGGGGGAATTTAATTGCCAGCTCAATTGTGGTTGTATAATACCAACGCCAACAGGATTGGTAAGGTTTTCTGTAAGCAGGTTCTCAACTTTTATCTGAGCCACAGATGTATTTACTAACAGAAGAAAAATAGAAAATAATAACAGAAAAATAGAAACCCGAAAAAGTGAATATATTTTAAGCATCGTAAAATAGATTTAACAGTGAAGTATCAAACATAATGAATCTAAAGTGAAATTAGTTTAACATTTAATAATAACCATCCTGCACTATCCGGCTTATTAATTCAGATTTGGCAAATAAAAATATCATTGTTGCCCGATTAAAATCGGGGTTAACTAAGCTGTATCCCATTTCAATAAAGGATTACAGCTAATAAATTAATTGTTTTAAATTTAGTAGTAGTACCCCTTTTAAAACCATATCATCTAATTATGAAAAAATCGTGTTTTTATTTCGCACCAATACATTCATTAAAAAACCTCTCTTTGAATGATAACCGGCCCAATCAATCCTGATTCTAATAAAGGGGAGTTTTTGTTATATGGGTCATAAGTTGTAAATGTATATCTTTCACTTGTTCGTTTTTCACCTTTTAAAAGCCATTCGGGAAATTGCCCATCTTTTACACCATCATACGGCAAATGATCATCACCAATCAAACGGTTTGGCCATAGATTAGCTACTGATATCTCCAACTGATTATTCTTTTGTTTTACTATTCCTGTAATATCTACTTTCCATGGGGCGGTCCATACCACTCCCAAATCATGTCCGTTTATCACTACATGGGCCATGTTTTTCACATTTCCCAAATCAAGGTAAAGCCGTTTATGATTGCTGGTATCGCCTGCTGTAGGGAGATCAAAATTCTTTTGATAAACTGCTATTCCCGAATAATATTTTATACCATTTTCCGAGCGGCAAGTCCAATCCATAAGGGTATCAAATTTTACTTTTTCAGGTCCTCCCAATTTAGAATCGAAAGCTAACATCCAAGGCCCATTTAATGTTGCTATTTTTTCCATTTCAGGAAAATTCTTTCCCCGGACTGTTGCTCCTATTGAGCCTTTTGCAAATACGATGAAGTAACTCTGGTAAGTATCAAATTGCAATGGCATGGTGGTTTGTTCATCATTTACAGAAAATTCAGGCAATCTCCTTGTTTTGCCGGTTAAAGGATCCCAAAGTTCAGGATATCCCTTATTCGAACGGAAAATACAATTAGCTTTTACAGGATGATTGCTACGATTAGATACAAAATAAATATCCCAGTCTTTTGAGGTTCGATGTGTATAACGAAGCGATGCAGATGATTCAAAATCTTTTTTCACATCCATTTTATTTAGTAAGTTGGAAGTAAAATCATAATCAGGATAAAGCGTCCCCAACTTTTGATTGATAAGATTTTTACCCCATATAATTTTCCCTTTTCCATAAATACGATCAGACACTTCATCAGGAACCTGCATACTTCCCCACAGTTCTTTAGCCATTACCCCTACTTGGTGGTCACATTCTGGATAATTAGATAAACCTGGTGATTTTCGGGGAGGATTGCCTATAGCAACAGCGCCATCTTTAATAAGTTCTTTAACTTTTCCAAGCAACGCTGGACTCATAGTTGCAACAGCTGGCAAAACCATTAATCTGTAGGTAGCACCACTTGGGAATATGATTTGATGATTCTTTACCGAAGCAGAATATAGTTGCCCGGGAGCACATCCATCAAAATTATATCCACGCCTGTCGGGAAGAATAGAATCACCCACCATTGCCGATGATGGCGGAAGAAAAACCTGCGGGGCGCTTTCTGGTGTTAAGTACAAAATGTCAGCAACTGATTTTCCTTGTTGTAAAATATACTGACAACGGGAAATATAAGTATGATAATCAGATACCATCGGCCACCATGTCTGTTTTCTATCCCAACGAACTCCATACGGACCCATCGTCATGCCGGGACGTAATGAATCAGCTAAGGGTTTGTGTTCAAAAGTGTGATAAAAAAAACGATTAATACCGGCTGCAAAAGCCCAGTCTCCCTGGTTCTTCATAGATCCGGGATATTGTTTCCACGCTTCGCTTCCTCCGGCGGTAAAGGCTTCTGCCTGAACGACCGGGATTCCTTGAATGTGTGCAACAGAAGTGGCTTCTATACAACTAAACGAAGAGTTAAATCCATACCCTTTGCTCCAAAACTCGCACATTGGATTATCTGCTACTGAGCCAAGTTCCAGGTCTGCAGTTGGGTTCATATCATAGGGTTCAATAGATAATCTCAACCCGTGTCGGTGCGCATATTTTTTTACTTGCCAGGCATGATATGCTAAAACTAATTCCTGACTAGTTTGCCGCAAATCCCATAAGAACCGTTCACTTACCTCCCGGTTCTCTACAATATTGCCAGCATAAACGGGAAAAAACGGCAAAGGATCATATCCTCTTCTTTTAATAAATTCCTGCCGGAATTTTGGTGTCCAATTTTGAGATCCCATTTCCCAGCTATCTATGTGGAGTACATGTAACCCTCCGAACTTTGTTGTATCAATAGTTCCTATATTATTGAGAATGGTACCTACGTATTTTTCAAGATGAGCATTTAAAGCAACTGTGTCAAATTTATCAGCTTCAAATCCTAAACCCTGGACAGGTGCGGGGCGGGTAACAGCCCCATTGTTGCGACTTCCAAATCTCATGATCGTCCAGTTACCAACAGGAGCTACCCAGTTTAATGTTCCATCAGGCCGAAGTTTATCCGTAAGGTCAATAATCTGATTTTTTTTGATGTCTGCAGCAGGTGCATCCGCATAATCACTAAATGAAGCTAAAAACGGTTTAACGCCTGGTTTTGAGCTAAATGGAGCACGATAATAAAGTGCTTTTTCATCAATGTCTTCTATTTTTTTATTAAGCGCAGGAGTTGGAAAGGCAAGCACGGCAACATCTTTATAGAAATCATTCCATTGTTTTTTTAATTCCGGAGAAAACACTCCTTCACCAAAATATGGCTTTTTGGGTAATGGTACGGGGAGTTTAATTTTATGGTTACCTGGTCCTGAAACATAAATTGTACTGGAAACCAAATGTTGCATCGACTGGTCAGGAGCAACCCAAGGCCCGCCACTTCCGTTCCATCCAGGCCATATTGTTAAAAAGACTATGTTTTGTTCAATAACAAAGCCAGTCATAAACCTGACTGTAAAGCGGCTGTCGCTCCATGGGGCGGGGTTTCATTTGCCCAAGGTGTAGGGCGTTCCTACATAACAACCGAGTAAAGGCTTTCCGTTGTATTGCTCCATAAGCGCTTTAATTCCGGATGGGCCGGATTATTCAAAAACCACTGGTCTACCTAGTTCGCTTTTCTTGTAAGAAGACTGTTAGAAACCGCAGAATCCTGACCAGGCACCGGGTTACCGATAAAAATGGAAATATTGGGTGTCTTCTTTCCTTCAGCCCTCATTTTACTATATTCCTCAAATATATCTCAAATATATAAAGGTAGATCGCTCAATCATAGCAAAATCAGGCCTAACCGTATCAGTAAGTACTACTTCATCCATTGTAGTATGATAATCCAAATCATTCGACCAATCTATCCAAATAAAATCTACTCCCGCATCAGCAAGCCACTCCGCATGCTTTCTAATAATTGCCCGGTCATCTGAAAAATATTTACCTAAAGTTGGAAATGTTCATACGTTGTTGGAATCCCAAAATCCACTACGACACCAATAAATGTCTAAAATCTCGACTATTAAAAATCAGATAATAATTATTGAATATCCGCATGATTTAGAGTTTTTTCATGGTAAATATGACCAAACGTCGCCTGATTTCATAGTTACCTGCGGGCTTGTATATAACAAAGTAGTGCCATCAGAATCATATATATAAAAATGCCCGGTTTCGATATTGGTATTCATATATAAATAGATTTCATCTGGTCCATGAGCTCTTTCAACATCGCCCCATCTTGCCTGAGTTCTGTCACTAATAAATATAACTTTTTTGGTAAGCCACCTAGCATGTAAAGAATTATGATCAAGAGTACTCACGCTACCCGCTCCATAAATCACACCTAAAAGCTTATTTGCATTTGTTACGAAGCCCATAGAAGTAATATACTGATCACCAGTATCCGCATTATTAAAAAGTAATTTACTGCCAGAAAAATTTGTAAGACTTGTACCTATGCTATATCTCACGAAATTTGAATTAAGCTGTAAACCCATCAAATAATAGGATGTTCCATTGTAATTAAATTGCTTAACATCTTGTGCTATTAATTTTTCATTTAATGCATCTCCTGTGTAAGTAAAATTAATTCCATCAGTACTAGTAGCATGATGAATATTAAAGGTGTATCCATTGGAGACAGAATTAAAATCATCAAAAAATAAGTGATAAAGCGCTCCGTCGTAATATATTACATTAGCGCCATTTACATCAGCATTAGTAAAATTATTATACCCTGACATATTGATTAGATAACTCGTTAATCCTGATGAGGGGGTCCAAGCAACACCATCAGGGGAAGTGGCGTATCCCGGTTTATTTAAACCACCATAAGCAAGTGAAGTGTAATACATATGCCAAGTCCCGTCTGATTTTTTAATAACAGTTTCATTATTCACATGATCAAACACTCCATGATCAATCATTAGGGTATGCGTGCCAAAAGTAGAAAATGTATCACCTGAAACAGTTATTGAAACACGATCATGTCCATCTGTAGTGCCATCCCAGCCGCCAAAATAAATGTTCCAAGCACCGTTATTATATACAATATTCGGGGCATAAATATTACTATTGCCACCTGGAATTGCGGCAATGATCGGATCTCGATCATCTTGATTCCAATTTGAAATTCTGTTAGGATCAAAACTCCCGGATCCTACATTTTTAATGGTATTTCTTTGAAATGCGCCATTATTAGTAAGTAATTGAAAATGATTAAAGCCCGAATCGTATCCAGCAGCTACATTTGCTAACTGAAAATAAAAATTTGATCCATCCGAACTTAAAGTTGTGGCAACGATTTGAATCCCATCTGTGTTAACGGTACTAGAGATTGGTATCGTCACACCAAGTCCCAAAGGTGTTGGGAAGTTTGTAAATGAAGATAATAGAACCCAAGTGGATCCTGTTGAATAATAAATTTTAAAGTCAACAGGGAAACAGGTGGCTGACGATCCAACATATCTTGGCAAAAGCCTTACATAATTTACATTATTAAACCCTGAGAAATGAAAATTGATTGATTCCGTATTTGAAGCCGTGGTATGCGCACTTGAACTCCAAAAAGTCGAAGTACTTGTATCAATCGCATTTGATACCGGAAAAGTTGCAGTTGTTGATGAAGCCGAAACACTTTGTATAGAAATATCGGTGGAAATTGAAATGTCATTCGTGGTTGAAAGTGTACCTATCCGGTTTAGATTGGAACTGGTATTATCCTTAGTGCAACCGACTAAATACATAAAGGAAAGTAATAAAACTGTTTGGTAATTTAAAATTGTCATATAGCAATCGATTTAATTGTTTGAACATATAAATCAAAAATAGAGATTAATAATTTCCAATCTATCCTGTCCTGCCCTTTCCTGGATTTCTTTTAGAATTATTTGTATGATGCTCCATCACATTCTGATTTAAAACGACTATAACATATCACTCTTACAAAACTTCTGTGGCATTTTTCTTTTTAGTTTAATCCTAGTGTACTTTGGTTTAAAGTACATTGCCGGTAAACAGGAGGATTTTTTACGCTAAACTATCTGATTGTTTTATAATGAAAATTAGACCTGCCAGCTGGAGCGACATCTCCATTCACCCAAAAATCCATCACATCATTTTCCCGCTGCATATTGTCTGACCATTTAAATTCGAAATCAAGATCATCTTTTACACCGAGCATGGATCTGGGAACTTTGATCTCAAGCTTATTATCCTTCAAGGCATAATCTAAATCGCCAACTTTTTGCCATTGCCATCCATATGCACTTTTTTCCAAAATTGCTTTTTGGTTTGGACTAATCCGATTGATTACAAAATCATAACCTTCCCAGCCTGTGTTTTTATTTCTGTCAATATCTACAAAAAGTCGCATCCAGCCAGCGTCCGTTTTTGGTGTTAGGTTTCCAGCTGTTTCTACATAGAAATAAACAAATTGGTCGTCCCTTGCTACTTTTGCCAGCACAATATCATTGCGGCCTGTATTATTGGCATAATGAAGACTCCCCCAACCATCACTGTTGCGATGTAAAGTATTTCCCTTATACGAATTATAGCTTGGCATAACGTGTTCCCATTCTTTAAAATTTCCATCAATTGAAATTGTAACCGGAGCTGATATAGCCTCTAGAACAGGCATACCTTTAAAGCGACGTATATTGCTTACCATCTGATAATAATAATCATCACCATGGCCATTTTTCATTGGTTCAATATCTCTGCTACCTTCTTCATTAAACTCATCCGGGAACGCATTTGTTTGCTGCTGCCACATTTCATATCTGCCTGCTATCCATTCATTCCAACCGGTAATAAAAACAAATTCAGGATTTATTTCCAATGCCCTATACCACTGCTCCTGAAAATTATAACCATTGTTTACTGCTCCAGGCTCTGTAATCTGTCCTCGCTTACTGGTATAACTTCTGCCAAAAGTACCTGGAGCATTCATTGCAGTTAAACCTCTTTCCTTTGACCAGTTTTGTGCTACACCTACAGTCACCTGCTCAAATCCTCCATTAGCATTTTTCCCAAAGCCATGTTGAGGGTAAATTTCTAACCATCCCCATTGATCCGGTCTTTCGGGTCCTTTATTATATACAGGTTGACCAGGCCGGAATGTGAAGAAATTACGTATTTCCCGATTCAACTTAGTACTATCAGCAGCCCCTTTCACATCTGCAACCAACTCAGGCATGGCCATAATTAGAGGTTTGCCTTTCCAAATAAACCAAAGGTCTTTATACAAACCTGGTTTGTAAAGCTCTCTGTATAATTTTCTAATAATTTCTTTACCTCCAGATGAGAACCCGAACGGGAGCATAAAAGCTGTTTGAGGTGTTTTTACACCATCTTTCCGTGCTTTTGAAAATACTTTACATAATTTTATATAAGATTCTTTCCAGGTCATATTTCCATTTGTACAATCGAAGATGATAACATCCACGCCGGCATCTGCCAGCATTTCTGCATGCTTGCGTAGTACCCATTCATCCGTGTCCCGATAATAGCCAAACAAAGGTTCACCCCAAAACCATGGACTTTTCGTTTTGGGCCAGATAGGGTTTTTATAATCTTCTTTGGCTTTTGGGTCGCGAGCAAGGTATTCAGTGACATTAAATGGTGGATTGTTTTTGCCTTGCCGGGTATGCCAGGTCCAATAAAATATGCCAACGAATTTATCTTTTTTGGGGCCGCCTACTTCTGCATAGTCCGGCAATTTTCTACCTAATGCATCTGTAGCTACAGTATTGATGCCGGGAGATTGCGTATACGATCTCAAACAATAAACAATAAGGATCAAAAACAAAATATATTTCATAATGTAAAATTTACATATTATTAGACCCATAACTTCAAATGCTTACAGCCAAAATCATTAAGATTGAATCATTCACGACATCTTTACTCCAAACCAATACAGTTAACTATTAAGCGTATTGGTAATTTAAACTCTCTATATTTGTTGGCATGAAACAATAAAAATGATTAAATATACCTACCTCTAAATTTTCATTTGTTACCAGCCTGGATTTTGTGTTACGTTAGGCATTTTGGTTATTTCTCCAATTGGATAAGGAAATACAAGAAATCTCCTGACTTGTCCGCCTTTCCATAATCC
>JABAOF010001747.1_pt1 | contig 105740 bp, 90 predicted proteins | sample 7062171 | NCBI WGS metagenome assembly JABAOF01 (sample SAMN14538628, study PRJNA623070) | marine sediment metagenome | biome: marine biome [ENVO:00000428]; feature: marine pelagic biome [ENVO:01000023]; material: deep marine sediment [ENVO:00002113] | place: India: Gulf of Khambhat ... | reverse complement strand
GCGAGCTGCGCCGCTTAATACCATGCACTTCATACCCTTTTTTCAGTAATAACTCCGCCAAATAGGCGCCATCCTGTCCAGTAATACCGGTAATCAATGCTTTTTTCATATCCGGATGCTTCAATAGTTTGAATAATGTGTACCATCTGCCGCAATTTCCTGCTGCCCGCTAACGGGCGCAAAAATAAGGGGTTTTACAGGCAAAGCAGCACTTCACCTGATGGTTTTAATGAATATTTGGAACAAATGGGCATCATCTGTTGCAACCTGCAACCGTAACACCGATGTTCAACAATAAAAAATGGGAAATTTGGCCCGATACCGCCAACACGAATGTACGGTATGGAAAAAGTGATTCCAAATTTTTTTTGGGGGGGGGAGTGAAGCTGAAAAATAGGAAATAAGGAGGATGAACTTTCTATGTGTAGCCCTTTCCTGTTGCATGGAAGCATTAAGTATATATTCAGAGAATCTGTTATGGAGTAAACTGAAAACGGACTATGCTTCTCTATTTCCCAATTTGATTGACCGAAGGCGTTTCAACCGAAGGCGGTTAACGCCCTTTATTATTCAGGTTCAGGAACACATTTCTGCCAAGCTTGAAAACCTGAGTGAATTAATGGTGATTGACAGGAGGAGATAATGCGGGGAATAGAAATGTTGGTGGATGTGAAACACTGCAAATACAGGAAGCCCAAATCCTATTGAAACATTGCTGCAGCGCCTGCCAGAGATTCGGGAGTGCCCACATCTACCCAGCTATCGCCGGTATGGTCGAAGCACAGTATGGGATAATCGGGTGCCAGTTTCAAATACACATCTACCATGGAATATTTACCAGCACCGGGCAGGCGCTGCAATAAATTGGGATGCAGGATATGGATGCCACTGAAAGCTTTAGGATATAAAGGCGCATCCATCAATACCAGTTTTTCTTCTCCGGTTTTCCGGTTGCGCCAACCGCAAAGGCGGTTCCGTTGGTTAAATAAAAAATAGCGGGAAGAGGTACGCTGCATGACCGCCAGTGTGGCTGAGGCACCTAATGCAATATGCTGGGCCAGCATAACATATAGATCCAAATTGGTGAGTACATCCACATTCATCAACACCAATGCATCACAATCTCTAAAAAGGGTTCGGGCACGGTACAATCCGCCACCGGTTTCTAATACTTCACTGCTTTCATCTGAAACCATAATTGTACTGCCCCACCCCTGATTAGCCTCGATAGCAGCAATGATCTGATCGGCAAAATGGTGTACATTTACCACCACGTTGGTAATGCCAAATTGTTGCAGGTAGCAGATATTACGCTCTAACAAAGTTTTGCCATTTACCATAGCCAGTGCCTTGGGATGCTTAAGGGTAAAGGGTTGCAGGCGGGTACCAAGGCCGGCAGAGAGCAACATGGCTTTGATAACAGGATCTGGTGATGAGGTATTCATAACAATCAGTTAACGGTTATATATTAGAAGATTCAGTAACAGGCGTAGTGACCCAGTTGGCACGGTTGGTATGGTTTAACTGTACTTTCAGATTGTATTTGTTGCGCAAATGCCTGGCCGTTTGTTCGGCGGCATAAACACTGCGGTGTTGTCCGCCAGTGCACCCAAAATTGATTTGCAGATGGTGGAAGCCGCGTTGCATGTATTCCTGAATGGTAATATCAATCACATCCCATACGCTGTTTAAAAATACATTCATCTGGGTTTGCTGTTCCAGAAAATCCTGTACCGGTTTATCCATGCCGCTAAGATGTTTGTAGGCATTGATGCGGCCGGGATTCAGAATACCCCGCATATCAAAAACAAATCCACCTCCGTTATCGGTTGTATCCGCCGGGATCCCTTCGCGGTAACTGAAGCTGTTGATTTCAACCCGCAATGGCGTATGCTCATTGGCTTTGGGTATATGAAAACGTTTCAGTATGGGCGCATCAGTCATTAACCGCAGCAGGCGGTCCAGTTCCGGGGTAATAATACCCATCTGCCGGTGCTGCAGAAAGAATTGCAGGTTTTGCAGGGCCAGCGGAATACTGGCTAAGAAATGCGCCTTTCGTTCAAATAGGCCACGGAAGCCATAGGCGCCGAGTACCTGTAAGAGGCGGATGAGTACATAGCCATTGTACTGCCCTTCAAATACGGTGCGGTGCAGGGGTTTCGGCAAGAGCCTGTCAACACAATCCATATAATATTCCAGTAAACGATGCTTCCAGTCCTCGCTTAAATTGGCCCTGGCCTGCCACAATAAACTGGCCACATCATATTGCAGGGCGCCTTTCATTCCGCCTTGAAAATCGATACAATATACTGCACCTTCCAGCACCATGATATTGCGGCTCTGAAAATCGCGTACCATAAAATAATGGTGTTCCGTTTTTGTAAGGTAAGAGCCCAGTGCTTCAAAATCGTCCATCAGCGCCTGTTTATCATAGGACAATTGGAGGGTGTCGAGAAAATAATATTTAAAGTACAGCAGATCACTCAGAATGGCCTGTTTGCCAAATTCTTTGGCCGTTAAGCAGGCTTCGTAGGGAAAATGCCGGTGCCCATTTATCTGCAGTTGAGCCAGCATGGCCAGACTTTTTTGAAACAGCGCATATACCGCAGGAGTTGGCCCATCAGCCTCCAGCACATTCAGTAAGCTGGTATTACCCAGATCATTCTGCAGGTACAGGGTATGTTCGGCATTCATGGCCAGAACGGCCGGTACGGGCAAATTGGCCTGCCGAAAGTGGGCACTAAAGCGCTGAAAGGTCTGGTTTTCTTTGGTATTCAAATTATAAGTAGCAACCAACGACTGTTTGGGAAGGTGTACCCGGTAATAGTTGCGGTTACTGCCACTGGGCGGCAATTTCTCTATCCTTTCCGGTACCATACCGGCATATTGTTGGGTTAAATTGGCAATTTGTTCCGGAATCGTTTGCATAAGGCAAGGTTCAATGATTGGGGGATAAAAATAATTGAAATGACGGTTTTATTTATTATTTTTTAATAGATTAATTGAAACCTTCACAGTAATTTACAGTTTTACACTATTTCTGACCAAAACTAAAATGCATGAAGCTACTGAAACAACTTTTACTGCTAACGGGAATGGTATTGACTACCACCGTAATTTTTGCACAAAAACCGATTACCGGAAAAGTAACTGACGCCAAGGGGCAACCGCTGGAGAGTGTAACTGTACGGGTAAAAGGCACCCACACCACTACCAGCACCAATGCCCAGGGGGCATTTACCATTATTGCAGCGCCGGGAGCTACGCTGGAGATTAGCTCAGTAGGCTTTGAACCTCATACCATTAAAGCGGGCACTACCGGTAATCTTAACATTGTATTGCAAGAATCTGTTGCCAATCTGGGCGATGTGGTGATGGTAGGAAGCCGCGGGGCCGGAAGAAGTAAAACCGAATCGCCCGTGCCGGTAGACGTGATTAAGCTGGGCACGGTGAACAATACCACGGCGAGGATGGACCTTACCTCGGCCCTGAATTATTTAGCCCCTTCTTTCAACTACAATAAACAAAGTGGCGGAGATGGCTCAGATGCGATTGACCTGGCAACTTTACGTGGCTTAGGCCCTGACCAGACCCTCGTTTTGATTAATGGCAAACGCCAGCACCAGACTGCATTTGTATCTTTATTTGGTACCCGTGGCAGAGGCGCTTCGGGAACTGATTTAAATGCTATTCCGGAAGATGCCATTGACCGGGTGGAAATATTACGCGATGGTGCTTCGGCACAATATGGTTCAGATGCCATTGCAGGGGTTATTAATATTATCCTGAAAAAAGATGTGAACCACCTGAGCATCAACACCGGCTGGTCGGGCTACTACGACCACAAATACAATTCGCTCAACGGCTTCGACCCGAGCCAATACTATACCGGCCATCAGGTAGATGGTAACACCGTAATGTTGGGTCTGAATTATGGATTACCCATTGGTAAAAATGGAGGCTTCATTAATTTTTCCGGTGATTTCCGTTCTGCCGGCAAAACTTTCCGTGAGGTACCTGATACCAATGTAGCAACTAATCCCAAGGCATTGCCGGTTAATACCATTCGCAGAGCCTTTGGCGATGCTTCTGTTCTGGCTGTAGGGGGCATGTACAATATGGAAATTCCTGTAGCAGGAACCAAAACTACTTTTTACAGTTTTGGTGGATATAACTATAAAAACTCGAATGCTTATGCCTATACCCGTAACTTCTCTGCGCACCCCGAACGATTCCCCACCGATGCCAATGGCAAACTGATTTTTGTACCCGGCATCATGAAAAAAACAGCAGATGGCAGTGAAACCTATTATAACCCGATTGAAGATGTACATATTACTGACTACGAAGGCTCTGCCGGTTTTCGGGGCACTTTAGGCAAGGGGTGGAATTGGGATATCAGCAATACTATCGGTTATAATAACTTCCATTATTTCGGCCAAAAAACATTCAATGCTTCCTTAGATGCTGCCGGCGCCAACAAAACTAATTTTGATGATGGCGGGTTTAGCTTTTTACAGAATACCGTGAATGCGGGTGTGAACAAAAACATCAGCAAAGGATTTAATCTCGCATTTGGTACTGAATATCGCTATGAAAATTATAAAATTTATAAAGGTGAAGAAGTTTCTTATGCTTTGTACGACCAAAGTAAAGCGCCCGGTGCGCAGGGCTTCCCCGGCTTTCAGCCCGACGACGAAATTAATGCAAACCGCTCCGTGATTGCTGGTTATGCAGATGCCTCCATAGATGTAACCAGTAGATGGTTAATTGATATGGCTGTACGTGCAGAAAATTATACAGATTTTGGCGGTGTGGCTACCTACAAATTTGCAACCCGTTATAAGGTAACCGACAACTTTAACCTGCGTGGTTCAGTAAGTACCGGTTTCCGCGCCCCTTCTTTACAACAAATTAACTTTAGTAATACTGAAACCAGCATTCTGGGTGGTCAGTTAGTAGCCGTGAAAATAGTTCCTAATTACAGTCCAGTTGCCCGCACTGCTGGTATACCACCACTTACACCTGAAAAATCAACCAATGCCAGTCTGGGTTTTACCTGGAAACCAGCCACCGGTTTAACCATTACCACCGATGGTTATTTAGTGCATATCAAAAACAGGGTAGTATTATCCGGACAATTCAGTGCATCTGACAATACTCTGCCCACAGCGCTTACCTCGGCATTAAACAGTCTGCATGTAGTAGCTGCACAATTCTTTTCAAATGCCGTTACCACTACCAATACCGGTTTAGATATTGTGATAGATTATAATAAACATATTGGTAAAAGTAATTTGCATGCCACATTAGCGGGCAACTTTAACAACATTAAAATTGATGCTTTGAATGTGCCCAATGTACTCAACACCAGTTACCTGCACCAACAAACATTTTATAGCAGCCGTGAACAGTCTTTTCTGATGGCTTCGGCCCCAAAATCTAAATTCTCATTGGGATTAGATTATAGCCGCAATAAATTTGGAGCAGGCATACATTTTACCTATTTTGGACAGTTAACCACACAGGGATTTGGTTATTCCGGTTCTCCAAACCCCACCCCCAACGGACCAGGCGACCCGAATATTTCGGGTAGTGGCAATGGGTACGACCCTTATGTAACTACCGATAATGGTGCCACTTCTGTACCCGAAAACTTTTTGTTTCATGGTAAAGTAACCACCGATATTTATGCTTCGTACAAATTAGCCAAGTCGGTAACATTATTTGGCGGTATTGATAACTTATTCAATGTTCACCCTGATTTGTCAGCTGTGCCGAATGCGCGTTATGCTTCTGCATACGACAGTGAATCCGGTGGTCCTTTCGATGCTGTACAAATGGGATTTAATGGCATGCGGATGTTTGTTAAATTAGCCTTTAACTTCTAAGTATTTTCTAAACTCACCATAGCAGCCGCCTCCAGAAGGAGGCGGTTTTTTTTGGTGTGTTTGAAACTTAGTCTTGGACTGAGTATGTTGTAATTGCTCATTTTGTTTTTATCCTTGGATTTCTAGCGGTTGAAATTGCCAGTACCCAACTTAACTGTTTTCTGTTCCTGAAAATAGGTTGCAAAGGCAGACTGCACTCCTCCGGAGTGCGCCTTTCTATTCTGAAGTTTCCTGTTATCCAAACACTGCTCCTTTTGAGCAGGTTTAAACAGCGCCTTCATTTACCGTTGAACCAAATAGCTTTGTTTTGAAATGGGTGCCATACTATTACTTCAATATCCTACTGTTCTGGCGGTTTTTTTTTTGGAATTCCCGCAGTATTGCCACTACTGCTAACGTTACCCATTTTGTGTAGTTAAAATGAATGGTTGGTGTTATAACCTTTTGTGGAGATACTGTAGTAACTGAACCTAAAGACCAAATTCTACTGGCTCAACCTCATTCCTTGTTTTTCCCCGAAAAATAATAGACCGGAATACCTGCAGTGGTAATCAAAATACCCAGTAATGAATTGATGATGGGTGCCTGCCCTGAACGGTATTGCATAATATCTGTATATAGTGTAGCGGAAAGAAAAAAAGTTACAAATGCAACAAACAACAAGGGCACAAAAGGATATCCAAATACCCGGTACGGCCGGGGGGTGTCTTTCATTTTACTGCGCAGAATAAATACCCCCAGCGCACTCATCCCATAAAAAAACCAACTCACAAAAATGAGCATATCAGTAAGCATATCAAAAGAGCCACTCAATATCAGCATCACCGTCCATACTGCATTGGTAATCAATGCATTGCCAGGGGTATGGTACTTTGGCTGCATTTTGCCCGCCCAGGCAAACCATCGGTTTTCGGTGCCCATGGCATAGGTAACCCTTGCCGTTGCCAATACATTGGCATTGGTGGTGCTGATGATAGAGAAAATGACCATCAACGCAATCATACTGCCCCCCCATGTGTCCCATACCACCGTAGCAGCATCTGAAGCCACAAAAGCAGACAATGCCAACCGATGGATGGGCAAAACATAGAGATAGGCCAGGTTCACCAATGCATACACCACCATACAAAAAAACAGCCCTATTAACAGGCTTTTGGGAATATTGCGCTGGGGTTGTTGAATTTCGCCGGCCACAAAAGTGATATTGTTCCAACCATCATAAGCCCAGAAGGCACCTGCCAGTGCCGCCATATAAGCCCCCACCAAAGCCCATCCCGTTGGTGCACCGGGTAAATGCTCCTGCAAATGATGCCAATGCCCTTTTCCGGAGAATAAAATGCCACCAATTAATAGTACAATGGCTACTGATTTTAAAGCGGTTAATACACGTTGTATAGCACCCCCCTGCCGCACACTGCGGTAATTGACCCAGGTTAACACCAGCACCAGTGCAATGGTGAGTAGTTTAACACCAATATGGTTTAATGGATAAATGGTACCCACCAAGGGTATGGTAACATGCACAGCCTGTACGGTAGCAGCACTGCATTGGGGTAACGCAATAAAATAATTGGTGTATTGTGCAAATACATAAGCAATAGATGCATTGCCGGCAGTATTAAATACCGCAAAAGCCGCCCATCCATATACAAACGCAAAGGCATTCCCGTACATTTTCTGGAAAAAGATATATTGGCCGCCTGTTTCCGGAAACATGGCTGCTACTTCGGCATTACTCAAAGCCCCAAAAAGCGTGATGAGGCCTGCCACTACCCATACACTCAGTAATAACCATGGGTCACCCAATTGTCCTGCCATGAGTGCCGGTTTCATAAAAATACCGGAGCCAATTACTCCTCCTACCACAATGGCAACGGTGGTACGAAACCTCAAGGTACGTTGTAATTTAGCCATTCAATTGTTTAATTGTTGATAAAGTTGGGTTGCTGATTTAAAAAACAAAAAGCCCTATCCGTTAGTAGGTGTCAGACTTTGTGCCAGCAGCCGGTGAAAATGATGCGTACCCTGTTCGAGTAGAACAGAGTACCGGCCATGCTGATAAAAACGGGAGCGGATACCCTTTTGTACCAGTTGCACTACGGCTTCATCTTCCTGCTCCACCGTATCCAATCCACTGCCGGCACCGCTGCCTAATTTATCCGCATCGTATACATAAGTGATAAAGCGAACGGTAGTTTGATCGGGCGATTGGGGTTCAATGATATTCAGCGACAAACCCCAAGGATAAAAATTAAACATCATGTTTGGATATACCCAAAAATAATAGGCCGCAATTTGTTTGCCTACATCGGGCGCATTGGGCGGTATATCAAAACAAACATCACCCGCTTTGGCAATGCCAAGTTGCAGATTGCTCAGTGAAAATAATTCGGTGGTATAATCTTTAAAATTGAGGATGGCATTCAGTTGGGGGTGAACAAAAGGAATATGAAAACCTTCCAGATAATTTTCGCAATACAATGCCCAATGTGCCTGTACCTGATAGGTGGCCGATAAATCGGGCCGATACTCCATGTGTTGCAGCGGCAACCAGTTTACCCGTTGCATCATATCGCCGAAATAGGCGGTGGCGGGTAAGCCGGGCGTTAACCGGGTAAACAACAGGTTGCCCCATTGAAACAGCGGTAATTCGGGCAGGTGGTTGTTTTCGGGAATAAAGTTTTGCACCCCTTCAAATTCGGGCATGGAGATAAAGCGTCCATCCAGTTGAAATAACCTGCCGTGATAATTGCAACGCAAGTGCTTGGCATTACACGGTGTTTGGGCAATGATGTTGCCCCGATGGTTACATACATTGCTGAGGCAATGGTATTGGTTTTGTTGATCGCGAGTCAATACAAGTGGCTCCTCCAGATATTCCGGCAGCAATGTAAAAGGGTATACCGTTGTATTGGCATCGAGGCGGCCGGTATCGCCTATCCACTGCCAGGAAGGGGCAAAGATGCTATCTTTCGATGCTTCAAAATAATATGGATCAAGGTAAAAATCGGTAGCGATGGTTCTGGCTACTGTAATATCAGGATGAACAAATAGACTGCTCATGGTTCAATATTTCTTTAAAAATAGGAAATTGAGCGGAAACCAGAACTTGGGATTTGCGGGTGGAGAATGTTAACTTAGCTGTGTAAACATTCTCCTTTTCTTCTTACCGAACTCTTGCTATCATCCCTTACCCGCTGAGGCCTTTCAAAAAACATCTAACTGCTTAGCAATCATATTTCTATTACAGGCCATTAGCAATTGCTTCTCTCGGGTACCTCTACCCCAAAATCAATTTTTCAAAAGTAAAAAAACATTTCACCGGTTAATTAATTCAGCATTGAGGAAATGCTATGCGCAATGGGCAATATATTTAATAAATATTTTATTTAAATACGTTTATACATATAAAACTAAGCCCATATTTTAGAGGCTGTGTTGTATGTGTAAACTCTCCCACATCCACTCGGTTGGATTTACCTGATACACACACTCGTTGAGCCGAAGTTGGTGTATGCAGGGCACAGCAAAAGAGCTGCCGGCTGCAGATTCGAGAAAAAAAATGCTGCAACGGGCTGCCATTGCTCACCTGAATGCCAGTTTGCCCCATATTGCATCCAGGCAGTTTTGGAGGCAAGCATTGGCTGGCCAGTTTTGCAGTTTATGCACTATTACAGTAGGGTTGCTTCAGAACTGATGGCAGCATTCAATACTTTAGAAACGGGACAATTGGCTTCTGCATCTTTTACTGCTGCATCGAATTGATCTTTAGAAATGCCCGGAACTTTTGCCTTAACTATTAAATGCGAATGGGTAATACCGGCATCACCCAAAGTAATTTCGCATTTGGTTTCTAAATGTTCAGGCGAAAAACCTGCTGCACCTAACACAAAACTTAATTTCATGGTAAAACATCCTGCATGTGCGGCTGCTATTAACTCCTCGGGGTTAGTGCCTACACCTTCCGCAAAACGTGAATTATAAGAATATTGGGTTTGCTGCAGCGTAGTGCTTTGTGTGGTAAGATGGCCTTTGCCTTCTTTACCTGAGCCGGTCCATACGGCAGTTGCATTTCTAATCATAATGGTATTATTTGTTGAACAGGCAAGATACAAAATGTAGAAGCCTTTATCTTTGATGCCATCAATAATTCCCTATTTCGTGAATGTAACAGAAATCTGGCACCAACTGATAACAGGTATTCAACAAACTTCTTTCTTAGAATTTACGGGTACTATTTGCGGTATTGCCAGTGTGTTTTTCTCCCGAAGGGAAAATATATTGGTATATCCGGTTGGGATGGTGAGTACCATTATTTACATTTACTTGTATCTGGTACATGGTTTGTACGCCGATGCCTCCGTTAATTTTTATTACACGGTGATGAGCATTGTTGGTTGGATAATGTGGTCTAAAAAAAAGAATCACCAAACCGTTTTGTACATTTCTTATAATTCAAAAAAAGAACAATGGATTAGTGTAGCGTTCTTTGCGGTTTGCTGGGTAGTATTGTTTTTAGTATTGCATCATTTTACCGATAGTACAGTACCGCAAGCCGATGCCTTTACCTCTGCTGCAGCTTTTACCGGTATGTATTTAATGAATAAAAAGAAAGTAGAAAACTGGTGGTGGTGGATTATTACCAATGTTGCCTCCATTCCCTTGAATTTTTATAAAGGATTGGTGTTTACCAGTTTTCAATACCTTGTTTTATTAATTTTGGCCATCATGGGTTTAACGAGTTGGATAGCCAAAGCAAAACAAACCCGTTTATAATAATATGTTGCCTTATTGCTCTTTTATTCATTCCGGCGATGAAAATGCCAATGGTTATGCTTTGCATAAATACTATCATGATCATTTGTATGGAATTCCGATTGATAGTGATGATGAATTATTTTGCCGGTTGGTTTTAGAAATTAATCAGGCGGGTTTAAGCTGGACGACCATTTTAAAGAAAGAGGTAGCGTTTAGAGCAGCCTACCATCAATTTAATATTGCAAAAGTGGCTGCTTATGGGCAAAAAGATAAAGAACGCTTGTTACAAAATGCCGGTATAATCAGAAATCGCTTAAAAATTGAGGCTGCCATTTACAATGCACAGGTCATATTGACGCTTCAGGAAGCTTTTGGATCTTTTAAACAATGGATAGAACATCATCACTCAAAAACAAAACAGGAGTGGGTGTTGTTGTTTAAAAATACATTTCGGTTTACCGGCGGTGAAATTGTGAATGAGTTTTTAATGAGTACGGGCTATTTACCAGGCGCACACGATGCAGATTGTATTATTTATAAAAAATTAATGAAAAGCAAACCGGCTTGGCGCAGAAAAACATAAAAAAAATAGTAGTGATAGGCCCGGAAAGCACCGGAAAAACAACACTATGCCAAAATTTGGCACATCATTTTAATACCCTTTGGGTTCCCGAATTTGCACGGGAATATTTAGAGGTGCATGGAAAGGAATATACCTTGGATGATTTGGAAAAAATTGCAGCCGGACAATTAGCACTGGAAGATGAAATTACCTTGAAACTTCAAACACAGTTACCGAAAGCATCTTGCCTATTGATAGATACCGATATGTATGTTATGAAAGTGTGGAGCGAATATGTATTTGGGCAATGCAGCTCGTTTATTTTAGAAGCCATAGCGGAACGCAGCTACGATTTGTACTTATTGTGCGATGTAGATGTGCCCTGGGTGAAAGATGATTTGAGGGAATATCCCGATGAGGGACCGAGGATAGAATTATTTGCTATTTATAAAGATATTTTAATACATCAACAAACCCCCTGGCAAATTATTTCGGGTAGTTATGCAGAGCGCACCGAAAAAGCCATTCAGGCAGTGAGATCAATATTATGAATTTGTGGTATGTATAAACGGAATGTCATTGCTGTTACTGTATAATTTTTTGAATATCCGCATCATCTTCAATATTCCGCATTTGCTGTACAATTTGCGGATAACGCCAGGCCACCCTGGTACTCATGGGCACTACCGTAAATTTTTTTGGATTGGGCAGACAGGCAATAATCATGGCGGCTTCGGTTCGGGTTAAATTTTTGGCAGGTTTATGAAAATATTGTTGTGCGGCAGCTTCAATACCAAAAATACCGGGCCCCATTTCAATGGTATTTAAATACACATCTAAAATGCGTTGTTTACCCCAAATTTTTTCAATTAAAAAAGTAAAATAAAACTCTAACCCTTTGCGCAGGTATTTAGAAAAGCCACTGCCCTGCCATAAAAAAACGTTTTTTGCCGTTTGTTGCGAAATGGTACTGGCAGCACCACCGAGCGGTATGCGGGTTTTCTTTTTCTTTTTTGGGTGCAGGCTTTTTTGAATGGCATCCCAGTCAAAGCCATTGTGGTCGGCAAACGACTGATCTTCGCTGGCAATTGCCGCCAGCTTTGCATTGTAAGAAATATTGTTCCAGGAAATATAATCTCTTTTCAATCCATAACTAAACACATTGCCCAACTGCGTAAGGGTAATGGGGGGCATGATCCATTTGCACGCAATTACATACAGCAGGGAAGAAAGAAATAAAAACAATACTACCCTTGTGGTCCATTTCCAACATTTGGATATCAACTTGTTTGCCGCCATGCTGGCAAGATACTATTTTGCCGGTGGCAGATGAATATATTCCAGCGTAAATTTTTTTCCGATTTTGTAACCCGGGGGATGTTTGTTTTTAAAAGGTTTAATGTATTGTGTGGCAAAATTAATGGCTAATGCTGAAGCAAACTGCGCCAGATAAATGGTAGGGACAGGAATGTTGAATTGGTTAACAACAGCAATGCCGCCAATAATAAATCCGGCTTTAAAAACAAGGTTGCCAATATCGGCCCCTGTCATTCTTTTGGCGGGAATTATGGCAATATCTTTTACTGCTATGGTAATAAAACCCATAAAAATACTATCTATGGTACTGCCAAACATGGTTGGTTTTAAACCCATGTAACCAAGGTGGATAATGATGCTGTCATCCCTGCAAAAAAACACAAAGCCCGAGTAGGTATTTTGGTTTTTGGTATAAACGGTGATGGGCTTGTCGTTGTAAAACCGATCAATGGTGTAGCCGTTTTTTTTCAATAATACAAAATCGTTTTGGCTAAACGATGGTAGGGTATTGATGCAAAAAATGAAGAGTAAAATATATTTCATCGAAGTAAATTAAGTTGCAAATTTTTATGATACAACTAAATTTTGGTTAAAAGCGATTGCTAAATTCCAAAGTACCCCAAATTAATGCCAGACCAAAGCCTATTAAAATTAAACCGGATATTTTATTGATGAGATGAATATTGTGTGGGGTTAATTTTTGGCGAAGTTTTCCTGCTAATAATACTTTGGCTATATCTGTACTTAGTACAAACAATAAGCAGGTACTAAACATAATGATACGGTAACCGCGGGAAAGGTCAACTACCGAAGTGGCTATCACCAACCAAAAACCAATTACGCCGGGATTCAGGGTATTCATAAAATATCCCGAGAAAAAAGTTTTAACATAGTCGCGTTTACTCATGGCAATCATCTGGCTACCATCTTCATTTATTTTTACTTTTTTGAAGAAAAGAACAAAAATGCCAATGGCAATTAAAAGCATGCTGCCACCAATGCCAATTTCTTTTTTAAAATCGAGCAGGTACCGAAACAATTCTGTAAACAACTGGCTAATCAGCACAAGGGTAATATCGCTGGCACTTACTCCGGCAACGAAAGTAAAACCGCCTTTATGACCATTGTTAATGCTTTGTTTAATGATGGAAAAAATAACCGGACCAACCGATATAGCCAGCATAATTCCCAAAACCAGTCCTTTTAAAAACGGTGCAATCATATCATAAAACTGGCTACTAAGATAATTCTTATTTACTGTGGGCCATTTGCTGTTGCAGATATTCCTGCCATTCTTTTAACATATTGCCCTTTAAAACCCTTGGAAATTTGTGTTGTCCGCCCATTTTGCCTTTTTGTTGCATAAAATCAAGAAACTGTTGTTCACTTAACACATCCACAAAAACTTCTTTTAAAGCACTTCTGCGCTCAACAGCATAATCATCGTTTAATGTTTTCAGGTTCTCATCTATACAGCGTTTCAATTCATTTGCATCTACAGGTTCGTTACACGCTATGTACCAATGGTGGGCAAAAAAACTTTGGTAAGGAATGCCGGCTACGGTAAATTCAGGAATGCAAATATTTAATTGTTCGCCTGCCAGTTGAATGGCTTTATTCATATTATCTACACTCAGGTGTTCGCCAACTAAGCTTAAAAAATGTTTGGTGCGGCCGGTAATAATAATTTCGCAGCGTTTTTTATCAACAAATTTCACGGTATCACCAATCAGGTAACGCCATGTGCCGGCACTGGTGCTAATGAGCAGCGCATATTCTTTCCCTTCCTCTACTTCATGAATCATGAGGGTTTCCGGGTTTTGAATCATGTCGCCATTACTATCAAAATTTTGTTCGTTAAAAGGCACAAACTCCAGAAAAATATGTTCATTGGTAACCAAACGCATGCCTTTAGCATATTGCCGATCCTGATATGCAATAAATCCCTCACTGGCCAAATAAGTTTCAATGTAAGTAATGGGTTTGCCCAACAATTTTTCGAAGCCTTTTTTGTAAGGTTCAAAACTTACACCGCCATGTACAAAAAATGCAAGATTGGGCCACATTTCATGAATGTTGTTGAGTTGATATTTTTTAATAATCATCTCCATGCACATTTGTATCCATGCAGGTACGCCTACAATAAAACCAATATCCCATTCCGGGGCTTTTTCTACTATTTCTTCTAATTTTTTATTCCAATCGCGTTCTTTTGCAATTTTTTTACCCGGTTTATAAAAAGGTTGAAACCAAAGGGGTAACTTTTTTGTGGTAATTCCACTTAAATCGCCGGCATAATAACCCAGGTTTTTTTGCAGATCGGTACTGCCACCTAAGGTTAACCAGCCTTTTCCAATAGAACTAAAAGGAATGTTTTCGTAATTACGCAGGGTAAGTAATTGTTTAACCATCACCATTTTATTTCCCGCTAACAAATCGTTGGTAATGGGAATGTATTTGCTGGCAGCTTCTGATGTGCCGGAAGAAAGGGCATAATATTTTATTTTTCCGGGCCAGCAAACATCGGGTATACCATCTAAAGTTTTGTGCCACCAATCGCGGTAAATGCTGCTATAATTAAATGTGGGTACCTGTTGTCGGAATTTTTTGGCAGGGTTTTTACAAAGCAATATTTCATCGAACCGGTAAAACTGGCCAAACTCGGTAAAACGAGCCCTTCGTAATAATTTTTTTATAACGCGAATTTGTTGGCGCTCCGGACTATTGCTGGGAAGGCGCAAAGCTTTTGCAACAGATTTAGGCAAGTGTATATCAATGATAGCCATTAATGGGGATATAATTTATTGATTCATAAATACATATATACAACCCATTCCAATTGGGTTCGTATGCTGTAAGTTAAGTATTTTTGAACAGTGCATTCAGGTGCTGAAACATAAAGATAATATCATTTGGCCATTCATATTGCTGGGCATAGACTTGATCTGTTTTTTGTATCAGGGTTAATGGCAAAGTTAGGGATTGACTGTTATTTCTGCCAAGTGTATTTATTACACCGGGTTTAAGCAGCGGCAGGCTGTTTGGTGTAGAGGCATATCCAATCCAGGTTTTTTTACCGATGAATACCAGCCATGCATTATGCAGTAAACTCAGACCCTGAACACCTTTTAGTAAAATTAATATGCTGATACAAAAACAAGAAAAGGCAAACATAATATCCATACCTCGCTTCATTCTTTTTTGAGCGGGGAGGGCAATGTTATATTTTTTTTCAGATAAAAAAACAGCGCCTTTTTCTTTCCTGGTATCGCTGCCAATCATGGCGGCATTGGCGCTTTTGTTGAAAAAGCGAAAGTAAAACCGCCCCGGCATGCTTTGCATCTGTTGCAGAATTAATTGAATGGGCAACCCATGACCCCATCCAAAAATGAGGGTAGCTGCAGGCAGATATGCCCAGTCAGCTGCATCAGAACTTGCTATTTCCTGTGGTGTAAAAATTGCCAAAACGGAAGGGTGATGGGTAGATGAATTTAAAAATTGCTGTAAAGCGGGTTTTGTATCCGGCGAACAGAGGGCAATAGCCGAATTGCTTATTGAACCGGTCACCGAAATCCATTTGAGTTCTTGCAACAGCCTTCGGAACAAAAGAATAAATAATAAACCAATAAAACCTGACAGCACCACTACGCCTCTTGAAAAACGAATCTGCTCGGGCAATAAGGCATACAATGCTAAAAGTATCAGTATTGCCAATACCCCCGAACTTAAAGTTTGTGCAGGTTTATAAATACCATCATACAACCCACCCATCCATAAAATACCTGCAAAAACAAATGCATACAATACTACAGCATAAGGCACAAAAAATGTGTGAAAGGGAATACCGTTATGAAAGGTATTTTTCCAAAAATAGAGGGCAGTAATATTAGCTGCTATCAACAATATAATATCAAAAAATACTATAGTATATTGGCGAAATTGTTTTACAATGATTGAGAAAATAGCGCTGCCAATAATTGCTATTTGCAGCAATACTGCCATCAATACCGCACGACTACCCCTATAATGCTTTTTTACAAATACTTGCATGGCTCCATAAAATTGCTGCACATGCTGCAGATAATCAGTTGGTTTGCTTTCGCCTTTAAAATGCAGAATGGTAACTTTTCCAAAATAATAATTATGAAATCCTGCCTGTTCAATTCTATAACTTAAATCAATATCTTCCCCATACATAAAAAATTGTTCATCAAAACCACCGGTTGTATCTAATACTTTTTTTGGAATGAACATGCAGGCACCCGATAAAACCGGTACGCGATGCAGTTCATTTTCCGGAAGATGGCCGAGTGCATAATAGTTAAAAAAGGACGATTTTGGGAAAATGGCTGCCAGACCACACAACTTAAACAGGGCATAGAGGGGCGATGGAAATGAACGTTTGCTTTCAGGTAAAAAATAACCGGCGCCATCGATCATTTTTACGCCTACAGCCCCGCAATTCGTTTGGCGTGATACAAAAGTCAATATTTCTTTAAAAAAATTTTCCGGCAACAAAGTATCAGGATTCAAAAAAAGGATAAATTCTCCGGAAGCTGCTGCCAGGCCTTTGTTATTGGCCTTGGCAAATCCTTCATTTTCGGTATTCGCCATCCAGTGTACATGCGGAATCTGTGGTTGTAGATCGGCAACCGTATCATCGGTTGAAGCATTGTCCACCACAATAATTTCTCCTTCAATACCCTGCAAAGCATTGTGAACAGAAAGCAGGCATTGTGCTAAAAAATAACGAACATTATAACTAACTATAATAACAGAGATGGTCATATATCAGCTAAACAGGATACACCCGTTATGTAAAAATAGGGTTTCGGGGCGTCCCCACCTGAATATGCCACAAAAATGAATGCAGGGAAGGTTATCTTTGTTGCATGTTAAAAGAAACACTTCTTCAAGCAGCACAGGCAGGTGCACGAGTTATGAAAATGTATTTTGAGCAACATTTTTCCGTTGCCTTTAAAAGTGAAGGGATGAATAATCTGGTAACGGAAGTAGATACCAAGAGTGAAGTGGCCATTATTGATGTTATTAAAAATGCGCATCCCATGCATGCTATTTTAAGTGAAGAAGCGGGCGCTTTGGTGCAAGACTCAAACTATAAATGGATAATTGACCCCATTGATGGCACTATTAATTATGCCAACGGCATACCTATTTGCTGTATAAGTATTGCCATTGAAAAAGAAGGTGAGATGATTTTAGGTGCTGTGCTGAACCCCTTTATGAATGAATTATTTGTTGCAGAAAAAGGAGAAGGTGCCACCTTAAACGGCAAAAAAATTCAAGTAAGTACTAAAGCAGCATTGTTAAACAGTTGTCTGGTTACCGGCTTTCCGTATAGTTATATAGACACCCCCAATGGTCCTATTCAGGTTTTTGAAAAATTAATACGCAAGGGGGTTCCCGTTAGAAGACTGGGTAGTGCCGCTATTGATTTGTGTTGGGTGGCTGCGGGTCGGTTTGATGGGTTTTATGAACACAAACTCAATGCATGGGATAGTGCAGCAGGATTTTTAATGGTGGAAGAAGCTGGCGGTAAGGTTACTGACTTTGCTGGCAACCCCTACAGTCCATACCAGCCCCATATTATAGCTACCAATGGTGTTATACACGAGGCATTGCAACAAGTAGTAAACGGTGGCACTTTATAAAAATGAATAAAAAATTATATGGAAAACAGAACTGAAATTTCGGAGTTAGGAGAATTTGGCCTGATAGAACATTTAACCAAAAATTTTGAGATTCAAAATGCATCTACCATTGTGGGTGTTGGAGATGATGCTGCCGTGATTGATCATTTCGGAAAACAAACGGTTATTACAACCGATTTGTTATTAGATGGCGTACATTTTGATTTAATGTATACCCCATTAAAACATTTGGGGTATAAAAGTATTGTAGTAAACCTGAGTGATATTTATGCCATGAATGCACAGCCTACACAGGTTACCGTAAGTATTGGAATCAGCAATCGTTTTAGTGTGGAAGCATTGAACGAATTGTATGAAGGCATTTATGCAGCCTGCGAAAAATATGGGGTTGATTTAGTAGGCGGCGACACTTCTACTTCTAAAAAAGGAATGGTAATATCTGTTACCGCCATAGGTGAAGTTGCGCCTGATAAATTTGTAAAAAGAAGTACCGCTCAAAAAGGCGATTTAATTTGTGTGAGTGGCGATTTAGGTGGCGCTTTCTTAGGCCTTACCCTCATGGAAAGAGAAAAGCGGATTTTTTTAGAAAACCCTAATATTCAGCCCAATTTAGAAGGCGAAGATTATATCGTGGGGCGTTTATTAAAGCCTGATGCTCGCCGAGATATCATCACTTTCTTTGAAAAAAATAATATAACACCCACTTCCATGATGGATGTTAGCGATGGGTTGAGTAGCGAGATTTTGCATTTATGCAAACAAAGCAATCTCGGCTGCAGGTTGTATGAAGATAAATTACCGATCAATGAACTTTCCCGTGCAGCTGCCTTTAAATTTGGTTTAGACCCAACGGTTTGTGCACTGAATGGTGGAGAAGATTATGAACTGGTATTTACGCTGAAGCAAGAAGATTACGAAGCCATTACCATTAATGAAGAAATTGCTGTAGTGGGTTATATGACCGGACCCGAAGAGGGAAAGAAAATGATTAGCCGCGGAGGAAATTTATTTGATATTACAGCACAGGGATGGAATGCTTTTCATGGGTAAGCAAGGCTACATAAAAAAAGAGATACCGCTCAAGCGCAAAATACCATTGTATGGTCTGCTGTTGATTGTATTACTACAAGGCTGTTCCGTTAGTAAGTATGTTCCCCAACAAAAAATACCTCCGCAACGTTTACAAAAAGATGTGGCTATTTTAAAAAAAACGTTGCAACAAAACCATCCGGGATTATATTGGTATGCCGATAAAACTAATATTGATGCAGCTTTTACAGCATTGCAACAATCGGTAATCGATTCATTAACCGAGCTGGCTTTTCATAACAAAGTGGCACAAATGGTAGCTACCATTGAATGTGGCCATACGGCAGTAAGATTTTCTAAACTATATATTCATTATTTGATGAACAACCGGTTCCCGATGTTTCCACTCTATTTGTATAATTGGAAAAATCATTTGTATGTATTTAAAAATATGCATGCAAAAGATACAATGCTCATTAAAGGCATGGAGGTATTGACCATCAATCAATTTTCGGCTGCACAAATTATCGACTCCCTTTATCAGTTCATCAGTGCCGATGCCAATAATCCATATTTTAAAGCACAGGTAATCAGCAACAATTTTCCAGCTTGGTATCGGTTGGTATTTGGTTTAGATAGTACCTATCAATTACAATATATTGATACCTCCGGAGCAAAAAAAACGGTATGCCTCAAAAATTATGTTCCTGAAAAAGATACAAGTGCGCTTCATGCTACTACCATAAGAAGCAATAAGGCCTATCCGTTACCTGCTAAAAAAATATCTGCATTGCAATTAAAACGTTCTTTGCAAATAGATACCCTGCATCGCTTTGCTTATATGTATGTAAGCAGTTTTAGCGGTGGCAGGTTAAGGAGGTTTTTCCGCAAATCTTTTCGCACCATAAAACAACAAAAAATTACTCATTTAATAGTTGATGTAAGGGGTAATGGAGGTGGTAATGTTAATAAATCGGTTTTGCTTACCAAATATTTAATTCGGCAGCCTTTTAAAGTGGCCGACACAGCAGTATCCTTGCACAAAACCATGTGGGATAAGCGTTACATTCTTCCTTGGTGGTTGTATTGGTTTCCCATGCAATGGGGTTCAGTAAAAGGGGCAGATAGGTTGTTTCATGCAAAAAGGATTGAAACCCATATTTATCGTCCTAAATTAAAAAAACATTTTAACGGTCATATCTTTTTGTTGCAAGATGGCTACACATTTTCTGCAGCCGCTATGTTTACCGGCAGTTTAAAGGGGCAGCCGAATGTACAAATTGCTGGAACACCTTCGGGAGGTGCGTATTATGGCAACAATGCACTGTTTTTACCTCATCTCAAATTACCCAATTCTAAACTACGCATTACATTGCCCATGTATCGGGTAGTATTAGATAGTGCAAGGCCTAAAAATGGCAAGGGCGTTTTGCCCGATATGTGGGTGCAGCCGCAGCAACGTAACCATTTAACCCTACCGCCCAATGCTTTACAACAGGTAATATTCAAAATAGTACAAAACAAGTAAACAAGTCTAACATTTCTTTTAGCACCCTCATGCTTTTTTGCAGAAATTTCATCTGATTTTTAGCTTTTTGTTTATTCAGAACATGCAAAACTCATAATTTTTTATTATATTGTGAACATGCCCAAAAACCCTACGTTACGATAACATTTTATCACTGTCTTGTGTTAACATTTGTTGAATTGTATTAAATGTTGCAAGCATGTTTTTGAATAAAGAAATTTTAATAAAGAAAAGGCTGGAATTAAGAATAGAGCGTGTTTTGATGTATTTACAGGAACCACGGCGATAGGTTGTGCAATAGTATTATGGGTATGCATTGGTTGGAATTATAGCTGCCGGATTAATTCCTATTTTATTGCCATTAATGGTGGCCGATTTATCGCATCAGGTAAGTTGGGTGGGAATTGTTTTGAGTGCTAATAATTTGGGGTTATTGTGTTCATTTATTTGGGGCCGACTGGCAGATAAGTATCAAATGCACCGATTGCTGTTTTTTTCGGGAATAGCGGTGTTAATGCTGGTAGGTTTTTGTATTACTTATTTTAATGCATTATGGATATGGATGCTGTTGGCATTTTTGGCAGGCGCCTCTGTTGATGCCACCACTACAGTTGCTACTCTTTTTGTGGTTGAGTTTAATCCACAGAAAGAATGGGAGCCTCGTATTGTCTGGTTGCAAACATTTTATGGGATAGGTCAGGTAACCGGCCTGTTAATGGCCAGTGCGTTTGTAGTGAATATACAGGTTGGGTTTATTGCTGCTGCCATCATATTAATACCGGCATTGCTGATTGTTAGAAAAAGTATTCCAAAACAACAAATGCCGCATATTGCATTAACTGGATTGAAAGAGAAATTACTGAAAATAACGGATATACATTTTCTCGGATTTTTTGCCAGAATAGAAATGTATAGCAACACGTTGCATTTTTCTTTTATAAAAATTTACGAAACGGTGGGCTCAATAAAAAGCAAAACAACCACTCCCTTTGGTTGCTTTATGGTTTCCTGGTTTTTATTGTGTTTCGGTATTTCTTCCTTCTTTGCTTATTTGCCGGTAACCTTAAAAAATGCGTATGCGGTATCTTCTTCATTAACCTCTTTTATTTATGGCTTGTTTTCTGCAGCCGCCATTATTTTATATACTTATGGCGGAAAGCTTTCTGCAAAATGGGGCAGCAATAAAGTTTACAGGGCAGCTTTGTTATTGCGTTTTGCAGGTTTTATGATGTTGTTTGGCACTTTTTTCCTTCCTTTTGGAAAAGAATGTGTGGCAATTCCCGGGTTTATTTTATTGGTAATTACCTGGCCATTAATCAGTATTTCGGGTACTGATTTGGTAGTAAAACTTTCTCCCTATAATAAAGACGCTACCATGGGCTTATTCAATGCAATTTTGGCCATTGCTTTTGTTTTGGGAAGCTTTGTAAGTGCGCCTTTGCAACACTATTTGGGATATGCATCACTTTCAGGTATTGGCATACTTAGTCTTGGTATTTCTTATTTAGTGGTAATAAAGGAAAATGTTACGCAGCAAAGCGAATGAATGTAATATAATAAATTAGCGGAAAGAACCCGAACACATTTTCCCGGTTGCATTATTTTGTAATAATTGTATTTTGTTTTTCTAAAAAAATTTTCCAGGAAATGGCCATTCTAATATCGGCATAACTAATGTCAGCAACAACATTCTGCTTTATGAATGTTATGCCTTTTGCTATAGTATCATTTGTTAACAGAGGCAATATGGAATTGAGTTTTTTTTCGGGAAGAAAATCTGTAACCTTTAATTTTCCTTCTGCAACATAGTGCGATAAATGATTTTGGATGGTTTGTACCGTTAATTGCCGCTCTTCAGCAATGAAGGCTATACTTTTGCCGGATTGGTATAGTTGGAAACTGATGAGTTTTGTGTCAGGCTTTACTACTTTGTCTGATTTTTCTTTTCTTTCTTTTTTCACTTTTATTTGATCCATCAACGAAGGCAAATCATGTTCATTGCAATAGCGTTGAATAATATCTAAAAAAATCATGCCATACTGAGCGGTTTTAACGGTACCAAACCCGCTTATTTTTTTTAAATCGTTCAATGTTTGTGGAAGGTATTGCGCCATTTCATATAAACTATTACTGCCTGCAACCATATAAATGGGCAGATTTTTGCTTTCGCAAAGGCTATCGCGTTGTGCTTTTAATAATTTAAACAATGCTGCATTCGGAACCGGTTTATTGGTGGTTTGTATTGCGGTTGCATATGCATTTACGGAAAAGAAGGGCATTGTATACGCTTTTTTCTTCTGCAAAAAAACATCCACATAAAAACCATTGTTGCATAATTGCAATTGGTATTGTTGTTTTGCTAATTGTGTATACAATTCCTTGATTAAATCATTGAAATGTAAAGCCTGCAATTTACTGTCTGTACTTACTGGTGAGATTTTTAAAAATTCTAACAGGGTTTGTATTTCTTTATCAAAATAAAGAGCGGCCTGCTGTATTCTTAGTTGTAAGGCTGGTATTGCCTCCGGCAGTTCATCTTCCTGAAACAATTGAATTAATTGCGGATGAAATTTTTTTCCTACTTCAATTAGTGCATCAATTTTTTCTGAAATTTTTTGTACAAAGTCTATTGCAGTATCATTAAAGGCAGTTTGTTGTTCTGTAATAAGTGTTTTTAAAGCAGCACACAGGTTAGTAACAGTTTCAAAATTAAATAATGCAATAATTGTTTTTTGTTGAAATAACTTTTTTGATTGCTGTAAAGTGTAAGGCAAAGCTTCTGTTTTGCAACCTGCTGCAAAATTTACAATGCGTTGATCGGTATGTAAACTCTGTGCTGAAATCTTGCTATGAAGTACTACTCCCTGCAAACTGGTACATCGGCTTAGTGCTACATATACCTGTCCGGGTGCGAAAGCAGCGCCGGCATCAATAATGGCTTTTTCAAAAGTAAGGCCCTGACTTTTATGAATAGTGATGGCCCAGGCCAAACGCAGCGGATACTGTGTAAATGCGCCCACTACCTCTTCTTCAATTTGTTGTTTTTGTGCATTGTGTGCATATCGAACATGTTCCCAACGGTATTTTTTCACTTCAATTAAATCGGGTTCGTTGGCACAACGAACAAATATTTTATCTTCTTCCATTTTATCAATTATCCCAATTTTACCGTTGAAATAACGTTTGGCTTTATCCGCATCGTTTTTAATAAACATTACCTGTGCCCCTACCTTTAATTGCAATGCAACATCGGCAGGATAATTTTTTTCCGGAAAATCCTGTTCAATGCTGGCATGAAAGGTATGTAAGGGTTTGGTTAGCTTTTTTAATTGTTGCGCATTAATATGGTCTGCTTTTTCGTTGTGGGTGGTTAACATGATGTACCCGTCTGCATCTGCACTCTGAAAATCGGGCCGATAATGTTGGTGCAACAAGGTATAACCGTTATCGCTTAAGCAATTGTTGCGAATTTGATTCAATATTTCAATAAAATCAGCATCTTTTTGCCGGTATATTTTATCTAATTCAATATAAGCTGGTGGTGCTGCCTGTATAACCCGGCTGCTGAAAAAATAAGGGCTATCATAGTATTCCGATAAAATTTGCCACTCTTCCTGCCTGGCAACAGGCGGCAGTTGATACATATCACCAATCAATAAAACCTGAACACCGCCAAAAGGCTCGTAATGACGTTTTCTAAAATGGCGCAACACAGTATCTATAGCATCCAGCACATCAGCCCGAACCATACTAATCTCATCAATAATTAGTAGTTCCAGCTCATTAAAAATTCTTCTTCTTTCTGTATTTATTTTTATTCGGCCCAATAAATAATGCCGGTCCATCATTTCGGGCGATGCGTTTTTGACATTTGATTGAAAATAATTTTTTGTATTGGTTTCCGGGATAAAGGGACTGAATGGCAATTGAAAAAAAGAATGGATGGTAACGCCGCCGGCATTTATGGCAGCAACACCCGTGGGTGCAACAATGGCTAATTGTTTAAACGATTGTTCTTTTATATATTTTAAAAAAGTGGTTTTACCCGTACCTGCCTTTCCGGTTAAAAAAACAGAACGTTGGGTATATTGAATAAAATCAGCGGCTAATTGAAAAGTTTTATTGGAAGTATCTGTTACCATAAGGGAATAAAGATAATTGGATGCAATTTGTTTTCAAAAACAGATGGTTGCAAAACCTTTTCTGGCATTTTTATAAATGAGCGGATAAAGGGATGATTATTTTTCTTTTTATTTCAAATGAACGATTGTTTCAGGTGTATTTACAGAAAATTTGTAATTTTTAAAAGCCTACCCGGCACTATTGCAGCAAGCCTTTATTCGGGTAACATTTTTTTAAAAAAACTGCAATTTAATGTACAGTTAAACAAGGGTTAACGTTTAAAATTACAAACAAATTAGCAGTTGCTTTTCTCTTACATCATTCCATTTATTGGTAACCGATTTTTGGCAACCAAATATCTGCTGTAATCATACAATTGCTGAATTCTGTTATTTTTCCAGCCCAAGCTTTATAAAAATAATACCACACAATACTACAGCGCAACAATCAATCTCAATTATCCTCCTTTACAATCCGCTTTAGTTTAATTGCATAAAAATCCGAATTATGTTATAATAACCATGGCAAACCATCGGCTTAAAAAATTTACAAACCAATGGTTGTTAGGATTTGCTGAACATATACTCTGTTCTTTAATTAGGTAAGTGCAGGGAAGAGTATAGAATATACCTTCCCTGCTTGTATTGCCTACCTGATGAATCATTAGGCGTTAGCCCTTTGCTTATCCCCCAACATTAATATTTCGTTTACCTGCACTTCGGTAATGTATTTTTTATTACCGGCTTTGTCGTTATATGACCGGGAAACCAATTTGCCCTCCAAAGCCACTTCACTTCCTTTTTGTAAATATTTCTCAGCAATTTCGGCAACCTTACCCCAGGCTACAATATTATGCCATTGCGTGTCGGTTACTTTTTCACCTTTGATATTCCGATAGGTTTCGCTGGTAGCAATACTAAAGCGGGCCATTTTTTTACCGCCATCTAAATTTTTAATTTCGGGAGCATTACCTAAGTTTCCGATTAACTGAACTTTGTTTTTTAAAGCGTACATAGTTTTACAATTTGTGCTGTGTTTATTTTTACAGCGATGATGAATTTTGTTTATTTCAATTAAAGCCGGCGACGTCATTCCCGCTTCAACAACACAAAATTGTCAACGCTTCAAAAAAGGAGTCGGTTTTTAATTATTTCTAATCGTATATAAATGTGTTTAAACGTTTGCACACAGATAAAAATTGACTATATTGTAGCCTAAAAGCCTTTGCTGATGTCATTATCCACCCCTGTAAAAACCTGTTTGTGTTGTGGTAAGCCGGTAAAAGGCCGGGCCGATAAAAAATTTTGCGATGATGCCTGCCGCAATACCTACAACAACGAAATCAAGGCCAAAAGCTATTACAGTAGTTATGTGCGTAACATTAATAATAACCTGATGAAAAATCGGAAAATATTAGAAGAACTGCTGCCAGATGATTTAGGTATGATAAAGCTGCCACAAGAAAAATTGTTGCAAAAAGGTTTTTCATTTACCTACCACACCCATACCTATACCAACAAAAAAGGCGATACCTATTTTTTTTGTTACGATTATGGCTATTTGCCATTAGAAAACAACTGGTATTTATTGGTAAAAAGAAAAGAGGCGTAGTGGGGGGCTACTCCTTTAATGGAGGTGTGTGGTTGTCGCCTCGATACAAGAAAGAAAAGTGGGCGCTACCTCTTTTTATACAATACACATTTGATCCGGTGTGCGGTTGGGCTAATGCCGAGCATTGTTGGGTAAAGATACACTAAGCATACTTGTGTTTAGAAAAGGCTATGTAAATGAAAAGGGGCTTTTTGTAATTGTACAAGGAGCAGGAAGCCTCTGGTAGTAGGCGTTTACAAAACTATGCTATTGTTAACCAAGCAAAATGGCATTAGTTGTTTTTTATAGAACTATCTAATACAATTTGGGTGTAGTTCAAAAAAGTAATTTTTAGAATAAGCTACTATAATTTATATGTAGTAAAAATTAATTTGCGATTTTTTAATCTGCAATTTAAAATTTTAATTCTTTTTTATTGTTAGAATACACTACTTTTGAAATGCTTTAGGGGTGCCGAAATACGGCTGAGATGATACCCTTTACCTGATCAGGATAATGCCTGCGTAGGGAAAAGTAAATACTTCTTTTTTTGCTGCTTTTTTGTATTTCCTAAAGTTTATTGGTTATTTTTTATTTCACCATTATTAATGGTATATGACTATTCATTTAAATGAGGCTCAGATAGAATTATCTGAAGGCCAAACTATTACAGCGCTACTAGATAAACTTGCAATTACTTCATACAATGGAATTGCAGTGGCAGTTAACAATACTGTTATTCAAAAAAAAGACTGGGACGAGTATCAATTACAACCAAATGATAAGCTTGTTTTGATTCGGGCTTCGCAGGGAGGATAATTTAATTATTTAATACTTTTTATTCACCACAATTATAAATATGAAGAAAGATAAAGAAATGAAAGCTGATAGTGATCTGATTATAACAACTCCAATAAGTGGTTCAAAAAAAATTTATGTACCGGGTAAGTTGTTTAATATTCAAGTAGCTATGCGGGAAATTCAATTGGGCGATACAATTCATTCCTCATTGGGAAAGGAAGAAGTATTATCTAATGCACCTGTAACAGTTTATGATACCAGTGGCCCTTATACCGATTCTGCAATAGAAATTGATATAAGGAAGGGATTACCCCGTATAAGAGAGTCATGGATTACTGAACGCGGTGATGTAGAATTATTAAATGATTTCTCATCGGAATATAGTAAACAGCGATTAAATAATCCAGATCTGAAAAGTCTGCAATTTCAACATATTCGAAAACCATATAAAGCAAAGGCAGGCAGGAATGTAACCCAGTTACATTATGCACGAAAAGGTATCATTACGCCTGAAATGGAATATATTGCTATCCGTGAAAACCAACGGATAGAGGAAAGGATAACACACGAAATACTGGATCAGCAACACAGCGGTAATAGCTTTGGTGCCAAAACACCGCAGGGTAAAATAACACCTGAATTTGTTCGCAACGAAGTAGCAGCAGGCAGGGCCATTATTCCGGCCAATATTAACCATCCTGAAAGTGAACCGATGATAATAGGCCGTAATTTTTTAGTTAAAATAAATACCAATATTGGTAATTCTGCTGTTACTTCTTCTATTGAAGAGGAGGTAGATAAAGCAGTATGGAGTTGCCGTTGGGGAGGCGATACTTTAATGGATTTATCAACCGGAAAGAATATTCATGAAACCAGAGAATGGATTATAAGAAACAGTCCGGTACCTGTAGGAACAGTACCAATTTATCAGGCATTAGAGAAAGTAAATGGTAAAGCAGAAGATTTAACCTGGGAAATTTTTAAAGATACTTTGATTGAACAGGCAGAACAAGGGGTAGATTATTTTACAATTCATGCCGGGGTATTACTGCGTTATATTCCACTCACATCCAAAAGGTTAACCGGAATTGTTTCAAGAGGTGGTAGTATTATGGCAAAATGGTGTTTAGCACACCATAAAGAAAGTTTTCTTTACACACATTTTGAAGAAATCTGTGCAATTATGAAAGCTTATGATGTAAGTTTTTCATTAGGAGATGGTTTGCGCCCCGGTTCTATTGCCGATGCAAATGATGCTGCACAATTTGCAGAATTAGAAACACTTGGCGAATTAACAAAAATTGCATGGAAACATGATGTACAAGTGATGATTGAAGGCCCCGGCCATGTACCAATGCACCTGATTAAAGAAAACATGGAAAAACAACTTAAAGCATGTAATGAAGCACCATTTTATACATTGGGTCCGTTAACAACTGATATTGCGCCTGGATATGATCATATTACTTCTGCAATTGGTGCTGCAATGATTGGATGGTATGGAACGGCCATGCTTTGCTATGTAACTCCAAAAGAACACCTTGGTTTACCAAACAAAAAAGATGTAAAAGATGGTGTAATTACATACAAAATTGCTGCACATGCGGCAGACCTGGCAAAGGGGCACCCCGGTGCACAATATCGTGACAATGCTTTAAGTAAAGCCAGATTTGAGTTTCGCTGGGAAGACCAATTTAATTTATCATTAGATCCCGATACTGCCCGTTCCTTTCATGACGAAACGCTGCCTGCTGATGGAGCTAAAATTGCACATTTCTGTTCTATGTGCGGTCCTCATTTCTGTTCCATGAAAATTACACAGGATATTAGAAATTTTAGCGAGGAACAAGAAAAATTACTAATAAAAGGTATGGAAGAAAAATCAAAAGAATTTAAAGAAACAGGAGCAGAGATTTATAGATAAACATGGCAGCTATACGACCTTATATACTAACAATTGCAGGATTTGATCCGAGTGGCGGAGCTGGTATCCTCTCTGATATAAAAACCATTGAAGCAAATGGTGGTTATGGATTGGGCGTTCTTTCTGCCAATACCTGGCAAAATGATATTGCTTTTGAAAAAGTTGAATGGGTTTCTTTAAAAGACATGCAAGCGCAAATAAATATTTTAACAAGTAGGTTTCATTTTAAATATATTAAAATTGGCATAGTTCAAAATCTGGCTGTATTGTATGAGCTTCTGCTGTTTTTAAGAAAAAAAATTCCAGATGCTATTATTGTTTGGGATCCTATCCTGAAAGCCAGTGCAGGATTTTTATTTCATCACTGCATTGAAAAAAAATTATTAGAAAATATTTTAAATTCAGTAAATGTTATAACCCCCAATCTTCCTGAAGCAGAAATTTTATTTGGCGCTCAATATCTCCAATTGCTTAATGAAATCAGTAAATCTTGTGCAGTTTATTTAAAGGGCGGTCATACAACCCATCAAGAAGCAGTTATAGATATGCTTTACTACAATAAAAACAGTTATCATTATAAACACGAACGATTACCTAAGGGAAGCAAACACGGCAGCGGTTGTGTTCTATCATCAGCACTCATAACTGCATTGGCAAATGGTTTGAAAATAGAACAAGCTGCCGAAACAGCTGCAAAATATACACATCATTTCCTTTCTAGTAGCAATTCACTTATCGGATATCACTATTTAAGCAAAATAAAAAATATATGATTCAGCCCGTACAATTTATTGCCACTTCTGCCGAACAGGCTGCTGCTGCATGTAGTGGTGGTGTAAAATGGATACAACTTCGTTTAAAGCAGGTAGATTATGCTCATTACAAAACAATTGCTTTAGCTGTTCAAAAGGTATGTAAACAATATGAGGCTGTATTTATTATAGATGATAATGTGGAGCTGGCATTTGATATTAAAGCCGACGGTGTTCATATAGGAAAAGAAGATATGCCAATAACAGATGCTCGAAAATTATTAGGAAATGATTACATTATTGGTTGTACAGCAAACACACTGGGCGATATAATTAATTTAGCTGATAGTACTGCTAATTATATTGGATTAGGCCCTTTTCGGTTTACCACTACAAAACAAAAACTCAGCCCAATACTTGGTATAGAAGGCTATAGAACTATTTTCAAAGAATTGAAAACATTGGGCATTAAAGCACCACCAGTAATTGGTATAGGCGGTATAGAGGTTGAGGATATAGTTTCACTATTACAAACCGGATTGTATGGTATTGCGGTTGCAGGCGCTATTGTTAAAGAAAAGAATATGTTGAATGCAGCGCAAAGAATCATGCAGGAATGTCAGAAAACAATATCCGCAAATACATTTTGAACTATTAATATATAATTAAAATGAATGATTCATTAATAATAGCAGGAATGCCTTTTAATAGCAGGCTTTTAACGGGTACCGGAAAATTTGGAAATCATTTGCTAATGCAGGAGGCTTTATTGGCCTCGGGCTCCGAATTGGTAACGGTAGCGCTGAAAAGAATTGAAATTTTATCTGCCGACGAAGCAATTATACCCTATTTACAAAACAATCAGTTTCATTTAATTCCCAACACATCCGGTGTTCGAAATGCAAAAGAGGCTGTATTTGCTGCTCAGTTGGCACGTGAAGCGCTGGGAACAAACTGGCTTAAATTAGAAATTCATCCTGATCCAAAATATTTATTACCCGATCCCATAGAAACATTATTAGCAGCAGAAGAACTAGTGAAGTTGGGATTTATTGTTTTGCCTTATATACATGCCGATCCGGTATTGTGTAAGCGATTGGAAGACGTGGGTGTTGCTGCGGTAATGCCATTAGGGGCACCTATTGGCAGTAATAAAGGACTTTTAACCAAAGATTTTTTATCAATTATCATTGAACAAAGCAAAGTGCCTGTTATTGTTGATGCCGGAATTGGTTCGCCCAGTCATGCTGCTGCAGCCATGGAAATGGGGGCCGCAGCTGTACTAGTGAACACTGCAATTGCAGTAGCAGAAAATCCGGTAGCAATGGGCGCTGCATTTAAAAAAGCTGTAGAAGCTGGCAGAATGGCTTATTTGGCCGGACTGGCAGCAGAAAGCAGTATAGCAGAAGCAAGTAGTCCGTTTACACAATTTTTAGCTGCTTTATAAAAAATAAAATGATGTTTCAGGAACAATATAATTTACTAAACTGGGATGCATTAAAAGAAAGCATTTATAGTAAAACAGCTGTTGATGTTGAAGTTGCTTTACATAAAGCTAAACGCAATTTAGAAGATTTTAAAGCATTGATTTCTCCGGCAGCACTCCCATATCTTCAACAGATGGCAGTACTAAGCCACAAATTAACGCAAAAACGTTTTGGTAAAACACTACAGTTATATATACCATTGTATTTATCAAATGAATGCCAAAATATTTGCACCTATTGTGGGTTTAGTTATAATAATAAGCTGGCAAGAAAAACGTTAACCCCAATTGAGTTGATGCAGGAAGCGATGTATTTAAAAGAACAGGGTTTTGAGCATATCTTGTTGGTTACCGGCGAAGCCAATAAAACAGTGGGAGTTCCTTATATTCAACAGGCAATTACTTTACTAAAACCGCATTTTGCCAATATTTCTATTGAAGTGCAACCTATGGATGAAAATGACTATGCCACTTTAATTGCAGCAGGCCTTCATACAGTACTCGTATATCAGGAAACCTATCATAAAGCAGATTATCACCTACATCATACAAAAGGGAAAAAGTCAAATTTCGATTACAGGCTGGGAACACCCGATAGACTGGGTAAAGCCGGTATTCATAAAATTGGTTTAGGCGTATTAATTGGATTGGAAGACTGGCGAACAGATAATTTGTTTACTGCTATACATTTAAGCTATCTCGAAAAAACTTACTGGAAAACGAAATATAGTATTTCTTTTCCCCGATTAAGGCCGGCAGAAGGTTTAATAGAACCGAAGGTTATGATGAGTGATAAAGAATTGGTACAGCTAATTTGTGCCTGGCGTATTTTTAATGAAGAAGTAGAGTTGTCTATCTCAACCCGTGAAAATGAATATTTTAGAGATAATATCATTCAGCTTGGTATTACCAGTATTAGTGCAGGCTCTAAAACAAATCCAGGTGGGTATGTTACTTCAATAGAATCATTAGAGCAATTTGAAATAGATGACAGCCGCACACCGGCAGAAATTGTAGCAATGATAAAAAGAAAAGGGTATCAACCGGTATGGAAAGACTGGGAGCCCTTTGTGTAGAAAATAATTTGTATGCTAACTACGCAAGAGCAAATACGTTATCAACGTCAATTAATTTTACCCGAAATTGGTGTGGATGGGCAATTAAAACTGAAGGCAGCTAAAGTGTTAATTATTGGTGCCGGAGGATTGGGGTGCCCCTTGGTTCAATATCTTGCTGCTGCAGGTATTGGATACATTACAATAATGGATGGCGATAAAGTAGAAGAAAGTAATTTGCAAAGGCAAATTTTATACACATCATCAGATGTTGGATTATTTAAAGCAACAGTTGCATCTCAAAAAGTAAAAGCAATTAACCCATTTGTGAATGTAACTCCCATCAATGAATTTATTACCCCAGAGAATGCGCTTTCTATTATTGAACAATATGATATTGTGGTGGATGGTTCAGATAATTTTACTACCCGATATTTAGTCAATGATGCTTGTGTCATAAAAAATAAACCACTTGTTTTTGGTTCTATTTATAAATTTGAAGGCCAGGTATCGGTATTTAATTTTCACGATGGTCCTACCTACCGATGTATATTTCCGGAACCCTTGGAGGATGATGATATGCCAAACTGTGCAGAAATTGGCGTGGTTGCAACCTTGCCTGGAATTATCGGAACTATCCAGGCAAATGAAGTAATAAAAATGATCACTGGGCAAAAAGAAATACTTTCCGGTAAGTTACTGGTAATAGATATAACTTCCATGCAATTTCAACTATATCACTTTAAAGCTAATCCCCTTAATAAAACCATTACTGCATTGCATTCTGAACTGAAGCACTGTACTAAAAAGAATTATTTTATTGATTTAAATACATTGCTGGAATTAATCGAGCATAAAGAATTGCAACTGATTGATGTTCGTGATACCGATGAACACAATAAAGAAAACTTAGGAGGATTAAATATTCCTATAAAAAAATTAAAAGATCATTATAGAGAATTAAATCCAGAAATAATAACAGTACTGTATTGTGCAGTAGGCAACAGAAGTAAAATAGCAATGGAATTCTTGCTGCAAAAGGGTTTTAAAGAGGTATACAGCTTAGAAAAAGGTATTAGAGGATATAGAAAATAAAACATATACCCATCTATTACAAAAAATTATAAAGCAACGAAAATAATCTTTTTTTTATCAAATATTTTTGCTAATCCTATCACCTGTTAATTAAAAAAATGAAAAAGCTATTGTTGTTATTTTCTTTTGTTAATTTTTTCTCTATAGGCTATTCACAAAGCAATGCTAGTGATAGCAGCGGCAGTAAGTGGCATCCTTCGGTAGGAATTAATTTAGAGCCAGTACCTGTTTATAATATATTAGGAACAGACACAAGTTTTGTAAATAGCTTTTCTATAGCTCCTTATTTTTCTTATAGAAATGATAATGGTATTGGTATTATGTATTCGCCAAAATTTGTAATGGGAGGGGCAACTCCAGGCATTTATGTGCATGTGATTACTGCCGGAATTGAACAATATAATAAAAAAATTTGGGATTATGTTTTAGATTATAGCCACTATTTTTTTACAGGCAATACAAGCATTCCTTATACGCCATTAAATAATGAGATATATTCCTCATTAACTTATAAGAAAAGCTGGATCCGTCCATTCATTCAGGCTGGTGTAGGATTTGGAAAAGATACCGAGAATGTATCGTCAACCTCAGCTTATGATATTGGCGCCACAATTGGTATAAGTCATGCATTCAGCTGGGATAAAAATAATGCCAGCTATTTAATTAGCCCTTCAGTTACTTTAAATGCCGGTACTAATCAGTATTTTTCACTATTAAATATTACAAAATACATAGGTAGAAGTACAAAGTTTACGCAAATAGTAAAAAACAGTGTAGCAGCCGCAGCAGCCACACGCTCTGCCACTGCTAACAGAAGGGGTAGAAATACCGGCGGAACCACTACCACCACAACATCTTCTTCTATACCTGCTGAATCTTTTAACCTTAATAATATTGGCCTAGGCATTGAATCTGAAATTGATCTTGGCTCATTTAGTATTCGTCCTACTGCTAATGTTTATCTTCCGGTTAGTTCTTTTGCCGGTATTGGCGTAATTAGCTATTGGCAGTTGTCATTTGAGTATAATTTTTAATGAATATATTTTATGGTTTCTTTTCTTTTAATATTGATAAACAATTTTTTAATAAAATAAATTGTTTTACGGGGCTTGGCATAAGCCAAATACTTCCTATTGCAGCAACACCATCAAAACCGGCATTGAATAACAAATGAAGATTCGTTTCTGAAATTCCTCCCAAACCAATAATTTTTGGACAAACCTTCTTTTGCGTAGTTATTTTTAAACGGGTAGCCTGTATGTCAGAAATATTAATGTTTCCTGTATATCCAGATTTAGAAATACTGTTAAAAACGGGGCTGATAAAAATATATTCAAATGGATGATTGTTGTTTTCTAATTCCTTCCATGAATGAAATGAAGCTGAGATTATTTTTGGTAAACTAGAAAAAACATTAGCCATTTTTGTAAGATCATGAACTGTTTCCCCTGTGCAATGATATCCGATTGATGTGAAATTTTTTATTAGCTCCGGATGTGCATGAATAGAAATGCAGGGGTAAAAAGAGGGGTCTATCTTTTCAAGGAATTTATGATAATCTTCTATACTTGCTTTCGGTTTTCTAATATGAAGCCTCTGTAAGCCTAATTGAAACATCTGATGAATCATTTCTGTTTCATTGGATGTATTTTCAGGAGGAGTAATAACAATTAAGTCCATTTTATTCGATTCTTATAAATATAAGTAAAAATTCAGGTTCTCTTCAGTGGCATATTTTGGGGTTCAGCTTATTTTCTCTCCATTTCAAGTGTAGCAATTATATTTTACGATGCCTGTAAAAATTATATTTAATATCTATTTCAAAACGTAAAAATACGTTAACAACCAATATGGTCTTTTCTAACTTTATTGTTGTATAAAATGCAAATCAATTGAAAGCTTTAGTTGAATTTAATTAATGCAGTTCGGCGATATGCATTAACCATTCAATTGCTTAAAAAATTTTTTTTGTATAAAATTTTACTTAACCTGCTGGTATTATTAACGGCTTATTCTGCCACTGCATAAATTGAAATTGCCAGTATGCTTCCCCAGAATGGAATAAAATACAATTTCGGATTTGGTGCTTATGTTGCAGGAGCAATACTATTGAACGAATCTGACGCAGCCACTATAGAAATTGGTACAATGGTTTTTTCGGAAAAAAACGCATATTATGTTGGTTACTATGGTGTGGCTTATTGCCTACTTAAATTAGGATACATGTATACACTTAACCGTTCATTTGATGATGCAGGTTTTTTTGTTCATCCACAATTGGGGTATAATCTTTATGGTGTAGAAACGCATGAAGACACTTCTTCCAACAAAATTGACATCAATATGCACGGCTTGGTGGCCTCTGCCGGTTTGGGATATTTATTCAGGCCGGCAAGGTATCGGTCTATGATTGAACTTAGAGCGGACAACCGTTACTTCAAAAACAAAGTATTATACAACTATGGCAATACGCTATACAATGGTTCTTTCTTTTGGACGAAGAAATAATGATTATTAAGTTAATGGCTTGTTTACAATTGAATGTTGTTGTACACTACATCGCTACAACACAGTATCTTTATACAGTAGCTGTATAAAGTAAATGTATGTTATTAACCGAAGATGCAGTATATATATTTCAGCAAGCTATTGCAGCTGTTCAACCTGCGGTGTTATTACAAAGCAAGTTGGAGGTGAAGAGTGGTGTGTTGTATGTTGAAGAATTACCATTCAGGCTTCATCCCAATGGCAAAATATATGTATTGGCTGCAGGAAAAGCTGCTGCTGCCATGGCTTTGGCTACAGAAACTATTGTAGGCAAAATGCTTTCTGGTGGTATAGTCGTTACAAAATACGGTCACGGATTGCCGTTACAAAACATGCAATTAATAGAAGCGGGGCATCCTTTGCCTGATGCACAAAGTTTAATTGCCGCCCAAGCTATTATTCATTTTGCACAGCAGTTAACCGAACAGGATGTGGTACTGTTTTTATTATCCGGCGGTGCTTCTGCGCTGTTAGCCGATACACCACCGGGTATTGCTTTATTTGAACTGCAGCAAACTTTTCAATTGTTATTGGCATCGGGTGCTACCATTCAGGAAATGAACACGCTGCGCAAACACCTGAGTGCCATTAAAGGTGGACAATTAGCCAGATTACTGATGCCGGCCAGTGTTATTACGTTTGCCATTTCAGATGTGATTGGAGATGACCCCTCTATAATTGGCTCCGGGCCTACTTTTCCGGATACTACTACTTTTGCTGACGCATGGACAGTAGTACTGAAATATCATTTACAACATCGCATACCAAATTCAGTAATACAACATTTGCAGAAAGGGCTGAACGGGATGATTGCTGATACACCCAAAAATGATGACTCCTGTTTCAAAAAAACGCATTATTTTCTATTGGGTAGTAATGGTACGGCATTGCAGTCGGCAAAAAATACTGCAGAAAAATTAGGATACCATACTACAATTGTTACCCGGCACCTAACCGGCGAAGCAAAAGAAGTGGGTGTTGCAATTGTGCAACAAGCAATTGGCTATAATGGGCCACGCCCTGGTTGTTTGTTGTTCGGGGGTGAAACTACCGTTACCATTCAGGGAAAAGGCCTGGGCGGACGTAATCAGGAATTAGCATTGTCTGCTGCACTGGCATTGCCGGAACATTCCAATTTGGTTATTTTATCCGGCGGTACTGATGGAACCGATGGCCCCACCGATGCTGCAGGGGCTTATACAAATATTGAACAGATGCAACAAGCAATTCAATTGGGAATCAATGCAACTGAATACTTACAGCAAAACGATTCCTATCATTTTTTTGAAGTTGTAAATGGATTAATAAAAACAGGCCCTACACAAACCAATGTGATGGATTTGGTAATCGTGTTGATAACCTGATTTTACATCCATTGGCATACATCACATTCATATAAACACAACCTATGCTTCAATTACTCGTTGTTTTTATAGTAGGATTATTCCTGATTATACTTTTAACAGTAAAATATAGGCTATCGCCTTTCTTTGCTTTATGCATTGCCGCTGTGGTGGTAGGATTGGGTGTGCAATTACCGGCTGATGCTATTATTACGGCAATGAAAACCGGATTTGGCAATACCATGCAATCGTTGGGTTTACTGATTGTTCTGGGTACTACTTTAGGTGCATTACTGGAGCATACCAAAAGTACAACGGTTATGGCGCAGTATATTTTAAAGCTGGTGGGTGAAAAAAATGCTGCCTTTGCCATGAGCATCACCGGCTTTTTGGTAGGGTTACCCATTTTTTGTGATTCAGGATATATTGTATTAAGTGGTTTGAATAACACTCTGGCAAGAAAAACGGGCATACCTATGATTGTGCTGGCGGTTTGTTTATCCACGGGTTTATTTGCTGTACATGCATTAGTGCCGCCACATCCGGGCATTACTGCTGCTGCATTACTGCTGCAGGTTGATTTGGGAAAACTGTTGTGGACGGGAATACTGGTGGCGATACCGGCTATGTTAACCGGATATTTTTGGGCAATCTATGCCGGGAAAAAAATTTCTGTTCAGGCTATTACCCCTCTTGATGAGGAAGCAACGGAGATAATACAGCAATGCCCCAACGTTATTTCCGCTTTTTTACCGGTTATCTTACCTATTGTACTGATTGCAGCAAAATCTGTTTTGAATTCCCAAATTCCTCCCACTCATTTTTTGCATTCCTGGCTCGTATTGGGCGATCCTGTTGCTGCGCTAACCATTGGTGTATTGCTGGCATTAAGCAGTATTCGTAAATATAACTCAAATGGACTACAGTTGGTATTACAACATGCTGTAGAAAAAGCGGGTAATATATTAATGATCACAGCTGCAGGAGGCGCATTTGGAGCAGTATTAACAGTTACAAATATTGGCCAGTATGCCGGCCAATTGCCTTTAAAACATTTGGGCATATTATTTCCTTTCCTAATTGCAGTTATTTTAAAAACGGCACAAGGTTCTACAACCGTTGCAGTAATTACAACCGCTTCCATTGTTCTACCCTTTTTGCCTGTTTTGGGTTTGGCTACTCCAAATGGAACCATTATGAGTGTGTTGGCTATGGGAGCCGGTTCAATGATTGTTTCACATCCCAACGATTCTTATTTTTGGGTGGTAGCCAAATTTTCATCAGTTGAAATGAAGCCGATGCTTCGCGTTTTTACAATCGCTACTTTCTTCATGGGCTTGATGGCTTTTGGTATGATTTATATTTTAACCATTTTTATGTAATTGTGTTATATTGTTATACCAAACAACATCAGTTCATTTTTTCAAATTATTATTTCAGCACTAAAAAACCTGCAGCTATTAATTTTCTGAAAGTTGTGTTTTTAAAAAATAAACCATTATGCGTAAAAAAATAGCTTTGTTCTTTGCCTGCATTATCTGGTTATCGGTCGTTTTGCAATTGTATTTAATGCTGCAGAACAGAACAGCCACTGTTCCGGAAACCCTGGTACGCTTTTTTAGTTTTTTCACCATTCTTACCAATACTTTAGTTGCAGTTTATTTTACGGTACAATTTAGGGAACTGCATGTATTATCCAAACCCGGTTCACTAACGGCTATTACTGTTTATATTACAATAGTAGGGCTGGTATATCAAATTGTGTTGCGGCCTTTATGGCAGCCTGTTGGTTTGCAAAAGCCGGTAGATGAAATGTTGCATTCCGTGAATCCATTGCTTGTGATTGTTTATTGGTATGGATTTGAAGCAAGAAAACAGGTGCAGTATCAGCAAATTTTGGGCTGGCTCATTTATCCATTGTTGTATTTGGTATACATTTTAATCAGAGGATCGTTTTCCGGTTTTTATCCTTATCCATTTGTGAATGTTTTACAAATTGGATGGCAACAAACCCTTTTGAATGCCTTGATTTTATTTTTTGTATTTGCAGGCCTGGGAGCGCTTTTTATATTTTTAGGAAAAATGTTTCCTGAAAGAAAAAGTTCCAAAGCAACAATATTTTAAAAACAGATTATTTTATACCTCTGCGGGAATATATTTTAGATGAAATGAGGAATTAATGTTAAATTGCTTGTGATGATGAACAAATCAATACCCATAGTATGCTGCGCTTCCAAAGAAATATATTTTTGATACTAAGTTTATTAATGATGGCTGTTATGGCCGATGCACAATTGCCTGCCCCGGCAAAATCGATTCCTGATTTTCAATTGTATCAATTTAACGGACAGCCATTTGTGCGTGATAACCTTCCAAAGAATAAACTGCTGTTTTTTATATTTTTTGATGTAACCTGCGATCACTGTCAGCATGCTTTCCGCGAAATAAATGCGCATTATAATGCTATGAAAGGTGTTGCGATGTATTTGATTTCTTTAGATTCTGAAGCCAGCATGGCCAATTTTATAACCCGGTTTGCACCTAATTTGGTGGGCAAACCCAATATTACACTGTTGCGTGATGTGCAAAATCAGTTTATACAACAATTTACACCCCGAAAATATCCTTCTATGTTCCTGTACAATGCAAAAAGGCAGTTGTTATTGTATGATGACGAACCGGAACATTTTCAGCAATTTTTGCAGGCTATTCATTCCAATACATATGCATGAGTGAATATGACTTTTGTCACAGTTCATGGCCAAACTTTATTGTAGTTTTAAGTATTGTTTTACCTAAAATAACGGTGTATGTCTTACTATTTTTCAGCAATCGTGAACGACAGTTTCTCCAATACCATTCAAAGAGTAACCGATGCTTTAAAAGCGGAAGGTTTTGGCGTATTAACGGAAATTGATATGAAAGCCACTTTAAAAAAAAAATTGGATGTTGAAATTGCACCCTACACCATATTAGGTGCCTGTAATCCACCTTTTGCCTATCAGGCCTTACAGGCAGAAGATAAAATTGGCACCATGCTGCCCTGTAATGTAATTGTACAGGAAAAGGGCTCGGGAAAAGTAGAAGTAGCTGCCGTTGATCCGGCTGCATCAATGCAGGCCATTCAAAATCCGGAATTAGAAAAAATAGCTGCTGCTGTTCGCGATAAAATGCAAAAGGTGATTCAGCACCTTGTATAATTGTCGGCAATTTTCTAACAGCAATGTACTCGTTCAAAAAAATGAGTAAAGCTTATTGCTGCATCTATACACAAACGTTTGTGCAATGCATGGCAATTGATTAAGTGTTATATTTGAAAATATCACTTCAATCATTGTTTTTTAAATGTTTGCCACATGTATTTACGGAAGAAAATTGTATGCTTAGCATTACTCACTGCTTCTTTTTATTCCTTTGTTCATGCACAGGTTGTAACCCACTATCAACAAAAAGAACAGGAACAAATTTTTACTTTGAGTAACAACAAGGTAACGCAACAAATTGTAGTAGACCATCATTTTTTACACGAAGATGCGCTATTGGCAAAAACGGATTGGCTAACAGCGTACCATAACACGCAAACACATGACGTATATACAGATGCTGATTTTGCTTTAAAAATGATGTGGACGGATTGGAGTGCGCCCGGAAAAGACTTTAATGGCGATTTGCAACTATCACTTACCAAAAGAGATTTTGTATTACAGCGATACGAATTTATTGCTTTACCCAACAATGGTAAGGAGCTTAATTTATATTTTACCCCGGTAAATAAAGAGAACTCCCTGCAACTGCGTATTACCTATCAGTTATTGGATCAGGCATTTTATGCCAGAAGAAAAATTGCAATACAAGATACATCGCTGCAAAAAAACTGGATTGAAGCCATTGTATCCAGAAGTGGTAAGATATTTACACAAAGCGGATACAATGCCGGCTATAGCATGCGGGAAGAAAACAGGGCATCCGCTCAGTATATTTCGTTACAACTACATCCGCAGGCAGAAACAGACAGAATTGTAAAACAGGGCGATTTTGGTCAGCCTTGTGCCATAAACTTTTCTGGCGGTGGTGTATTTTTCGGTATTGAATATCCGGCCGCCAATTCATCGGTGGTGCGCAACAGTGATATGAGTTTGCAATTAAACTGTAAAGAATTAATGGGTAAGGTAGTGAAAAAAGAATGGATTGAAAGTAGTTGGGTAGTAGAAGGTCTTGCACCGAATCATTCCATTCAGGATTGGTTTTATGATTATGTAAATGATATAAAAGCAGCACCCGACAAGCCCTATGCGTTATACAACAGTTGGTACGACTTGCGTTCACCATCCTATCCGCATGTTGAACCCAATCATGTAATGAATGAAAAAAATATTCTGCATATCATTGATTTGTTTAAAAAGAACATGACTAATAAATATGGCATTCATCTGGATGCTTTTGTATTAGATGATGGTTGGGATGTATATGAAAGCAATTGGATGCTAAATAAAACAACATTTCCAAATGGTATTCAACCTATTGTAAATGCTTTAAAGCCAATGGGTACTACGTTAGGAATTTGGCTGGGCCCTACAGGTGGTTATTCATTTAGAATGAAACGTATTAACTGGATGAAAGCACACGGATATGAAACAGTGGGTACAACCCCCAACGATGCCATGTTAGATATTGCGGGGCCTAATTACAGCCGATTGTTTGAACAACGCATTACTGATTTTACAAGGCAAGGAGTGGGCTATTTTAAGTGGGATGGTATTCAGTTCTCATCCAGTGAAGCGGTCAATGGTCATCCCGTTGGGTATCATTCCAGAAGAGCTGCTGTAGAAAGTATTATTGAAAAGTGTAAGGCTGTACGCGCCATTAATCCGAATGAATATTTAAACATTACTTCCGGTACCTGGTTGAGTCCGTGGTGGCTGCAATATGCCAACCAAATCTGGATGCAAGGCGCTGATTATGGTTATGCCAATACGCCAGTCATTAACGATCGGGATGCTGCCATGACTTATAAAGATATTGTATTGTATGATGATTTTAATCGGCAGAATGTTTGGTTTCCTTTGAGTAATATGATGACGCATGGAATTATTAAAGGTAATTTAGCCTCAATTGGCGGCAATGACGATCCGTTACCCAAGTTTGCCGATGATGTTGTATTTTATTTTAGCAGAGGTGTTACGATGTATGAATTATATCTCTCCCCCGATTTACTGCACGCCAACGAGTGGGAAGTATTGAGCCAATCGTTAAACTGGGCAAAGGAAAATTTTAGTGTACTTGATAAAACTTACATGGTGGGAGGAAAGCCCGCTACCGGTAACGCTTATGGATTTGTTCATTTTAAAAACAATCAAGGGATTATTGCAGTTCGCAATCCGAAAATACAAACACACCAGCTTACCGTTCAGTTATCTTCGCAACAGGGATTGGTGGATACTGCTGCTTCGTTGGTATTGGAAAGAGTATATCCTACGCATTGGATTGCTCCCGATTTATATGCAGCCGATGCTACCATCACCTTACCGGCTTTACAAGGATTTGAAGTAGCGGTGTATCAGGTTTATCCTGTACAAAATGCAAAAAAGCCATTATTGGCAAATGCAGTAATGAATATTGCTGGGCAGAATGGCCATTCGCAACAACTTCGGGTAATGGCTACAACCGGCAAGGTGCAACTATTAAATCCATGGATGGTGAAGGCTGTTAAGGTTTCAGAAAAAGAACAAAATATCAATGACATTCAAATTACACAACAATCTTTTCCTGCACCCATTGCAGCAGGCATACAGTTTTCGGAAAATACAGTAAGCGGCACTGTTACAATAGATGCACATACTACCACCACACGATTGGTGGTGATGCTGCAACCGGATAGCAGCAATATGGGCAAACCACTTCCTGACATACAATTTATGGTAAACGGCCAAAAATTGAATGCAACCAAACAACAACAAGATGGCTATTGGGGTAGTTATTCAATTGTACTTGAAAATACTGGCAAACATGATATTCGGTTTGAAATAGGTTCTACCGAAAAAGTACAGCAATGGAATGGAACAGCCTCTTTATGGGCCATAACTCAGCAGGTGCAGCCCATCATAAATGTAACATTATCAACCCGGCAAGCCATAGATAAAGAATTGCTGTTGCCGGATCCTTATGCGAAAGGCGCTTTGCAGCAAACCCAATTGTTGGCAAGCGGCCTATTGAAATTATAAATGATTGGTGCTGATGAAAATCACCATTGTTGCAGGGAAACGATGGTGATTTTTGTTGTTGACGCTTAAATATTAATACCGCCACTTACTTCAATTCGCTGGCCATTTACCCAGCGTGCATCTTCACTGCAAAGAAAAGCTACAACACCACCTATGTCTTCGGCAACGCCTACCCGCCCTAATGGTGAAAGCGATGCCAGTCTTTCTTTCATATGCGGATTGTTGCGAATGGCAGCATGGTTAAAATCTGTTTCAACAGGTCCGGGCGCAACAACATTGGCCCTAATACCTTTATGGCCCAGCTCTTTGGCCAAATAACGTGTAAATACTTCTAAGGCGCCTTTCATCGAGGAGTAAACGGAATAACCGGGATTGCAATAACGGGTGGTGCCGCTTGAAATATTGATAATGCAACCTCCATTGTTCATGAAAGGAACACAGTGTTGCGTTAAAAAATAAACCGATTTAAAATGCACATTTAAAAATTCATCAAACAATGCTTCTGTAACCTGCTCAAATGGAACAGTAGCGCCCATGCCGGCGTTGTTCACTAAAATATCAAAATGTGTAGCTTGAAAATATGTTTGCAGCGATGTTTTAAATGTTGCTATAAAAGGAGGAATAAATTTTGTATCTGAAAGATTGAGTTGTAATGCCAATGCTTTCACATTTAATTTTTCCAGTGCCTGCACTGTTTGTAACGCCTGCTCTTTGTTTTGCTGATAGGTAATAATAATGTGGTTGCCTTTACGTGCTAAACTTAAAGCCATATCTTTTCCTAATCCTCGGCTGCCTCCGGTAACCAATGCTATTGAAGAATGATTCATATAATGATTTTTGATACATATAACATTACAAATATTGCATGGTTTAGTTTAAAAACTTTTTACCATGCATTTATGCAATACTATTCCAGATTTTTTTCAGGTTTTGCATGCTGGTAGTAATGCTTGCAAAAGGATCGGCGGGATTATCATGCTCCACAAAATAATATTGCATTCCCGAAGTTTTGGCATGTTCAAAAATATTTTTAAAATCAACAACGCCGGTTCCTACGGGTAATGGTTTTTCCAAGGCTTTATCAATATCTTTTACATGCCAAAGCGGAAAACGACCCGGATGTTGTTTAAAAAGTGTAACCGGATGTACGCCGGCTTTGGTAGCCCATGCCAAATCAAGTTCTAATTGTACCGGTGTTTCTTTTAAAATTACATCATAAGGCAATACACCATCCACTGCTTTAAATTCAGTGTAATGATTGTGGTAAGCAAAATGGATTCCGGCTTTTTTGCAGGCCTCATCTGTTTTGTTCAAAACATCAATCGACGATTTTATTTGCTCTGTAGTATTGAGTGGAATACTGGCACATACCAAATAAGGTATGCCGCCTGCTGCTGCATCATCTACCAGTTCCTGCATATTGTCTCGCAGGTTTTTCATGGGTGGTATGGTGATGGGTTTCCCATCGGGTCCAGTAGGTAGTTTTCTTCCCGGCGGCATTTGAAAAGGAGCTCCCAATACATGGTGCGATTTCCAGGATAAGCCTTTGTCTTTTACCAGCGCAGCAAATTCCTGCGGCTTCATACCATAATAGCCTCCCTTTTTACTAAAAGCCGATTCAATATTTTGATAGCCAATAGCAGCAATTTTTTGCAAGGTGCCGGGAGCATCTGTATCAATTACATTAAAAAAAGTATATAATTGTACTCCGGCAGGCGGCATTGCCTCCCAATTTAAACCGGAGCCCAGTGTTTTAGAAATGGCTAAGCCGCTTAATGCAGCAATGCCTGTTGTTTTTAAAAAATCTCTACGTTTTAGCATACCTTTTGGTTTATGTTTTAAAGGTAGATTTTTGTTTTGGTTTGTTGAAAGCCCAATTTTTTAAAATATTGTTGGGTGGTTGTTGAATAGAGTAGTTTAGTAGTTAAAACGCACTTTATTGCTGCATTTAACAGTTTTTTATATGCAATGGCACACAATTTTTTGATAATTATCAAGTACAAGCTTCAAGAACTATGGGTTTACATATCTTTAAAAAAATAGGTTCGCTATCTGAACAAATGATGAAATTGAATTTGAACGTGGTATTGAAAAAATGAAATGGCAAAAACATCATATTCATAAGCAGTTTTTAATTGCAGAAATACGTATAACGTTGTACATTTAATTTCCTTAATTGCTGTCATATGAACAAAAATCGGTTCCTTTCAAAACTATTGTTATTATCATTTCTTGTTACTGCGAACCTACACGCACAACAATGGGTTTCATTGTTTAATGGAAAAAATTTAACGGGCTGGCAACAGGCAGCAGGAACTGCAAAGTATGCTGTTCAGGATGGGATGATTGTAGGAGAAACGGTTGTGGGTTCCCCCAATAGTTTTTTAAGAACCGAAAAAGAATACGACAATTTTGTTTTAGAATTAGATGCCAAACTACCCGACAGTACTTCCAATTCGGGTATACAGCTAAGAAGCCATGTAAATACAGATGGAAGGGTTTACGGATACCAGTATGAATTAGACCCTTCTTCCAGAAAATGGACCGGCGGATTGTATGATGAAGCCCGCCGCGACTGGTTATATCCGCTCAGTCTAAATCCCGAAGCACAAAAAGCATACCTACCCGGCCAATTTAATCATATTAAAATTGAATGTATTGGCCATGAGATAAAAACATGGATTAATGGTGTACCCGCTGCTTATGTAGTGGATACAATGGATGCAAAAGGATTTATTGCCTTACAGGTACATAGTATTGGCAACAATACGGCTCTGTCCGGCGAAAAGGTATATTTTAAAAATATACGCATTAAAACAGGAAACTTGCATCCAACACCCTTTCACAAACCCGTGTACGTTGTAAACAATATACCCAACTATTTATGCAATGAAGAAAAAAACTGGGGCTGGACTTTATTGTTCAATGGAAAGAACAGCGATGGTTGGCGTGGTGCTTATAAAGACCATTTTCCTAAAACCGATTGGCAAATAAAAGACGGCATGATAACCGTTTTATCATCGCAAGGAAAAGAAGGAGGAAATGGAGGTGATGTAGTTACTTTAGGCCAATACAGTGCTTTTGATTTGTCGTTCGATTTTAAATTAACCCCGGGTGCCAACAGTGGCGTAAAATATTTTGTAACCCTTACAGAACACAATGAAGGCTCTGCCATTGGATTAGAATACCAGGTATTAGATGATGCCTTGCATCCCGATGCCAAATTGGGCCGTGATGGCGACAGAACTTTGGCATCGTTGTACGATATAATTCCTGCGCAAAAGCAGGCTCGGTTTGTACATCCTATTGGCAGTTGGAACACAGGGAGAATAGTGGTATATCCCAACAATCATGTTGAACATTATTTGAATGGAATAAAAGTGTTGGAGTACGACAGAGGCTCACCGGCTTTTAGAGCGTTGGTAGCCATTAGCAAATTTAAAATCTGGAAAAATTTTGGCGAGGCAAAGCAAGGGCATATTTTATTGCAGGATCATGGCAATGAAGTAAGCTATAGAAGCATTAAAATAAAACCATTGCAATAGTTGAAACAAATTAGCTGCATAGCGTTACAATAGTACAAGTGTGCGACGCAACAGCAGCATCATAGCAATTTTGCAGCCGGGTACATAAAAAAAATAACATGCAACGAAGAAAATTTATTGAACAGGTATCACTTGCATCGGCAGGTGTAACTATTTTAAACTTTCCGGTTTTTGGCAAATTAGCCCCGAGTAATAAAGTGGTGGTGGCCGTTATGGGCGTAAACAGCAGGGGAGCTTATTTGGCAAAAAGTTTTTCACAATTGCCCAATGTTGAAGTGGCATACATCTGCGATGTGGAAGCCGGGGCTATTAAAAACGGATTAGATGCTTTAAAAGATGCCCAACGGAAGCCCATTGTAGTACATGATATACGTAAGTTGGTTACACAAAAAGATTTTGATGCTTTGGTAATTGCAGCTCCCGACCATTGGCACACACCTGCAGCCATTTTAGGTGTTCAAAACGGGAAACATGTGTATGTGGAAAAGCCGTGCGGACAAAATCCGCATGAAGGCGAAATGATTGTTACCGCCATGCAGCGGTATGGAAAACTCATTCAAATGGGTAATCAGCGCAGGTCTTTCCCAAGTTTAATAGAAGCAGTAAACTTAGTGCATGACGGCATTATTGGTAATACTTATTTTGCTAAAGGTTGGTATGCCAATAACCGTACCGGCATTGGCTACGGCAAGGTAGTACCGGTACCTGCTACATTAGATTATGATTTATGGCAGGGGCCTGCACCCAGAAAACCTTATCAGGATAATCTGATACATTATAACTGGCATTGGTTTTGGCATTGGGGAACCGGCGAAGCATGTAATAATGGAACGCATGAAATAGATTGTTGTCGTTGGTTTTTAAATGTTGATTATCCAACCAAAGTTTCGTCAAGTGGAGGGCGTTATGCTTTTAAAGACGATTGGCAAACCCCCGATACACAAGTAGCCGGATTTGAATTTGGCCATCAAAAAGCCATTACCTGGGAAAGCAGGAGCTGCAATATTTATCCTGTTGAAGGCGCCGGCAGAGGTTTTATTATTTATGGCGATAAAGGTACTTTGGTGAATAAAGGCGGTGGCGATTATGCTATTTATGATAACGATAATAAATTGGTGAAAGCAGTAAAGAGTGAGGTAGTAGCCGATCCTTCTAATCCGGTGAGTGCCAATGGTAATTTAGATTTTTATCATTTTAGCAACTTTATTCAGGCAGTGCGTGGCGAAACTAAAATCACCTCACCGGTAACGGAAGGTAGTAAAAGTGTTTTACTATGTCATCTTGCCAATATTGCACAAAGGGTAGGCCGTACTTTGTATTGTGATGCCGGGAATGGCCATATTTTGGATGATGCTGAAGCTATGGCACTTTGGGGAAGGACTTATGAGCCAGGTTGGGCACCTGAAATATAATGTGCTGTGTATTGCAATATCCGATATTTGTTTAATCAATATCCTAATGTTGGATTGACTGATTGTTTCTATTTACAAATGCCGGACGAATCAGCCAACTTTTCTTGGTGGGTTTTTTAAACACCAGCCACCAAATAAATATTACAATAATTGTTATCACAAAGAAGGTTACCACCCACTGTGGCAAGCTGTTTTTTAACGAAATCAATAACCCATCATTACTAAATTTTGAAAATCCAAATAGCTCCGGAATCCTGTACCAATAATAAATAGAAACACCTGCTGCTGCATACATTTGAATAAGTATTTCTGTTGATTTTTTGTCGAGAAAGGATATTAAAAACAGAAAAAGAATGATAGATGCTGTGGCGCCCATCCAGGGTAAACCATAGGTGCTCAAAGCATTAAAGTGCGGTATTGGAGATTGAATATCGGGCACTTGAAACCAACCCCAAATAAATCCGGGTAATCCGCCAATAATCAATAACGCATTTATTTTTTGTAGTAACGATTTGTGTGCTTTGCCTGGATGAAAATCAGGTGTAGAATCCGGACAAGGTAAAGAGCAGTTTGCACATGCGGTGCAATGTGCATTGGGTAATGTAAGCCATTGTTTTTCACCATATAATTTCTCTACACTATGAATGGGGCAAATGGTTGAACACCAGGCACTTTTCCATTCAAAGAAAAAACCCATCGTAATTCCAATGGCAATGAGCATCATTAATAAAATGGCAGTAGCATGCCCGTTATTGTTAAATATAGGATGCCGTAAAGGAACAATGATAAACAATAATAAGATAGAGACAAATTGTAACCTGGTTTGCCATTGTACACTCATGCGGTTTCTTTTCGATAAATTAAAATATCTTGGTAGTAAAACAGTGGTAGATAACGGACAAACATTTCGCCATAAGCCGGTTGCAAATACCAATAAGGCAGGAGCAACCGGAATCAATATATTCCAAAAAATGAGCACACCTGTTTTAGGGAAAAAAACCAAAGCAAAGAAAATAGCCAATCCAATTATCCAAAATATAATTTGTATGAGTTTCCATATGCGATATGGCTTTTGATGTTGCAGAAAGTGCGTTTGCGAAATTTGCGTATTTGTTTCCATATAGTTGTGAATGCGTTGTTGTGTATTATGAAAGCAATGTATTCTCTCCTCAAAATATAAAGTATGATGCTCGTCATATCACTAAGCCATTCTTCCCCGTTGCATTCTATTTTGTATTTGTTGTAGCGGTATAGTGCTTTCTTTTATTGATTGGAGCTAAAATAAAAAAATAGAAAAATTAAAATAGGGTGGTAAATTGAAGTAACTTTTAATGAAATTTTATGTGGTGAATGGGGTTGCATTTTTTCAATACCTAATTTTTTGAAGATGAAAAAACGAATTGCTTATGCTTGCTTATATCTGTTGCTACTAGGTAATGGGGTATATGCTCAACAAATTAATCCTTCTCTTTTAAAAAACACCTGGCCTGCTTATTGGATAGCTGCACCCAATACCCCGCCTACCAATTATGGGGTTTATTTTTTTAGAAAGCAAATAACTCTGCCATCCAAGCCCAATCAGTTCATCATTCACATTTCAGCCGATAATCGTTATCAACTGTTTATCAATGGTAAATTAGTAAGTATTGGCCCTGCCCGAAGCGATTTATATTTCTGGAAATTTGCCACGATTGATATTGCCCCCTATTTACAGCAGGGCATCAATACCATTGCAACTGCCATTTGGAATGAAGGTCATTACCGGCCTGAAGCGCAAATTTCGCACCGTACCGCTTGGGTATTGGTGGGCGATGATGCATTAGAAAAAATACTCAATACCAATAGCACCTGGAAGAGTTATCGGTGTATGGCTTATCGGCCATTGCCGGGTATTGACTACAGTGCATACTATGTTGCCGGTCCGGGCGAAATAGTTGATATGCATCAATTCCCGCTTCAATGGCAACAAAATAATTTTGATGACAGCCAATGGCAACCGGCTCAACAAATTGGCTGGTCGGGTGCTAAACCCAAAGGTATAGGTGATATTAACGAATGGATGTTGATTCCCGATCCATTACCTGCTATGGAATTAAAGTTGCAAAGAATGACTTCTATACGGAGTGCCATTGGTGTAACTATCTCCCATGATTTTTTAAGTGGAAAAGCTGCTTTTCAAGTTCCTGCGTACACTACTGCTACTATTTTATTGGATCAGGGTGTATTAACCAATGCTTATGTGCATCTTTTATTTTCAGGAGGAAATGGAGCAACGATAACCTGCACTTATGCAGAAGCATTGTTTGAAAAAGATAAAGAAGGAAAGCCCATACTTGAAAAGGGAAACCGTAATGATATTGCCAATAAAATAATATTGGGAAGAAAAGACAGCATCATTTCTTCCGGTGTTGCAAAGCAAGCATTTAATTCATTGGCATGGCGCACTTTTAGATATATTCAACTCAACATAACCACACAAAACGAGCCCATTTCAATAGAAGACTTTTATAATACTTTTATCGGATATCCTTATCAACAAAATGCAAGTGTGCAAACAACGGATACGCTTTTACAAAAAATACTGAACATAGGATGGCATACTGCCCGTTTATGTGCTATTGAAACGTTTATGGATTGCCCTTACTATGAAGAGCTGCAATATATTGGCGATAGTCGTATTCAGGCTTTAATTGGTTTATACAATAGTGGCGATGACCGGTTGGTTAAAAATGCATTGAACCAAATGGACCATTCCAGAATTGCAGAAGGGATTACCTTAAGCAGGCATCCATCATTCACCCCGCAACAAATTCCCACCTTTTCGTTGTGGTATATTGGCATGTTGGCCGATTATTGGAAATACCGTGGTGATAGTGCTTTTATTGCCAATAAATTGCAGGGAGTAAGAAATATTTTATGGTTTTTTCAGCAATACCAACAAGCAGACGGAACATTGCGTAAAGTGCCCTATTGGATGTTTACGGATTGGGTAGATGGTTATAAAGGCTGGAATGGTGGAACGGCACCGTATGGAAAAGATGGTTCATCTGCTATTTTAGATTTACAACTGTTATGGGCCTACCAATTGGCAGCATCATTAGAAGCACAAATGGGTATGCCGGCTTATGCAAAATTATACAACGCAAAGGCTATACAGTTACAAACAACCATTCAAAAAAAATATTGGTATAGCAATAAGGCATTATTTGCCGATACTGATGAGGGTGATCAATTTTCTCAGCACGCCAATGCACTGGCCATTTTAACACATACCATCACAGGGAAACAGGCAACTGCGCTGGCTCAGCAACTTTTGCATAACAAACAATTGGCTCCTGCATCTATTTATTTTAAATATTACCTGTATCAGGCACTGGTAATGGCAGGTTTGGGAAACGATTATTTACAGTGGTTAGATATATGGAAAGAAAACATTGCAATGGGCTTAACCACCTGGGCCGAAACATCGGATATTAATGGTTCCAGATCAGATTGTCATGCCTGGGGGGCCAGTCCGAATATTGAAGTATATAGAACCATATTGGGAATAGATAGTGATGCACCGGGATTTAAAAAAGTAAAAATTACACCACATCTCGGAAATATAATAGAAATAAGCGGGCAAATGCCGCATCCCAATGGAATGTTACATGTGGCCTATAAAAAAAATGGTAATAAATGGACCATTACAATTGTGTTGCCTAAAACGGTTACGGGGCAATTGGTTTGGAACAATAAAATATATGTCTTGCAAAGTGGTAATAATGTGTTTGCGTTAGATTGAGTTGCTGATGTAAATAGGTAAGCGCTAAATTATTACCAGTAAAAATTTGATGGATCAACCAAACCATTCATACATATTTTGCAATAATAAGTTATGCTTTTCAGTTGCATTCAGGTCACGCACTAATTTCCCTTCATGTATTTGTAGCAAGCGATTGCCATATTTCTGGGCATCTTTTAAATTATGTGTAATGAAAATGGCTGTTAATTGATATTCTTCAATAAGCGACTGTGCGACTTTCAAAATAATATCAGCCGACTTTGGATCAAGGGCAGCAGTGGGTTCGTCTAATAATAAAACGGTAGTTGTATCCATAATGCTCATCAACAGGGTAAGTGCCTGCCTTTGCCCGCCCGATAAGGTACCCATGGGTTGATTTAATTTATTTTCCAAACCCATTCCCAAACGTGCAATGGTATTTTGTACGCTCCTTTTAAATGCAGTATTGATGCCTATTTTTAATGGTTTGCTTTGTGTTCTTAATGCCGCCAGTCTAAAATTATCCAGAATAGTAAGGTCGGGGGCCGTACCATCAAACGGGTTTTGAAAAACCCTTGCAATCCATTTGCTTCTTTTATAATCCGGCAAAGTGGTTACCTCTTCTCCGGCAATCCATACTTTCCCTTTTGTTGGAATCACAGCTCCTGCAATGGTATTAAACAAAGTGGTTTTACCTGAACCGTTAGCGCCAATAATGATTACAAATTCACCCTGCTGAATATTCAGTGATACATTGTTCAATGCCATCACTTCATTCACCCTTCCCGGATTAAAAACTTTTGTTACTTGTTCTAATTGTATCATTCCCAAAACAGATTATTCATTTTGATGCATTAGTACATTTTTTACCCTGGGTAAAGCAACAATTAACAATACAAAAAGGGCTGTAACCAATTTCAATATATTGGGATCCACACCCAATGATAAGGTAACTGCCAGTACCATTTGAAAAATAAAGCTGCCCGCAATAACCAGTACAATTTGCCAACCAATTGCAACAATATTGAGCCAAATGCGCAAAGCATCTGCAATTAAAACTGAACCCAAACCAACAATTACAATACCAATGCCCATATTAATATCGGTAAAACTTTGGTATTGAGCTACCAATGAGCCACTTAGTGCCGTTAATGCATTGGCCATGGCCAGTCCAATTATTTTCATTCTGTTATTGTTAATTCCTAACGATCGGGTCATGCTACTGCTATTCCCGGTTGCCCGCATGGCAATACCAAAGTCTGTTAATAATATGAACCATAATAACAGTACAAAAAACCCAATTATCAATGCGCCGGTAAAAAGTGCATTATAAATTGAATTATTAAAAAAATGTATGTATGTAAATAAAGTGGACAGATTAACCAGTGGAATATTAGAACGCCCCATAATTATTAGATTAATGGAATATAATCCGGTCATTACTAAAATGCCCGCCAATAAAGCATCAATTTTAAGTTTGGTATGAATATAGGCAGTGCAAATACCTGCGGTGGCTCCGGCCAACATGCTAATGAACATTGCCGGGAATAAAGGCCAGTGGTTTACCAATAACAATGCAGTAACAGCCGCACCTAACGTGTAACTGCCATCGGTAGTAATATCGGGAATATTAAAGATGCGCATGGAAATAAAAACACCCATCGACATAGCCCCGAGGCACAACGATAGAACCAATGCAGATAAATAAAAGTCCATTATTGTATGGGTTTATAATCCGGAGGAAATTGTAAATGATACCTTTTAGCAACTGCAGGATTATATACCCTGTTTCTAATTTTTACCATTTGCCATTGCAAACCCTTTGTGCTTTTTGTTTGCAAAAAAACCGCAGCCTGTTCACCGGCCTGATGCCCCCAATCATAAATATTGGCTCCAAAAGCTGCTACGGCACCACGGGCTACTAATCCTTCCTCGCTCGTAAAAATAGGTACCTTTTGCTCGTTGCATGCTTTTACAATATTTTCAAAAGATGCAAAAACAGTATTATCGGGATTGGCAAAAAATGCATCAATGTGTTTTGATAAAAGCGATTGGGTTACTAATAAAACATCTGCACTGCTATTTACGGGTAATGAAACCAATTGAATATGGTTAGCTGAAGCCAGATTTTTAATACGATTAATGGCCTCAACCGATTGAGGTTCTGACTGATTGAAAATCATACCAACCGTTAATGGTTTATTGGCAGCAGAATGTAATATTTGTGGAATCAGTAAAAAGGAAGTATCGATATAATTTAAGTTTTCGCCCACGCCAAAAAGATTGGGTGGCATGTTGCCTTTGGCATCCGTTAATTTCATGAGTTGCGGCGTTGCAGCTACCATCATAAATACAGGAATGGTTTTAGTATTCTGAATGGCAGTAATGGTAGGTAAAGTGGCATTGGCTGCAATGAGTGTTACATTTTCAGTAATAAAATAGCGAATAATTTGTGTTAACATGGGTATGCTGCCTTGTGCATTGCGGTATATAATTTTTACAGTGCCTTTGCTTTCATCAAACCCATGCGCTTTTAAGGCATCTATAAATCCGGTTTTTGCCTGTTCAATGGTATTATCCTCAAATGCATCGGCAAAACCTATAACAGGCACGTTGCTTTTATGGTTGTTGCAGGCGGTTAAGAATAAAATAAAAAATATAAAAGTGCAATATGTTGAAAGCTTCATGCCTTTGGAAAATTTTAATAGCTTCATTAACAACAATTTTTATTCATTGTTTAAAATTAGGCCACAGAGTTGGTTTTTCCATATTTATCGAAAAAAACGCTATGATGATTTATAAAGTGTAAAAAGCCATCAGCTCATTTTCGTAATTAAGGCATCCGTTTTTTCTTTTGTCAGGAAATAAACCGTTCAACGACTATTGGGTATAATAAAATCTAAATAGCAGGGTTTAACAAAATATTTATTTAAGTATTTGCTTAAATAATAAAAAAGATATAGCTTTGCTCAAAATAACAACAATATGAGTTTTTGTATTCGTTTATATGCCGATCCTGTTCAAATTAATCAGTGCAAAGAAAAATTAGATCAGACCCAAGAATCATTCACTACCATGTCGGGAGTATTAGCACTGGCCGGTAATGAAGTCCGTTTAAAGATTTTATATTTATTGGAAGAAGAAAAAGAACTATGCCCCTGTGATTTGAGTGATATTTTAGGTATGAGCATTCCAGCCATTTCACAACACCTCCGAAAAATGAAGGATGGCGGAATTATTCAGGCCAGAAAAGAAGGACAAACTATTTTTTATTCATTAAAGCCCGAGCATTTAAAAATGCTGCGCGGTTTATTTAAATACATTCAACAACTCAACCAACAAAATCAACTCGTATGAAACAGGAAAAATCAAACGGAAAAACCTGGATAGCCGTATTGGCAACAGCTTTTATTGCCTCTTTATGCTGTATTACACCGGTGCTGGCTTTAATAAGTGGTGTTACGGGAATTGCATCTGCTTTTTCGTGGATGGAGCCTTACCGCCCCGTTTTAATTGGTATAACGGTACTGGTATTAGCATTTGCCTGGTATCAAAAATTAAAATCTCGCAGTGCTAATGAAATTGCCTGCGATTGTGAAGAAGACAAACCTTCATTTTGGAAAAGCAAATCTTTTTTAGGTATTGTAACTGTTTTGGCTGTATTGCTAATGGCTTTCCCTTCCTACTCCTCTATCTTCTTTCCTAAAATAGAAAAAAAGGAAGTGGTGTATGTTGATAAATCAGCTCTGCGAACCGTGAAATTAAAGATTGAAGGAATGGATTGTGAAGCCTGTAGCTCAACCATTAATCTGGCTTTGTCAAAAGTGCCGGGAGTAATAAAGTTTGAAACCGCTTTTAAAGATGCCAGCAGTACAGTAGAATACAATGCCGCTGAAACCAAATTAGATACCATTGTGAATGCCGTAAACGCAACCGGGTACAAAGTTTCAGGCGTATCGGCAGTTGAATAAATGTAGAAATATTTTTAAAATTTAATTTTTTACTATGAAATACATATTTATATTTTTGGGTACTATCACAACCATAGGCATAACAGGCATGTGTGGTTGCGGGGGTAGTTGTGCTGCAAAAGCAATGCATACAAACACCCAACAGGTTATGTTGCATACCCAAGATGATATTAAAACAGTTACGCTTAAGATTACAGGAATGTTTTGTGCAGAATACTCTAATCATATTCATTCCGAATTAGCTAAAACGAGTGGAATTATCAGCGATGTAATTCAATATCCTGGAAATATCGGCATCATTAAATGTGACGCTTCAAAAATTTCTAAAAAGCAATTATGGTTGTGATTGAAAAGACAGGATATAATGCAGTTGTAATGAAGGACAAAAGCATGACGCATACTGCTGATAACTAATATATTGTATATGAATTGTATTTAATAAAAAAAGTATGGGTATGCAAAATTGTTCAACTATTATTCATCAATTAATTAATATATTTCAATGAGTTTCTTTAAAAAATCAAATGCCGATAACAAGTCAGATAATACGCAAAATGATGCGCAACAGGAAAAAATTTTGTTGAAAATTACTGGTATGACCTGCGAGCATTGTGCCCGTACTGTTGAAAAAATTATTCATTCTAATCCCGGAATTGTAAGCGTCAATGTTCAGTTTCAGGAAGGAAAAGGGGAAGTGGTTTTTAACCCGGAAACGGGGAGCGCAGATGCAATTATTGCTTCAATTAATCGTTCTGCAAGTTATCGGGCACAAAAGAATCAGAGTGTTTCCGGCGCTCATCATTTTGATTTGATTATAATTGGTGGGGGCTCTGCCGCTTTTTCGGCAGCTATTCAAGCAGAAAGTTTAGGTCTTTCTACTTTAATGGTCAATGCCGGCCTCCCTTTTGGTGGCACATGTGTAAACGTGGGGTGTGTACCCTCTAAAACTTTAATCAGAGCTGCTGAAGCCGCTTATCATGCCTCTCATTCCAATTTTTCAGGAATCAAACCCAAAGGCTTTGACATTGATTTTGCGCAGGTAATCAAAGATAAAAAAGCATTGGTGCATACCCTGCAGCAAAAAAAATATATAGATGTAGTACAAGACTTTAAACAGCTTACCATGATCAATGGATGGGCAGGTTTTGAAGATGCAAAAACAATTGTAGTGAATGGAAAAGATAAATATACTGCCCTGAAATTTATTATAGCTACAGGTGCTACTACTAATGTTCCGAACATTGAGGGGCTGGATTCCATTGGTTATTTGACTAATGTTTCCTTATTTGATTTAGAAGAACAACCCACAAGTATTACCATTATGGGTGCCGGTTATATAGGATTGGAAATTGCGATGGCCTATAACCGTTTGGGAACAAAAGTGCGTATTATTGAATTTACAGATAGGGTTTTGCGTACCCAGACACCCGACATTAGCGAAGAAATTGAGAAGCACATGCGGGATGAGGGCATAGAAATATTGCCCAATTTCCGGGCTGTTAAATTTGAAAAATCGGGCAACAATACGATTATTCATTGCAAATGCCCGGATGGTTCTTTTACCCAATTGATTGAACCGGGTAAAGTGGTAGTAGCATCTGGCACAAAAGCCAATACAGAAAAATTAGGATTAGAAAAAATTGGGCTGCAATTAACGCCGAAAGGCCATATTCAGGTAAATGCAATGATGGAAACCAACCTACCCAATATTTATGCCGTTGGCGATGTGGCTAACACTCCCGCCTTCGTGTATACTGCTGCATACGAAGGTAAAATTGCAGTTGAAAATGCATTTACCGGGAGTGAAAACAAAACCGATTATGCTGCTTTGCCCTGGGTAGTATTTACCGACCCGCAAATAGCAGGGGCGGGGTTAGATGAAGCGCAGGCTGCGGCACTCAATATTCCTTTTGAAGTGTCTAAACTAACATTAGATAATGTACCCCGTTCACTCGCAGCAAACGACACAAGAGGCTTTATTAAACTGATACGCAATAAGGAAACCGATGCTTTGATTGGTGCAAGAGTGGTAGCCCCCGAAGGCGGCGAATTAATTGAATTGCTAAGTATGGCTATTCAGCAAAAAACAACCATCAAAACCCTGGCAGAAAATCTGTATCCTTATCTTACTTTGGGTGAGGGTATTAAATTAGCTGCTATTACTTTTGGTAAAGATGTGGCTAAGCTAAGTTGCTGTGCTAGTTAATAAAAAATTAAATAGGTAAACTTACCTTTTATCTAAGTTGCAGGGAATAAAACAATTTATCATAATACTCAAATTTTTAAGGCTAAACGCTTAATTTTTCTAAATAATAACACGAATCCTTACATACAAGTTAGCTAGACCAAAATATTTATAGCACGACTGATAGTCCATTCATAATAATGATCATTCTGAATTGCTGTGGTTTAAGTTTTAAAAGTTTCTAAAAAATAAAATATATATTGGTGATGACCCCCCCCGGCACAATATTTTCATTTCTTATAAATTTTAGTGTATGATTCCAAACGAACTAACAGGCGATTTAAAAAAACGCCTTTCCACTGTTAGAGGTCAAATAGAAGGTATTTTAAATATGTTAGATAATGATACCGACTTTGACAAAATATTGGTGCAATTTAAAGCCGCTGATCAGGGATTACAAAAAGCACATTACTTATTACTTGATGAGGTATTTAGAAAAAGCCTTGCGTTAAAACTTGTGCAGGTAATGAATTCCTGCCCTGGGAACTGCCAGGATGCTGAAAAAATAGAATTTATCAAAGAACAGTTTCCTATACTTGAACTTGATGAAATCACCTCTAAAATAAAAGAAATTAGCGCTATCAATAAACGATTGGAAGAACACAATAAAAACATTTTTAAAAAAGATTAGGAGGACACCCCCCTGCGATCTGAACTTTGTTCTATAATCAAAATTTTAAAGTTATGAAAACTCAAACAAAAAGAAAAATTGAATTATTTACTGCCGGTTGCACTGTTTGTGACCCCGTAGTAGAAATGGTAAAGGCTATGGCTTGCAGTTCTTGTGAAGTAATTATTTATAACATAGCTGAATCTTGCGATACAAAAGAATGCTCTGAAAAAGTAAAGTCTTATGGCATTAATACAGTACCGGCAATTGCTGTAAATGGTAAGCTATTGTCCTGCTGCCTTCATAATGGAATTTCTGTGGAAGAATTGAAAAGCGCAGGCATAGGGAAGTTAGCATAATTTAGCTACGCTTAATTAATTTATTTTACTCCTTAATTTACTTGTATGGCTACTGAAAGTGTTCAAATGAAAGTTTCCGGTTTGATGTGTTCTTTCTGCACTATGAGTGTTGAAAAAGCGTTAAAGCGCAATCCGGCTGTGAGAAGCGTGATGGTGAATCTTGTTCATGGTATTGTATTAGTAGAAGCGGATACATCTAAAATGAGCCGTGAACAACTGGCAGAAGCTGTGGAAAACCTGGGCTATAGTGTTTCATCTACCGAAGTGCAACAATATAAAACGGATGAAGATATTTTTAATTTAATAAAACAGCGTGGTACTATTGGGATGGTAGCTTCTGTAATTGATTTATTAGTTGATCCTTTAAATCTCTTTGGTTTACTCCAACTATATCGTGCATGGTTTAGTTTAGTTGTTGCTGCTTTTATTTTATTTTGGGTTGGATACCCGATTTTACGGAAAACCATCATGGCTATAGGGCAAAGGGTAATTAATGCCAATGTATTATTATCTGTTGGCGCCTGGGGTTCTTTTGCAGTAGGAGTTGCCTCTCTTTTCAATCAGGCACTACCCAATTTTTTGCCGGTAGCGGGCTGGTTAATGTCACTCCATTTGTTCTTTGCATATTTCAAGTTAGATACCCGTAAAAAAGCTTCTGATGCTGTTCGAAAATTAATTGATCTACAGCCGGCTAAAGCAAGGGTGTTGAGAGGTGAACAATTTGTAGATGTATTGACAAAAGATGTATTGGTTGGTGAAATTGTAGAAGTAAGACCAGGTGAAAGAATACCATTAGATGGTGTAGTATTGAATGGGGGTGCAAGTGTTGATGAAGCAAGTTTTACCGGTGAAAGTACACCCTCAAATAAAGAAATTGGTTCTACTGTAATAGGTGGCACACTAAATCTTGATGGAGCCTTACAAATTAAAGTTTCCAAGATTGGTCAGGATAGTTTTCTAAGCCAAATTGTTAGTTTAATGAGCCGCATCGCTGAAAAGAAACCGCCTGTTGAATTGTTGGCAGATAAACTCATGAACTATTTCGGACCGGTTGTATTTATTACTGCTACTATTGCCTTTTTTATATGGGGTTTAGTAACCGGTAATTACATTCAGGCAACGCTAGTATTACTTACTACCATCATTATGGGTTATCCATGTGCCTTAGGCATCACTACGCCGATGCTTGCTGCAATAGCTGGCGGTAAAGGAATTTCAATTGGGCTGCTTGTAAAAGCCAGTGAGGTATTTTACGGGTTATCAAAAGTTGATACCATTGTTTTTGATAAAACAGGCACACTTACTTATGGTAAACCTACCGTAACAGATGTACATGCTTTGAATGGTGATAAGATAGAACTTTTATCTGTTGCAGAGGCATTGGAAACTAAATCTGAACATCCTATAGGGCAAGCCATTGCTTTCTTTGCACAAAAGGAGGCTGCGCCTAAATTATCTGTAAATAATTTTAAAGCTATACCTGGCAAAGGTGTTGCAGGAAGTATAAATGACGAAACAATACTGGCAGGAAAACCTTCGTTTATAGAACAAAGTGGTATTAATATTTCAAAAGAAATAAGAATTTTAATAACAGCTTTAGGCAGTGAAGGGAAAACTACTGTGCTTGTTTGCAAAGGGAATCAGGTAATGGGGCTTATAGCTTTGCAAGACACACCACGACCCACAGGTGCTCAGGTAATAGCAAAGATAAAGCATAGAGGCATAAGAACAGTAATGCTTACAGGTGATACTAAACAATCGGCAGTTCCAATTGCAGAAAAATTAGGTATTGATGAAGTACAGGCCGAATTATTACCCGGTGAAAAAGCGAGCGCCATTGAAGCATTACAAAAGAAAGGCTTTAGAGTTGCAATGGTGGGTGATGGAATAAATGATGCCCCTGCTTTGGCTCAATCTGACGTAGGAATTGCAATCGGTGCAGGTACTGATGTAGCTATTGAAGCTGCGGGGGTTATTTTAATTGGCGACAAATTGATAGATGTATTGAATGCAGTTATACTAGGAAAAGAAAGTTATAAAACAATGACAAGTAATGTGATTATTGCCGTGCTATTTAATATTGCGGGAATGCTGTTGGCAGCATTTGGTTTTATAACTCCAATACTTGCTATTGTAATAATGATAATAAGTATTTTTTTTATATTAATTAATACGCTTCGCATAAGGTCTTTAAGGCTCGAAATCATTAAAGAAGAAGTAACTGCAGGGTTAACGGAAGCAAGATTTAAAGTTTCTAATATGATATGTGAAGGTTGTGCAGAAAAGATAACTACTTCCCTCGTTGCTTTACCAGGTGTAAAAGTTGTAAAGCCTAAAATTGTTCAGAAGCAAGTACAGATTAATTATTATCCTGAAATAACAAAGCATGAGGAATTGAAAAGTGTTTTGGAACAGCAAGGGTTCACAGCAGTTGAATTATAAATTTTTTAATATAAAAAGTTATATATAAAAATTATTTATGTTAAAGATAAAATTATTGCATATCAAGGAACTAATACCTTGCATAGTGATTATTGCCCTGTCAGTTTCTTCCTGTGTTCAACAACAAAAACAAGATGGAACTGTGAAGGTTAAAGAACAAAGAAAAACTGTGGTAATGCAAAAAGTAAAAATGCCGGTTGACGGTATGACTTGTAGTGCTTGTCAATCTAATGTAAAGCATGCAATTAAGTCAATTGATGGGGTTTCAGATGTAGAGGTAAACCTCGAAAAGAGATATGCTTACTTCACTTATGACCCGCAAAAAGTAAAAGTTGATCAGATACAAAAAGCGGTAAACGACAAAGGATATAAAGCTGGAAATCCTCAAGAAGTAAAACAATGAGTTTAGAACATTTTTTACAGCAGTTTAACCATGCACTTGCTAATGGATCTGTTTATAGTCTGATAATTGCTATGGGTGCAGGAATTATTACAACAGGTGTATGCCCATGTACTTTACCTGTGGGTCTTGGTATAGCAGGCCTTACAAGCAGCAATTCAGAAAAGAAATCTAATAAAGGTGTGATGATTGCCTTTGCATTCTTTTTTGGCATAGTCGTTTGTCTTTCTGTATTAGGAAGTGTAGCAGCGAAATTAGGTATATTTTTTACTGAAGAATTTGGTCAGTATTGGGCTTTATCTATGGCATTAATATCTGTAATTGCTGCTGTTGTTGCCTTTTATGGGCCTCAGCTCACCATATCTAAATTAACCTCTTTCCGTCGCCCTGGTATAAGTGGCTCTTTTGTTTATGGATTGATATTTAGTTTAGGAACCTCTGCTGCTCCTCTATTATTGCTTCTTTCAGTGGCCACTGCAACCGCAAATCCTCTTTATGGTGTTGTACTTGCTCTGGCCTTTGGTATTGGAAGAGGATTGCCATTCTTAATTGTTAGCATCTTTGCAGGTGCTGTTACAAAGTTTGCACAACTTACTTGGTTGAGAAGAAGCATACAAATAGTTAGTGGGTTTGCTTTACTTTTTGTTTGTTACTACTATATTAAAGTATTTATCGGTTTACAATAAAATTTTAATTAAAAATTATTAAGTTCACTCACAAAAAGCTGATTCAACAATTTAATTCCTAATGATTTCTAAATAAATTATATTAAATAAATAATGTATTTATGTTAATAGGATAAAAATTTTAGTATATAAATAATTAATTATATAATATTGAGCAAATGAATAAAATTAACAGTAATTGCTTTTGGTAAAGATACACACCTATATTGAGTTGCTGAGCCAGTTAGGCATGATGAAAAATAGAACGAAGCAGAAGTTTTAAGATAATGTATTAAAAGCAAAACGAAGGCATAGAAATTTCTGCATAAACGAAAATTTTCTCCATACCAATACCGAATAAAAAAAGGCGGTATAGTACTTTAAAGTCTCTCCCGATTCGATATTCCAAGATTCATTCAACTATCCAACTTTCGCCATTGAAACAATTCAACAGTTCATAATCTTCATCCATTACAATAAAACAGGCCTTGTATTTTTCTTTCAGTAAGCCTAAACCGTTATGTAATCCAAGCATTTTGGCCGGGTATAGGCTACACATATTCATAGCAGTTTCAGGACTTAGTTTTACTTCGTTTATTAAATTTTTCAGGGCCTTGTGCATGGATAAGGCAGAACCGCTTAAAATACCATTGCTTTCATATTTATCGCCATTTAAATAATGCTGATAAGGCCCGGAGTGGGTAGTGGTAACAGCATCTGTTATGGCAAACAATCGATCTTGCATCAGTTTTTGTGCTATTTGTACGGCCTCAAAACGCACATGGTGGCCATCAGGAATAATAGACGACATTACCGTAGAGTGCAATAAGGAAGCACCTACCAAACCTGGCTCGCGGTGTGCCAACGGACTCATGGCATTGTATAAATGCGTTACCGTTGTAATGCCGTTATTAAAAGCAGCTGTTGCCTGCTGATAGGAGGCATTGCTGTGACCGGCTGATACAATAATACCGGCTTGAAGTAATTGCTGTATGATACTGCTGTCACAAACTTCTGGCGCTAATGTTATCATTTTAATAATGTCTTTTCCATAAGCCAATAATTCATCTACTTCTTCGAAAGTGGGTGAATGAATGAGTGCTTCAATATGCGCCCCTTTTTTTGCAGGATGAATCCATGGGCCTTCCAAATGCAATCCCAAACAACCTTTGCCGCCTTCTTTCCAATAGGCTCTTACCGCATCAATACAGGCATACATCACTTCTTTGGTATTGGTGGCTACGGTGGGTAAAAAGTGCAATGCACCCCCTTTGCTGCAATAATCGTACAATGCCCATAAACTTTCAGAAAAAGGATATACCGATAATAACTGTTCATGTGCTCCGTAAATCTGTGCATCTATGAAAGCAGGTGCAATGATGGGGTAGATGGTAGCATTTTCAGCCACATCAAAAGCTTCAATTTTGGTAATCATACCATCTGTAATGTGTATACAATGATGTTGTAACCACTGGCTTCCAGTAAAAATTTTTTTTGCGTAAATAACTTGCTGGTTACGCATGGTGAATGGTAAATGTGTCGGCATCAGCTAAAAATGGAAATTTTGCACGTACCTCCTGTAAAAAAATTGCATCTAAAACAATATTACCAATAGCCTCATGGCCGCTTTCGTGCCATATTATTTCACCCATCGGGTTTATGGCCATGCTATCGCCACTATGTGCAATGCCATTACCGTCAGCCCCTACCCTGTTCACGCCAATAACATAGCATTGGTTTTCAATAGCCCTTGCCACTAATAAGCTTTTCCATGCGTGTATTCTTTTTTCGGGCCAATTAGCTACATACAACATTACATCATATTCTGGTGGGTGGGTAGATTGTTGATGGGCCCAAACCGGGAAGCGTAAATCGTAACAAATTTGAAGATTGATTTTCCATCCATTTACAGAGGCAATCAATCTGCTGTTTCCCGGAGTATAATGTTCATTTTCGCCGGCATAGGCAAAACAATGGCGTTTGTCATATTTCCCCATTTGTCCGTTTGGCAACATCCATATTAACCGGTTATAAAAATGATTGTTTTCTGTAATAATCATACTGCCTGTTACAATGGTTTTTTTTGTTGCTGCCATACGTTTCATCCATTTAATCGTAGTGCCTTGCATGGTTTCTGCAAGCCGTTCAGGTTGCATACTAAAGCCTGTGCTAAACATTTCGGGAAGTACCACCAAATGGGTACCGTTGGGAACACGGTTTATTTTTTCTTCCAATTGTTTTAAGTTTTCGGAAATATTTTCCCAAACTAAATCGGTTTGAATAAGACTGATATGTAAGGCTGTCATAATCATGTTTTAACGAAAACGATACGCTAATTGTAAAGATGCATAGCGTTGCGGCAAATACTGGGTAATACACTCTTTGGTTTGGTATACAATTTCTACTTTACTCATCCAACGGGCTTTGGCAAAAACCATTCCCCAACTTTGCTGGTACATCCATTGTTCAGGTGTGCCTGCAATGGTAGTAGTTGTGTTGCTGCTACTGCCCTGTATGGTAGCATTGTATCCCTGCAGTGTTACCTGAGGATAAAAATACACAAACCATTCAAATGAATGAGTATTGTTGTTGGGCAATTGGCTAATATCTGCATCCCAAAGTGCACTATTTTCGTTGTGGTGGTAAATACCCCAAACCAACATCATTCCTAATTTGGCATTGGTGTATACATTGCCTGCATTGAGTTCAATTACAGGAACAATTTTGGCAGATTTCTTCTCAGCTAATGCCGGAATAAATGGGGTGTAACGTATTCCTGCATTCAATGTAAAGGGTACCTGCACCTGTTTATACCAATCATTCACCGGATATAATCCCAGCGTATGATGCAAGCCATTTTGAAAATTTTGGCCTAATGAGTTATTTCCGATAGTGCCCACTGCCACATTCCACTGTAAACCATATTTTTTTTGTAAACGGGTATGTTTGTATTGCACAAATAAATAACCACAATAAGGCCTGTCTACACTATCGGGATAATAAGTTAGTAACCTTGGGGTATACAAAGCCTGCCCCGCTTCAAAGCCATGTATAATAGTGGCTGTTTGGTTTTTGCCAGCCCTATTGTACTGAAAATACAATCCATTGGTATAATATTTATCATTGCTTTGCAACAGGTAAGCATCATTATCCGTAGTAAAAGAGAATGACTGATGAAAGCTGTTTGTTGATGCCTCCTGCGAATAGGCGGCAGTTATCCAGCAACAGCAAATACCTATCCACCAAAAATATTTCATGCAGTTTTTGTTTGTTCTTTTAACAATTGTATTTGCTGTGCAATGAGTGCAGGCTCATATCCTTTTTGTTGTAAATAGACCCGTGTTTTGGCCATTTTGGCAAAGTAATGATCACCCTGAAGGCTTTGCCATTTTTTTGAAACCAACTCCTGCAGTGTTTGCCGGTATTGGGTTTCATCAATGGAAGCAAGTGCTTTTTTAATATTATAGGCACTTACTTTTTTTTGTTTTAGTTCAAATTCAATTTTTTTACGCCCCCATTTTTTTTGTCTGAAATGGCCGCCTGCAAATAAAATAGCAAAACGACTTTCGTTTAAATAGTTTTCTTCAATTAAACCGGTCATTATTTTTTCTATATCGGTTGTATACAGTCCAAGGCCATACAATTTTTGTTTTACCTCATCATGGCTGCGTTCGCGATAGGCACAATAATGCTTTACTTTTTGAAGGGCCTGTTCCGGTGTAAGTTTTTGCTGCATGCTGTTCATTTCTGCTTTGCTGTTCAAAACTAAATCATTCAAATTGGAATAGCCGCAATTATGTTAATAACCGGAAATAATTTCTGTATGAAATATTAACAAATTACAGTAGGTTTGTTGCCATTACAAAATTGAGAAAAATATGAAGTTTATTGTATCCTCATCCTCCCTTTTAAAGCAATTGCAACATATAAGCGGGGTAATTAGCGCCAATACCGTATTGCCCATTCTGGAAGATTTTTTGTTTGAAATAGAAGGGAAAAAACTGCATGTAGTAGCCACTGATTTGGAAACTTTAATGCGGGTGCAATTAGAAGTAGAAAGTAAAACCAACGGAAAAGTCTGCATTCCTGCTAAAATTTTAATGGATACATTAAAAAATATTGCTGACCAGCCACTCACTTTTGATATTGATAAAAATTATGCAGTTGAAATTACCAGCGATAATGGCAAGTATAAAGTAATGGGCGAAAATCCGGATAATTTTCCCAAAGAGCCGGTGGCAGATGATGCTACTGCCTTTACAATGACCAGTAGCGCCTTAGTTACTGCCATTAATAAAACCCTGTTTGCAGTTAGTAATGATGATTTAAGGCCGGCTATGACGGGTGTTTTTTTTGAATTAGGTTCAGAATCAGTTCAGTTAGTAGCTACAGATGCTCACCGATTGGTAAAATATAAACGTACCGACGCCAAAGCATCTGCCGATGATTCCTTTATTGTTCCCAAAAAACCATTGAACTTATTGAAAAATGCGTTGCCGGATAATGAAGATGAAATTAGCCTGAGTTATAACAGCAGCCATTTATTTGTAAGTCATGGACAAATACAAATGACCTGCCGCTTAATTGATGCACGTTTCCCCGATTATAAAGTGGTGATTCCTGTTGATAATCCATATAAACTGATTGTTAACAAGGCCGATTTTCAGAATGCGTTGCGCAGGGTGAGTGTATTCTCCAACAAAAGTACCAATCAGGTAGCCCTCACCATTAGCAGTAATGAGTTGCATTTAATTGCCCAGGATGTTGATTTTAGTTTTGAAGGCAATGAAAGAATGGCTTGCCAGTTTGATGGAGGCGATTTACAAATTGCTTTTAATGCACGGTTTATGATTGAGATGCTGAATGCTGCCGATACTACCGAAGTGGTCATAGAATTATCTACCCCCACCAAAGCAGGTATTATTAAACCATCTGAACAGGCCGAAAATGAAGAATTGGTGATGTTGGTAATGCCATTGATGCTGAATAATTAAACCTTCTTACATTTTTTCTAATATACAGCCCCGCCAACTGCGGGGTTTGTTTTTTATACAATTGCAATTTTTTGTAAATTGGGTACAATTGTTTGCCATTATGATAGAAAACCTCATTGAACATTTTCAAACACTTGACCGGCATCCGGTAGAGCGGATGGTGATTTTAGTGGCCGGTTTATTGTTTTTCTGGATTTGGGAAGGTGCTATACCCTTGGTGCCCCTTCACTACAAAAAAAATAAAGTACACCATGCCGGCGTAAATTTTGCATTTACAGTTATTCATTTAATCATTCATACCTTCTTAGCTGTTTTTATTATTGAACTAAGCGATTGGTGCGCAGCCAGAGGTTTTGGTTTGGTATATTGGGTACATGCAGGAATTTGGGGAACCATTTTAATTTCATTTTTGGTATTGGATTTTTTTGGCGGATGGCTGGTGCATATTACACAACATAAAGTTGCGTTTCTCTGGCGTTTTCATGTGGTGCATCATGCCGATAATAATGTAGATGTTACCACCGGCTTACGCCACCATCCTGTTGAAAGTGTATTGCGTGGCTTGTTTTTCTTTTTGGGAATTGCAGCCAGTGGCGCACCCATGTATGCGGTGATGATTTTTCAAACCATATTGGTAGCCGATACCGCATTTACACATGCAAATTTACGGTTGCCCGGATGGTTAGATAAGGGTATGAGTTATGTACTCGTTTCGCCCAATATGCACAAAGTACACCACCATTGGCAGCAGCCGTATACCGATAGTAATTATGGTGCCATAATTTCTATTTGGGATCGGTTATTGGGCACATTTAAAAATTTGGCCCCAAATAAAATTAAATATGGGTTAGATAAATATTATCCCAATCAAAAAGATGAAGATTTTATGCAGCTCCTAAAACAACCTTTTCAAAAAATTAAAGAGTAGTTTTCTAAATCTGCCATCTTTGTAAAAAAAATTGCATGAAGATTGTTGCACTAATCCCTGCCCGTTATGCTGCTACCCGTTATCCTGCCAAATTAATGCAGTTGCTGGGCAATAAAAGCGTCATTCGCCATACTTACGACAATACTGTTGAAACCCAGTTGTTTGATGAAGTTTGGGTAGTAACAGACAGTTCTGCTATTCATAATGAAATTGTAGCGCACGGAGGAAATGCCATGATGAGCAAAAAAAATCATGAAAGTGGCAGTGATCGGATAGCCGAAGCTGCAGAACAATTGGATGCAGATATTATTGTAAATGTGCAGGGCGATGAACCCTTTGTTCAAAAAGAACCCTTGCAAAAATTATTGAATGTTTTTACTGATCCACAAGTGCAGGTTGCCTCTTTAATGCAGGTTTTGCAAGATGAAAAACTGATTGCTGACCCCAATTATGTAAAAGTGGTTGTTGATAAAAACAATAATGCTTTATTTTTTAGTCGTAGTGTTATTCCTTATAGAAGAGATACTGCCACAACGCCGGTTTATTATGAGCATATTGGTGTTTATGCATTTAAAAAGCAATTGTTACTCAATTTTACAAACTGGCCCATTACTCCGCTGGAAGCTGCCGAAAAAATTGAATGTCTGCGTTACTTAGAAAATGGCGTGCCCATTAAAATGGTGGTTACGGAATATATGGGTGTTGAAATTGATACACCGGATGATTTGGAAAAAGCAGGTAAATTATTACAAGAGAAAAAAGATAATTAATCAGCACGCTCCACTATTTTTTTTACAACTATTACATAAGTGGTTTTGATTGTTTATTTTAACCGGTAAAATATTAATCCAAAAGATTATAACACTTAAAACAACAACTTATGAACGACTTTTCTTTTGCTTTATTTGACACCATTGCATTTGCTTATTTGGCCATTATTTTATTAGTGCTGATAGCACAATGGAAGATTTTTGAAAAGGCCGGACAACCTGGATGGGCTTGCATTATTCCCATTTACAATTTTATTGTTTTAATGCGGGTAATTGGTAAACCCTGGTGGTGGTTGCTGCTAATGCTGATTCCTGTTGTAAACATTGTATTTGCCATTTGGTCGGTAAACCTGCTTTCTAAAAGTTTTGGAAAAGAAGAAGGCTTTACAATTGGCTTATTGATATTGCCATTCATCTTTTATCCTATTCTGGCATTTGGTGATGCTACTTATAAAGGCCCTGCGGGGAATAATTATGTAGCCCTGACGTAAGCATTTCATAACCAATCAAACCTTTACCTGACATGCCTGCGCTGTAAATGATACAGGGCAGGCTTTTTTATATCGCTTCTAATTAATTTAACCTAAGCTTACATACCTTTACGCAGTATTTATACATTAATTTTGTTTGAACTTTTCGTTAAAGCTATTGTTAATACAATTCCTGTGAATGTGCCTTCAAAATAAGCAAGAATTTTGCTATGCATCTCATGTTTAAAACTGTGTTCATGAAAAAAAATTTACTATTCTATGCAATGGTATGCATCATTAATAGTTCGGTATTTGGGCAGTTGAAATTGTATGGCGAAAATTTTCGTCCTCAGTTTCATTTTACGCCTGAACATAATTGGATGAATGATCCTAACGGATTGGTATTTTACAAAGGGCAATACCATTTATTTTATCAATATAATCCCTTTGCCAATGTGTGGGGGCACATGTCATGGGGCCATGCCGTGAGTAAAGATTTAATTCATTGGAAGCAATTGCCTGTTGCATTAGAGGAAGAAAACGGCATCATGATATTTTCCGGTTCTGCAGTAGCTGATGTTGAGAATACCAGTGGTTTTGGCTCAAAAGCCAACCCACCTTTGGTGGCTATTTATACCGGAAGTACCGATATGTTGCAAACACAAAATTTGGCTTATAGCATCGATAATGGATTACAATGGAAGAAATACAATGCCAATCCGGTGCTGAATGAAAACAAAAAAGATTTTAGAGATCCCAATGTATTTTGGTATGCACCGGAAAAACAATGGGTAATGAGTTTGTCTTATCCAGTTACACATCAAATTGCATTTTATGGCTCAGCCAATTTAAGAGACTGGAAGCAACTGGGAGTTTTTGGTCCGGCAGGCGATACTTCCGGGGTTTGGGAATGCCCCGATTTAATGAAAGTGCCCGTAATGGGGCAACCGGGAATGTATAAATGGGTGCTTTTCACTTCGCAAAATGCAGGCATGCAATATTTTGTAGGCAATTTTAATGGTAAAAATTTTGTAAGCGAAAATCCGAAATCAAAAATTTTAAAACCCGATTTTGGTACCGATTATTATGCGGCCATAGTCTATCATTCCAATCCCTTGGGAAAGCCCGTCAGCATAGGTTGGGTGAACAACTGGAATTATGCCAACGAAATTCCAACCTATCCCTGGAAAGGTACCGCAGCATTACCCAGAACTTTACAACTTAAAAAAATAAACGATGGTTGGCAGTTAATTCAAACCCCGGTGCCTGCTTTGCAATTATTACGAAAACAATCGGTGGTTTATTCCGTTAAAAACCTCACTAAAAAATCAGATACCCTCTCTTTTAAAGGAAATGTTTGGGAGGGTGAATTTATAATGCAACCGGCAGCAACCGGCGAAACCGGCATTCAATTGGCAGTTGGTAACGGACTGGGGATGACGATTGGTTATAATTCAGTTACAAAACAGGTATTTATTAACAGAAGTAATACACCCGATTATTTTAGTGCAGCATTTGCAGCAAGACCGGTTTCTGCAGCCCCTGTTCGTTTAGTGAATAATGAATTGAAATGGCAGGTGTTTTTTGATAAAAGTATTGTTGAAGTATTTGTAAATAATGGCGAACAGGTTTTTACAGTTCAGGTATTTCCAGGAGAAGAAAACAATGCCTTAACCATTTATAGTACCGGCGAAGGTGCTGTTTTTAAACGCATTACTATTTGGCCCATGAAATCAATTTGGTAATATTTTTCAAGCGCAGATGATATCTTTGTACAGCTTTCGGGTTGCAAATGATGGCACCGGCTTAACCCCGTAAAGCATTATAAGTATGCAATTCAGAAATTTTAAAATGATTGGCTATGTGGTATATGGCCGTGGTAGTTTTAATCAGTTAGATGAAATTTTAGCACCGCAACGTAAAGGTGATGCCCCAATGGTATTTTTAGTGGATCATTTTTTTAAAGATAAACCCTTGGTGAACCGAATACCGGTAAGAGGAAAAGATAGAGTGATATTTGTAGATGTTACCCATGAGCCAAAAACAACGCAGGTAGATGCGCTGGCTCAACAATTAAAAAATGAATTTGGTACCATTAGCGGGGTAATAGGAATAGGTGGTGGCAGTACCATGGACTTAGCAAAGGCGGTATCGTTAATGATGACCAATCCCGGATCGTCAGCAGATTATCAAGGATGGGATTTGGTAAAATTCCCCGGCGTTTATAAAGCAGGTATTCCTACACTTAGCGGTACTGGTGCCGAAGTTTCCAGAACAACAGTATTAACCGGCCCCACCCGTAAATTGGGAATGAATTCTGATTTTACTCCGTTTGATCAAATAGTACTTGATCCGGAACTAATAAAAGACACTCCGGTTAATCAACGCTTTTATACAGGAATGGATTGTTACATACATTGTATAGAAAGTTTACAGGGTACTTATTTGAATGATTTTAGTAAAAGTTACGGCGAAAAAGCCTTGCAACTTTGCCAAAAAGTTTTTTTAGAAAAAGAGGTGTGGGATGATGAAAGCGATAACCAGTTAATGATGGCCTCTTATGCCGGTGGCATGAGTATTGCTTATTCGCAAGTGGGTGTAGCACATGCCGTAAGTTATGGTTTAAGTTATTTGTTAGGAACAAAACATGGTATTGGTAATTGTATTGTAATGAACCATTTGGAAGAATATTATCCGGAAGGAGTTGCTGAGTTTAAGCAGATGGTTGAAAAAAACAAAGTTGAAATTCCAACCGGTATTTGCAAAGGCCTTACCGATGCACAGTTGGAAACCATGATGGACGTATCAATGGGAATGAAACCTCTGTGGGAAAACGCACTGGGTAAAGACTGGGAAAAAATTATGACCAGAGATAAGCTAAGGAAACTCTACGAAAAATTATAAATTCAACCAACAAAAAGGCAATACCGTTACGTGTATTGTCTTTTCAATTTTATTTTATTGTTTATTAATTTGTTACTTTTATTCAAGTACTGTAACTACATCTTCTTTTTTATCTGTGATTGTTCCAATTACTTCGGCATATAAATGATGAGATTGCAATAATTGTTGCACATCAGACAGGCCTTCTGCTGCAACAGCAATTAACAAACCGCCATTGGTTTGTGGGTCCGGTAGAATAATGGCAGCTTCATCCTGATTAATTTGATTAGAAAAATGAATTTTATGTCCATAACTATCCCAGTTTCTTTTAGTGCCGCCGGGTATGGTTTTCATGGCTATATATTCTTTTGCTTTACTTAACACCGGAACCTTACTGTAATACAATTCTGCAGAAAGATTACTTCCTTCACACATTTCTACCAAATGCCCCAGCAGGCCAAAGCCGGTTACATCGGTCATCGCATGAACTGCGGTAAATGCACCTAAATCTTCTCCTGCTTTATTCAATTGTGTAAGCTGCCGTATCATTAACTGTAAATCCGGTTCCGTTAAAAGATTTCTTTTTTGAGCTGTAGAGAGTAAACCAATACCCAAAGGTTTGGTTAATAATAAAACATCACCTTTTTGTGCAGTGCTGTTTTTTTTCAAATGCTCAATAGCTATCAATCCATTTACGGCCAAACCAAAAATTGGTTCGGGGTTGTCTATGCTGTGTCCACCGGCCAATGGAATACCGGCTTCTTTACAAATGGCTCTGGCACCTTCTATTACCTGTTGTGCAACACTGGCAGGTATTTTATCAACCGGCCATCCTAAAATAGCAATAGCCAAAACAGGTTTTCCGCCCATGGCATATACATCGCTAATGGCATTGGCGCCTGCAATTTTTCCAAATGCAAAAGCATCATCAACGATGGGCATAAAAAAATCGGTGGTACTAATCAATGCGGTACCGTTACCCAGGTCATATGCCGCTGCATCATCTTTTTGATGATTGCCTACCAGTAATTTTTGATTGTCTGGTGCCGTTACGTTCAATTGCAGAATTTGATCCAACACCTGCGGTGCTATTTTGCAGCCACAGCCTGCACCATGCGAATATGCGGTTAATTTAACGAAAATACTATCAGCCATCCTGTTTTGTTTTTAGTAGTGTAGTTAGTAAATAAGTATTGTTGCTTGCATTGGTAGATGGGGCATCTAACTTTGTAACCATCTGCTCAACATGCGCTCTGTTATACAATCCTTTGGTATAGGCTTTATCATAATACTGCAATAAAATAGCAAAACAATCTTTTATATTGTCTTCCAGTAAAAAATTGATAGCGTTTTTGGTAGCCAAACCGCCTAACCTTTTTTTAATACGTAGAATGGCATTTACAATTTTTTCTTTTGGGGCTGAGCCATAGGTTAACATTATTTCATCCAGTCTTGCTTCAAAAGGAATATTGAAAAAATAAACAGGCGCATGGCGCATTTGTTCAAAAAAAGACAGGGGTATGTTTATATTTCCAATGCGTTGACTTTCATCTTCCAGCCAAATGGTAGCATTGTGTTTTACTGCCTTTGTTTGTAATTGATACAATTGCGTTGCTAAATTATTTTCAAACATTTCCTGTGTGGGTTGTGCAGGGGTATCGAGCCCGCCAAATGCAGAGCCTTTGTGCCGGGCCAGTCCCTCCAAGTCAATAACCGGATATTGTTGTTTGGCTAATTGCTGTAATATTTTTGTTTTGCCACTGCCTGTATAACCACCAATAACGCGTAATACATATTTTTTTTCAAACTGATGCAACACCCATTGCCGGTAGGCCTTGTATCCACCCTGCAATGTATATACCTGAAAGCCATATAAATTCAACAGCCATGCTACACCTGCACTGCGCATGCCGCCACGCCAGCAATGCACTAAAACAGTTGATTGAATGTTATTATTTGTTTTCAAGATGTTTTCAACCGTTTCAATCATGGGCACCATTTTTTGTGCAAAAAATGGTAGTGCCGTTTTAATAGCCTGCTGTTTGTTAATTTGTTTATAGTGGGTACCTACAATAGTCCTTTCTTCGTTAGTAAAAAGCGGCAACGAAAATGCTTGTGGAATATGCGCATGTTCAAACTCTGCCGGACTTCTCACATCAAACACCGGATATTGTTGCGCTAATGATAAAAATGCATCGATATGTATTGTTTCAATAGCCATTGCCTGCAAATGTACAAGCATTGAGCATCATTGCTTAGCCGGGATGAATTAAAATTGAATATACTTGCATGAGCGGTGGGCAGGTGGTTGTAAGGTGCAGGGAACTGTATACATCTCCTTTTTGCAGTCAAATTAAAATTAGAGATTAGGTGCCTGTTTTACTATAAAAGCAAATGGTGTTTTCACAAATACATTTCCGCAGCCTATAACTTTTCCTGAATAACCCTTAAATTGATATATGGAAAACATAAATTCGTATTTTGTGAAAGATAATTTTAAGCTGAGTTCAACAAAACAGTGCAATTCCTGTCTATCGAAATTTAAAGAATGTTGAAATTAAAAAAAGTGATCACCAATGAAAACTTTTTGCCTCCTGCAAAACGCAATAAAAAATTAAATCAATAATGACGTTAATCCTATACATATTCCTTCCCGTTCTTGCGATACTAATCATCGTAAACATCGTGCTCACCCTCAGGGCAGGTAAGCAAACTGCAGGTAATGAATTACACGAAATCAAAATTTTTATTGGAAATATGATTTCCAATTTGAAAGACACCGAGAAAAACCTGAAAGATGAATTTGTTACCAATCGAAGAGAAAGTGCAGAAACAGCGAGAGATTTAAGAGGCGAAATTGGCGAGCAACTCAACAAATTCACGCAAACCTTTTCAGAGCAATTCGGCAACCTGACCAAATCCAACGAAGAAAAGTTAGAAGTTATCCGCAAAACTTTTGAAGAAAAATTAGTTGCCTTTCAAAAAAGCATAGACAGTAACAGCAAGGAAAGCAGAACGGAACTAAAAGAAAATCTGGATGTGTTTAAGCGGGAATTAAACGATGCTTTAAAAGATTACAAAGAACGATTAAAAGAACAGTTTACAGCATTTGAAAGAAGTCAGCAAACACAAAACGCCGCTAACAGCGAAAAAATTTCTGAACTCAAATCTTCTTTAGAAACATCGGTAAAAACCATGCAGGAAGGCAATGAGAAAAAATTGGAAGAAATGCGCAAAACCGTTGATGAGAAACTCAATGAAACTTTGGAAAAACGACTTGGTGAATCCTTCAAACAGGTGAGCGACAGATTAGAAGCCGTTCACAAAGGTTTGGGCGAAATGCAAACCCTGGCTGTAAGTGTGGGCGATTTGAAAAAAGTGATGAGTAATGTAAAATCGCGAGGTGTTTTGGGAGAATACCAATTACAGAACATCATTGAAGATTTATTAACGAATGAGCAGTATGAGAAGAATGTAAAAACAAAATCAGGAAGCGGTGCTGTAGTAGAATTTGCTATTAAGATGCCCCACGGCAACAATTTAGAGAAAACACTTTGGTTGCCAATAGATTCAAAATTTCCGAAAGAAGATTATGAAGCATTGGTGGATGCTTATGAAAAAGGGGATGCTGAAAAAATTGATGAATACCGAAAGGCTTTTATCAATGGAATTAAAAAGAACGCAAAAGACATCAAAGAAAAATACATTGACCCACCGAATACAACCGAATATGGCATTATGTTTTTACCTTATGAAAGCTTATTTGGTGAAGTTTTAAGGGTTCCCGGACTTTTTGAGCAGTTGCAAAAAGATTATAAAATTACCATAACAGGCCCAACAACTTTAAGTGCTTTACTCAATAGCTTGCAAATGGGCTTTAGAACTTTGGCCATTGAAAAACGCAGCAGCGAAGTTTGGGACTTGCTGGGTGCAGTGAAAACCGAGTTTGGGCAGTTTGGTGATGTATTAGCCAAAACCAAAAAGAAACTCATTGAAGCTACGAATGTGATTGATACATCTGAAGTACGCACCAGAGCCATTGAGCGTAGGCTAAGAAATGTACAGGAATTGCCTGCCGGTGAATCGAAAATTATTTTAGATACCAATGAGGATGCAATAGATGATGTTGCATCTTAAATGCTATTGAAGCATATGTTAGTATGCCTTTAGGGTATGATGTAAATTGCCAGCACAAAATAACACTTATTAAATTATTAAAAAACCCCAGCTAATTACCAGATGCGGGTTTTTTGAAAATATTTACGTGTTTTATCGGTTCATGCTGGCTAAAAACTCTTCATTGTTTTTGGTGCCGCGCATTCTTTTTAATAATTCCGTCATGGCTTCTTCGGTATTCATATCATTCAGGAATAGGCGAAGAATGTTCATCCGTTGCAAGGTTTCTTTATCCAACAGCAAATCATCGCGGCGGGTGGAAGAACCCACCAAATCAATTGCCGGGTAAATACGGCGGTTGGCTAATTTGCGATCTAATACCAATTCCATATTACCGGTTCCTTTAAATTCTTCAAAAATTACTTCATCCATTTTGCTGCCAGTATCAATTAAAGCGGTTGCCAGAATAGTGAGTGAACCACCATGTTCAATTTTACGGGCTGCACCAAAAAATTGTTTGGGTTTTTGCATGGCATTGGCTTCCACACCACCACTCAATACTTTACCGCTGGAAGGTGCAACGGTATTGTGTGCCCTTGCCAAACGGGTAATACTATCCAACAAAATCACTACATCATGGCCACATTCCACCAATCGTTTTGCTTTTTGAAGGGCAATGGTAGAAACTTTTACATGTTTTTCTGCAGGTTCATCAAATGTTGAGGCAATTACTTCTGCCCGCACACTGCGTTCCATATCGGTAACCTCTTCAGGCCTTTCATCAATTAAAACCACCATTAAATAGCATTCCGGATGGTTGGCGGCTATGGCATTGGCCACGGCCTTTAACAACATGGTTTTACCCACTTTAGGTTGTGCCACAATTAAACCACGCTGGCCTTTACCAATGGGCGTAAATAAATCCATGATGCGGGTGCTGTAATCGTTGGCAGAAGTAAATAAGTTTAATTTTTCGAAAGGGAATAAAGGGGTAAGATAATCAAAAGGCACACGGTCTCTTACTTCGTCAGGACGCTTGCCGTTAATGGCATCTACTTTCAATAGTGCAAAATACTTCTCTCCTTCTTTAGGCGGACGAACGGAACCGGAAACCGTATCGCCGGTTTTTAAACCAAATAATTTTATTTGAGAAGGAGAAACATACACATCATCGGGTGAGCTGAGGTAATTATAATCGCTGCTTCTCAAAAAGCCATAGCCGTCGGGCATCATTTCTAATACGCCTTCTCCACCAATTACACCATCAAACTCAATATTAAAGACCTGCTGACGCTGATGTGGTCGCTGATGTGGTACCGAAGGTTCGGTTTGCGGATTTTGATTTTCTTCCGAATTTTCTTTTGCTTCTTCACTGCTTTCTGTTCTGGCAGTATTGTCGTTGGTATTTTTTGGAGCCGGGTGATGGTGTTCCCTTGCTGCTTTTTTCTCTCTTGCTGCTTTTTCTTCAGTAGCCTGCAACATTTGTTGTGCCAATAAAGCGGTCTTCTCGTCTAAGCTGCCGGGTTCCTGTACTTTTTCAACAAGTGCTTCTTCCGTTTTTTTGGATTTGCGATGACGCATAATGGGCCTGTTACTGCCTGCATTGTCTGTTTCTGTTTCTTCAGTTTCGGGTTCATCCTGCATTACAATGGCTTCTTCAGTAGTATTGCCGGTGGTGGCTTTTACAGTTGCAGCTTTTTTGGGTTTGCCGGTTGATTTTTTTGCAACCTTTTTATCTTGTTTTTCACTCGCTTCCACAGCCTGATTGTCCAGAATCTTATAAATCAAATCCTGTTTATCTAATTTTTTGGCGTTGGTAATTTTTAAATTTTCGGCAATGTCCAGTAGTTCTGGAACCAGCATGTCGTTCAGTTGTAGGATGTCGTACATAGAATGTGTTAAATAGAAAAATTTTCTTTAGCGTTCTCGATGTGTTTTCTTTAATAATGCAATTGAGACTTGAAAATGATTGGTATTTGCGGAAAAGAGGTAAACTGATATGTCTGCGGGATTGGCGTTCGTGTCAAACCAGTTTGTTTCCGCTGCAATGTTACTGTAAAATGTTCAAAATAAAGAAATATTTCTTTGAAACAGGTATAAAAATAGTGAATTATCATGAAAAGCAGGCCGGATTTTGTTTGAAATTGCAGGTGTAAAGCCATTTGCATTGCCATGAATGGCTGTATCTTTGCAGCCCTGTATTTTTCCGAATACGGATCATTTAAAAGCAACCAAATGTTGAATCAACGCATTAAAATTAAGGCCTTATTGCAACAAGCGCCAATTGGTACCGAAGTAACTGTAATGGGTTGGGTACGTACTTTTAGAAATAACCAGTTTATTGCCTTAAATGATGGCAGTACCAATAATAATCTTCAGGTTGTTGTAAATCTTGGCATGTTGCCCGAACAAACTTTAAAACGCATTACTACCGGGGCATCTTTAAAAGTACAGGGTACTATTGCAGCCAGTGTTGGTAAGGGACAGTCTATCGAACTTCCGGCTTCCTCAATTGAGATATTGGGTGATAGCGATCCGGAAAAATACCCGCTTCAACCCAAAAAACACAGTCTGGAATTTTTGAGAGAAATTGCACACCTGCGTTTTAGAACCAATACTTTTGGTGCTGTTTTCAGAATCAGACATTCACTTGCTTTTGCTGTACACCGTTTTTTTAATGAAAGAGGGTTTCTTTATTTACATACGCCCATTATTACTGCCAGCGATGCGGAAGGAGCCGGCGAAATGTTTCGTGTTACCACCTTGCCTTTTGATGGAACGCCCAGAAATGAAGACGGTACGGTAAATTTTAAAGAAGACTTTTTTGGAAAATCTACCAATTTAACAGTAAGTGGGCAATTAGAAGGCGAGCTGGGTGCCATGGCCTTTAGTGAAATATATACATTCGGTCCCACTTTTAGAGCCGAAAACTCAAATACCACCCGCCATTTGGCTGAGTTTTGGATGATTGAGCCGGAAATGGCTTTTTATGATTTAGAAGACAATATGAACCTGGCCGAATCATTTATTCAATACCTGATTCGTTACGTAATGGAGCACAATAGTGATGATGTGCAGTTTTTAGACCAGCGCCTGGCAGAAGAAGAAAAACAAAAACCTGCCAATGAAAGAAGTGAACTGGGGTTATTGGATAAATTGAATTTTGTTGTGAATAACCAGTTTGAAAGAATTACCTATACAGAAGCCATTCAAATATTATTCGACAGCCCTGCCTATAAGAAAAAGAAATTTAAATATGAAGTAAGCTGGGGGATAGATATGCAAAGCGAGCATGAACGGTATTTGGTAGAAAAACATTTTAAGAAACCGGTGATTGTTACTGGGTACCCTGCCGCCATTAAAGCTTTTTATATGCGGATGAATGATGGATGCGAACCGGGTAAGGAAACCGTTGCCGCCATGGATATTTTAGCACCGGGTATTGGTGAAATTGTTGGCGGTTCACAAAGAGAGGAGCGTTTGGAAGTTTTGCAAAAAAGAATGGAATCGATGCATATACCTATTGAAGAAATGAGCTGGTATTTAGATACCCGCCGCTTTGGAACGGTGCCACATGCCGGCTTTGGTTTGGGTTTTGAAAGAATGGTACAATTTGTAACAGGAATGACGAATATTCGTGATGTAATTCCTTTTGCACGTACGCCCAAAAATTGCTCTTTTTAAATATAAATATGTTGCTTGCAGGTAGAATGTTTTGCTGCAAAAATAAAATTTAGAATAATTTTTAGGGAATCTTGTAATAAAATAATTGTACTTCCCTATATTTGCTGCCCCGAAAGGGCAAGGATGGTGCGGTAGCTCAGTCGGTAGAGCAAAGGACTGAAAATCCTTGTGTCGGCGGTTCGATCCCGCCCCACACCACCAAAAAAGCTTCGAACGAACACTTCGAAGCTTTTTTTATGTGTATTCAGATATCTTCATCGTGCAAATTTTCATAATGAAAATGCAAGAGGGATTTTTACATACAAAGTATTTTCATCGTAGCAATAGCCTGTATCTCTTTTTGCGCTGTAAGCAATGCGGCTTTAAAATTTGTATCCGTGATAAGGCCGGCATTTGTCAAATTAAAATAATAATCAATGCCTTCATACAAATTGTTGATATAGCTTGTAAAATATTTGGTTCTGTTTGTACTGTTTAACTGCTCATCTTCTTCCAATTGTTCCTTTAAATAAGCAATGTATAAATGTAATTCTGCAATAAAAACATGCGGCCTGTTGTTATTGGCTAATATATTGGTTCTGCCATAAATATGGTCTACCATATTTTGCAGTGATACTATTTTTGAAAAATGAGCAATATTTGGCCCCGGGCAAATATTAATTGCTTCATAATTTTTAACAAAACTAATATTGTACACAGCGGCTGCTGCATTACTTAATCCCACACATAAACATTCTTTGTCTAACACCTCTTTTAACCGATGCTCATATTCATGATAAGGTAATTTCAGCGATTGCAATTGTGCAATTTTTAATTGCTGGTATTTAATAGAAGCAGTACAAACAGGTTCTTCCGTAAACTCTGTATTAAATGCCAAATGTTTTTCAGTACAAGGGCTGCCGGGTTTTCCATTGCTGATTCTGTTATTTTTCTCAATTTCGGCAGTGGTACCCCGTAAGTAATGAAACCGAACGCCTAAAGGAGAATTTTTGCTTAAAACTACATCTTCTTTTTTGGCATCACACAACAATTGCAAGGTTCGCTCATCAACAGTTGTGGCTTCCGGAACCAGTAAAAATGGTGTTCCCCATCCAATACTGTCCACCTTATAATATTGTTGTAAAAAACCAGCTTCAGCAGCAGTGCCAATACCACCCTGAACCGTAATTCTAATAGGCGGTGGCGTTGGATTAATTTGCTTTCCTTTTGCAACGTTGCTTTGATAATATAAATCAAAAAGCGTATTTATTAACTCTGTTTTTTTTGTTTTAAAGGTTTCTAGAATTGGGCCCATTAAATAACCTTCTGTTGCAAATGCGTGTCCACCGCAATTCAAGCCAGATTCTATTCTAAACTCGCTTACCCAAATTCCTTTTTTGGCTAAATATTTTCCCTGAATCAATGCAGAACGATAATCGCTTACTTTAATCGCTATTTTCTTTTTGAAATTCCCTTCCTCATCTGCTGCAAATTGTGGGCATTTTTCTAAATAGTTATACACTCGTGGATTCATTCCTGCAGAAAAAATAATGGTTGAATTGCTCAGGTCGCTATTGGCATAACCCCTCAATGCGGCAACCGCATCTGAACCATCTTCTAATAGTGCGCCACTTTTATCATAATTGTTTTTATCGGCCTTGGTCATGATGTTTACATCAATACTTCCGGCTGTAATTTGTTGACGCAATAGTAGTGCTGAGTTTGTTTTTTCATCCGTATCATCCGTCTGCATCAATAATTTGTACACTTGTTTCCATTTATTGTTATCGGGCAACAATTCAAAGTATTTTACAATATCTGATCCGGTTTCAAATGCTGCCTCTTTTACTTTTTCAATTTGCTGTTGTACAATTTTATTGACCAGATTTAAATAATCTGTAATTCTTTTGGCCCGATAATCTTGTTCTGTTGCAGGTATTGGGAAAAATTTTTCCTGAACGGAATGATAATAATACCGCCGCATCATTTCAATTAAATTATCTTCTACAATAGAAATAGCAGATGCAATACCAAATCTGGCTACTTTAATGGGCGAATCAATTGTATAGGCCAGGCCCATTACCGGAATATGAAAGGAGTGGGGAGCAGTATGTTGCATCATGATTAATGAATTAAAAGAGTTTAAGTGTAGCGGTTTATTTTATTGTGTGGGGAAATTGGCCATATAATGCTTTCTCTTTTCTGCTGCATGATAGGCTTCTTTTTCTTTTTTTGTTTGAATCAACAATTTGTTTACCGGCGTTTTTTTTGCAATATGATCTAATGCTATAAAACAGAAATATGCTTCGCTAATTAAATAGGGCTGGCCTTCTAAAACTGAACGGGCATAGGCTTTTACAAATACTTCCATTGATGTGTTGAATGTTCGTGTAATGGTTGCATGAATGCTAATGATATTACCAACTTGCGGAGTGTTTTTAAAATCGGCTTTATAAACAGCAGCAGTAACACAAATGGTACCAGTATGTGTTTGCGCACAAATTGCACCCGCAATATCCATCCTTTCTAATAAGCGGCTGCCTTGCAATATTCCCATTGGATTGGTATCATTGGGACAAACAATTTCAGTTTTTGTTGTTGCAGATATTTTAGGAATTTTTGCTTTCACGGCTCAAAAAGAAAGTATTTCTTTTTGAAATAAAATGATTACTGTCATGTTTTAAACAAAAGCATCAAAATAGTTTTGTTGCCCTGCTTTAATAAGCAATATTGAAAGCATCAATTAACAAAACGGAAGTAATGATACAGGTAACCAAGATTTTTAAATTTGAAATGGCACATGCCATTTATGGATATGATGGCCCTTGTAAAAATATACATGGACATTCTTATGTACTGCATGTTTCTGTTACGCTTAGAAATGCTACAGATGAATATTTACTTGCTCCAGGATTTGTGATTGATTTTAAAATGTTAAAAAAAATTGTAAATGAAGCCATTGTTCAGCAATTAGATCATAGCGTGGTAGTATCTAAAGCATTTATACAGGCACATCCACAGTTAGCAGATTTAAGTAATGTTCGTATTTGGGAAATGGAACCCTCGGCTGAAAATATAATATCGTATATTCAGAAACAATTACAATTATTATTGCCCGATGCCATTCAACTTCAAAAGCTGCAATTATTTGAAACGGCCGATTCCTATGCGGAATGGATCAATACTAAAAGCCGGTTTCATGAATGATGAAGCCTGCTTTCAACATAGTAATATTATTAAATTATTTAATTCAATAAGTTATCTAAAAAATCTTTGGCCCAAAAATTAATATCATAATAGGCAACCTGTTCATATAAACGTTGTAAGCGCATTTGTGCATCACCCTCGCTCATCAGTAATGCCTGCACTAACCCTTCTTTTAATGAGCGGGCATCATATGGGTTGGTTAATACGGCATAAGGCAACTCAACTGCGGCGCCTGCAAATTCAGATAATACCAGTACCCCTTTAGCATTGGGTAGTTGTCCTTGCACAGCCACATATTCTTTGGCAACCAAATTCAAACCATCGCGTAGAGGGGTAATCCAAGCAATATCGGCAGCTGCATAATACGATATGATTTCTTCGAAAGGAAAAGAACGGAAGAACAAGCGAATGGGTACCCATTGCATGTTGGCATACTTACCATTAATTCTGCCAACAGCATGCTCCAGATCATGTTGTGTTTTTTCATAAATTTTCATGCCCTGTGCCGGTGGTGTACAAATATTTACCAATTCAACTTTGCCATGAAATTCAGGATAGTCGTGCAAAAACTGTTCAAATGCCATTACTTTTTCAAGTGGTCCTTTTACATAATCGAGCCTTTCTACACTAATAATCATTTTTTTATTGGTAAATAAGTTTTTGATTTCTTTTATTTTTTTTAGTACAGATGCCTGTTGCATTAAAGGTTTAATATATTGTACATTAATGCCCACCGGGTTAGCGCCTAATTTCACTTTTCGTTGTGTGGTATCAATCAGCGTCGTCATTTGTTGTACGCCCAGCGCAGTGCTATAAGTTAAATAGCGTGGTGCACAATTCATTTTTTCAACTTCAGTTACCGGAAACAGACTTTTGGCAACATCAACAAAATTTTCAACATAGCGTGGAATGTGAAAGCCAATGTAATCGCATTGCAATAAACTGCCAATTATTTCGCCGCGCCAGGGAAGAATATTAAAAGTATCGGCTGAGGGAAATGCAGTGTGATGAAAGAATGCGATGGTAACATCGGGCCTTAGTTCGCGTAAGAAGCCCGGCACCAACCACAAATTATAATCATGAATCCACACAATAGCATTATGATCGGCTTGTTCTGCTGCTTTTTCAGCAAATAATTTATTGATGTTTACGTAATGATCCCAATGGTGGTGATTAAATTTTGCTTTATCAATAAATGAAAATATAGTAGGCCAAAATGCCTCTTTCGAAAACGATTTATAAAATATTTCTATTTCTTTTTTGGTGATGCCAATTCTAGACGCCATTAAGTTGGGGTACTTCTCTTTGTCAATATACAAATTGCGGAGTGGTTCACTTTTTTTTGATACTTCTTCCCATGCTATCCAAACTCCGGAGCGACCGTTGGCAAAAAATCCCTGAAGTGTTGGTAGAATGCCATTGGGGCTTTTGGGTGCAACCTGTTGCTTTTGACCGTTTACTTCAATAGTTTCGTAGGGGAAACGGTGATACAACATCAATATTTGCGGAATATCGCTGCTTTCTTTATGAATGATGATTTCATCTAATTCGGTAATGTGTTCAGACAAGTTTTCAAATTGTTCAATGGCTTCTAAAATGCCACCGGCGCCTGCAGCCTTTGCCTGATATACTTTTTGCAATGGTTGTGTTGCTTTTATCAGAGCTTCTTCAGCATTTCCTACTACTACGCCTTTAAATCCGCATTGGTACATAGCCAAATCGTTTAACGTGTCGCCAGCCACTAAAACCTTATCTGTATTTTCATTTAAGTATTGAATTAATTTGGTAAGTGTAGAGCCTTTATTCACTCCTTTTGGTAAAATATCTAAGTATTTTCCTGCAGAGTGAATAACGTCACAGCCCAATCCACTTGCTTTATCCGCAAACACAGCTATTTCCGATTCGTTATTGAGGAAGAACGAGCAACGCCTTTGCTGTGGCACTTCCTGGTATTGTAGTGTAGCAATATCTTTCAGCTGTTCTAAAATTTTTAATTCGCCTGGCCAGTTTTGTTCAATTTCGTTTTGAATAGATTCAACAGATTCTAACGTATAGCCATTTACGATGGTGGCACCTACGTCGCAAATAATAAAATCGGGGTTTGGAATAATAGGGTCATTTAATAAAGGTATTACTGTTTCTAAGCCACGGCCTGTAACAAAAACGAGTTTGAAGTTTGCGTTTTTTCTGATAAGCCGGTATAACTTTTGTTTGTCAATACTTTTACCCCCTAAAAAAGTTCCATCAAGATCAGTTGCTAATAACATAATTAATTCGTTTTAACTTTATTGAAGTTGCTGTGCTAATAATTTTATTTCGTGGTAGGGATTGGCGTGTAAATGCAAAATGCGATAAACACTGTTAATAACCGGTACATGCAAGCCCAAGGGCTGAATGAATGGATGCAATTCTTTTGAAGCATAATAACCTTCTGCTACCATTTCCATAATCTGCAAGGCTTTTCTAACCTGAATGCCCCGACCTACCAATTTGCCGAGTGTTCTGTTTCTGCTAAAATCAGAATAGGCTGTCGTTAATAAATCCCCAAAATAAACAGAATCAAAATAGCCTCTTTCTTTAGGAGCGATGGTATTAACAATGTGTTGTACTTCACGCATGGCATTACTGGTTAATACTGCTCTGAAGTTATCGCCATATTGCAGGCTGTCTGCTATGCCATTGGCAATTGCAATAATGTTTTTTAAGATGGCTACATATTCTACTCCTTTTGGATCAGTGTTTGCAATAGTTTTAATATAAGGTAACTGTAAACAGTTTCGTAGTTTGCTAACTTTTATTTCGTCATCACCTGCAATAGTAATGTAGGTGTATTTGTGTAATGCAATTTCTTCTGCATGGCAGGGGCCACTTAATACCATGCAATTATTTTTTAATTGCAGGTTTTCATGAATATACATGCTCGGTATTTGCCCCGAGCCGGGTACAAATCCCTTAATAGAAACAACCACCTGAGCGGTTTGTAACCATTCGGGCTTTAATGATTGAACTGTAGTTTGAACATAAGCAGCGGGAACAGCAAAAATTACCCAGTCAGCACCACTCATGGCATCTTTAGCCTGAGTAGTAGGATGAATAAAATGAAGGTCTAAATCAGCCTGACTGAGGTAACGCGGGTTTCTTCCATTTGCAAGAATATAATCTGCCTGTTTTTTTGTACGAACAAGCCATGAAACAGAATTGCCACTCTCAGCAAAAATTTTTACCAGTGCTGTTGCCCAACTGCCGCTTCCAATAACGGCAATTTTTTCCGGCATCACTCAATAAATTAATAAAATAATGTATAAGATATTTGTAAAGTTAGCTTTTTTGAGTTAAAATGTATATTAGAATTACATTAGAGAACCGTAATACTGACAGACTGCAAACCTATATTAGCTGGTTGTGCAGAAGGAGCAGATGTAATAACTTAAACAAATACATTCAATAATAATACACCCGCTAATCCCAAAACAGATACAATACTTTCCATTAAAGACCATGATCTAAAAGTATCTTTCATGCTAACGTTAAAGTATTCTTTAAACATCCAGAAACCGGGATCATTTACATGCGAAAAGAAGAGGCTGCCTGAACCAATTGATAAAACCATTAAATTGGTATTTACACCCTGCGCAGTAAGATAGGGTAAAAGTATTCCGGCAGTTGTTAAACCCGCTACTGTAGAAGAGCCTACGCATACCCGAATTAGCGCAGCAATCAACCATCCCAATACCAATGGAGGAATGGCAGTACCTTCTAAAATATGAGCAATTTGGTTACTGACACCACTTTGTGTTAATATTTCTTTCAATGAACCGGCCCCGCCAATAATTAACAAAATCATCACCACATCTTTCACAGCTTCGCCATAACGGTTCATGGTAACTGAAATAGTTTCCTGTTCAGGCCCTTTTAAAAAAAAAGTGGCTGCTGCTAATGCAATGAGCAATGCTATGGATGGATTGCCCATAAAGCCTGATACTTGATATAGAAAACTTTCGGTATTACCCAATGATTGAATGCCGGTAGCCAAACCAATGAATAGCACAGGAATTAATGGCACAAAAAAACTAATGAATACACCCGGCAGTTTTCCCGTTTCAATTAATTGAATTTGAAAAGCCGATAAGGGTGTCGAGGCAATATTTTTTAACGAGGATGAAAACACAGGTCCTGCAATAATAACAGTAGGAATAGCAATGATGAGGCCATACAACAATGTAATACCCATGTTGGCATGAAATAATGCAACCAACGCAGAAGGGGATGGATGTGGTGGTAAAAAGCCGTGTGTTACCGATAGTGCTGCCAATAAAGGCAAGCCGGTTGCCACTGCCGGCAATTGATAACGATAGGTTACTGAAAAAATTAAGGGTACCATCAACACAAAGCCTACACCGTAAAACAGTGGAATGCCCACTACAAAACCCGTAAGGGTTAAAGCCCATGCAATATATTTTTTACCAAAAGCATGCACCAATGATTGTGCTATTTGCTGTGCAGCACCACTGGCTGCTACCTGTTTACCCAACATGGCACCTAATGCAATGATAATAACGAGTGAACCCAGCATATCGCCCATGCCCTTTTCTATCGATGTCATAATTGAAGCGGGTGGCAGGTGTAAAGCCAGCCCTGCAAATATGCAAACCACAATAAAAGCCAAAAAGGCATTTACTTTAGCCCATGTAATCAGTAATATGAGCAATACAATGGCAATGAATACAATGACAAGCAACATATTGATGAATTAGCAATGAATAATTAATTCCATGGTAAAAATTTTTCTTTTTGAATGGTTAATAACTGTGGAGGTTGGCTGTTTAATTTTTCACCATTCATTACTCTTGCATATTTTTCTAAGTAGGCTTCCGTCATTTTTTCTGCATTAAACATATCTTTGGCATATTCATGACAACGGATACGGCTATAACTTTCACTGGTTTCAATAGCTTTGGATAATTCCACTGCACTACTACTTAAAAAACCTACATCCGGTTGGATAATTTCCGGTAAAGAACCATACGGTGTACCAAATACAGGGCAGCCAAAGTACAAGCTTTCTGTTAATGCAATGCCAAACGGCTCGTGCCAGCGAACGGGAAATACCAAACCTTTGGATTGGTTTAATAAACGATTTTTTTCCTCGCCACCTACCATTCCGTAAAAATGAATACGCGGACTGGTGGTGAAACGAAAACCCATTCTAAAATTTAATCGGTTGCCACCCAAAACCATTAATTCTTCTTTTTTGGTTAACAAAATGGAATGAATGGCCCCTTTTACATTCTTTACCCGCCATGCAGCATCGCCTAAAAAATGAAACTGTTTTCTTTGATTATTTAAATCAGGCTTTCCATAATCATCCCAATCCATACCATTGTAAACAAAAGACTTGGAACCAAAACGTGCCGCATGATTTTTTGAAACAAATACGGTATTGATATCCAGCAATGTTGCATCATTTACATTGCCTTGCATATTAAATATGTATGGTTTTGTTATTTCTTCTCTTGGCATTAGATTAAAGTGTACAACATCAGCACTCTCAGGAATTTGTTTATTAATGGGCTTTTCAGGATTTAAAACAATAATATCTGCAAAAGATGAGGTAGAACCGGCCGGCACCAGAAAGGTTACTTTGTTACCCTTGGCCGCTAAAGTTTTGCCGAGATACCAAATTGCTCTTTCTGTTCCGCCATATTTTAGAACAGGAATTTTAGTGTTGTGTACAATTACAATATGCATATTGAGAAAGTTGAAAGATTTAAAAGTAATGATAAAAATATTGCCAGGTAAAAAAGGTGCTCAGAAAATAAAATAGATTTTGGCATCAAACAAAAAGTTCATTGTTTAAATGCATAAATACTATATGCCGGTTGTTGGAGAAAATTGAAACAAAAATTTATTGAATCAGCTTATATAATGTAAAGATGCCGGTTAATAAAATTAAAATAAGCACAATTTTTTTAAATTGTTTTTCTGAAACATGGTTTAAAATTTTCTTGCCAATATACGTGCCAATAATGCTAACTACTAACAGAATTGGAATTAAATACAAATCATGATTATGAACAAAACCATTGTGCCAGTATACCAAACTTCTGGAAACATCAATGCCCAAATCAATAATGGCAGAAGTAGCAATAAACACATCTGTTTGTAAATTAAAAGCACTAAGTACCAATGCCCTGATGGCTCCGCCGGTACCTACCAATCCGGCAACAAATCCTGAAACAGTACCGCCTGCAATAACATTGAGCAGCGAGGGATATGTTTGTATGTTTTTAAAAAACAGAAACAACAAACTAATTACAATTAAAAAAACGGATAATGCAATTTCTAAAAATTGAGTGGCAATAAATTGTGTGAGCCAGGCACCTACAATAACAAAGAGTACAGCCGGTATGCCCAAATAAATTATTAGCATTGTATCAATTCCTTTTCTGAAAAAAGCAATTTTAGAAATATTACTGGATACATGAAACAAAGCTGTAATGCCTAATACGGATTGAAAATCTAAAAAATAAGCAGCAATTGGAACAAAAAATAAAGAAGAGCCAAAACCACCCACTGTACCGGCTATTTCAGCCAGGAATGCTAAAAAAATAAATAGATATAAATGCTCCAAAGCGAATGTTATTGATGACTGCTATTTTGTATAGTTTACTGTAAAGCTGATACATTAACTGAATATTCAACCGCATTATTTTGCTACTTTTAAAATTTCTGCAAATCCGGGTTCACTAATCATAATGTCGGCATGGTGGTTTACCAATTCATCTTTTGAGCAAAAGGCAATACCCATTCCCGCCTCTTTAATCATACACATATCATTTAAGCTATTGCCAACAGCAATGGTGTTTTCTCTTTTAATTTTATGCTTGTCTAATATGGCCAACATTGCGTTTGTTTTACAAACCGCATGCCTGCAAAGGCTGTTTTTTCTGCTATACCAGAAAGAAGGTATTTTTACTTCGCCGGTGCAAAGGCTTTTCGAAAATTCTAATTCATTACCTAATGAAAAATGCATGCCTAATTTATTTTTAAAATGATTGGTAATGCAATCATAGCTGTATGAAACAAACCCAATCAAATAGCCTCTGCGTTTAAGTTCGTCGATAACTGCTGCTGCATCTTCTACAATCGGAATATCATCAGCTATTTGAATAAGTTCTCCGAATGATTTTCCCTTCAATAAAGTAGTTATTCTTTTTGTAATTGCAACAGGATCTGTTTCGGTTGACCGAATATCCATTATTTCTTTTTTTAAAGCATATTTTTCCGAAAAAGCATCAATAAATCTGCCTTTTAACAGAATATTATCCATGTCGAACAGAATCAGTTTTTTTGTTTCGGGCAAGCATTCTGTTAATGCAAATTCCATCTGAGAGCGAATTTCATTCATTACAGACAGCTCTTCTAAATTATAATGAGCATTTTTTGAACGGGCAGCTTTTAAAATAATGGTTTGTGCTACTTCTTTACTCATTTTGCCCAATGCATGCCATGGTTTAATTTTATTTTCTATATAACCAATTTCAACTTCTTTCATGCGTACATGCATAAGGTGCATATCTATCAAAATGCCAATATCTACGCCATAATCATCTCTAAAATCAATTTGTTCAAATAATGCTTTTTTGCCTGCAATCATACCGCTTAGAGGCTGACTGAAGCGCATCAGTTCAGGAAAAAATATACTCAATAATGGTTTGGCTACCAGTTCTGTTACTCTTCCTGCATTTCTATTAAAAGATGATTTCACAAAATCAACCTCATAATCAACAATGGGTTGTACCAGCAGTGGTATGGTAAAATGTGGATAAGGATCAATATCGCCGTCTAAAAACAGCACAATGTTATTTTGTGCACATAAAACGCCATCTTTCATTGAGGCACCTTTACCCAATTTTGTGCTGGTAATCACTTTTGCACCGGCGTTTTTGGCTAAAGAAACGGTATTGTCTGTTGATTTATCATCTACAACAATTACTTCACTAACCAGGGTATCAGCTTGGGCAAAACGTATAACAGAAACAATGTTTTCTGCTTCATTTAAAGTGGGTATAATTACAGTAACCATAAGTTAATTTTAAGGGTGGTATAGGCGTGCCGGATGTTGGATTTAGGGTGTAGAAGTTTGGAAAGTTAATTATTAAAAATTAATTAATCGTGTTAAATAGATATTAAATATAGCAAATAGACATAAAAAACCTTCGGAGTTGCTACCGAAGGTTTTTTTAAAGATAGTAAGGTTGTTATAAATATTTATCGCCTTTGTTGCGTTTTATTTCGGCAACATATTCTTTAATGGCTTGTTCTTTGTCTTTTTTGCAAATGAGTAACACATCGGGTGTATCTACAATTATACAATCATCAATGCCCTGCACCACTACTAATTTATCCTGTTCGGCACTAATCATACATTTGGTTGCATCAATCACAATTACGTTTTCGCTTACCACGGCATTGCCCAAATAATCTTTATCTAAATTTTCGTAGGCACTGTTCCAGGTGCCTAAATCGCTCCAGCCAAATGCTGCGGGTAATACATAAACATTATCGGCCTTTTCCATAATGGCAAAATCGATAGATATATTGGTGCAAAGCGGATAAATGCGATGAATGGCATTTCTTTCTTCCGGTGTGTTTAAATGGTTTTTTTCACTATCAAATAATTCAAACATTTCCGGCTGGTATTTTTCAAATGTTTGTAAAACGGTAGATACCTTCCAAACAAAAATGCCTGCATTCCATAAAAAATCGCCACTACTTAAAAATGTTTTCGCCAATTCTAAATTGGGTTTTTCGGTAAATGTTTTTACTTTAAAAATGCCCGATTTTATTTCGTGTGCATCGTGTTGAATGTAGCCATAACCGGTATTAGGGTATGTTGGCTTAATGCCCAGTGTGAGTAATGCGGGTTGTTCAGAAACAAATTTTAGGGCTTTCAAGGCAATTTTCTGAAATGTATCGCTATCTAAAATCATATGGTCGCTGGGTGCTACAATTAAGGCTGCATCAGGATTTTCTTGCTGCAGTTTAAAAGCTATGTAGGCAATACAGGGTGCGGTATTTTTTCTGCTGGGCTCGGCAATAATATTGTCAACATTAATTTGTGGCAGTTGCGTACTTACAATGTGGGTGTACTCTTGCGAGGTAACAATAAAAATATTTTCAGCAGGAATAAATGAAGCAAAGCGTTCATACGTCCATTGAATGAGTGTTTTACCTGTATTTAAAATATCTAAAAACTGTTTAGGATAAGCAGTTCTGCTTTTGGGCCAGAAACGGCTGCCAATTCCGCCGGCCATAATGGCTACATAATAATTTTTATTCACGTTAAATCATTTGCTTTTTTAAATAATGCCTTCTCTCACTAAATCGTGCAGATGAATAATGCCTAAATAGGTATTGTTTTCTGCAACAATGAGTTGGCTAATATCGTATTTTTTTAATACTTCCAATGCTTCTACTGCCAGCGTATCTGCAGCAATGGTTTTGGGTTGTGGGGTTAAAATATCTGCAGCATTAATGTTTTCGAGCGTACTGCTTTTATTCAACATTCTGCGTAAATCGCCATCCGTTATAATTCCAATAATGGTATTGTTTTTTTGTACTACGGCAGTAGCACCCAGCCTTTTTTGTGTAATTTCTACAATTACTTCTTTTAAGCTTGCGTTGGGCAGTACTTTGGGCTGCGGGTTATGTACATACACATCTGCCACTTTCAGGTACAATCGTTTACCCAAATTGCCGCCGGGATGGTATTTGGCAAAATCTTTCCCGTCAAAACCATTTAAAGTCATTAGTGCAACGGCCAAAGCATCGCCCATTACCATTTGAGCAGTGGTACTGCTGGTGGGTGCCAGATTATTGGGACAAGCTTCTTTTTCAACACTGCATGGAACAATGAATTGCGCCTCTTTTGCCAAAAAACTATCTGTTGCACCTACTAATGCAATAACCGGGTTGCCGAAATTTTTTATGAAAGGTACCAGTACTTTAATTTCAGGGCTTTCACCACTCTTGCTTACAATCATTACCATATCATCTCGCTGTACCATGCCCAAATCGCCATGTATGGCATCGGCGGCATGCATAAAAAGAGCGGGTGTGCCGGTTGAGTTTAAAGTGGCCACAATTTTTTGGGCTACAATTGCGCTTTTGCCAATGCCAGTAACCACAATCCGGCCTTTTGATTGGTAAATGGCCTGCACTGTGGCTTCAAACTGTTCATCTACAAAACCTGACAGCCGCTGAATAGCAGCGGCTTCAATTGCAATGGTTTCTTTGGCTTTTTGAATAATATGCTGGTTCATGCCCCGCAAAGGTAAACTTTAACAACAAACTCTTGCGTTTACAGTGTTGCTTTGTTAACTTCGCCCACCTTTTTAAAAACAGGCGCTTTTTTCTCACTGCAAAAAAATAAAATCTGCTTGATACAGAAAAAAGTTGTACTTTAAGAATGCACTTTGCACAAAAAATTAAAAGGATAAATCTTTTCCATACATGGCAACGACAAAGAAAAAAAATGAGGCTACTGCTACTGCCAAAAAACCAGCAAAATCCAAATCTTCATCATCTGTTAAAAGTAAAACGGATAAAAAATCTGTGCTTCTTACCGATTTGCAAGCGGCGCTTCAAAATCATTTTGGATTTTCGGAATTTAAAGGGAAGCAATTAGATGCCATACAAAGTATTTTAAGTGGGCAGGATACATTTGTAATTATGCCTACCGGTGGCGGAAAAAGTTTATGTTACCAATTACCCGCACTAATGCAGGAAGGATGTGCCATTGTGGTATCGCCTTTAATTGCTTTGATGAAAAATCAGGTAGATCTGGTGCGCGGTTACAGCGAAAAAGATGATGTGGCGCATTTCTTAAATTCATCGCTCAATAAAGGACAAATAAAAGCAGTAAAAGAAGATTTGCTGGCCGGCAAAACCAAATTATTGTATGTAGCGCCTGAAACATTAACCAAACAGGAAAATCTCGATTTTTTTTCCGATTTAAAAATCTCATTTTTTGCAGTAGATGAAGCTCACTGTATTTCAGAATGGGGGCACGATTTCAGGCCGGAATACAGGCGGTTAAGAGAAATGATGGATATAATTAATCCTGATATTCCTGTTATTGCACTCACTGCAACTGCAACGCCTAAAGTACAAAGTGATATTGTAAAAAATTTATCATTACATGAACCCAACATATTCATATCTTCTTTTAATAGGGCCAATTTGTATTATGAAGTAGTGCCCAAACTCAGCAAAGAACAAACCATTAAAAGCATTGTAAAATTTATTAGCGGCCACAAGGGTAAAAGCGGCATTATTTACACCCTTAACCGCAAAACAACAGAAGAACTGGCCGATCTGCTGGTGGCCAATAATATAAAAGCAGTGGCGTATCATGCCGGGTTAGACCAAAAATTAAGGGCCGAGCGGCAGGATAAATTTTTAAATGAAGATGTGCAGGTAATTGTTGCTACCATTGCATTTGGAATGGGTATTGATAAACCCGATATCCGGTTTGTAATACATTATAATATTCCCAAATCAATTGAAAATTATTATCAGGAAACCGGACGTGCAGGACGCGATGGGATGGAAGGGTTATGCCTGCTTTATTATTCGCATAAAGATGTGTCTAAATTAGAACATTTAATGCGCGATAAACCCCTGAGCGAAAGAGAAGTGGGCGCACAGCTTATTAATGAAACCGTTGCTTATGTAGAAAGCAGTGTGTGTAGAAGAAAAATTTTATTGCATTATTTTGGTGAAGACTGGCCCGATGAAAATTGCCAGAATTGCGATAACTGCAAACATCCAAAAGAAAAAATAGAAGCCAAAGAAAATGTTGTAAAGTTATTAAAAGTCGTGAAGGCTTTAGATGAGCGTTTTGTTACCGACTATGTTGTGAATGTGGTAATGGGTAAATTAACGCCGCAAATTGCCATGTTCCGCCACGAAAACCTAACAGAATTTGGTATTGGTAAAGAGCAGGATAGTCATTACTGGAATAGCCTTATTCGGCAAGCCTTGTTAGAAAATTTAATTAGAAAAGATATTGAAGAATATGGTTTGTTGAAACTGACCGAAAAGGGTTTGCAATTCTTAAAAAAACCGGTATCCTTCAAAATTGTGCTGAATCATTTATTTGAAGAAGGTACAGATGATGATGATGACAATGAAAATGCTTCACAAACAGGTGCTGCTGCCGATGATGTGTTGTTTGAAATATTGAAAGACCTGCGTCAGAAAGAGGCCAAAAAGAAAGGATTGCCTCCCTTTGTTATATTCCTCGAAAACTCTTTGCAGGATATGGCCACATTGTATCCTACTACACTGGAGGAATTGGAGAAATGCCAGGGTGTTAGCAAAGGAAAAGCGTTGAAATACGGCAAACCCTTTGTTGAGCTGATTGCAAAATATGTAGAAGAAAACGATATTGTTAAGCCCGATGATTTTGTGATGAAGAGTGTGGCCAATAAAAACAATAATAAAATTTACATTATACAAAATGTTGATAAAAAAATTTCATTAGAAACCATTGCAAAAAATAAAAATCTGCAATTGCATGAGTTGTTAGAAGAAATGGAAACCATTGCAGCCAGTGGCACCAAATTAAATTTAGACTATGCTATTGATGAATGGTTAGATGAATATGAGCAGGAAGAAATTTTGGATTATTTTAAGGGCTGTGAAACAGCTTCATTGCAAGTAGCACAGCAGGAGTTGAGTGAAAATGGTTTTAGCTGGGAGCAACTCAAAATTATGCGCATTAAATTTTTGAATGTTTACGGCATGTAATTTTAAAAACATACAAATATGGTTAATGTAGCTGCTTTTTTTTCACTTTACATTCTTCCATTCAAATAACACAGATAACAGAGCTTCTGATCTGCTGCTTGTTTTCGGCTTTGTTTTGAGTATTGTTACGCCTCATAACTTTATAGGCATCATCAATTTTAGTGTGGTATAAAAAATCATTCTTTTGGGTGAAAGCCTACGTGTAATCTTATTGAAGGCCTAATTTTTTTGTATTCCATTAAACTTAACATTCTTTTTTCCATCTATCAGGCAACAAATTTTTTAAAAGGGTTGTCTAATAGTTTGCAAGCACTGCATCAACAAAAATTATTTATACTTTTTTTCAATTGGGGGTATGTATCAATAAGATGGCCTTGTTTTTTAACAGGGCCTTATTTTTGTTCTGATAGAAATGCAGCTTTTCGCAACGCAACATTTTCCCGAACATTTACATAAAAGAAATTAAAATCGGCAATATGGTAGTTTTTAGTGTGTAACAAAAAGCTGCCAAAAAAACGGGGTTGCTGCATCCATAAAATATTTTTTTCTACAATGGCATTTACCACATGTGGTATTACCTTATTGAAGTTTTTTAGAACAGCCCCTTCATTGACAAAACGATTGGTATCAGGTTCGTCAGCCTTCCAGGTAAGCGGATTGGTAACAATGGCTTTAAACGGTTCTCTGGTTACATAAACAGGTGTATAGCCTTCTTTAAAGCTACGCCAACTGCAAATACAACCTGTTTGTTGCGGAGTTGCACAGGCATTCAGTGCTTTAAATTGATGTTGGGCAACCAACCGGCATTCCCACCACATAAGCTACTACCAATTGTTGTTGCAGGAATTTACCATCAAAAAATTCTTTTAATAACCGAATGGCATGAGTAGAACCCTGACTATGCGATGCAATAATAATAGGCCTTCCATGGTTCCAGTGTTGTAAATAATATTCAAAAGCAGCTTTTACATCGCTATATGCTTCCTGAAAAGCTGCCATGGCGTGCAAGCTGTCTGCGCTGTTTTTGGGAAAGTATGCACTTAAATGAGCCTGCCTGTAACGGGGTGCAAAAATTCTACCCGCAGCGTTAAAAATGCTGGCCTGGTAAAGTATGGTGCTGTAATCTGTTTTGGCATTCAGTTTGGTATGGTTAATGGGGGCATTCCATCCAAAGCTTCTCTCTTTTTCTGTATAAGTGGTAGGATGAATAAAAAACACATCAGCGGTTGAGTCGGGCTGAAAACCATTACTTAGCGGCCGTGGTACACTATCGGCCGGATCTTTTTTGTAAGGATGGGCAGCCCAATCGTTTAAATTGGCATAATCAGGAATAGCATTTGTACTGTATGGTGGTACATGCGGGTAATTTTTTGCCATTTTGTAATAAGGCCGGTTACATGCAAACAACAATGTAAGGAAACCGATTATCAGATAACGCATGTTTTATTTTTGAAATAAAATTAAGCAATTCATTTGTTAAACATGCTTTTGAAATTTTTGTAATTGGTGGGATATCATGCCTTGCATATATCTATCCAATTTTGTATAGGAAAGGGAGGTATATTACCTGTTCTGATAATCTGATAAAGAGTGCATAAATTTGCTTAATTTAAGCCCTCAATTAACACCCCTAATACAACACATGTTTTTATTACGACACCTGTCTTTTTTAAGAACAGTATTTTTTTATAGTATTACTGCATTTGGTGGTCCGCAGGGGCATTATGCCATGATGCTGAAAACCTTTGTTCAAAAAAGGAAAGATGTTACCGAACATGAATTATTAGATTTATTGAGTTTCTGTAACATGTTGCCGGGTGCTTCTTCTACACAAACCATTACTTTAATTGGGTACAAACGCGGTGGTATTCCATTGGCTATAATTACTTTGCTGGTTTGGATTGCGCCCGCCAGTTTTTTAATGGGCGCCTTATCATTTCTGCTCAATTATCTGGATGGGATGGGTATTAATATTGCCTTGTTTAAATTTATACGCCCAATGGCAATTGGTTTTGTGGCTTTTTCTGCGGTTAGAATGTACCATGTTGCCATTCACAATACCATTACCCGGGTAATTATGGTAGTTGCTGCCATTGCAACATTTGTAGCATTTAAAACACCCTGGATTTTTCCTTCGTTAATTGTATTGGGTGGCATTGTAACCAATTTCAGTGATAGAAGAATTCCACAGAAAGGTGAGCCTCCCAAACAAACCAAATGGGGTAATTTGTTGATATTTTTATTAATTTTTGCAATTGCCGGTTATTTGTCAGAAACGGCTACACGGCAAAACTGGCAATACAGAAAAGCCTTTAACCTGTTTGAAAATACTTACAGAAATGGCAGTCTGGTTTTTGGCGGAGGCGATGTGTTGATACCCATGATGTATGAGCAATATGTTACCCGCCCCGAATCGAAACAAGTATTGGAAAAAAGAAGAGATGTTTTAAAAATGAACCGGGATGAATTTTTAACCGGTTCTGGTATTGTACGTGCCATTCCCGGCCCGGTATTTTCTATTGGTGCATTTGTGGGAGGTATGGTTTTAAAAAGTGAACACGATCCTGCTCTTCAGGTGGTAGGTTGTGCTTTGGGTGCAATTGGCCTTTTTGTGCCCAGTGCATTGCTGGTACTTTTTTTCTTTCCGGTATGGCATAACCTGAAAAAATATGCGGTTATTTATCGTTCGTTAGAGGGTATTAACGCCTCGGTAGTAGGTATTATAGCAGGTGCTACTTTTTACTTAATTAAAGATATTTTGTTTGTGGAATTATGGAACCTGCAAATGAATGGATTTTTAGATATTGGTGTAGTTATTGCAACATTTTTTATTTTATATTACACCAAAATTCCGCCGCCTGTTATTGTGGTGATTTGTTTGTTATTGGGCTGGATGCTCTGAAAGCATAAAAATTCAACATTGATTTTTATCAAATAATCTCCTTTCTACCAGTCATTTTCATGCATGAAATTGCAGACATCTTTTTATTTTGATAAATTGTGCAATACTTTGCAGGTACGCATTATAAAACAATATTCATTTTAATTATTCCCATCAAAACTTGCCTTCATGAAAAAAATGCTTGTTTCCATTACATTATGGTGTTTTGCATCAATTGCCATTGCCCAACATCATGAAAGTACAAAAGGAATCAATATTATTCCCATTCCTGTTTCAGTGCAGGAAGGTATGGGCAGCTTTACTTTATTGCCCACTGCTACCATTGGTTACACCCCCACTGCTGCCGTTAAAGAAATTGCCCAACAAATGCAACAAAAAATTGCCCGTGCTACCGGATTTTCTTTGGCAAAAAGCAAAGGCCTTTCAAATGCAACCATTCAATTACAAATATTGACTAAACGCGATACTGTTTTGGGTAATGAAGGGTATCGTTTACAGGTTACCCCTACCGCAGTAATCATCAAAGCAAACGAACCCGCCGGTTTATTTTATGGGGTACAATCTTTATGGCAGTTGTTGCCTGCTGCTATTGAAAGTAAAACAGTTGTGAACAAAATGAACTGGAAAATTCCGGAGGTAGCAATTCTTGATTATCCGCGTTTTGTATGGCGTGGTTTAATGTTTGATGTAGCCCGGCATTTTTTTACCAAACAACAGGTAGAAAATTATATTGATGAAATGGCAAAATACAAATTTAATATTTTGCACTTACACCTAACTGATGATGAGGGCTGGCGCATAGAAATAAAAGGATTGCCTCGTTTAACCGAAGTAGGCGCATGGAATGTAAAAAAGGTAGGTTATTTTGGCACATTTACTCCTCCCAAACCTGATGATCCCAGAAATTACGGCGGTTTTTATACCCAGGATGATATTAAAGAGATGGTAGCTTATGCGCAGAAAAAATTTGTAAATATTTTGCCTGAAATAGATGTACCCGGGCATAGCTTGTCGGCCATTGTTTCTTATCCCGATTTATCTTGCACGCCAGGTGCCGATACGTACCATGTTCGCTCAGGCGAGGAAATTATGGATTGGTCGCATGGAGCCCCTCCTATTGCACTGATTGATAATACACTTTGCCCTGCCAATCCTAAAGTATATACTTTTTTAGATACGGTTTTTACACAAGTGGCCAAACTTTTCCCTTTTCCTTATATACATGTTGGGGGCGATGAGTGCCCTAAAAACTTTTGGGAAATAAGCCCTGCCATTCATCAACTGATGCAGAAAGAAGGGTTAAAAACCATGGAAGAAGTGCAAAGCTATTTTGAAAAAAGAATTGAAAAAATTGTTGAATCGAAAGGGAAGAAATTTATGGGTTGGGATGAAATTTTGGAAGGTGGATTGGCACCCAACGCTGTAGTAATGAGCTGGCGTGGCATGAAGGGTGGCATTGAAGCCGCTAAAATGAAACATCAGGTAGTTATGAGCCCAACCACTTTTGCCTATTTGGATTATATGCAGGGCGATTCAATTATTGAGCCAAGAGTGTATGCTACTTTGCGTTTAAATAAAGCGTATTCATTTGAGCCTGTTCCCGATAGTGTAGACAGTAAATATATTTTAGGTGGTCAGGCCAATTTATGGACAGAGCAGGTGTACAACACCCGGCATTTGCAATACATGACCTGGCCCAGAGCTTTTGCAGTATCTGAAACAGTATGGTCGCCAAAAGCCAATAAAAACTGGCTCGATTTTGTAAACAGGGTAGAACACCAGTTTAAAAGATTGGATATTGAACAGGTAAAATATGCACCCAGTATGTATGATCCCATCTTCACTGCCACTAAAAATGCAGAAGGTGGTTTGCAAATTGAATTGGCAACCGAAGTGCCCAACCTGCAAATACATTATAGTTTTGATAATTCATTCCCAGATCAGTTTTATCCTGTTTATTCCACCCCATTAACGCCACCTGAAGATGCGGTGATGTTAAAAATAATTACTTACCGTGGTAATAAAGTAATGGGAAGAATAATAACCATGCCCATCAAAGAGTTAAAAAAACGGGCGGGTATTCAATAAAATTTCTGCAACACCAAACATTTCGTAAACAAAAAGCGCCGTTTAACTTTTAAAAGAAAACGGCGCTTTTTTATAAATACAGGGATAATAAGGAGAAAGGATTAATAAAAGTTGCTGATAAGGGGGCAGAAGAAATGGGCTTGAGTGAGGACGAAATGGCTTTTTACAATGCGTTAGAAGTAAATGATACAGCCGTTCAGGTTTTAGGTAATGACCAACTCAGAATAATTGTCAGAGAGATTGCAGAGAAAGTAAAAGCCAATGTAACTATTGATTGGACAACAAGGGAAAGTGTAAAGGCAAAGCTGAAAGTAGTGGTGAGGAGAACTTTAAAGAAATGCGGCTATCCTTCGGATAAAGAGCAAAAAGCCATTGATATGGTAATACAACAGGCAGAGGTATTGGCCAATACTTACACCTCCTCCCTGTAACCTTTCTTCCCTTCATACGTTCCACTGATAACATTTGTTGTAAGCAATGTTTGTTTTATGTATTAACTTGTACAAAAATAATATGATATGAAGCGAATATGGATTGTATTGGGATTATTGGTGGTGGGCATATATGCCAAGGCGCAAACCAAAAATTTTATTGACCAGCCTTATGTGGAAGTAAACGGCACGGCCGATAGCTTAGTAACACCCAATGAAATTTTTATCCGGTTTACCATTAATGAAAAAGATACCAAAAACAAAGTATCGTTGGAAGATCAGGAAAAAGCCCTGTTCCAGGCTTTACAACAGTTGGGCATTGACGCAGCCAAAAATTTAACGGTGAATGATATGGCCAGCAATTTTCAATACTATTTTCTCCGCGGAAAAGACGTTGTAAAATCAAGGAATTATTTGTTGAAGGTAACCACTGCCATGGAAGCAGGTAATGTATTTGTAACATTGGAACAATTAGGTATTGCCAATGCAGGTATTGACCATGTGGATCATTCCGGATTGGAATCCATTCGCAATGGCATGCGCACCAAAGCGGTACAAAATGCGCACCAAAGGGCTATTGCATTAACGGCACCATTGCACCAAAGCCCTGGCCCCGCCATTTATATTGGTGATGAAGAACGCTATGTGCAACCCTATGACAATCGGGCTCCCCGCATGATGCTGGCCAATGTAATGGAAAAAACTACCGATTCACAGCCCGAAATAAGCTTTGAAAAAATAAAAGTTTCGGCCAATATCATGGTTCGTTTTGTGCTAAACAAATAAAGGAGTATTTCGGTTACTGATTTTTATAAAAAGGTATTAGCTATTATACATATTACATAAATATTTATTGTTTATATTTGGGGATATAAAGAAGGCAGGAACCACCAAGCCCATACCATAGGATTGGTTTGTATCGAGCTTCACTGACTGGCTACCAGTTTAAATACAGTATCTATGCAATTGCTGCAATTGGCCGGGCCTAGTGCTTCAGGTTGGTTATTCAGTGCAGTTAATCTTGGTTTACCCTCTTATGCCGGTACAGGTTTTGTCAAACTATTTATTTGGTATTGTACAGCCGGTTTTTCAGGAACCAGAATAAACCTGCGGTGAACCCATGATGTAGCTTTAAATGATATTTTACCAAATTTTTTGTTAAAGCACTCCTAGTTTACATTGAATGAACAGGGTAAAGTACTTTTCTTCAAATTCTCATCAGATTGTCAAAATAGTTTTACACTTCAACAAAATAAAACAGTATGAAAATGTATTTATTCTCAACAGCACTACTAGGGTTAACCGTAATCAGTTGTTCGGCACAGGATTTAAAAAAATCTGAAGTGCCTCAGCAGGTACAAAATGCTTGTGCCCAAAAGTTTCCTGAATCAAGTCATGCAAAAATTGCATGGGAAAAAGAAAAAGGCAATTATGAAGCTAATTGGGGTGGTCGCTCCGGCGAAGACAACTCGGCGCTGTTTTCTCCGGCCGGTATGTTTATTGAAATTGTAAAAGCCATACCGGTAAGTCAGTTGCCCGCTGGCGTTGCTCAGTATGTACAGGCACATGAACATGGTGCAAAGATTAAAGAAGCAGGTTTGGTTACCGATGCTAAGGGTATGGTAACTTATGAAGCAGAGATAAAGGGTAAGGATTTAATTTTTGATAAAGCAGGAAAATTTATTAAAGTTGATTAAAGGTTTGTATGCATATCTGAATGATGTTAAGCCGCCTGTATTTAATATAAACAGGCGGTTTTATTTGGTAGAAAAGGTTAAATTCGATACTACTAAAATACATATTTTTTATATTTAATAATTAGTGATCATGCATAAAAAATTAATCAGTTCCGGCTCGCGATATGAAGCACAAATGAGCTATTCCAGAGCCGTAGTAGCGCCGCCGTTTATATTTGTATCAGGCACTACCGGTTTTAATTATCGTACCATGGACATTGCCGATGATATTGTTGCACAAACTGAACAAACATTTTTGAATATTGAACAGGCACTGCAACAGGCCGGCGCTACATTACAAAATGTAGTTCAGGTAAGGTATATTTTACCCAATGCCCAATTGTTTACATTGTGCCAACCAGTGTTACAAAAATATTTTGGTAAGGTAAAACCGGCGGCTACTATGTTGCAAGCCGGATTATTAGATGAACGGATGCTTATAGAAATTGAAGTAGTGGCGGCCATTCCTGTATAATGTGAAGCAATGACAGAAATAACCGTTTCAGCTTAATTTAAATAAAACCCTTTTAGAATTGTAGTAACTTACCCGCTTATTTAAAACGATTGTATGAAATTTGTTCAACTTTTTTTTGTTGCAATTGCCTTGTTATTAACGAGTGTTTTTATTGCGTGGATACCACATAACAGTGGATGGCATGTTTTATTTAATGGTAAAAATTTGGATGGATGGGATACTTATATTGCCCCGCCGATTAATTGGGATGGTAAACCTTTAAGCAGTGTGCCCGTTGGCCTGAACCATGACCCGCAACAGGTATTTTCAGTAGTGCCAATGGATGGCGAAAAGGTAATTCGTATATCAGGTCAACAATGGGGTGCTGTTATTACCCAAAAAGAATACAGCAATTTTCATTTGCAATTGAAATTTAAATGGGGGCATTTATTATGGGGCCAGAAACGTGGAAAGAAAATGGATAGTGGTATTTTGTATTTTTCAGTAGGTGCAAATGGTGTGGATGCGGGTGCCTGGATGCGCTCTCAGGAGTTTCAGGTAGAACAGGGTAATTGTGGCGATTACTGGGGTGTGGCCGGCGCTACTGAAAGTATTCCTGCTACTAAAATGAATGACAGTGTGTATGTGTATAATCCGAAAGGGAAAATACTGACATTTAGTGCCAACAGTAAAAATGGCCGGCATTGTGTAAAGCGAAGTGATGCGGAAAATAAAACAGGCGAATGGAATACTCTCGATTTATATTGCCATGGCGATACAAGTGTGCATGTGGTGAACGGAAAGGTAATGATGGTATTATACCATTCTGCACAAGACAACAATGGACAAATGCTACCCCTTTCAAAAGGCAAAATTCAAATACAATCTGAAGGCGCTGAAATATATTATAAAGATATTCGGATTGAACCGATTGCATCATTACCAGAACGACTGTTACAATAATCCTTTTTTCGGCATTTAAATTCTATGGTTTTGGTGTTTACAATACATAATTTTTTTACACCTTTTGTTATGGAAAAGTAATGTGTTGTATCCTGCTGCAGGAACTCCCTTTGTGATAAAAATGGCATTTCTATGTAATGTATTTAACAGTTTATTTCTGCCCGAATCTCCTTATTATAATAAGATAATTCAAGTTTCCTATTTTAAACGATTG
>JABAOF010000530.1_pt1 | contig 108777 bp, 65 predicted proteins | sample 7062171 | NCBI WGS metagenome assembly JABAOF01 (sample SAMN14538628, study PRJNA623070) | marine sediment metagenome | biome: marine biome [ENVO:00000428]; feature: marine pelagic biome [ENVO:01000023]; material: deep marine sediment [ENVO:00002113] | place: India: Gulf of Khambhat ... | reverse complement strand
GTTTATCCCAGGGATGTGGAGTTCCCCCTGGTTCAGTCCATGAGTTATTTCCCCTATGCAGACAATTCACTCCTGGGCAAAGGAAAATATTCACTCACCCTTGATTGCTATTATTCCAATATTTTTATGTTTAACCACAACCGTACCACCCTGAACGATTTTGAAGTACTCAGCAGCACCATCGGTTTTCGATACGGGATAATAGAAGGCGGAACCCTGGAGTTTTACTATCGCCATTCATTCATTTTTGGCGGGATACTGGATAAATTGATTGAAGATTTTCACAGCACCTTTGGCCTACCCGATGACGACAGACCTCTGTACCCCCGGGATTCAGTTCATTACAGGTTTCACGACTCATTTTACTATACCAGCAACCAGAACGGCGCGTCTCACCTGACAACAGCTTTTTTAAAACAAATCTATAAATCTACCCACTTTTCCATAAAAGCACGGGCAGCAGTGGGAATACCCTTATCCGAAAAACCGGGTTTCAGTTCCGGCAAACTGTTTGTTTCCGCAGGGGTGGCGGCTTCGTATAAAAAGAAGTGGTTCTCCCTGGAACTCTCAAATTATTTGACATTTCCGGGAAAACCCTCCTGGCTGTCTGATGTGGATATTCACTCCTTTATATTTCTTTCTCAACTGGAGGCCAGGGCGGGACGTTGGATCGGTGGATTTACTTTTCGTACCTCGGTGTTCAAAGAAGATGATGTTGCCAATAACGCTTACCAGGCTTATATCGGCTTTAAAATTTTCAAACACCTTGAATTAATCATACTGGAAGATTTCGCCCCCTTTGATACCACCCCGGATGTTAGTTTTAACCTTCGGATAAAAATTTTTTAAAATTTATAAAAAAATTTAGAACCTTTTTGGAAAATTTTACGTATAAAAGTTTTTACGCCCGGCATCCTGTTTTGACTACCGGTTGTTAAAATAGCTGGCGAAAACACTGCAAGATTCGGGGCGTAAAGGTGTTTAAAGTGTTTAAGGAAATATTATGAATGGAGGATTCATATGAAAAAGTTATTAAGTTTGATCATGCTGGTAAGCGTTTTGGTTTCTCCCGGTTTTATGTTTTCGCAATTAGAAGAACCAATGGAGAAAAAACTCACCTTAAAAGATGCGATCTTTTACGGGCTGAAAAATAATCTTGATTTACAGATTCAGAAGACCGCCGTTCAATCGAATTGGGAGTCGTTAAGGATCGCGAAGTCTATTTATATTCCCACCCTGAATATAGATTCTTACTATGGTAGTTCGCTTACACCATCCACGAATGTTTATGACGCGGTAGATGTTGTAGAAAGCCAAGTGACCCGATGGAGATCCAGTATATCGCAGATGCTGCCATTTGGTGGAACCCTAAGTTTTGGGTTTAATACTACAAAATCAGACTCAAATTCACTCACTTTTAGTGTTAACCCTTCAATAGATACTAATGCAGGCTTTAATCTATCACAACCGTTGTTAAAAAATTTTGGACTTCTTCCTACAAAGTACAACATCTATGTTTCTGCAAATAATCACAACATGAGTGAGCTTCAGTTACGCGAAAACATCATCCAGTTAGTCTACAGTATTGAATCTGCTTACTGGGAACTGGTGTATGCTCATCAGAGCCATGAAGCCACCAAAGTGGCCTTGCAAAGAGCAAAAGACCTGCTGAAACAAAATCAAGTAAAAGAAAAAGTGGGAACCATTGCCCCTATCGATGTGTTGAGTTCCAAAGCACAAGTGGCAAGGAATGAAAGCTCTGTGATCTCGGCTGAACGTATCATTCAAATCAGGGAAGAGACCTTGAAAAACATCCTGAACATGAGTAAAGAAAATGTAACCATTGTTCCTACAGACACACCTGAAATAGAATCGGTACCAGTTGATTTCAAGGCCTTTTTACTGGAGGCCCTGGAAAATCGGCCGGATATCAAACGTCAAAAAATTAACCTCAAAACCAATAATCTTGGCGTTCGATATTATAAGAATCAAACGCTACCGAATTTGCGGCTTGATGCTGGCTATTCCACATATGGGCAGGGTGGAACTGAGTGGGATATCGATTATAATTTGGACCCGCTTGATCCCAATTTCCGAACGCAAGTGGAGGAGAGGACTTTCATGGATTCCCTCAGGGAAGTACTCAAAATGATTAATAAAAACTATTACTTCCAATTTACTTTGCAAGTTCCTATCGGCTTTAAAGAAGAACGGGCACGACTGGCACAAGCAAGGATCAACCTGAAACGGGCATTATTGGAACTGAAAAATACGGAAAACAATATTTACAAAGAAGTTAAAGATATCATCAAAGAGCTGGAAAGCAATCGAAAGCTGGTGGAAGCGGAAAGAGTTGCCATGCAATTGGTGGGCGAGAACCTCCGGGCAGAAGAGAAAAAACTGTCCGTGGGACTCTCCACCAACTTCAATGTACAGGAATACCAGCGGCAGCTTGCCGATGCCGAAACCAGTTACCTGCGCGCAGTCATCGATTACACCCTCTCCCTTGCCAGGCTTAACCAGGTCCTGGCGCGAACCTTCAAGACCCATGACATCAAACTCGACGACTATAATGAAGAGTAGTAATTAGTAGAGCTGTTGGAATGATGGGTAATCCATCATTCCCTTCTTCTGTGAGGTGTTTAATTTCTTCCGGTAACCCAGGAAAATACACTCACCAATAAGACCGGCGGCCCCCACATAGAAATCAGCTCCCTGGGGACTGCCGTTCCGGTCTTCCCATTCATTAATATTAAAACGGTCCAGGTTCTTGCGGACAATTTCAAGTAGATAGTTCTCTGCTTCTTTTTTAAATCCTCTCAGAAAAAGGGCTTTAACCACCCGCGCCCCAATCCAATCCCACTGCCCCCCATTCTGGTAACTCCAGGGACGGGTTAACAGGGGATGCGGGAAAAATCCCTGGGGATAAGGAGGAATCAATGTAAAGGATACGGTTTGCAGTCCATATTTTTTTCTTCTTTGCTCAAGGACGTGCAAAAACCGTTCCACCTGTGAGTGATCCATTAGATCGGCAATGATGGCCTCTGCATTTCCTCCCACTGCCAACATCTCCTTTTCCATCCGGTAATACTTGCCTCTTGAGTCAGACGGAACAATATGCGTAATAAAATACCCCTTATCCTCCAGGTATAAAAGCGTTTTGGATTGCGATTTCAAGGTAAGTAAACGCTCAGCCCATTTTTGCATGCGTTCTTTTTGTTTGGAAGAGTTTAACTGTTTAAATATCTTAATTAAACAGTCAATGGCCTGGATATATTTAGCCTGGGTATAAATAGAAAATACCGGCGTAGAACGGTCGGATAATTTGGTGGCCCGCTGGTCCGGGTAGGTGTTTTCGATGTCCCCCCAGTCGGCAGTAAAACCACTGTAAATGAGATGATGCCTGGGACTGCGTTTATTTTTCCACACCCATTCCAGAGCCATCTCCAACCGGGTAAGCACGGTTTTACCCTTAACCTTCTTGTAAAACCATTGGGTATTTTCTCTCCCGGTTTCATAAGCTGCCAACACCAGGGAACTCTCCTGGTCGGTCTCCACGGTGTTTTTACCGGTTTCCCCCGAAACATCCACCCAGTCTACTACTTCACCATCAACCCCCTGGTGCTCCAGGAACAATTCCACACTTCTTGCCAGGGTTTGAATGGGATAAAACCGTTTGGTATAAGCAATAAAGGTAGCAGTATCCCGGACCCATACCTGGGGATAGGCAGACCCTGGTGAAAACCCGAAAATGTTCCCGTTAGCATCGAGAATTTCGCTGTTCTTTAACGTCATCCGCAGCAAATACTGCTCCCGGTCCAACAGCACATTTCCAGTAGAACAAAAGAAGCTGAGGTATTTCTTCTTGAATTCCCCTGAAAACAGGGGTTTTAAATACAGTTTAACCCTGGAGGTTTTCCAATTTTTGCTGGAACCCCAGAACTCCCCTTCCTTGACAATGTCAAATTCCACCACGTAATCACCGCTCTGGGAATAGTCGAAATACACGGGTAATTGGAAGGTGGTTGTTTTTTTGCGACGCAGTACCCTGGGGATGCGAAAACGCCGGTTGTCATAAGATATCAATTTCCCTTTTGGATCGTAAAGATGATAGGAGATAAAATGATTGGTCCCCGGCCGAATACTGCCGACCATATGATTGGCAACCTCCATGGTAAAGACAACCTTCTCACCCTGGAAAGCCGATACCTGCTCCGGTTGACAGCGGATTTCAACATCAACACCACTGCATGTCAACTGCAAGAAAACCAGTAGAAGTAATAATACAAGCCGTCGAATAATTGAATTGTGTTCTAGTTTATTCCCATTCACCGTTTTCACCTACTATGAAAATAGCCACGAAGTAACACAAAGAGAAAAAGAAATTCTAGTTTTAGCCACGAAGTTACACGAAGGGACACGAAGATAAAATGGATATAAATTTGATAGTAGGGGTTTGATTCATCAAACCCTGGAATGAAACGTCCATTGGCAAGGGCTTGATAAATCAAGCCCCTACAATAGAATTGAAAAATTGAGAGCATGATTTTCATTCGTCTCCGGGTGAGGCCCGCGGTATCATGATCCACTGCTGTCTTTCCTTTTCTGCATATTGATCAGGTTTATCAGCCGCTGTTCCAGTTGCCAATAGTTCTGCGCTCCCGGGTTCAAAGTCACAGCTTTTCGCAGGACCCGCAAGGCCTGGTTGTAATCGCCCATTTTTCCGTAAATAAGAGCCTTGCGAAAATAAAGGTCCGCAGTCTCTCCAATCTCCTTTGCTTTCTCCAACATACGAAGTGAAGCAGTGAGTTCTCCTTTTTTTTCATGATATTTGGCGAGAATCAAATAGCCGAAATATTTCATTTCGTCTTTCCGGGTCTTTCCCATAATCGACTCAGCCAGGACTTTCCCGCTGTCCCCTGCACCGGTGACCACCAGTAAGTTGGCTTTTAAAAGTCCACCCATTTCAGAAACATCCAGCCAGCGATCTTTATGGTTCACCTCCAACGCCCGGTCCACAACAGCAAGGGCCTTATTATAATCACCCCCCTGTGCGGTTATCAACGCCCAGGGCAGCAGTAATGAACAATCCTCCGGGTAATGCCGCGTCAACCCGCTGACATCATTGTAATGACTATATTGGTCCTTAAAATAACCCTGGAAACTGTACGATTCAAATATCCATATAACGGATATTAAAGCAAAAAGGGCAACAAAAATTTTTTTCAATTGGTTATTGGTAAAAAGGTTGAAGGTCTCTATAAAAAATACGCCTGCCCAAACCGCCGGTATATAGGCAAACCGTATTACGATTTTAGGATAAGAGGGAACGATTTCTGGATCCAACACCGGCAGCAGAAAAATGAAAACCAATAAAGAATAAAGGCTGTACTTGTATTTGTCTCTCTTTACCACCAGGAGCACCAGTACAACCAGGGCAAGCCCAAAATACACCAGGTATTCCAGGTGGCTGCGGTCAAATTGATGCATAGAAAAATAAGGGGTGGGGAAAAACGGAAAGAGAATGGTTTTGAAATAAGCACCGATGGTTTTGAAAACCACAAAAATATCTTTCAATGAAAAATTCGCCAGCACATCCTGGATACCGGAAAAACGATTGTGAAGCATAATATAAATCAAATCCATCACCCAGAAAGGAAGCGTCACCAGGGATTTTTTTAAAATGTGTTTCACCCGTTTGCCGGTTTTATCGGTTTCACCCGCAGAGACGATGAAAATCAAACCCACGGCCAGCAGGGGAAAAAGCACCGAGTTCTCTTTGGAGAGCAGTGCCAGCAGGAAAAACAAGGCAGTAAATAGATAAAACAACCCGTTTTTTTTCTTTAAAAAAAGAATAAAGAAAAGAATAGCTGCCAGTATAAAAAAGGCACCCAACAGGTCGGTGCGGCCGGAAATCCAGGAAACCGCTTCCACGTGAGACGGGTGAATCGAAAAAAACAAGGAAACAAAAAAAGAAAAAAGGATTTTTTTTGATACAATATAAAAAATCAAAAAAATCAAAAGCGCGTTAAACGCATTGATAAGAACATTGAACAGGTGATAACCGGAAGCATTAAGTCCCCACAATTGATAGTCGATGTAAAAAGAAAACAGGGTCACAGGACGCCAGTAATGAAGGTAGGGATAATCCGGGAAGGCAAAGAATTTCGAGCCAATGGTATTGATAAAGGAATTAAAATCTTTTATGCGGGGATTTTCCGCGATCAACCGGAAATCATCCTTTAAAAAATCATAGTGCAGGGTATTGAGGTACAAAAGAAAATTTAAAGCAAAAAGTGCCAGAAGAAGGGCTATAATTTTTTTCTTATCAGAAGCAAACGTAGATTGTATCCATTGTTTTAAATTCATCGGTCCTTATATTATAAATGATTCAAATAATTTCGTAAACCCCACTGCGGAGGCTGTCTCAAAACTCCGGGTGAACACGAGGTTCACCCCTACGTCCGCCTGGAAACCCTTTGTAGGGGCGAATCTTGTATTCGCCCGGCCTCCGGATTCGGCCATTTTTTTGGGTTTTGAGACAGCCTCCTGCGTGGGGGAGCAAAGCAGGCGCCTTGGTGGCTAAAAATTAAAATTGTTGATCTTTCTGTTGATTTATTTTTCCCATATTGGTATAGTATAGCATTGCGTAAGGCGCAAAACGTAGAGAAAAGCTCAGCGCGCGAAGCGCTTTGCTCTCCGCTCTACGCCCTACGCCCTACGCTATAAGGAGGATGAAATGAAACGAGTTATGTTAATGGTGGTGTTATCGTTTATGGTTGCTATTTCCACATTGGTCGCCCAGGAGGTCAAAGTAGATATAGAAAAGGAAAAAGCAGCGATTAAACAGGCGGCCCTGGATTACATGGAAGGTTGGTATGAAGGAAATGCCCAGAGGATGAAAAAAGCGCTTCACCCGGAAATGGTGAAACGTGTTCCCACAACACTGCCAACGGGTCGGGTTACGCTGCGATATGCCAGTGCTTCCAACATGGTGGAATTCACCCGGGCCGGGTTCGGTAAAAATAGAGCCCAACATAAAGGAAAACTTGAAGTAAAAATATTTGATATCTCTCGTAACATTGCCAGTGCAAAGGCCACATCCGGTGAATATATAGATTATCTCCACCTTGTCAAAATCCATGGGCAGTGGAAGATACTCAATGTCCTGTGGGAACCGGCCAAACCACCGGCTAAGAAGAAGTAAGAAGTAGGAAGTAGGAAGTAGGATAAGGGAGGATTTCGATGAGTTATTATTTTAATAAAATCGTGGATATGCCGTTTGAGCAGGCCATAGAACGGGTCACTGCAGAATTGAAAAAAGAAGGCTTTGGCGTGCTAACCCAGATCGATGTAAAAGAAACCCTGAAGAAAAAACTGGATGTGGATTTCAGGAAATACAAAATCCTGGGGGCATGCAATCCTAATTTTGCCTTTCAGGCCCTGCAAAAGGAAGACAAAATCGGTGTGATGCTGCCTTGCAATGTGATCCTGCAAGAGACGCCTGACAACAAAATCGAGGTGGCCGCGGTGGACCCTATTGCCTCTATGGCAGGCGTAGAAAACACAGACCTGGCTGACATTGCCACCCAGGTCCAGGCCAAACTCAAACGCGTAATAGATGGAGTTTAGCCGCTAAGGCATTTACAATGCGGTAAAAAACGCGAAGAAGCGCGAAGATGACACACCCCGCCCCTTCGGGGCACCCCTCTCAAGAGGGGATTTCTTGGGCTGAATGTGGCACAATGAATGAGAGAAGCAATATGACTGACCATGTATAAAAAATTTTTGCGGGGTCCAGGGGCAGTTTTTACAAAAAGCGCCCCTGGCCGCCGGAGGCAATAATTTTAATACATGGCCCTTAAGCGGGCGACTCGTTCTTCCAGGGGGGGGTGTGTGGAGAACAAATTCATAAGACCTTTACCGCTCAGGGGTGAGACGATAAACAGGTGGGCTGTTTGCGTCGTGGCATGCATGGGGATGCGTTTGCTGTAATAGCCCAGTTTTTCCAGTGCTGAGGCCAGGCCTTCGGGGTTACCGGTTAATTCTGCGGCCCCCCTGTCTGCTTTGTACTCTCGGGACCGGGAAATCGCCATTTGAATCAGCAAAGCAGCAATGGGTGCCAGTATCGACATCAGGAGCAGTCCCAGGATACCGCCGCCTTCGTCGTCATCGCCACCGCCTCCCAGGAAAGCAAACCAACGCATCTGGTAGGCCAAAAACATAATGGCCCCGGCAATGGTGGCAGCAACGCTTTGAATCAACGTATCCCGGTGACGGATGTGGGACATTTCGTGAGCAATCACACCTTTCAACTGCTCGCGGTTCATCGATTTAATAATACCGGTAGTCAGGGCAACAACACCGTGCCGCGGGTTTCTGCCGGTGGCAAAGGCATTGGGAGAGTCGTCATCCATGATGAACACTTTAGGTTTTGGAATATCCGCGTTCCGGGAAACCTCTTCCACCAGGTAATGAATTTCCGGTGCTTCGGCTTCGCTCACCGGTTGAGCACGGTAAACGCGTAGCACGATTTTATCTGAAAACCAATAGGCGGTGATGTTCAGGATACCGGCAAAGATCAAGGCAATCACCATGCCGCTCTGACCGCCCACCAAACCGCCGATAAACAGGAAAAGCCCTGTTAACGCACCTAACAAAATAACTGTTTTTATATTATTCATTTTCCTTACCTCTCTTTAATTTTTTTTAGGGTTATATTATAGTATATTTTTAACATTTTTTCTACCCCCGGCGTGGGGAGGCAGCAATTCTAATTTTACCGTTTAAAGATAGGGTAAACACAAGGTTTACCCCTACGAAAGCACGAAAATGTGCATCAGATGTAGGGGCTCGGCCTGCATTTCGTGTTCGCCCGGATAATTGGTAAAATTAGAATCGCTGTTTTTTTATTTTTTTTCTTGCATTTTTTTTCTGGTTATGTTATTTCTCTAGTCTTAAGGCGAAATCTCCGGAAAGGAGGGTAGCTGTAAAACGGAAAAGATTGAGAGATAATGTAATGAAAAAGGGAAATGATATTTTCCATAGATTGGTGACGCAGGCGGTTTGTCCGGTCACCGTGATGCAAAGGCCCCCCCGGCCGGACCGGGAGGGGCATGTAAAGGAGGGGTATATCCATGAAAATAAAAAAGAGTGCGGTCTTACTCTTTCTTTTTTTATCTTTATGTTGGGGAACGAAGTTTATTTTTCCGGATGTACTGATTGTTACCAATAAAGAAACTCGTCTCACATCACTGAAAAAGAAAGACATAAGAGATATCTTTACAGGAAAAAAGAAAAGATGGGAAAACAATGGTAAAATTACCCTGGCGGTATTGAAAAATTCGGCGGTTCACAAACAATTCCTCAAGCAATTTGTTAGTAAAACACCATCTCAATTCAGGAACTATTGGCGGGAAAAGGTTTTTACCGGGGAGGGAAAAAGTCCCAGGTCTTTCAAAACAGAAAAGCGCCTCATTGATTTTGTAGCCAATACAAAGGGAGCCATCGGTTATATCTCTTTCCCTCAAGATAAGCGGGTAAAAATCATTAGGATAACCGAATAGAAAAGGAGGCCGAAATTGAAACCATTACAAAAACTATTTTTTGTCTTTTTAGTCAGTGTTTTTTTACCGGGAAGTGCTCTTGGGCAAGAATCTTTTAAAATCGATATTCACGGCTATATATCTCAAGGTTATTTGTTCAGTAACCGGAATAACTTTTTGGCAAATACCGAAGAGGGCACGTTCCATTTTAACGAACTGGGGATTAATTTTTCAACGGAATTGACGGAGAAAATACGGCTGGGAATCCAGTTTGCCGCCCGTGATCTTGGAGACAGCGGTAATGATAAAGTCTTAATCGACTGGGCTTATGCCGATTATCAATGGCGGGATTGGTTGGGTCTCCGTTTGGGAAAAATAAAGATGCCGGTGGGTTTTTACAATAAAACCAGGGATATCGATATGCTGCGCACATTTATTTTACTCCCTCAAGGTATTTACCTGGAAAACTATCGGGAAGCCTGCACCTCGGTGAAGGGCATTGGGATTTACGGTGAGATTCTTAACAATTTAATCGGAAATTTTTCATACCAGGTATTATGGGGTTCATCGGATATCGATAAAGAGGGCAGCGTTGCCAAAGGTGCCGAGGCAATGGGGCCAATTGATGTGGAAAAATTTGATGTGGGTGATTTATTCAGCGGCAGTATCATCTGGGAGTCCCCTCTTAAAGGTCTGCAAATCGGGGCAACGGTAGTGGAGACCGAAGTCACAGCTCATGCCAGGATTACTGAAGATATAAGTATACCGGTGGACTTTCCCCCCTATACCATAACCCTGGCCAGGAGGGGAGACGCGGCTACGGCCCTCATCCCCAAAACCAGTATATACACGTATTCTGCCGAATATACATGGAATAATCTTGTCCTGGCTGCCGAATACCAGCTTATGAATCAAGATATTACGATAAAGGTGGCCGATTTGGAGCCTATGGAAGAACCGATGAATTCCCTGAGCTATTATGGGAGTGCGGCCTATCGTTTTGCCGATTGGTTTGAGTTAGGGGTCTATTATATGGTATATTATAGGGATAAGAATGATAAGAAGGGAACCGGGTTTGATCCTCCTTATTCCGCCTTTCAGAAGGACGCCTGTGCCTGCCTGCGCTTCGATTTAAACACGCAGTGGACATTTAAGGTGGAAGGGCACCTGGTGGAGGGGACCGCTTTATGTTTACCCCAGGAAAACTTAAATGCCGCCGGCGCCGTCGAATATGACAAAAAATGGGCCCTGTTTGCCCTGAAGATGACCTTCAACTTCTAAGCCGCGGCCAGGGCAAAAGCAAAGGGAGATGAACCATGAACATGAACCCGGGAGGTAAAACTGAAAAAAAACCCGGGATACCTTCCCGGCATAAATACTTTTTCAGTATTTCCAGGAAGATATGGTTCAGCCTGAGCATAATAATGATAGTTTACCTGGGATGGATGATAGTGGGTCTGTTCCGCGGCCAGGAAACCCTGTCACGCCTCCATATCGCACAGGAACAAGTTTTTCCCGCCGCCATGCAGAGCAAAGTGGCCTCGGCAAAGTTTAATGAACAGGTTAAATTGTACAAAGACGCGGTGGTTTTCGGTAAGGCAGAGCTTCTCGAGGATGCTAAAGCCATGGCCGTCGAAGCGCAGGAAGCCCTGAGGCACCTGGTACTTCTGGCCCGGTTTGATGAGCAGAAAAGGACCGAGGTCCGGGAAATATTAAAACAGTTGAGGGTATTTACTGCCGAGGCGCATTCCCTGTATGCAAAAATGGCTTCGGGAATGGAAGATGATCCGTTCCCCCAAAAGGCTTCCCAACTAAACCGCCGTTCAATGAATCTCCGGGAGAGATTGACTGCGTTGACCGATTTTTTTTCTGGTTCTCTTAAAGAGGAACTGGCCGCTGTGAGCAATGTCACCCAGTATCAACAATATTTAAATATCCTTATTTTTTTTATCGCGGTATCTGTGATGTTGATTATGGTCTCCCTGATTATTTCCCGTTGGGTTACCCGGCCGCTGAAAAAAGCAGCAGCCCTGGCGCGGGCCATGTCCGCCGGCGACCTGTCCCGGAAACTGGATATTCGCCAGCAAGATGAGATCGGGGAACTGGCGCATGCCATGAATGTCATGGCCGGTGAAGTGTCTGAGCGCACTGTGAGCCTGGAGGAAGCCAACAAAAAACTAAGGGATGAAATCGCGGAACGGAAACGCACCGAAAAAGAACTTAAAAAAGCCCAGGAAAAACTGGTAGAAACGGCGTGGCTGGTAGGAAGGGCGGAAGTGGCCACCAGCGTCCTGCATAATGTGGGCAATGTGCTCAACAGTGTCAATGTAATCGCCAATTCGTTGTTAAAAGAAAACCGGTATTCGAAAATTTCCAATTTTGTCAAGGCAACCAGGATGATCGAGGAACACCAGGATAACCTGGCCGAGTTCCTCAGCAAAGATGAAAAAGGCGAAAAACTGCTGGTATACCTGGTTGCCCTGTCAAAACACCTGGAAAAAGAGCAGGAAACCTTTACCGGGATGTTGAAGGATTTATGCAATCATGTGAAGCATATAACCGAGCTTATCGCTATCCAGCAGTCCCACGATACATCGGCAGGGCTTACCGAAGTGGTATCGGTTGGCGAACTCCTGGAAGAGGCACTCCAGGTAAAAACCCCGGGTATGTCACCCCACAGCGTGGAGATCATACGCAAATTTGAGAATATACCGTCTTGTCGGCTTGACCACCACAAATTTTTGCAAATTGTCATCAACCTGCTTAGTAATGCCAGGTATGCGGTGAGGGAGAGCAGGGATAATACTTCCAAAATCATAACGGTGCGGTTAAAGAAAAAGGGAGATGACCGGTTTTTAGTTGAAATAGCCGACAACGGCATCGGTATTGCCGGGGAGAATCTTGAGAAGATATTCAGCCTGGGTTTTTCCACCAGGAAGGGAGGGCACGGGCTCGGCCTGCACAGTGCTGCCATATACGCTAAGAAGATGGGGGGATCGCTCAAGGCCCACAGTGGTGGTCCGGGCAAAGGGGCTGTGTTCACCCTTGAACTGCCGCTCCGGTTGTAAGAGGATAAATATGGATAGGAACAGCGATAGAATCGAAATGGAAGCGGTTCGCAAGGTTGTTATCATCGATGACAACCCGGATATTTTCCGGGACTTTTGTATGATTCTCTGCAAAAAAAACCATCCAGGTGTGCTGGATGAGATGGAAGCTGATCTTTTCGGGATAGAGAGTGCTCCCCAGGCCCCTTCGACAGCATTTGAATATGAGTTGGTCTATGCCAGCCAGGGAAAAGAGGGGTTAGAACGAATCCAACAGGCCTGCAAAGAGGGAAAGCCCTTCAGCCTTGCTTTCGTGGATATGCGCATGCCTCCCGGGTGGGACGGACTTGAAACCATAAAACATGCCTGGAAGATCGACCCTACCATTCAAATGGTTATTTGTACGGCTTATTCGGATTACTCCTGGGAAGAAATAACCCAGGAGCTTGGGTGTACGGACAACTTGCTGATTCTCAAAAAACCCTTTGAAAACGCCGAGGTGTCTCAAATAGCCAGTGCCATGACAACAAAGTGGCTGTTGGCCAGGAAGGCAGCCATGAAGATGCAGGAACTGCAGGAAATGGTAGACCGGCAGACCAGGGAGCTGATCCGGGCCAAAGAGCAGGCCGAAAAAGCGAATCGATGTAAAAGTGAATTCCTGGCCAACATGAGCCATGAAATCCGAACCCCCATTAATGCCATCCTGGGATTTGCCGAACTACTTGACGAGCGCATTACCGATAAACAGTTGAAAGATTATCTCTCCCTCATTACCTCCAGTGGGAAGATGCTGCTGGGTTTAATCGAGGATATTCTCGATCTTTCCCGGATCGAAGCCGGGAAACTGGAACTAAAGTATACTGCGGTTAATCCCCGTGATATCATGAATGAAATCGAATTTATTTTTTCTCCGAAGTTTCATACCAAAGGATTGGATTTTTACATGGAGATCGACCCATCGCTGCCGCAGATGCTGCTGCTGGATGAAGTCCGGCTACGGCAAATACTCTTTAACCTGGTAGGAAATGCGCTAAAATTCACAGAGAAAGGTCGTATTAAAATAAAAATCAAACAAAAAAAAGGTGATAAAAAAATCCATCATAACTCCCTGGAACTGATTATTTCAGTCCAGGATACAGGCATTGGCATACCCAAAGACCAGGAAAAAATCATCTTTGAGCCTTTCGAACAGCAAAAAACTCAATACACCTGGAAATACGGCGGAACAGGTCTGGGATTAAGTATTACCAAGCATTTGGTAGAAATGATGGGAGGGGAAATTTCTCTCAAAAGCAAAGTTGAAAAAGGCAGTACGTTCCAGGTGATATTAAAAGATGTTAAGGTGGTATCCACACCTGTAAACGATAACGAAAAAATACACAAAAAGGAAGAACACCTACCAGGGGTACCAGGTAAAGAGACCCTGGAATTTGAGAAAGCATGTATTTTAATTGCCGATAACAGCGAGTCCGACAGGACATTAATCAAAGGTTTTTTGAATGTTCCGGCCTTCACCTTCATTGAAGCGAAAAATGGTAAAGAGGCAGTGGTACTTGCCAGGCAGTACCGGCCGCACCTGGTCATTATGGATTTACGGATGCCGGTCATGGATGGTTACGAAGCCACCGCTGTTCTAAAAGCAGATAAAACCTTACGATCGATCCCGGTGATTATTTTAAGCGCTTCTGTCATGAAAGAACAGGACCAGGCAATAAAAAAAGTCGCCTGCGACGGTTGTTTAAAAAAACCCTTGAATAAAGCGGAATTATTCTCAGAATTGATGCGCTTTTTGCCCTACTCTACCGGGAGGAGGGAATCAGCCGCGGGGAGGAAAGATGATGCCCCAACGCCGAAGGAGAAAGAGGCTGATGTTGAATTGTTAACCCCTGAAACAAAAGCAAAACTCCCCGAACTGCTGGGTATCCTGGAAGGTGAGTTAATGGATCATTGGAACGAGATAAATCGTACATTTTTTGTGGATGAAATCGAAAGTTTTGCCAATGCCGTCAGGGGATGGGGAGAAAAATATAACCTGGATATGTTATACCAATGGGGGAAGCAGTTGACGGAGCAGGTAAAAAGCTTTGATATGGGAGAACTCCCCGGCACATTAAATACGTTCCCCACAATAATAAAAAAGATTAAAAATATGATCAAAAATTCAGGAGGGTGAAAGGGAAACGGTAAAGGAGAGTAGATAATGATTTGGGTTTGCCGGTGATCTATCGCTTTTCCTTTCGTTCCTTAAACCGTATAATAAACCCGGTCCCTTTGCCTCCCTTGAAGTCGACGTGTCCGTGAAGCTGACCTTCCGCCAGCATGATCACAAGTTTTAAACCCAATGAGTCTGCTTTCCTGAAATCAAAACCATTGGACATCCCCACACCGTTATCGCTCACTCCAAGTTCTATCTCGCCTTCACCTGTCGTATGCAGGGCGATCGTGATTTCACCCCGTTTATCCCCGGGAAAGGCGTATTTCATGGCATTGGAGAGCAGTTCACTCAGGATCAGGGCGCAGGGGATGGCCGTGTTGGTCGAAACAGTCACAGGCTCAACATCGAATTTCAACGAAACTTTGGGGGGAATGGTCTGGTAATTCTTTAACACCTCATGGGCGAGGTCCTTGACATACTCCCGGAGATCAATGTTGGTTATGTCTTCCGACCGGTACAGTTTCTCTTGCACCAGCGCCATTGAACTGATGCGATTCTCGATGTCCTGCAAGATGTTTAACGACTGTTCATCCTCGATGAGAGCAGATTTGAGCTTGAGAATACTACAAATCGAGGCCATATTGTTCTTGGTCCGGTGGCAGACTTCTTTCAAAAGAACTTCCTTTCCCCTCAACGCTGCCTTGAGCTGCTCCTCCACCTGCTTAAGTTCGGTGATATCGCGTGAGATGCCAACAACGGTTTTCACATTGCCCTTCCTGTCAAATTCCGGGTATAACCTCCAATCCAAATACACCATCCCGTTTGCGCTCTCCCACTCAAAGACCGTTTGGGATGACTCCCCGGTTTTAAACACCCGGGTAATTCTCTCCTCGAATAATTGGCACAACTCTTCGTCAAAACCTGCTTCCCGGTGAGTTTTGCCGATGATATCTTCCTCGGTAAAGCCGGCCGCCCGTAAAGATGCGGGGTTCTCATATACGTGTCTGCATTCTTTATCATAGCGCATGATATAGTCCTGGCTGTTCTCAGCTAAGGTCCTGAATATTTCTTCGCTTTCCCGCAGCGCTTCCTCACGTTGTTTGATATCTCTAAATAGAAGACGAAAGGGTTTTTTCAAGCCTGTCTCGATGATGGCTTTGTAAATGAGATAGAAGGAAACAATTTTGAAATAATGCCCGATCAAATTGGAAAATCCATAGGCATGGATATAAAATGTGAATGCCAATTCGGAAGCGATGGTAAAGATGATAGATGCCATCAACAATCGCACCACACCGGGATCAAATTCATGACGTTTTCGCCCCAGCAGGACGAAAGCCCCTACAAGAATCAGCGAAATGAGATATTCGCTGAACTTTTTGAACGAGGTCAATCCCACCCCTTCAAGAAAACAAACAGGAAACACCCCCCCAAAAATCATTCCCAGCAATAAGACAACCACAACCGTATACCCCGACAACAACCAGGTAATATTTAGTTTTTTCCCGGTCAGGAGCGGCGCAATGAGAAGAGACAGACTTTCCATATACCTGGTGGCAATCCAGAGCTGCGCCGGTAAATTGGTGTTATAACCGTGGAAAATGTTCATCCCTGTGTACGCCAGCGTGTGCACCAAATCCATCACGCCGATGAATAGGTAGGCACACCCGATGAATAAAAGATACACATTGTCTATCAATCGACGTGAGTTCCAGGCAAACACAAAAATGCCGTAGGCCACCACAACACTAAATATCTCGGCAAGAGCGTGGAAAAGCAGGTAATTGTAGAGACTGGCCAGGTAGAGTCCTATCAAAACCAGTGCCCCGATTATAATGGCTGCATATTTGCCGGAAATAAACTCTTGTTTTCCCAGAGTCTCTATCATCATTCCTTCATCTCCTTGCTTCAGCTTACAGTTAATAGAGCCACACGATCTCATGAGGCACAAACAATTTCTATAATAAATTCGTATGTGTTACCCAAAAACTCTTTATATCATAAATCAAAAAATTATACAAGCAATTCTAATTTTGGCGTTTCAAGCAAGGGTAAACACAAGGTTTACCCCTACGAACTACGAACGTACGAAAACGTCCATCAGACGTAGGGGCTCGGCCTGCATTTTGTGTTCGCCCGGACAATTGGTAAAATTAGAACTGCTGATTGGATACTTCAAACCCTGCCACATTTTTTGCACTGTCAATTTCTGACTACTCCTGGTAAAAGTACCGATATAAAACCTTTCTGAGATCATATATTCAACCGAAGCCCGGACACCTGTCAAATTTTGTTTCACCCTTAGGATGGTCCTTTGCTGCGTCACAACAAGTGACAACTTACTTAAAACCCTTTTATATCAGACTTTTCATTAGAAATTTATGCATAAGATAAAATTGGCATTAGAATTGCTAGGATTAAAACGAATGCTTTGTTGAGGTTTTACCTTAAAAACTATTACACTTACAAACCAGGAGGGTAAAATGGTTGATGTGGATATAAAAGCAGTGGGTCCGGGAAAAACGTCTATACTTATCGTCGACGACATGCCCCAAAATCTCCAGGTGCTGGTTAATATATTAAGAGAGAAAGATTACAAAATTTCTGTGGCACCCGGGGGCAGGAAAGCCCTGGAAATGGTCAATATATTCCTGCCGGATCTTATCCTGCTGGATATTGTGATGCCGCAGCCGGATGGATTCCAGGTCTGTAAAAAACTGAAAGCTTCCCCTAAAACAAAAGATATTCCCATTATTTTTTTAAGCGCAAAAACCGAAACAGAAGATATCGTAAAGGGATTTGAACTGGGGGCTGTCGATTATGTCACCAAGCCCTTTAAAAAGGCTGAATTATTGGCAAGAATCAGCACTCACCTGGAGTTAAGGAAAGCCCGAGAGGAAATCATCTGCCTGGAACAAAAAAATGCGGCCCTGGCTGTGGCTGTGACTGCCAACCATACGATCAATCAACCTTTAACCGTATTGCAGGGAAATTTTGAGCTTTTCCAGGGTTCGATAGAAAAAGATCTCTTAACCGAGAAGCAGCAGCGTTTTTTAACCCGTATGAAAGAATCTATCGAAAGAATAAAGACCTTTTTATTAGAAATGAGCGATTCCCCTGCCATCCATTTTGAAAACTACGTGGAAAGCAGGAAGATGGTTGTTTTTGAAAGAAAGGCCCATAATCTAGTAAATGCCTGACCGCAGATGGTAAAGGAGGGTATACAATGAAGAGGGATATAAAAGACGTGTGTTCCCGGGTTATTGTCATCGATGACAACCCGGATATTTTCGAGGTTTTTTGTGAAATCCTCTGCAAGGAAAACCATCCCCATACGTTGGCTGAGATAGAGACCGATCTTTTCGGCCATAATCATTCCCCCTACCCGGCAGGGTCTTCATCGATGTTTAATTTTGAGTTGGTCTATGCGTCTCAAGGCCAGGAGGGGGCAGAACGAATCTGGCAGGCCTGTGAAGAGGGAAACCCCTTCAGCCTTGCTTTCGTGGACATGCGCATGCCCCCCGGTTGGAATGCCATTGAAACCATCAAACATATCTGGAAAATCGACCCTTACATCCAGGCGGTTATTTGTACGGCTTATTCCGATTACTCCTGGGAAGAAATTGTCCGGCATCTTGGACTCACGGACAACTTGCTGATTCTCAAAAAGCCTTTTGACCCTGCCGAGGTATCTCAAATAGCCATTGCCATGACCACCAAGTGGGTACTGGCAAAACAGGTGGCAATGAAGATGCATGACCTGGAAGAAATGGTTAAGCAGAAGACCGGGGAGCTTATGATTGCCAAAGAGCAGGCTGAAAAAGCCAATCAAAGTAAGGGCGATTTCCTGGCTACCATGAGTCATGAAATCCGCACCCCCATGACCGGTGTAATCGGTATGAGTGAGATATTGCTTAATACGCCGCTTAATGAAGAGCAGAAAAATTATGTTGAAGCAATAAATACCAGCAGCGAGGTGTTATTGACCATCATCAACGGTATCCTGGACTTTTCAAAAATAGAAGCCGGGGAACTGGAACTTGAATCCGCTCCCTTTGATGTGAAGAAAGCCGTTGAAGATGTTGTCCGGGTTCTTAATCTCCAGGCCGAGAAAAAGGGACTGAAATTGAGTGCGAGTTTCCTTCCCAAAACCCTGCCCCTGGTCAGCGGGGACTTTGTAAAGGTTCGGCAGATCATCTTTAACCTGGGAGGAAATGCAGTAAAGTTTACTCATGAAGGAAGCATAACCATTAAAGTGGAGATGGCAGCGATCGATGAAAATATCGGGCATTTCCACATCGATATAGAAGACACCGGCATTGGCATTAAGCCGGAAGTCCTTGACCACATTTTCGATAAGTTTATCCAGGCCGGCCCCGATACGACGCGCAAGTATGGGGGTACCGGCCTTGGGTTGACCATTACCAAACAACTGGTGGAAATGATGGACGGTTCAATTACAGTCAAAAGTACCCCGAAAAAGGGGACTCTTTTCCAGGTCAAATTGCCTTTACCCCTTGCTGTTGATATGGAGCCGGTGGCAGCAGTACACGCCGATGCCAATAAAGATGAAACTGCCCCTGCTTACATCCTCCTGGCAGAAGACAACAAAATTAATCAAAAACTGGTCAAAGTCATGCTTATAAAGGCAGGCCATAAAGTCGATATTGTCGAAAATGGCAGGGACGCAGTGGAAAAAGTAAAACAAACCCCCTATGATCTTGTTTTAATGGATATCCAGATGCCGGAAATGGATGGTATACAGGCAGCACAACTCATCAGGCAAGAAGGATTTTCCCATCTCCCGATTATTGCCTTAACCGCCAATGCCTTTGCCAAAGATAAGGAAAAGTGCTTAAAAGGCGGCATGAGTCACTTTATAACAAAACCCTTAAAGCAAGATGAATTACTTAGCACTATTTCGTATTGGCTGGATAAAAGGGAAGCGGACATTGATCTGCCATGGAAAGGAATGCTGTCTGATAATAAAGGACACACCCGGGACAAACACGTCCATAAGGCGTGACGTTAACGTTTGAGGGGGTCGCGTCTCACCTGGCTGCCCGAGAACTTACGTTAAGGTGGTTAGAAAACAAAGAAACTTAACACAGCGGGTTTTAGAAGACACGGTTTTTCTCCGAAACCTTAACCCAAGCCTTAACTTTTATTCTCGGTGACGCGGCCCCCTCACCCCCTTTATTCTTTATTCAATTCCTTGAATTTTATAGTAAAGGTTGTGCCATCCTTCCTGTCGATGTCTATGTGACCGTGCAACTTTTTTACCAGGGAGTTTATAATCTGCATACCGAGACCGCTGCTGCCGGCGTCCCAGAAATCCACACTATCGGGGAGGCCAATGCCATTATCCCTGATAATCAATGTATTATTATCTTCCTCCCCATTACTTTTCCCCAGGTAAACCTGGAGATATCCTTTTCTTTTACCCGGGAAAGCATATTTAAAAGAATTGGAGACAAGTTCGTTAACAATCAAACCAAGGTGTACGGCAGTATCGAGATTCAGGGAAATATCTTCGACGTCCATTTTCAACTGCACCTTTCCCTCCAGCAGTGAATACGAATTGAACAAATGTATGACCAGGCTGTGGATGTAATCCGGGAAATTGAATGTTGACACATCCCCGGTTTGATACAATTTTTCATGAATAAGCCCCATGGTTCTCACCCGGTTCTTGGACTCTTTAAATGCATCGGAAGCCACGTTATCTTTTAAACTCAGCTCCTGGATGTTCAGGAGGCTGTAGATCACTTGCAAATTGTTTCTAACTCGATGGTGAAGCTCTTTCAACAGTACTTCCTTTTCTTCGAGAGTTTTCTTAAGTTCTAACTCCGCCTGCGTACGCCGGGTAATATCATGAATAAATACCAGGCAAGAGGGTTTACCTTCCCATTCTATTTCCGAAACCCGAAGTTCGACAATACAGAGGCGTCCTTTAGCTGAAAAAATATTTATCTCCGACTCATAATCTCCTTGTATTAATATACCGAATGGTTCCCCGATGACTTCTACGGTATTCCTGCCTAAAATAACCCGGGCACTCTGGTTTGCATATATAATTATACCCTCCGGGTCCAGGATAAGCATACCGTCCTTGTTTTGGTCGGCAATATTTTGAAAACGTGCTTCGCAGGCAGAAAGCTCTTGTTTGAGTTCTTCTAATTGGAAATGCAGCCCCTCAATTTCAGTATCCTTTTTATCCACTGTCCAGGTCCTCTACCATACCCTCGGCCTCTTTTTTTAACTCGATTAAGTCTAACCCGATCAGTACCCGTTCCCTACTTCTTAAATCTAAGATTACTTTTTTTACGGGTTCGGGGAGTTTCCTGATGATGGTTGGGGTGGCAAAGATTTTTTCTCCTTCTGCTAATTCAGGCCTGACCAGCACATCGATCACATCGAGATCAAAATGGTCACCGAATTTACTGGTTAATGCATGTTCCAGTTCCCCGATTGACTCCCGGACAATTGGACTCAACCCGGTCACATATAACTTGAGGGAGTAATGAATTTTTCCCGTCATTCTTAATACCCCAACATCGATTCTGTCAATTCGATGATTTCGTCGCTCCCGATGGGTTTCTTTAAAAGCTCAAAATCTATACCGTCATCAGACAGCAATTTGAGGTCTTTAAGAAATTCCTTATGAAAGGCTGTCACAATATAGACCGGCACAGCGATATCCAGTTGACGCAATTGCCTCAGTGTCTCCACACCATTTAATCCCGGCATCTTCAGGTCGAGAAAAACCAGGTCATAGGTCGTCGCTTTTACTTTTTTAATTCCTTTTTCCCCGGATTCCGCCGTATTTACCCGGTGACCTGTCTCCTCAAGTGCCAACATAAACGATTTCCTGACCGCTTCATCATCATCGATAACTAAAATGTGTTTATTCATTTATATTCAACCTCCTATTCAAAGAATATCGGTAAAAAAATCTTAAAGGTGGTCCCCTGTCCCGGCTCACTTTCACATTCGATTTTGCCGGCGTGTTCCTGTATGATACTGCTGACGATAGAAAGTCCCAGGCCTGTTCCCTTTCCTGGCTCTTTGGTGGTGAAGAAGGGGTCAAAAATTTTCGGGATATCCCCGGGATTTATCCCGATTCCCGTGTCTGCAATGGAAACGTGGAGATAATTACCCTTTCTTTGCATTTCGATATGAATCTCTTTTTTATCACGCCTTTTCATGGCGTCCAGGGCATTATTGAACAGGTTTAAGAAGACTTGCTCGATCTTGTTTACATCGATGAGAATTGCTGGGATTTTTTCAGCATATTTCCTGGTGATAGAGACGTGCTCTGTGGAGATTTTATAGGAAAGCAGCCTTAGAATACGATCGATAATAGAGGCACAGTTTGCGTTCTCTTTGCGGTTACTGTCGACTTTCTCCGTGCGTGAAAAGGCTAACAGGTTATCCACGATATAGATACAGCGCCGTATTTCTTTCTCTGCATCCCGGAGAACAGGGTGCTTTTTATTATCCGCTGCCGTATGTTTCAAGCAGTACTGCACATAATTTAAGATACCCATCATGGGGTTGTTCAATTCGTGGGCAATGCCTGCAGCCATGGTGCCCAGGGTCCTGAGTCTTTCTGTATGGATAATCTGCAGCGACTGGCTGCGCAGTTTGGCATAGGATGCTTCCAGTTCCTGGTAAAGCTCTTCCCGGGTCAGGCGGCCCACTAACTCGCTTGCCCCGGCAATAAAATCTTTCGTTGGTTTGAACCCGGGGTCGGGCAGCATCATAAAGACTTCAATATAGGTGACATCTTCTCCACTGCCGGATGTGGTAACACCGTCAAAAAGAGAATCCGGGAGGCGAAGGCCTTCTAACAAACCGAATCCTTTTGAGACATATTTCAATTTTAATACCGGGTGTTCTGTTGCTTTCATTTGGTCAAGTGTAATAATTATACCGGGGCGATTGTCTTTGTCGGTGTATGCCATCTTGCGGATGATATCGGATGATACCGATGCCAGCCGGGCTGCGGTTATGGAATCGAACCGCAGGTCCCGGGCCAGGGTATGGATTTTGTTCCTGGCCTCAAGAACAGAGTCCCTGTTTTTCAGTTTTATTTCTCCAAGCTCAATCATTCTTTTATTTCCTATTTCCTGTACTTCAATACAAAACAGGTGGCATCATCTATTCCTTTGTTGAAGTTGCTAATGACACCTGCTGCGATTTCCTTTGCCGATTGTGTGAAAATTTCCGGGTAATCCTTGAGCTCAAAGTGAGCCTTAATGCCGTCCGAATGTACCAGCAGGATATCGTTGTGGGCCAGTATAATTTTCTCCTGTTTGGGGGAGGTCATGGTGTACCCGATTACGCCGTCCCCGGGTAAAAGCCTCTTGTTGGCCAACCCGAATATCCTGATGGTTAAATTTCCTATTCCCGTATATTCTAACTGCCCCGAATCGACGTCCAGGAGGCATAAGACTGCCGCCGCGCCCACCGAACCCTTAATATGCTCATGCAGCCCAAGAATTATATCCTTTAAATCTTTGCGAAAATTCTCTTTTAAAAATTTCTCGATCACCTGTGCGAGTTGATGGGCATTTTTACTGTGTCCCAGGACATCTACCACTGCTGAGAATATCTTATTGTCAAATTCTTTTATTAAACCGGTATCGCCGCATTCTCCTGCGGATAGTAACGGCATCTTTGCTAAATAGTAGTCAACTTCGGGCATTTTATCCCCTTATCCCCACTTTCTTGCCGTAATTTTGGTTCCTTTCCCGGGCACGCTGGTTATGGTGAACTCATCCATCATCCGCTTTACTGCCGGGATCCCCAGCCCGAGAGAGTTCCCGGTTGAAAAGTGTTCTTCCAGCGCCTCTGCGAGGTTACTTATACCGGGCCCGTTATCTTCCGCGATGATTTCAATCCCTTTGCGGTTATCTCTATCCAGGAGTTTTATCCGCATGATACCCTTCCCGGCAAATTTATATATGTTTCGTGCCAGTTCGGATACTACCGTGGAAATCATCAATTGCACATTCTCTGCAAACCCGGCTAATTCCGACATATCTTTTCCCTCAAACGCTGCCTTTAAAACATCGATCTCTTCAGAGACGGGTAGTTCTATTTCATCATGTTTCATTCCCGATCCCCTCTTCATTTTCCCCTGGAAACCGCAATATATTAAATCCCTCTTCCAGGGACAACACGTTGGTTATCCCATCGAAATACAGGTCCAGGTCAACCAGCGATGCAGCTGTACCTGGCTTAATACCGGAAATAACCACCGCTGCTCCCAACAGGGAAACAGCCCGTGCCGTGTGGTCGATAATGCCGGCGGTGAAGGAGTCGATGACGGATACAGCGGATAAATCGATGATGACTCCCTTTACCCTTGTCTCCCGGACCTTTTCCAGGACTTCTCCCGGGATCCGGGACAGGGTATTATCATCGAGTTCAACCGGTACCGATACCACCAGGCAACCATAGGTTATATACATGGCCGCCCCGGGTATCCCTTTATCGGTGTTCATTTTTTTATTTATTTCCCGGTTCCCCTGGTCTTACTTTTTTGTAACCGGTGAATCCTGTATCATCCGGTATCCCAGCATGTCAAAGGCATATTCCAGGCCGCCGATCAGGGTTGATTTGGTTATTAATCCACCCAGGTCGACACCCAGGTTAACCAGGGTCTGGGCGATTGACGATGATATGCCGGTGATAATGGATTCGCAGCCCATGAGCCTGGTTGCCCTGGTGATCTTAACAATATGATTGGCTACGGCACTATCCACCACCCGTACCCCCAGGATATCCAGTATGATTATTTTAGAACTTTTTTCCACTATTTGCTGCAGGATGGTCTCCATAATCGTCTGGGCGCGTTTTGAATCCACAACACCGACAATGGGAAGAAATAAAATTTCTTTCCAGAGAAATAGAATCGGAGTTGACACTTCAGACATGAGTTTTGCATACTCTTTCAGCTTTCCTTCACGACCTTCGAGAAAATTCTCGAAGGTAACCAGCCCGAGTTTATCCAGCAGCCTTGATATGTGGATAACTATCCTGATGAAAGATTCGGGGTCTGAGGTATATTCTTTTTGAAAGAATTCCATCAGGGTCTCTTTCAATGAAAAAATATAGATGGCGGCTTCAGACGGTGTAAAACCCCGGACAGCATAATCTTTCGAAATTTCAGCCAATAACGTATTGATGGGCTCGAATTCTTTTGCTGCGGTATCTTCCAGGTTTCCCATAGAGATAGCCTTCATAAAGTTTTCCAGGAATTTCGTCGACTGGGCTTCCAGCTCTTCTTTAGAAATTAAGTCCGGGCGTCGGGTAACACTCTTTAATTGGTTTGCAATCCAGGTATTTAATATTTCGCTTTCATTCTTTTTTAGAAATTCGACCACATTTCCTGCCGCCTCTTCCAACAGCGTCTCTTTTTTTTGAACCACCATGATTAACCTCCTCGATTTTAATCATCTATACACACTCGTGATTCAATACAATATATATTATAAACACTCCCCAAAAAAAAATCAAGTGGTTAAGTGATTTTATTTATTTAAATTTGAATTTAGCTGTTTTTTGCCATATCTCTCAATCGTTTATTTAAGGCCTGGCGCGTTATGCCCAGCAATTGCGCGGCGATAGACTGGTTGTCTTTGGCGCGCCGCATGGCCTCACGAATCAGGCTCTCCTGGGCCTCTTTTAACGTGGGAAGATTGGCGGGAAATTTAATGGCTGATTCAGACTCAATTACATTATCTTGACTGCCGGGAACAGCCCGGCTTGTTTCTTTTTCTAAGGTACGGCTGCTGTCGATAGCCTTTCTAAAGGTGTCCAGGGACATTTTTTTAGAGGTATGCCAGCTCACCGCGTCATAGACCATGGCACGCAGTTCCCGGATATTGCCGGGAAAACGGTAGGTGGACAGGAGCGTATACAATTCCTGCGGGGCCGTGGGTTTCTTCTTGCCAAGGTCTTTGGCGGCCTCTTCCAGGAAACGCCCCACCAGCAGCGGGATATCTTTCGGTCTTTCCCTCAGGGGCGGGACATGGATATGGTAAACACACAACCGGTAATAGAGGTCTTTCCTGAAAATTCCTTTTTCTTGCATTTCTTTCAGGTCTTTGTTGGTGGATACAATAATCCTGGCGTCCGAATACCGGGGGACATCCGCCCCAATGGGGTAATATTCATGTTCCTGGAGCAAGCGCAGGAGCTTGACCTGGGATTGCATACTTAAATCGCCGATTTCATCAAGGAAAAGTATTCCCCCGGCTGCCTGTTCCACAAATCCCTTTCTCACCTGGTAAGCATCGGTAAAAGCGCCCCGCAAATGTCCGAACAGGGTATCGGTAAATAGTTGATCGTCAAGCCCGGCCACATTGACAGATACGAAATTACCCCCTTTTGGGCTGAGCCTGGCAATCGCTTTGGCAGCAAGCTCTTTCCCGGAACCGGATTCACCGGTAATTAAAACCGGTTCCAAGGAACCGGCTATCACCTCCATGTAACGGAAGATGGTTTTCATGGTGCCATCCTGGGTATCAAAATCTGAAAAAGCCTCGGGGTGATTCAACGTTGCCGAAAGAAAACGAGATTTAAGCGTGGTGATTTCTCTCTCCGCTTTCTTTAATTTAATGATGCTCCTCACGCTGGCGATCAGCCGGTTCCTATCGACGGGTTTGGTTATAAAGTCAGAAGCTCCCATCTTCATGCAGTGAACCACTGTTTCGGTATCGTCCACCCCGGTAATAATGATTATCGGGATTCCCGGGAAATCCTCTGTTATCTTTGACAACAGTTCTTCCCCGGATATATGGGGCATCCGTAAATCCATTAAAATGGTTTCAAATTTATTTTTTGAAAGGAGGGGAAGCACTTCCCTGCTGTCCTGGCATAAGGTGACATGATTAATCCCCTCTGAGCGCAGTAAAATCCGGTAATTGTTTAACGCCGCCTTATCGTCATCCACCAACAAAACCGGTAATGGAGGGAATAAATCACGCCCCATAAATGCTCCTCCTTGTTCCCTGGTTTAAATACCCAATTAATTATAAATAATTTCTAACATATTTTCAATCTTTTTTTTATTTTCGGACTTCTTTTACCGGTATGGTAATAGTGGCAGTGGTGCCTTTACCGGGCTGCGCAGCGAAGGAAAGACTTCCGCCCTGTTGGTTGATGATAGTAGAGGCGATGGACAGCCCCAGGCCGGTTCCACCGCTGTCCCGTTTGGTGGTAAAAAAGGGGTCCATGATAAATTTCAAATGCTGAGGTTCGATACCAATTCCCTCATCCGCCACGTTCACGGTAATCAGTCCGGTTGCTTCGTCGAAATCCGTGGAGATGGCGATTCCTTTCTCTTTATCGGGCAGTGCCTCGCAAGAGTTTTGAATCAAATTGACGATCACCTGTTCCAGCCGCTGAAAATTTCCTTTGAAGACAGGGTTATTCTTACCATAACGGACGGAAAAATGCCGGGTGGATTTTTCGATCATCATTGAGGTCAGGTTGACGGCGGTCTTCACCACTTCATTGATATCCACGTCTTGATTGATATCGTCGCTTTCCCGGCGGGCAAAATCTTTTAAATCCGTAACGATATTTTTAATCCGTTTGGCCCCGTTAATAATCCCTACAAATAAATCCGGGACAGCACCTTTCAATTCCGAATAATTAAACCCTTTGATAGAAAAATCCCCGGATGTCTCATAATATCTCTCCAGTATGGGACAGATTTCCTGCCATAATTCCAGCAGCAAAGGGGTATTCATCATAATAAAATTATTGGGATTATTAATCTCATGGGCCACACCGGACACCAGGGTGCCCAGGGCAACCATTTTATCCGCCTGGATCAACTGCTGCTCCTGCTGCTTTGCTTTTTCTTCGGCCTTCTTTTGCCCGGTAATGTCTTCGACCGTGCCTTCATAATATAAGACATTTCCCTTTTGGTCTTTGATTGCCCTGACATTTTTCCTGACAAAAATAACCTGGTTGTCCTTCGTGGTCCATTGGTCTTCAATTCCTTTTACCTCTCCTTCCGGTTCCTGCCGTTGTTTAAATTTACTGTCAGGATCAGCCGGTGAAAACCAGGTGTTCTCCAGCTTAACCCGGGAAATTTCTTCGAATGATGAATATCCCAGGATGTTGATAAAGGCGGAATTTGCCATTAAAATGCGGCCGTCGGCAGCGACTTTGAATATTCCTACCGGGCTGTCTTCAAAAAGATTCCGATAATTTGCCCGGCTCTTTTCCAGTTCTTTTGTTCGTTCCCTTACTGATTTTTCCAGGTGCCGTCGGTGCAGGTCCAATTTTTCCTGCATTTGCCTTTTCTGGAATGCCAGCGCATAAATAGTGGCCAGCCGTTGGAGAACGAGGCTGTCCTTTTCCTCATAATTCCCTTTCTTGTTGGCCACAAAGATAATTCCCACCACCTTATCACTGATTAAAGCCGGGGTAACCATAAAATTACCAATGGAAATATGTCCCCCGGGTATCCCGGGGAGTTCGGGGATATGGCGGGGCGAATTTGACACCAGGTTTTTTTTATTTTCCAGGACCTTGGTCCATAATCCCGAGAATCCTTTTAAAATACCGGATTTTTTCTCTACCCGGCCTTCATCCGCTGCATGGTATGACACGGCAGGGCAAATCAAATACCCGGTTTCTTCATCGATGTACCCCACACAGCCAACCAGGCTCCCTGAGAGACGTTGTGCCTGTTCCAGCACCAGTTGGGAGATCTCCTCCATTGACGGGATCTTCAGCAAGGCCTGGGAAAGTTCGGCCAGCTTTGTATTGATTTCTTTTTCCTGGCGTATTAGCTCGTCGATATTGTGTTTATAAAGTGCCATTTCTATGGTAGTGAACAGGGTGTTTTCGTCACAAGGTTTGAGAATATAGCCATAGGGTTCGGAGATCTTGGCACGTTCTATACTTTTCCTGTCCGCCAACGCGGTCAGGTAAATAATGGGAATCGTTGAAAATTCATGAATTTTCCCCGCAGCTTCAATACCGTCCATCTCTCCATCCAGCCAGATATCCATCAGTACCAGGTGGGGTGAGGCTTCCTTCACTTTTAATATCGCCTCTTCACCGGTGGTCACTATTGATGGAACAGAGTACCCCTTTTTCTCCAATACGGCTTTTACTGCATGGTAGGTGATGTATTCATCTTCCACAACCAAAATCTTGACATCTTCTTTTCTCTTAATTTCCATTTTTATATCCGTCATATCCTGTAATAATGGAGAGAAATGAGATTCATCCATTATATCATCCTTATTATACCATAACAAAACTTTATTGGCAGTATTTTTTTTTTAGCACATTCGTACCTCCCTGTCCAGGTAAATCACTCCTCTTCCCGGCAGGGAAAAATCCCGGGAGAGCAAGCTCCTTTCCAGGGAGAACACCTTTCTCAAGGGCCTTTCAGGGTTTCCTTCCAGGCCCTTGAGAGGAGTTCCCTCATCCCTTTCGATGACCTCACCGGTGTCAAACCGTTCCTTATCGGTTCAAAACCGGTGTTTTCCCCTTAATTTGCCCACCTCATACAGGTTACGGTAATCCGACTGCCGGATTCGTTGAATTCAATCTCATCCGAGCAGGCGTGGATCAATGGAAATCCTATGTTCCGGAAATGTTTGGGATTTTCCGGGAAGTTCATATCCAGGTTTTTATAATCGAAACCCTGGCCCTCATCCATTACTTCTATTTTAACCCGCTTATCGCCTTTGTTTCCCAACAATTTGACAGAGCACGCCACTTTTTTTTCAATGATATTTTTATTTCCATGTTCAATCGCATTACCCAGCGTCTCGCGGAGCACGGTTTTATACCGGGAAGAGTACTCTATATCAGGTTCTCTGAGGAATTCTTGCGATTCCATAATGAGACGTTCCACCAAACGTGTATCAGAAGATATTTCAAAGGCGATACAATTTGCTTTTTTTGTTACCTTAAACATGAATGTTACCAGAAACAATGGGCTCTATGAGAAACATGGCACTCTTTTTCCATCCAGCAACTGACGTACCAGCCCGGCCAGTTTATTTATTAAAATGGGTTTCATCAAAAATCCATCGATGCCCAGAGATTTAAAATTATTTTTATTTACGCTTTCACTGAAACCGGTGCACATGATAATGGGGATATCCGCTCTTATTTGCTTGATCTTCATGGCCAATTGCAGTCCTGTCATTTTGGGCATGATATAATCAGAGATAACGATGTCAAACCGATGCGGGGCCTTGCAGAATACCTCAAATGCCTCGGGGCTTTGGGTCCTCACCACCACTCTATATCCAAGATTCTTCAGCAGACTTTCTCCCAGTTCCACCAGGGAGGGGTCATCATCGACAAACAAGACCTGTTCGCCCGCCCCATTTTCCGGCAGTTCAACATCCGCGTTATGCTTCTTTTCCTCTTGCCCGACACCAGGCAGAAAAACATGGAAGGTAGTTCCTTTTCCCGGTTCGGAATAAACAGTAATATCGCCCCCATAGTTTTTAACAATTCTATGAACCACATCCAATCCCATGCCTACACCTTCGTCTTTTCCTTTCGTGGTGAAATAAGGTTCAAAGATTCGGTGCAAGATTCCCGGGTCTATACCGTGACCGGTATCACTGATGGTTAAATGGTGATAATACCCGGGTCTCAGGCGAATACCATCTATCGCATTGGGCTCCAGCCGTACTTCTCTTAAAGAAACAGTGAGTACTCCTCCTTTCTCCCTCATGGCATGGCTGGCATTGATGCAAAGATTCATAATGACCTGTTGGAGCTCGTACTTATCTGCCATCACCGGCCTCGATGAACTCACAATATCTTCACGGAACTCTATGCCGGCAGGCATTGTGGCCCTCATCAGTTTTAACGCTTCACCCACTTCCTCATTTAACCACAACGGTTTCCGGTCGTTATCCCCGTTCCGGCTGAAGATAAGAAGCTGTTTAGCCAGATCTTTTGCCCGGACCGAAGCCGCCATTACCCGCTTTAGATTATGCTCCTCAGTGCTTCCTGCCGCCAACGAACCGAGGGTCAAATCTACATAACCGATGATGACGCCCAGGATATTGTTGAAATCATGCACAATTCCCCCTGCCAGTTTTCCAATGGCCTCCATTTTCTGCGACTGGCGAAGTTGCTCTTGCAATATCCCTTTATCCGCTTCAGCCTGTTTCAAGGCTTCCTGAACCGATTTTCGCTCCTTAATTTCTTCCTGTAATTCGCGGGCTTTGATTTCCAGGTTTTCCCATATTAAATTGAAAGATGCCGCCAGCATCCCCAATATAAAAATTGCCGGACCAACCAATGCAATTGTGCTTTTACTCTCAATCCCCATAGGCAAATATATGTATATAAAAACAGAAATGAGTCCGATAAAAAGTGTAAAGATGATGAATAGTTTTGTTCTTATCGTGAACGCGAATCCTTGAAGAATTTGTAAAGGATTAAAACGATTATTCATCAATCCACCTCCTGCTTCTTCTCCAGTGGAATGGTTTCCTCTCTCTTTAAAAAGGCGTAAAGTACGGCGCACATCAAATGCATCTTCGCCTAAAACAGTGTGCATATTTACGCTGTTCATGTTCCTTTTTTTATTGATAAAACGGTTTTCATAAATTAAGCAATTTTTATGCCAGGAGAGCCAAACCAGGGGTGAACCAGGCAGGAAGCCGTCATAACCTGCTCTCGAGGAGAAAACCGGCAATTGATAAAAATAGGAAAAGGAGCAAAAAAAGTTGACAAACTTCGCTGCTTTTCCCTAAAATCCTGATATAACACGTTTATAAGGGGGAGTAGAATGATTGACGAAGCAAAAAATATTGCAGGGTTTAATTGACGTTAACGCCCGCTTACGACTTTACCTTCCATCCCTTCTGCTTAAAAATGTCCTCCAGCTTCTTCTTTTTGAATGCTTTAACAAACGCTTCCCACTGCGAACGGGTGGACTCAAAAAACACATCGGCATCTTCTTTTTTAAAAAAATGCCGCAAAAATACCTCCTCCCCCTCAATCCCAGGAACGATATAGAACTCAATCGGCGTGTTATCTTTTCCCCGTCCCGATTCAAACGCCTGGGGAAAAGGGATATCCTGTAAATCCTCCATTCGCCCGGGTTTTTTCACGTCTTTGAATTTTTTCTCAAAGATCTTCAACTTCTTCCAGCGATTAAATTCATAAACCGCCTGTTCCCAGTCAAAACACTTCCGACCCCCCAGGATCACACCCGTCCATTCACCGGTAGGCAGCAGCAATTCCTCCTCTTTGACCTTTTGAAAAAGAGAATAATCCATTTCCACAAACGGCTTCTGGCCGATGTATTTGATGTTTAACCACTCTTCAGCGGTTTCCAGGTAAATAATACCCGGCCATTTGGCCTGTTTCAACTCCCTGATAAACTTGTAAGGTAACAGTTTTTTCAAGTGGATATGAACAAATCCCTTATGCAGTTTAAAAAACAATCCCAGGTTTTCCATATCCAGATGGCGGCGCAGCTCCCGCATCAAAAAACCCTTACGATAAAATCCAAAGGATTTTAGCTTTCCTTTTACCATGGTTTTGATTTCATTGAAACTTTCCTCTGCCTGCTGCATCTTTTTGGGGATTTCAAATTGATCTTTGTTTTCTTCATACCACTTCAATGCCACCGGGACTACCCGCTCTTTTTCTTCCTGGTTTTTCCAATCCGGCGGAGAATTGAAAGCCTTAATCAACCTCCCACCAAAATAAAACTCCCGGTGAACCGCAATTTTGGAATTCTCAGTGAACACTCTTTCTTCTTTATAATAACTAAAGGGTTTAAGGGTTTCCAGGTATTCCAGTGTCAACTCCGAGGCAAACGTAATTAACGGGATAAGCATTTGCTCGATTTCGCCGGTGTCCCGGTTTTCCCGGTTAATAATCAAATCAAAGGGCAGACCCACCACCATATCCGGCCGGGATTGAAAAAGCATGGAAGTGCGGTCCAGTTGACGCACTTCATTTTCCCGGTGATAATCGTCCCCGCTTTTGATGTGCACTTCATCGCAAAAACATGAAAGCAGCGCACGAAAAAGCACATCCATATCTTTCAATGAAAGGTGCTTTTTTATTGGCGGTAATTGAATACGTTTTTTTAATTCCCGGTAAACCTCATTGGCCAGGGCAAATTTCTTCTGGCTGATGATTTTCCTGTACATTCGCGATGATTGCCACAACAGCAGCTGGTTCAACAAGTCAGAGTTGTAAGGAATATTGGCAATTTTTTCACCGGTGTATTCTTTGGTAACGATTCCTCTTGTTTCCAGGATGGCAATACATTTGAGTGCACTGTCCACAGTCTGGGGGTATCCCTTTTGAGCTTCCAGCAGCATCCGGGCACTGCGCAGTGAAACAGGAAATTCTGCCATTTTACTCCCATCTTCGGTTACGTTTCCATCCGCCGTAAGAGCACCTAAAATTTTCAATTGTTTTATTGCCTTGTGAATCAGCGCCTTTGAAGGATCATGAAAAAAAGGAAAATCCAGGGGAGAGATTCCCATTTTAATGAGGCGCAGCACCACAGATTCCAGGTTTAAGCGTTGGATTTCAGGTTCCGGGAAAGGCATGCGGTCTTTGATACCGGCATCTGCGCATAAGAAATACTGGCCGCTGCGGACACGGCCAGCCCGCCCGGCCCTTTGCGTGCATTCGGCAGCCGAAATATCCACGGGGTAAAGCCCTTCAATCCCCCTCACCAGGCGCAGTTCCTTTTTAATTCCACAGTCTACCACGGCATCGATGTCATCGATAGTCAAACTGGTCTGGGCAATATCCGTAGCCACGACGACTTTGGGAAGGGAATAATGTTCAAAAACTTTTACCTGGTCTTTTAAAGAAAGCTCCGCATGCAGCGGCAGTATTTTAGCTTTTATTTTCTCCGCTTCCAGCATCCGTTCCAGGTCATCGATAAACGTTTCGATTTCCTGCTTGCCCGGTTGAAACACCAGGACGTTTTTTTCCATTTCCACCATCTGGGCGGTGTCGGGCAAAAGAAAACGGGGATCGTTATGATGAAGGGTGACCGGGTAGCCGCGTCCGGGTACGGAAATAACCGGCGCATTACCAAGAAAAGAAGAAAGCCGCTCCGCTTGCAGTGTGGCACTCATAATGACTACCCGTTTCCCGGATTTCTCAAAAAAACCTTTTTTTAAATTCTTTTTAACCAAACCCACCAGGACCTCCTGGTAGAGGTTCCATTCGTGGACTTCATCCAGTATTAGAATATCGTAATCGCGCCGCTGCTTAATTTCACGGACCATCTGGACACCATCGGTCACATAAAGAAAGGTGGTTTTCCTGGACTGCTGACTGTCAAAACCGGTCTGGTACCCCACTTCCTGCCCCAGTACCGTGCCGGTTAACCGGGACAGGTAATGAGAAAGCGAACGGGCGGCAATTCGTCGAGGTTGAGTAATATGCACCACCTTTCCTTTTCTCCACATCCACAGCGGCACTCGTGTGGATTTACCCGCGCCGGTTTCCGCAGTCAAAATGGTAATAGGGTTGTTGATTATTGTCTTTTCTACCTCTTTTTGATAGTTGTCAATGGGAAGTGGATTCATCTTCATGGTTCATCACGTTTACATCCAGATAATTTGGGTAATGATACCAAACAATCCCCAGGTTTTCAAGTCCCGGAAGAGAGAGATCAGTGAATCAGTGAATCAGTGAATCGGTAAGTCAGAGGAGAAGAGAAGAAAGGATAAAAATTACAAATTCCAAATTACAAATAACAAACAAATTCCAAATTACAATGACCAAAATTACAAAAGCAAATAAGAAGCGAATTACACCGACCGTAATGGGGCACTACACGGAGGGCACCTTCACTCTTATGGCTATTGATAATTTAGAACTGTAGTGATATAATTTTGCTATGGGAAAACACGAAAAATTCTTATGGAAAATCCTTCGCGGAACTTCGGATAGAAATATTGATTTTGAAGACCTTTGTAACTTTCTGAAACGACTGGGTTTTACAGAGTATATACGAGGAAGCCATCATATGTTTAGAAAAGAAGGCATTGAAGAAAAGATCAACCTCCAAAGAGAGGGGAGTGATGCAAAACCATATCAAGTAAATCAAGTCAGGAAAATTATTATAAGATATGGATTAGGAGATTTAGATGTATAAATATGAGATTATTATGTACTGGAGTAACGAAGACAACGCTTTCGTTGCCGAGGTACCGGAACTTCCCGGTTGTATGGCACATGGAAGCACCCAGGAAGAGGCCCTGAAGAGCATAAACGAAGCCATGGAACTATGGCTTGATGTTGCTCGTGAACATGGAGACCCTATCCCGGAACCCAGGTGCCATCGCCTTGTGTACGCATAAAATCGAGCTTCCGTCTCGCAGATTTAACCCCGTAACCCGGGATGAGTATTAATCCGCTGCTTATGGGGGCACCGTTTGTAATTTGGAATTCTTTAATGGTTGGGGGTGCCAACCCCTTTGGAATTTGCAAAAAAGGTGCCAGGCAAATAATTCTTTTCAGAGTGCCCGTGCGGTAGGAGAGATGATTAAAGGCGTTCACTGCCCCTTGCTTTCCCCGGGTTCCAGCTTTTTGAAATCAAACCTCTTGAGTTTAAGCCTTCCTAACAGGTCATATTTAACTTCAGAGATATGGTCATGGTAATCTCTTTCCGGTGGTTCAACGGGATCGTCAGAATAAACGCTTAAAATAAATTGTGCCGCTTCGGGTGGTAGTTTTTTTACTATCGCAAGCGCGATTTCATCCTCAGACTTTACGTTAAATCCCTCATTTACTTCTTCTCCATAAACCCCTTTAATGAAAAAGTCATAAATAATACCTCCGTATAAATTAGTTAACGCGTCTGGTTCAGCTGAAAATGCATCGGTAAACTGGCGAATGTAATCCAGGTGTTTCAAGGGTCCCTGGTATTTAACCTCATCCGCAACCTGGGGTGTAAAATCCAGGGTAAGCCTGTATATCTCCTCCGACATGATTCCCCTCCTTGTAAGCCGCAGAGAGCAGGGTGCCGTGTTCCCTGCTCTCTGCTGCCTGCTCCATTATTCATTTCCTATCAGGAAGGTGCCACGATGCCAAGCTTCTCTAAAAGCTGGCGTTTCGGTTTCAAAGCAATTCGGCATACTTGCTTGAAATTACCCCAGCTTATCCTTAGCTCCCTGTACAATGAATCCCGTTCCTTGGTGGCATTTTGGGAAGCACCTTTCTTGCTTTCCTGATCCTGGTCCAACTGCTTCAATTCATCCAGGCCGGTCAACCTGGCCTGGCATTTCTCCACTGTAATGCCATGTTTTGAAATCAAACCCATAATCGTTTCATTCTTTATGGCATTTTCATAAAATTGTCTGCCATCTTTCAAGAAACCCTCAAGGTTTCTCCTGAGCTTGCCGATTATTCCCAACATGAGACGAAATCCTACATATTTACTATCTCTTAAGGCAACCCTGGCCAGTTGTCGGAATTCCACAAGCAGCTCCCATTCTTCATTATACTTCTCGTCAAAATTCCTGGTGGCAATGATTTGTTCATCTTGAAGCCGCTGCTGTTCCTGGTACTTATCATCCAAACGGGTTCTCAGATCAATATCCGCATCTAATTGCACATCATCGTAGCCATATCCCCCGATAAACCCTTTAATTTCTTCGTCTCCTTTGGCATTTAAAAAACCGACTCGCGTTTCTCCTAACAATTTTTCGATTGACTTGACTGAAATTGACATGATCAGCCTCCTTCTATTTAATTTTTTAATTTTTTGCTCTAATAGCTTTCTATATTGATGTTTTTAAACGGTGCAGAACCATCTGCAGCCGGTCCGGAACGATACGTAAGCGGTACGGAACGATACGCAACCGGTCCGGAACGATACGCAAGCGGTCCGGAGCGATACGCAACCGGTACGGAGCGATACGCAAGTGGTCCAGAACGATACGCAACCGGTCCGGAGCGATACGCAAGCAGTGCAGAACCATCCGCCAAAAATGAAATACCATTTCCGCAGGCGCAGCCCCCTTCAAATACAACGAAAGGAGACAACATAAACAAAACCGGAGAATACAATCCTGTTTCTTTTGGATAATTGGAAATTAAATTTTGGTATATGGGAAAAAATTCACAAAAATTTTCCAATTGCCTTGCATTCATAATACCCACACTCCCTCTTGAAATCGATACTACCTGCCTCACCTCAAACCCGTTTGCTTTACCATGTTTCATATGGTATAATGGCAATTCGAGGAAAAAGATCATGCTGACATGTTCTTTATTACCCGCAGCCGTGATACTGCCCGGTTTGCCAGCCGCAGACAACTTAAATGTTCGCCTCAATTTAAACATATCCGAATTATACTTCACTTTAACCAAAATTGCAAGACTTTTTTTATTTTTTTTCAAAAAAAATCAAAAAGAATATCATCAGGCTTCTTCTTTTCTCCTTTATACCCGGTGGAAGCGGACAGGTATGCCAATGATCTTTAAATTTCCAATTGAAGAGTTAAAAGAACAGGGCTTCGTGTTCATTTACCCGGCCCACTGTGTAACCATGGATTTAAATGTATCAAAATTGGTTTATAACCGCCCCTGAGGGCTAAAGAAAAAAATGACCGGGGAAAAAGAGAATGATATTGGATACCGCATTAAGCAGGTCAGGCTGGAATTAAAACTCAAGCAGCAGGAATTTGCGGAAAAGCTGGATATGTCCGGTCCGTCCTTATCCGAGATAGAAACCGGTAAAACAAACCCCGGCATCGATCTCCTGGTAAAGCTTCATAAGGACTTTAATGTCAATCTTTATTATGTTTTATTTGGAGAAGGCAGTATGTTTGAGGACCCCTTGATATCCGATTTAAGGCAATTGGAAAGATATGCTGTAAATCTCGAAGATGTCCGGGAATTTTTGTATAACTTTAAACGATCATCCATCATTCAGTATTTCATATTGAATCAATACAAAAAACAAATGGTGCTGGACGAAGAAGCCATATTGAAAGAACTTGGGGAATATAAAGAAAAACCAGGAGAATAGGAGAAAAAAAACAATTTAAGCGGTTTTTCACCACGAAGGCGAAAAATCTATACATATGATTGTCAGCCAGGAATGTCCTTTTTTTACTTTTTTTATTCAGGTGTTTACTTTTTCCGGATTCTATGTTATCTCTTTTAGTTAAAACAAAAACAAGAAGGAGGAAACATGTCAAAAAAAATTTTTGCTGCATTAGCAGTTATTGTAATGATTGTGGGTTTAATCGCAACTCTCTATGCGGGAGATGCCTGCAAAACTTATTATTCAAAATGTACAGAAGGTGGGTGTAAAGATATGAGCCTTGCGGAAAGTTGTATGATGATTTGTTCAGGCGGTACTATTCAATGTAGTGAAGTTGTTGCCATAGAATAGCATAACCTACACAGTAAAGGCTTAGAAACACTTCTAAGAATGACGTTTAAAACAAAGGGTGTAGACTGCTTCATTTGTAAAGGAGTAATTATGATTAGAACCATAATAATGATTTTTATAATCGGATTTTCGTCTGTGTTTTCGTTCTCCGAAACACATTTATCACGTAAGATATATAATCTCCCAGACGATAGCCCTGGATTCAAGTTTGGAGTAGACATTATTGTCGTGGGAGAAGACATCATTGTTTTGGAAAATAGAAGCCATCAGTTGTTCAAGTTTCATGTGAATGGAAGTATCAAGTTTATAAAGACCATCGGGAGGAAGGGAAAAGGCCCATCCGATCTACATTTACCCTCGGAACTCTCTTTCTGGAATGGGGTAATAGCTGTTAAGGATGAAGAAGGCGTTTCTTTTTTTGATGGAAATGGCGGTTATTTGGATAAATTTCGACTCTTCTCTCCAAGAATTTCCTTTGTTTTTGTGAATGACAAGATTTATTTCGCTTCATCGATTCCCAGCAAGCAGTATTTAATTGGAGTATATAACAAAAAGGGGAAACTTTTGATGAGTTTTGGAGAGAAATTTTTGAACTTAGACTTTAATTTCCATAAGAAAGCCAGCCCCTTTTTTTCTGAAAAATATTTTTACAGTGGAAAACTATTGTCTGATGGTTCGTTTATCTATTATTTGAATGCGAAATTTGGTAAAGTGTTCAAATTTGATTTAGAGGGTAAGAAGGTTGTGGAAAAAGATATTTCAGAAATATTCGGAGACAGGGGAAGAAGAATTGTAAACAAGAATAATGACATACTCAATAAAGGGTTGAAACCAACGAGTAAGAATGCATATCTATATCTCGATTATAAGTTATTTCAAGATGCTTTTCTCTTCAAAGAAAAGATATACATAATAACAACGAACCTTAAAGACCCTTCTCCACCCAAAACCTCAGAAAAAATCAATGATGACTATATATCTGTTATTTGCAAAAACTCGTTGAACTCCGAAAAGAAGTATTTGATAAAACTAAATGATGATGAGAGGATTCACTCGTTTGCAGTCACTGAAAAAGATGGACGAGTAATTTTTTATGCTCCGATGTTCACGAAAGAGGGAACCGATATTGCTGTCTTCAAAGAGAAAGAGCCAAAGGAGAAAGATTGAAAAAGATTGCGTTGAAATATCGGATTTTGTTTCTTTTTGCTGTAATCGGAATTTACTTAATAGTTACTTCCTATCCATGTTTGAGATTGAGCTTAACAGGATTTCCCGAAATATTGAAGGTAAACCTGGATAAGGGAATAAGCAAAATTGTTTTTCTTTATGGCGGAGGTATATGTGGAACCTGCCCACAGGGGACTTTCATATTTTCGCTCAAAGATAGACAGGATGTTTTATTTGTTGTCCCGAAAAAGTTTAGTTCGAACGAGAAAGAGAACCTTAGAATGGCCTTTATGCTCAAAGGGAAGATAATAAACGGAGATTCCGAAACAGCAGATTATATTGCCAGGGTTGCTGCATGCTCCAATAAAAAAACTAAGATCAATTATTATGCCGAGTTGGACCAAAATAAGAAGATAAAAGCGGGGAAGGTGTTCTGAATGTTCATCTTGCCGATAATATGAAAATAAAACTTGATTTTTTCAGGAAGCCGGTAGTTCACTTGCTTTGTAAACTGCTTTTAGGTGGAATATTTATATATGCAAGCCTCGGAAAAATTCTTCATCCATCTGCATTTACTGAAATCGTAAAGAACTATAGAATCCTCTCTGATATTCTGGTTAATCCTGTGGCACGTATTTTGCCATGGATAGAATTTACTTTTGGATTATTACTCGTATTGGGCTTTTTAAAAAGGCTTTCAGCCGGTATTTTATCTTTTCTTCTGTTGGTATTTATCGCGGCATTGGGTTTTAATTTAATAAGGGGAGTCAATATTAATTGCGGATGTCTATTTCAAAGTCAGCCAACGGATGCTTCATCAAGCACAGATATGGTGGTATCAATTATTCGGGATTTTTTACTTTTAATTCCTGGGATGATAATCATATTCTTTCCACAAAGACCTGCGGCGTATACACCCCAGGAATAAAAAAAGGTGCCCGTCAAAAAAAGATTTTTCTTATTTTTAACTGATAAGGTTCCTGTCAACCATGACGGCGCATGACTTCACCCGGAGAAAATGAAAATATTGCCATTGATATACACTTATGTTTTTTTCTTCGCGTCCCTTCGCGTTCTTCGCGGCTAAATTAGTTAAGCATTTGATAATCGATTCTCAAATTTTTTTTCGAACTACCGGAAGAATTCCCGGGAACTTTTGTGGTCTTCAACATTGAAAACGATCTTTGCTGCTGATTGATTTACCGTTTTTTAAATGTTATAATATCAAATCAAGGATAGGAATTATGTTGACCTGCTTTTTGTCTCATCCTGTAGTGAATATGCCACCGGGGTTTCACCCTGGTGCTTTGCCTTCTTGTATTCAAATAACCATGATCAAATTTCACTTTGGGAAAAGCAAAAAAATCAACCCTTGGGGTTCGGCTGACAAATACATCAAAAAAGGAGAGTAAAAATGAGATCAAACAAAAAATCGTTCATATTAAATATATTCATTGTAAGCATAATCTGTTTCACTCTAAGTTTTAATATTGGATTTACAAGAATTAAAAGCAACGGCGCCGGTGGTGGCTACGGCGGCGGAGGAGGTGAAAGCACGGATGGAACCGGTCAAAATAATATGACCATTGAAAATTACATCGTGGAAGGTGCCGGTCATTTTCTCCGTGCCAAAAAAGACATCCAGAAATTGCTTGAAATCGTCGAACTGCAAGATATTCAGGGAATCGGCTTTGATAATATGAATAGAGTCGTAGACAACGCATTGGTAAATATAAACCATGCCATTGAAACTTATGATAGCTTGATCGAAACAGCAGAAGCCACACCATATAATGAATCTGTTTTAAACAAGTTAAGATATTTCGATTATTTCGGATACATGATGGAGAATGTCTTGAATTGGATTGTTTTCAACAAGGTGGAAGCCTACCTGCGCAATGGTAATATAACCGGTGTTTTTAAGCATTCCCGTTCCATGTTCCTTGAAGTTAGACAATTGCTAAACAATATAAAAGAAGAGGTATCTATGCAAAGACTTCCAGAGATATCGGTCTTCCGGAAGTTAAATGAGACCTGCGACGAAATATCGCTTTTCGGGAGTTACGTGGCCAGGGTCTTTTATACCTTACATAGAAATAAATAAACATCAAAAAGGAGATTAAAAATGAGATCAACGAAAGAATCTTTCATATTGAACGTATTCGTTGTAAGTATAATCTTTTTTACTCTGAGTATGAATCTTGTATTTGCTCGTATATACTGCAACGGAGCCGGAGGGGGATACGACGACGGCGGAGGTGAAAGCACGGATGGAAAGAATATGACCATTGAAAATTATATCGTGGAGGGCTCCGGTCATTTTCTTCAGGCTAAAAAAGACATCCAGGAATTGCTGGAAATCGTGGAACTGCAGGATGTACAGGGAATCGACTTCGAGAATATGAATAGAGTTGTGTACAGCGCATTGGTAAATATAAACCATGCCATTGAAACGTATGATAATTTGATCGAAACAGCGGAAGCTACCCCCTATAATGAAATTGTTTTAAGCAAATTGCGATATTTCAATTATTTCGGGTACATGATAGAAAATGGATTGAATTGGATTGTTTTCAACAATGTGGAAGCCTACCTGTGCAATGGTAATATAACCGGCGTTTTTAAGCACTCTCATTACAGGTTCCTTGAAGTCAGGCAATTGCTAAACAATGTAAAGGAAGATGTATCTATGAATAAACTTTCGGGAACATCGGTCTTTTGGAAATTAAATGAGACCTCCGACGAAATATCGCTTTTCGGGAGTTATGTTGCCAGGGTCTTTGCATCTCTTTAACAAAAACGGTCTATTCCAGAGGTATCCATGAATATACTTATTTCCTTGATTAAAAGAAACTTTAAACATCCCTACTTTAAATGGATCATAATTATCATGCTGCCCATTGTGATCATTTCAGGGTATGGCGTCCATAAATCGGTAAACGAGTTCCGGCAGATAACCGCGAACTCTAAGGAATTTCAAGAAAGTGAGCTTGCTAAATTCACAAAAATAGCCAACTATCAAGCCTATTCACTTATTGGGTTTTCCGTGCTTTTCATCCCAGAATCCGTATCGTCAGTATTCTTCGACAATCCGTCGTATATGAATGAAATATCTGCAAGAATCAATTCGCTTGCTACCCTTGATATCAAGAAAAACTGCATGGGAAAGGAAATTAGAAGAGAGCCATCCTTTAACCTGCGTTTATCCAATATTGTTCTCTGGTTATTTTCCCTGGCAGGCCTTTTACTGGGCTGGGAAGTCATGCAAAACAGGGAATTTTTAAAATCCCTGGCCAGCCGGTGCTCAATCCTGAAACTCTTTCTCTCCATCATTTTTTCACGGTTTATACTGCTTATCTTCTGTCTATTGGTGTTATTCGCATGTATGGTGATACTGCTGATGGTAGAAAATGTGGGCCTGGCATCCGTGGATTTTAACGTGTTGGGTGCGTACCCGGTGGTGACACTTATTATACTTTTGTTTTTCCCGTTATTGGGAACGTTAGCCGGGTATATCCGCTGCAAAATGATTAGTATCCCGCTTCTCTCTCTTGTCTGGGTTTTCTTTATTATCCTTGTCCCCATTATAGTCAATTCGATCAGCGATGAACAATCCGAAGATATTCCCTCCTCTTACAAGGTTTACTGCGATAAGTTGAAGATCTACGATGATTTTGAAAAACGAATGGAGGAAAAATATGGAAAATTTAATAAGGATGATATGGAAACCGAAAGAAAGATAGTGGAATACTTTTGGGAGCATGTTTACCCGGAAGTGGAGGCATTGGACAGGGAGTTGAGGCGTTTGCACCAGGAAGAGATCAAAAAATACCACCGCACATCGGTACTTACGCCCACCACGTTGTACAATGTCACGTGTAATGAGCTCAGCAGCCGGGGGGACCGGAATTTTCTTGCCTTTTTCGATTCCCTGATCGGCCAAAAAAAAGGGTTTGGCAGACACTGGATCGATCAGGTCTATTACAAGGAATCCAAAAAATTGGTCAATTTCATAACAGGAGATGAAAACATTTTCCGCGGCAAAACCTTTTTGCCCTTTTACTTTATCAGGGGAGTCCTGGTGAACCTGGCGTGGATACTACTGGCTGCCGCTGCCTCTTATTGCTGCTTTACCAGGTATCTTTACAGTAAGAAATCCGAAGAAATAACCTGTCTGGGTAAGGTCAAAATGAAGGCAGACAGCAGCAAACCAAGCGTGTGGCTCACCCTTGGAGATAATTTTAGAGACTTATTGTTCAACCTGTTGTCAGGAAAGTACTTGCAAATGCACAAAAAAGGATTTTCCGGCGAAGTCCTGGTGCAGGGAACCGATATTGCCAAAGAAAGAACCAGAGAAGATTTCCTGTACATTTTTCGTCCCGGGTCCCTTCCCGTTGACATGACACCGAAAGATTTCCTCTTCATTTATGCAGACATGCATAACCTGTCAATAGAAGAAAAACAAACTATCCTTGACAGTGAGGAGATAAAACCCATTGCCAATATAATCATCGCTGAACTAACCAATATTCAAAAGTTCGAGGTACTGCTGGCACTTACCCACATGAAGGAAAAGCAAATATACCTGATCGATAATATATCCAGCTATTTGCCCATTCGCTGTGCCATCCGGCTAAAAGACCGAATGGACCGGTTGACAGAGAAGGGTGCTGCGGTCATCTACCTGACCGACGGTGAAACAGTGGATATAGACCTGGCAAAACTGGGAAAGTATTACTACAAAGGTTCGCTGTGGAGCGGCATAGTGGAAGAGGAACGGGCACGAATAAAATGGGGACAAAAGAAGAAAGAAGAAGAAGAAAAATGAGCGAAGAAAAAGAAAATGATGTAGGCAATCGCATTAAGCAGATCAGGCTGGAATTAAAACTCAAGCAGCAAGAGTTTGCGGATAAACTGGATATGTCCGGTCCCTCGTTATCGGAAATAGAAACCGGCAAATACAAACCCGGTTTTGAACTCCTGGTAAAACTGTATAAGACCTTTAATGTCAGTCTTTACTATGTACTTTTTGGTGAAGGTAGTATGTTTGTAGACCCGATTGAATCGTCCTCCAGGCGTGCGCAAGTCTATGCGAAAAACACCGAGGATGTGCGGGAATTTTTGTATCACTTTGAGAGGTCGTCCATCCTGCAATATTATATATTGAACCAATTCAAGAAGCAAATGATGATGGAAAAAGACCTGATATTAAAAGAAGTTGAAGATTTTGAAGCAAAAACCAGGGAATAGGTACGTTGGATTTGGTCCCAAGACAAAATCACAGTTGAATAAAAAAAGGTGCCAAGCCAATTATTCCTTCCTTTTTTGTTCGGAATTGCAGCAGATATTGGAGAAAAGGAAAAAAAAGGGACACACAAGAAACCCAATTAGAGGAGGAACATAAAATGCCACACGTAACAAGTTGGGAAAAAATTGCGAAGAAAGAAGGAAAGAGAGAAGGAAAACTTGAAACAGCCAGGGAATTGATAAAAAGAGGAGTGGATATTAATATTATTGCAGGCGCAACCGGATTTTCCCGGGAGGAGATTGAAAAACTGGCTGAAAGAGTTCATTAACGGAATGTTTATGAGATTTGATCTTACAGTGCAAGATTTTTGTCTTTCTGTTTTTCATTTTTTTTCGTGCGTTCATGCTTTTTGACAGCCCGACTCACAGCTGAATAATGCACCCCCGGAAAATCTCCAATCTCTTTCATCGGAAAATTGGGATTTGGAGGGATTTGGTGCCAGGCCAATTTTTATGCCCTCAAGTGATGAATAGTGGCTTCGTATTCCGCCTCTATTTTTGCCTTGTAATCAGCCATATAGAATCACTCCTTCTTGCTTAACAATTTCAACGAATTTTGATGCTCCGGAAAGGTCTATGACATCAACTGGTTTTGATAAAGAGAGCATGAGATCGCCGTAAAAGCTAAAAAAATCTTTTGGCGGGACACCCTCAACGGCTATGTCGATATCACGACTTTCTTTATCTGGCGAAAGGCTGGAGCCAAAGAGCAGCACACGCCTGGCCTTGTACTTTTTGGAAATTTTCATTATTATTTTTTTATCATATTCCGAAATCATAGGTAAATTATACCATTAACAAAGAATTTATTCCATTAATAAAAATAGGAAAAAGGTGCCAGGTAAATAATTTACCAAGTAAATAATTTAACACCTGTATCTTGAAATCATATAATGAGTTGTGTATATTAAAGAATGCCATATAAAAATGATAAAATAAGCCTCCCGGCACAAAAAGGAGAACGGTTATTATCGATTGACGCCCTGAGGGGATTTATTATGGCCATTATGGCCATTGATCATGCCAGCTTTTTCATCAGCAAGGTGCATGCTGAAGAATTCTGGGGGATATCCTTACCTGGATACGATCATATCCTGACATTCATCACCCGGTTTATTACCCATATATGTGCGCCGGGATTCTTCTTTTTGCTGGGAGTATCAATGGCTCTTTTTGCCAGATCAAGAAGAAAAGCTGGCTGGACTGAAAAGAAAATATTTCGATATTTTGCCTTTCGGGGACTTTTACTCATCATGCTGCAGATGTTCATTGAAAATCCTGCCTGGTTTATTGGCTTGCTTCAAAGCCCGGGCTTAATAATCAATCCACCGGGAGGAGGTGGGGCGGTCTATTTCCACTTTGGTGTCTTATACGGTCTTGGGGCAGCTATGATAATATGGGCAATGTTGCTGCGTCTTGGGAGATATTTTTATATCCTATTCAGCATAGGGGCCATCCTGGTTCCCCAATTCTTAATACCTTCTTCCGCAGCCTCTTCCCATCTTTTTTCACCACTCCTGCGGTTGTTGCTGATACCCGGTCAAACCGGACATATGCAGGTTTTTTATTCCATTCTTCCCTGGTTGGGGTTGACCGGTTTGGGTCTGGCCTTCGGTGAACTTCTGGAAGAGAATCGCAAACAGGCATCACGGGCGGCACTTTTTTGTTCTATTGTATCTTTTTTTCTTTTTGTGGTGATTCGTGTCCTGGGTGGGTTCGGTAATATTCATCCCCCCTCCGGTCATGATCTCATATCTTTTCTCAATATGACCAAATACCCGGCCAGTCTGAGTTTCATTTTGATTACCATGACCGTCAACCTGATAATGTTTGTCTTCTTTGAGCGATTTATTGAGCGCTTAGGAATATTTAAGAAATTTCTTCTCACGTTGGGACGGGCAGCCCTGTTTTTTTACATCCTGCATTTATACCTTTTTGCCTTCATGGGATTCTTTTTCCCTAACGGTCTCAAATTAGAACTAATGTACCTTTTCTGGTTGATGGGATTGCTGATATTGTATCCTCTGTGCCGCTGGTACGGCAACTTCAAACAAACAACCTCTTTGGAATCCTTCTGGAGATTTTTTTAATTGACATTAACCTACGGTCTCAGATAACCTTTCGCTTCTTTCTAAAAGTGTAAATGTGGTAAAAAATAAAAAAGGTGCCAGGTCCCCTAAATTGCCCTATATCTGAGTTTGACTCCTTTTTTTAGCTGTCCAGGATTAATCTTATTTTTTGTGACAGATCCTTCACGCGAAAGGGTTTCTGGATAAAACCGCTGCAGCCCCGTTCCAATATTCCGGCTGCCTGGCCTTCAAGACTATATCCGGTTGAAAGGAGAACCTTTATATCGGGATTAATTTTTTTCAACAGGTCAAAGGTTTCCCCACCACCCATGCCCGGCATAATCATATCCAGGATGACGATGTCGATCCCGTCTTTGTTTTTTTCGTAAATCTCTATTGCCTCTTTTCCACTTTTGGCTGTTAAGACTGTATATCCCATTTTGTTCAATAATTTCTCCCCAACATCAAGAAAAATATTCTCATCATCGACAAGAAGGACGGTTTCCCTACCTTCTAATATCCTTTCAGGTAATTTCTTTTCTTTTACGATTTCCTTTTGGGAAGCTGGTAGATAGATATAGAAGGTGGTTCCTTTACCTTTTTCGCTGTGTACTTGAATAAATCCGCCGTGATTCTTAATAATGCCGTAAACTGAAGCCAATCCCAATCCCGTACCCCGGCCCATTTTTTTGGTAGTAAAAAATGGTTCGAATATCCTCTGTCGTGTCTTTTCATCCATGCCGATCCCGGTATCCGTAATAGAGGTCTTGACATAATTGCCCGGTTTCAGGTTATAGGGTTTCACCTCCTTCTCATTAAGCGTTACATTTTCAGTTTGGATATAGATATTTCCACCCCCGGGCATTGCATGCCAGGCATTAACATATAGATTCACCAGCACTTGTTCAAGCTGGCCCCGGTCCACTTCTACCGGCCGGAGGGCCGTATCATATTTTTCATGAATGCTGATTTCTTTCCTGGCACGACTGAACATTTCAGAGCTCTTTTTGATTATCTCGTTCAAGTTAGTGGGTTTGGTTTCATATTTTCCACCCATGGCAAAACCTAAAAGCTGTTTGGTAAGTTCAGCTCCTCTTTGCACGCATTGTTCGATGTTTTTTAATTCGCTGTAATGGGGATGGTTGGAGTCTGCGTTTAATAGTATGAGCGATACATTTCCCATGATCCCCATAAGCAAGTTGTTAAAGTCATGGGCAATGCCGCCGGCCATGGTACCGATGGCTTCCATTTTCTGTGCGTTCAGGAGTTGGGTTTCCAGTTCCTTTTTTCTATCCTCTGCCCGTTTACGTTCGGCCAATTCGTGTTGAACCTCCTGGAGCAACTGCCTGTTCTCTATTACCAGGTGCTGCTTTTCCATGACTTCCCTGATGGTGGATAACACCTCATCCATGTTCAAGGGTTTGGTGATGTAGAAGGAAGCCCCTTGATTCAGGGCAGATATCGCGGTTTCCAGGGAGGCATGAGCAGTCACCATGATCATGACCATATCAGGATGTATTTCCTTTAACGGCGCTAACAATTCGATTCCTTTCATATCCGGGAGCTTGATGTCCAGCAGCACCACATTGAAAAATCTTTTTTGTGCTTTTTTTATGGCTTCATTTCCGGTGCCGGCAGTCTCTATTTCATAGCCTTTCCTTTTAAATATGAGCGTTAGGCTTTTACGGGTATTTTCGTCGTCATCGACGATCAGGATGCTGGCTTCCGCTTTCTTTTTCATATCATATTCATACCGGTTTTCCCCTTTCTTCCTTTTCCAGGATGTGTTTCCAAAATGGTATTGTTACGCAAGATTTCTTCATGCGCTTCCCTGATGTCATCGATCATCATATTGAGTCCCATGGCCAGGGAATCGATATCATCGTTTTTGTCTGATAGTTCAACCTGTACGGAATAGTTTCCCTGCCCAAATTTCATAATAGCTTCGATTATCTTATCAATACGGTCTTTTCTTAATTTTTCATTTTCAGCCACTTTAGTGCCTCTTCCTTTGTTTTAAAAAAACGAATCTCTTTCTTTTTGGGAAAACATCTTAAACGTGGGAAAGTGGCCATGCCGTGCATGCGGTTGGGGTCGCCGACCCCTTTTTATTAATAATTTTAGGGGATAGGCAGGAAAATGTCTTTCGGATTAGACACGTTGATATTATTCAGTCTGAAAATTGCAGGTTTCCACTAAAAATTCAATTTCCTCTTCCAGGTAGTCCCGGATGAGCAGGCTCATATATTGACCATTCTCTTTAAAGATTAAGCTCTTGTTATCCAAGTGTTGAAGCACCGCAATAATCCCTTCCGTTGTCTCACCCGGGAAATGGGTTACAAGGTCATCCGCAGAGTGGGGAGTGTCCAGCATGTTTAAAATCTCTGCCTCTAACGGAGATATCTTATATTGGTTAACGCCTCCCTGCCGGGAGTCATAAATATAGGTCCCGTCGTTTCTTTGGTGAAAAGTCAACCTGGGGAACTGACGGATATCTTTGGTTTGCCATCTTCTTGTCCAGTTATTTATCAACTCTTCCAGCTTTTTATAGTATTCCCCTAACAATAAATGGTGTCCCGTGTCATAATTCCTGTCTACAAAGTGGTAAGCGATCTTTGGCAGAAGCTTTTTATCATAGGGATAAATATATTCATAAGCAAGGAAAGGTGCCAGTACCAGGTTGTATTTTTCGCTGTTATTCCAGTAAATACTGAACCGGTCAATGCGTATCGGGACCAGCTTTGACGGGGGAAAAAGATGAAACACACGGGATATAATATAGATCAAACTCTCATACATGTCGGCGGTCATCCCAGGGAACCCCACCAATAAGTACCAACCCGCTAAAATACCGTATTTCACGCAGTACTTTAACATATTGATGGATTGAAAGGCGTTGGTTCCTTTATTCATCAATTCCAGGAGGGGTGTGGAAAGGGATTCGATCCCTGGCTGGATCATCTTTACCCTTGCCCGGTTTAATGCTTTCATCTCTTCTTCGTTATAATCCGACCTGGTTTCATACATGAGGAATTTGCCTTCCGGCGCCTGGACATAAGGGAGAACGTTTTTAATATAGCTCCGCGGCATAATATTATCAACCACTCCGATATGGCTATTGTACTTCTTGAAATAGCGGTTAATCTCTTCAACAGCGATCCCGGGCCGCTTTACCCGGTATTTCAGTTGTTCTTTGTAGAACCCGCAAAAGGTGCAGTCACCCCACCAGCATCCCCGTGATGTCTCCATAAGAATAATGGGATCTATCTTTTGGTCCAGGTGGAACCGGTGAAGACTCTCAAAAAAATCATCATAATCCAGGGAAATTTCTTCGTTAATATCAAGTTCTTCGCTTAACCATCCGACTTTCCCGATATTACTGCCGGAGAACATACCGTCAATCGAGTTCCTGGCGATTTCATCGTTTTCCATGATTCCCCGGATGAGTCCGGGAAATGAAATCAGCCCGGACCCACAACACACATAGTCCAGGTGCGGGTAAAGTCGGATTAATGTTTCTGAGATATCTTTAAACATAGCGGCACCGCCCAGCACGGTAATAAGTTTTGGATTAATTTGTTTCAAATGCCGGCAAAAAGCCAGTGCCGGCAAAACTTCATAGGTAGCGTTTACACCAATCACGTCATAGGAGGTCAACCGGTATTTTGAAATCAACTGCCGGATAAAATCCCCTAAACCCAGCCATTTTTCTTTCATATAGGTCATTTCAGGGGAATTGACCGGTATCTCGGTGCAAAACAGACTGAAGTATTCTTCATGATTGGATTTTATCTGGTCAAAGGCTTCCTGGCGAAATACCCATTCCTTCATTAATGAACCAATAGCACCGCCGCTGATCATTTGGTATAATTGATCTCCAAAGTATTGGTAAAATTCGTGGTTTAAGTAAAACAGTTGAACCTCGATGTTTTCCTTGAAGATTTCTTTTAAACGGCCTTTGATCTGGGTAAGCCCTAAACCGGGATATTGAGGCAAAATAAAGGGAACCACTAGAAGAGCTATTTTCATATTTACACCTCCTTGATACGTGATGTGGGGCAAGCAGATGAATTAAATTATAGCTGAAAAACCGCGGAACAGCAATCACCAAATTTGTTACCTGAGTAAAAAGGTAAAAAGGTGCCAGGCAAGAAAATATTGAAATTTAATGATATTTCTTTTATAATATCGACGTGATTAAAAACGATTTTTTCCTATCAGTCAGTCAAGGGAATAAGGAGAAAGGATCATGGATCAAAAAATCATTGATTTATACGATGAATACACGACTAACCGGCTGGACCGCCGTGGATTCCTCAAGAAATTAACTAAACTTGCTGGCGGCGCGGCTGCCGCTGTTGCTCTGCTTCCGCTGCTGGAAAATGACTATGCCCGGGCCCAGGTGGTTCCTAAGGATGATCCCGGTCTTCATACGGAATATATTAAATATCCCGGTGAAACAGGCGACGTTCGTGCATATTTAGCCAGGCCCAAAGGGGACGCAAAGCTCCCTGGTGTAATCGTGATCCACGAAAACAGGGGTCTTAACCCCCACACCGAAGACGTTGCCAGGCGTGTTGCCCTGGAAGGATTTTTAGCGATTGCGCCGGATGCTTTGTCACCGCTGGGTGGAACCCCGGAAGACTCCAATGAGGCCCGATCGCTCATACGAAAACTGGACAAACCTTCGACCTTAAAAAATTTTATTGCTGCGGTGAAGTACTTGAAAACGCATCCGCAAACAACAGGAAAGGTCGGATGCATGGGCTTCTGTTGGGGTGGAGGCATGACAAATCAGCTCGCCGTCCACTCGCCGGACCTGGCGGCTGCGGTTCCCTTCTATGGCAGGCAGCCTAAGGCTGAAGATGTCCCCAGGATCAAAGCCTCCCTGCTTTGCCACTATGGGAGCCTTGATAAACGGATCAATGCAGGCATTGAAGCCTTTGAAGCAGCCCTGAAAGCCGCTTCCATTGAATACAAGATTTATATTTATGAAGGGGCCAGGCATGCTTTTTTCAATGACACCAGTGCTGAGCGGTATCACAAGGAGGCGGCCGAACTGGCCTGGAAACGAACCATTGCTTTCTTCAAAGAGAAGCTTAAAAGCTAAGAAGTTAAGAGAAAGCCCTAATTTTCCACAGGCATTAGTGAAATAACTCTCAAAAAATCACCCTCTCCGGGTTTTGCCGGCGCCATTGGGCGGCAACCTCTGCCACGAACGGCCGGCAGTGGGTAAAGAAACGTTTATACCCGGCACACAGGTAGTTCAGTCCCGCTTCGTCATCTGGCGTCCGCAAGAAGCGATTCTTCGGGCACCCGCCATTACACATCGCCCTGACTTCACAAGCACGGCAGCAGCGGGGTAACGTATCCAATTTGGCCTGCCCGAATGCTCTCTGTGTCGGACTCTCCAGCAGTTCCACCAAAGGAGTCTCGATAATATTCCCCAGGCAATGTTCAGCGTCCACAAAATGGTCACATGAAAAAAAGTCTCCATTGTGCTCGATAACGGGAATATCACCGCAGGTCTCCCGGAAAATACACAGCGAATGATCCTGGCCAAAAGCCGTCCTGGCAGCCTCCTCGAATATCTGTATCTTGATCCGCCCGATATCCTGGTTTATCCATTCATCGAAAATTGAACAGAGAAAAGCACCAAAGGCTTCTGCAGGCACAGTGCGGCTGCTTATGCCTCCTTCGGCTTCCGGCTGCGGCTCCACCAGGGGCAGAAAACTCACGTATGGGGCCTTGATCTGCTTGAAAAGGCGGTAAACCCGGGAGGGGTACCGGACATTATGGGCATTCACCACACACAGGATATCGGTATAGACCCCGTGCTGCTGCAAGAGTTCATACCCACGAATCGTTTGCTCGTAAGTGGGTTTTCCTCCTTTGGTGAGGCGGTATTGGTCATGCAATTCTTGCGGACCGTCCAGGCTAAGCCCCACCACAAAACCCTCTGCCGCCAAAAATCGGCACCATTCCTCATTCAGTAGGGTGCCGTTGGTCTGCATACCGTTGGTAATGCGCCAGTCAAGGGGCTGATGTTTGCGCTGCAAGGCCACAATTTTACGGAAGTAATCCAGCCCCAGGACGGTAGGTTCCCCACCATGCCAGGAAAAGCGAATCACCGGTTCGGTGCAAGCTTCGATGTGCTGGACAATGTATTCCTCCAGGATAACCTCAGGCATACGAAAGACTTCGGCCTCCGGGTAGAGATATGCTGTCTTCAGGTAGTAACAATAATGACAGTCCAGGTTGCAGATGGAGCCGATGGGTTTTACAAAAACCTGGAATATTCGGGACGCTTTATCCATTTTTATTCACAGGGAAATTATAAGAAAATTATCACAATATTTCAATGCTAAGAGAATAAATCAGGAATTCTATATTTTAGCCGCAAAGGCACGCAAAGGGACGCGAAGAAAATAAATAGGTGCCCTTCGGGCGGAGGTTAACCATTATTGTATTACCAATAAGGATGCAACAATAAAGTCAGATTGTCATGCACCGTGCACATTTTCACATTTTTCACCGGAAAATAAAATTTGAGTATTTTTACCTTTTGACAGAAAGTCTATTTCTCATTATAATAGGCCAATGAATGAAACCTGTATTCCTCGGCAGCAGCTTATTAATAATTAATATAAAAATAGATAGGAGGAATTATGAAAAAGGTTTTGATTGTTTTAGCGGTTAGTATTTTGGCGATTTTCAGTACCAATTTGCATTCCAAATCATTTGGATTGAAATTGGGCTTAAATTTTACCAATTATGTCCAAAACCTTCCGGGGGAATCTGTATCTGTATTAGACGAACCTTCAATAGTTAAAAAGGATTTAGGATTTTCTTTCGGAGTGTTTTATACCTTTGATATATCTGCCAAATTCCAAATCCAACCTGAGATTTACTATATACGAACTAAAACCGATTATGACTGGAACCCGGACTTTCTTTCAATTTTTGGAACATCCGAAGGAGAACTAGGAGAATTGAAAAGTCACCAGAAATTAGATGTGATACAACTACCTATATTACTGAAGTATAAAATATCAATGTTCCAAGTCTTTGCCGGTCCTTATATTTCTTACCTGCTAAAAGGGCACCAAATTCTTAGCCAAGCCATTGACTTTTTTGCACTTGAGCCTTATGAAATTGATATTTTAAAAGAAGGAAACAACATATATAACCGCTTCAATTATGGAGTAGCCTGCGGTCTTGAGTTTGAGAAAGGTTCATTTATAGCTGGAATCCGCTATAGTTTTGATCTAACAGACAATACTAAGGATACAGAGGATTATTTTGAAGATGGCAAGTTAATACGTGGCATTAAATACCAAACGAAACATTATTCAATCAGTATATTGCTTGGATGGAGGTTTTAAGGTCTTATTGTTATAACCATTTTTTGAGGTTGACTTTGAAAAAGCGTTAAGCAAATTATTTACCTGGTACTTTATTCCTTTATTCATTTCCACCCCTGCGAACCTGGCTAGCCGTCAGTTGCGGCAACGTGGCACCGTTGAAAATCAGACGATTGACTGTCTGGAAGATTAATTTGTTTCGTGTATCGGGAAAAAACAGCCGGAATAAGGTCTACTATTCCTTTATTTTTACCGCCCTCAATTTTTTACTTCGAAAGCGGTAAATCATTTCAGTGACATTCCCTTTATCATCCTTGATAAAAGTAATATCTCCATCATACTTCCTGAAAAAAAATTTTGTTTCAGAGAGGGGAAACATTTCAATCCAGGGTTGTTTTTTATATTGGGAGTATAAGCATTTGCCTTCCTTTATAATTTTAAAGATTTTTTCCGGCTTATACTGGTATTTACCTACATATTGATCGTAGATTTTGTGGTCCAGTTTTATCGGTTCCAGGCGATAACGAAGCGGCAGTTCAGGGGCTTTATCCACAGCTTTCAGCAGCAAAGGCAAATTTAAGGCCCCCTGTGACCATCGTCCCTCAAAGGCAGAAACCTTATCATTGAACTTACCTTCATAAGCTGAATTAATAGCCAATATTTGAATCTTTAAAACACCCTCGTGGAAATGAACCTCATCCACCGGGAATCCTGTTGCCCCCTGGTCAATACTATCCATTTCAGCTTTTAAGCTGCCATCCGGATTCTTTTTTATTCTAAATACGATTCTCAGCTTTTGATTACCTGAAATCAGGGTTCCAAGCCAGATCCCCTCAATATTTTGGGGAAGGCTGCTCTCCTGGTCAGGCTCACCGGCAAAACAGATGTTGACCATACAAAACACAATAAGCATGATAATTGCTGTATTCTTTATCATTTTTTATTTCTCCTTTTATTTTTTTGATTTTCTAAAGGAATCAATGAGTTTCATGTCCTTATCGAAGACCTTCACCACCAATCGGCTGTCCTCCGGATACAGTACACAAAAATGGTGTTTTTTAAAAAATACCTGGCTTTGCGGGATTTTGCGGGTTTTATCGTACAATACGGCGCCGCCTCCGCCAGTAACAATATAAAATATGTTATTATGGTAAAGCCTTTCATATATATGATCATGACCGGAGAATACCATATCCACACCGTATTTTTCAGATAATGGAACAATGGAATCTCCCAGGTGTTTTTCGTCTAAGCGATGATGACCGGAGCTGAATGGGGGGTGATGTTGAACAACAATTCTGAAGGTTATGTGAGGTTTGATCGTTTTCAAATCATTTACCAACCATTCATACTGCTGCGAATGCTTGAAAATGTGCCAGTTGGTGTCCAGGACGATAAAGTGAATATTACCGATGTCTACGGAATACCATTGTTCATTATTGGGTAATTCGAAATTATCAAAATATAAAAGCGAATTAAAATCATGATTTCCCAGGGCCGGGTAGAATTTTGTTTTTTTTAGAAGCGGTGCCGTAATCGTGTTGAAAGCCTTCCAATGGTTTTCATTTTCACCATGCATTACCATGTCCCCGGTGTGAAAAACCGCTGCCGGATTCAACATTATCATGGAATCCACGAGCTGGCGGTGGATATGGTTATTTTCCTGGGTATCGCCGTAAATGATAATACATGCCGGTTTTGCTTTTTGGGCAGTCATGGCGGTGGAGACCGCAGACCGGCAGCCCGGGGAAAAAAGGATTCCAACGGAAATAATAAAAGATGAGATTATCTTGAGGTTCATTAGCCTTTTCTCCTTTCATCTACAAAGTTTTAACCTCTTTGATGAAATTCTTAATCAATCGCATGTTTTCATCAATATATGAATCGTCATGGGTTAAGCGAATGCCTCGATATTTATTAAAGAGTATGGTGAGGCCGTATCCCCATATAAACCGGATCAATCCGAATATTTTTATTGCTTTAAATTCCTCGCTGCTCAGCGTTTTTTGTTCGTTATAGCCGATTAAAAATTCATTAAAGATTTCCATCCACTTTATTTTATCGGTGTTGAAATCCTGCATCTGGAGCAAACTGTAAAGATAAACACCGATATCATATGCCCGCCACCCGTATCCAAAACAGTCGAAGTCAAAGAGAGTGGATTTCATGTTACGGTCAAAACGAATATTTTTTGTATTCAGATCGCCGTGGCAAATTCCATATGCCGGTTTTTCCCGGGGAATTTTTTCGAGCCGGTGCTTCACTTCCCGGGCGACGGCTTTTAAGAAATCGATATCTGCCGGCCGGTGTTGGATCACCCGGCAAATCCTGTCAATGGGCTCATCCATTAGATATTCCAGGTCGAGATGATATCTTTTATACCGGGTATCGATTTTATCCATACAGCAGTGCATCTTTCCGGCCAGTTTTCCAAACAGGTAACTTTGCCTGCTGTCCAGGATATTATAGGGGGTTCCCCCGGCATTGTTAAATAACACGGCGCAGCGTTCACCTTCCGGTGCATTAATGATTTGCAGATATTGCCCTTCCCTGGTTCTAACCGGCATGGCAACGGGGATATTATGGTGATGGAGATGATGCAGGAGATCGATTTCTTCTTCTATATCCTGTCGGGTTTGCCACTGGTGCCGGTTGACCCGGAGGTAATAGGTGGAGAATTTACTCTTAACGATGTAAACATGATTCAAATGTGCACTGTACAAATGACATTCCCGGGGTGGTTCCAATGGGTATCTACTCGCTACTTCAGCCAATAAATCCCGGCTGGATAGAATGGTACTTTGTACGGGAAAGTATTGATCTGTACCTGTCATGGAGATGTTCTCCTTTGGTCCGGGTTTATCATGGTATTATTACAAACGCCGGAAAAAGTCAATTTCTTTTGTATAGTTTTTAATTTTACCAATGTTTTCATCGACAAATTTACCCTCCATGATTACCTTGATTCCATTATGTTTATGTAAAAGGAAATTAAGCCCGATGGCCCATATATGCCGGATCACTGCAAATATCTTGATGGTATTAAATTCTTCATGGGTCAGGACGTTTTCACCATCATAGCCGGTTAAAAATTCATCAAAGGCTTTCCGCCAATTCACCCGGTTGGCCGCGGCTTTGGGTGTGTGTATCAAATTGTAAAGATAAGAACCGATCTCATATCCCCGCCAACCATATCCGAAGCAGTCGAAGTCGAAGATCGTGGGATTGAGGTGACGGTCGAAATGGATATTTCTCATATGAAGGTCGCCGTGACAGATTCCATATCCCGGTGTGGTTTTGGGCAATCGCTCCACCTCACGTTCCAGGTTTTCTTTAATTTCCTTCAGGTAATATGTGAGGTATTTTTTGTGGGGCAGGAACCGGCACATCCGTTCCACCGGTTTTTCCAGTAAATAGTCCAGGTCAAGGTGAAATTTGTTATATTTTTTATTCATTTTATCCGTAAGGCGATGTATTCTGCCGATAATTTCCCCAAACCGGTAATTTTGCTTTTTGTCGGAGATATCGCAGGGTTTTCCCCCGGCATTGGTAAATAAAACGGCAAAGCGAATGCCTTCCGGTGCATGAAGGGGTTGAATGCAGTGTCCGTCTTTATCTTTAACGGGCCTTGCTGTCGAAACGCCATTGTCCTGTAAATAATTGAGCAGATGGATTTCTTCTTCTATATCCTGTCGGGTTCGCCAGTCATACAAAGGAATTCGCAGGTAATACGTCGAGGTTCCGCTCCGCACCAGGTAAACATGATTCAAATGGGTATTGAATAAATGACATTCCAGCGGCGATTCCAATGGATATCGGCTTACGACTCTTTCCAGTAATGCCTGGCTGCATAAAATAGAACTTTGCGCGGGAAAATATGGTTTATGCATGGATTTGTCCTCCCTGGTATCATCCCGGACGATGCCGGGGGAACCGCCAGGTTCATGTAAGAAAGCAGCGCCGCACACACAGAGAGAATCGGGATGTTCAGCTTAACCGGGTTAATGTTATTCGATGTCGGTGATATGCAGTTCCCAGACTTCATCACTTTCTCTTTCCACCAATTGATACAGTTTTTTATTTTCAATGCAAAAGGGAAATGGTTCGATGCCACTCTCATAAATAGGAAGGAACACTTTCTTTAGAAATTTTCCTTTAACCTCGAAGATATATACTTCTCTTTTTTTTTCTCCCGGTTTTTCATTCTCCCCTGTTTTATTGGTTATAGCATATACGTTTTGATTTGAAACAAACAGGTTAAAGATGGCCGGTAAGGTATCGGGGAATTTCAATCGCCATTTAATCATTTCAAAATAAGGTTTTGTATCGGGATCTGTTTTTAAATGATTCAGCACCATATTTTTCATTTCCCCTGTAAATTTTATCAGTTCATATTCCTGCTTTATGGAATATAATGGTTTGCCCTCACTGTCCAATACATCGATAACGAATTCTTTAGCGCCGCTGATAAATATTTTGTTATCATAGACATCGCAGTCGAAAGACTTCTCGCTTACCTGGATCCCCGTTTGACCGGGCTGCTGCTGGTATAATGTCCGGTAAATTTCATTAATTTTTTTTAAATTGGCATCATAGAGATTGAGGGTTAGATAATTGGTTTTATTCTCCTGGAGAAGTCCTGTTCCTACAAATTTTTCCCCAATGGGAATAAATACCACGTTAAACCCGCCCGGGGTTTTAATTTCTTTTTTAAATGTCCCCTCTTTTGTGAAATAGGAGACCTTGCCAATGCTGTTTACAATAAGGTCATTGGTTCGGACATTAACAACCACGGGCAGGTTGGGTATCGTTTTAAATTCCTCGGGTCCTTCGCCTTTGCGGCCAAACTTCTTAATCAGCCTGAAATTCGTTAACGAATATATATATATGGCTGCTTCTTCAGTGATATAGATTTGACTTTTGTCTGCAGTTACGGTTAAGGGTCTGAGGAGGCCGGGTAAGTCCACCACTTTTGCTTGTGCAGCCGACACAAGACCTGCACCGATACCGATACAAACCGTCAAGAACAAAACAAAAATTGATCGTTTCATAGACTATCTCCTTTTTTCATTTTTTCGTTTTTTTTATTTTTCTGTTTTTTCTGGCCTGTTTATTCGTTTTCTTTTTTTCCTGAGCTTTCTTAATATATAGCGGGGAAAACGGGTGCGAATAAAAAATTTCCCGGAAAAGCCACAAAAAAGCCTGGTAAGGTTCTCTATTAACAAGTGAACCTCTTCCTCGGTAATGGTTAAAGCCGGCATACAACGATTTAAAATTAAGAAGACGTTGGCTTTTTCCTGGCAGAGACGAAACATAAACAGAGGAAATAATATTCGGCCCACTGCATTGGCATTGGCACCGAAAAATTTCAATATTCTCATGTCATAATTGAAATGGAAGCTAAATATAAGCCCTTCCCCATCTATCTTCCTGATAAAAGGAGACTTTTCAGCAATTTTTGTTAATCCTGACCGTAAAATTTGCGAGATATGCTTCACATGGTTTGTGATATCGATATGCGCAGAAGAAAGTTTCTCCAGGACATGCAAAGCAATGTGCGATCCCAATTGGTTCAGGTACAATTTTTCCAGGTAGTTTACCACTTCCGGTTTATATGAAAGGGCCCCCTGGTATACATCGGAAGAAACCAGGGCGACACTGCAAGGAAATGTGGCATCGGTAAGGGCTTTACTTAAGGTAATGATATCCGGGGAGAGGTTTGTTTCTTTATGAGCCAGGAATTCTCCCATTCGATATATGCCGGTTAAAATTTCATCCACTGCCACAATATAACCACCTTTTTCTTTGTATTCCCGGATAAGGTCTAAAAACTCCCGGGGAATATGTCTAATGGTTTGCCCCTGGAAGACCTCCAGCCAGACCAGGGCTATTTTTTGGGATTCTAACTCCATTTTCAAGACTTCTTTTGACATGCGGCTCATGGGGTCGATGTAAAGCACATCGAAATACAGGGGGAAAAAAGGCTGGCGAAGACTTTCTTCCTGGGAACCTACCAGTGATAACAGGGTTGTGCCGGCAAAGTTGCCATTGAAAACAATGATGCGAGTTCTATCCTTATTGGCCAACATGGCCAGGGTCATGGCAATTTCAACAGCAGAGGCACCGCTCACAGCAGGAAAGGCATGAGAAAAGCCGGTTTTCTCCCTGAGCGTTTGACACAATTTTTCCCAGTAGTTTTCCTCCGGGTTGTGGAGGTCCAGTACTTCAGGGACGATATCCCCGGGTGTATGTCCTCTCACCGTTATGGCTCCTGCCGATGCACAATCGATAATCTTCCTTTCCTTTTCTCCTTCTTTAACGGTTAAGATGGACCCATGGGCGTTAACCGGGTGTATATCCAGACCACTTCGGGCGTAAAACCGTTTTAAACCTGGATTGATGAAACTGGCATAAGCATTGATCCGCTCCCGGTCATGTTCTTCAATCTCCCGGCAGTAAGAAATGATAGAATTGTTATTTTTGAATGCCGGCACATTGGCAAGCAGATAATCTCGCACCCTGGTAAGGACAACCCTGTTTCCACCGAAGGCGGAGGTATGAATCATGCAGGTTTGTGAATTGTTCATCGGCAGGTAAATAGTATCCCGCATGGAGAATGCCCCAAAGGGTATTTCGTATTGGGTGAGCGATTCACCGGTGATAACCACGTCAGGTAAAACCGAAACCCGGTTCACCAGCGCTGAACCGTCTTTAAAATCGGTGTCTGACTCCTCGATAATGGTTAAGACACCTTTTTCCCTGCATATTTGCAACAATTCCTCCACCGTCTCAAGAGAAAGGTTCTTATCCACCCGCAGGATCAGGCCGGCCGGGGCGAACCCTATTTCGTGAAAATGGTTTAAAAGCTCTTCTATTTCTCTAAAACACTGCACTTCCGGGATTAATGCTTTTTCTTTGCCCCGCTCCAGCGGGTCAATGGTTAATTGCAGCTCCTGTTTCGGATCATAAATCAAGACCTCTTTACTATTTTGCTGCATTGAGCCGGTTAACCTGGCCCTGGCAATTTTGATGGCACCATGCAGCGCTTCAAATCGTGAATTCCCGAAAAATGTCATATACCTGACTCGCTCTTCATCAGGACGTCCCTGGTTAAAACATTCGTTTAACAGGTATCCCACCTGTCCGGCTTCCGGCGAAATAAATCCCGTGGACAGTAAAAACGTATGTTTTCTATTCTCATTAAAATCCTTAATCAACTGGATGGTGATATGGGAAGCAGGTTTGAAAATTCCTTCATGACACGGTTGTTTCATTGTAACCCTCCAATTTTACATTTATATATTTTTTAGATTTTGCCCTGTCAACTATTCTAAACGTCATTGGTTTTATCCTCCTTTTTTTTGCTTTACTGTTTCGTATATTTTTATATGTATGTGCCGGTATCATCTGCCGGCTGAAGACGGTTTGGTTCTGTACAGTTACGGCAAATGTCCGGCCATTTATTCTCTTTTATGATTTGTGCTTTACGGGAATGAATGAGGCTCATACTATCCTTGTTAATATTACCCACTACAAACCGGTGCTGGATATCCTGGCAGCAAACCAGCACATCTCCGTTCCAGGCAATAAAATTAAAATTCTCAAACACGGCGCAGGATTGGACCGGGGCCCCAGCAGGCTCACCGCTGTAGACCGGGGACATACCAATACCATTGATATCGACGAAGCCGCCCCGGTTATGCATATATTGAGGAACACTCCGCATACCTTTCGCGTACCAGAAGGCTTTTATTTTTTCTTCCAGGTGAAGATTTTCTCTTGAAAGTATGAACGTTACCAGTAATTGGGTGCCCCGGGTGCCGGGATTTTTTCTTTTAAGAATTTCCCCCTGTGTATACTCCAATTTTGCCAATGTGTCCGTGAATCGTGCACCTTTGGTTAAATTTTCATAGGTTTGAGCATCGATCCCGTTAAAACTTACCATAATGGAATTTATTTGAGCATCCAACAAAGAGGTTACGGTATGTGGATTCAAGAGTGTACCGTTGGTAATGATCCCTATATTAAAGTGGTGGTAACGATTCCTTAGTTGAGTAACAAAGCCTGGGAGCGACGGGTTAAGAAGGGGTTCCCCTAACCCGCAAAAGGTAACGGTATCGTGGGAACGGAGCCTGGCATTTTTTAAAAAATTATCAAAGGTACCGGGTTCCATCATTCCTATTTTTTTCATATTTTCCCGGGGGCAAAATTTACAGGAAATATTGCATCTCCTGGAAGCTTCCACATCAAAAATACGGGAATGCGCAGGCAGCGAAGCACTTGAGAAGAGCCGGTTGAAAAATTTTTTTAACTTTTTCATTTTAATTTCATTTAATCACGTTAAAAAGGAAGAGAGCCCTATGGTTTAATTATTTATCGGCTAAAAAATTTTCTATAAATTCCACCCCTTTCAGGCATTTTTCCTGTTCTCTAAAGACCTGCTGCATGCGTTGGCAGGAGCGTCGGATATGGTCATCCGTTGAGACGCGGTCCAGGAGCTCGCTCATTATCCCGGGAGTTATTTTTTTTATATTTCCCGGCAGGCCAAGACCATGATACACCACACGGGCAGCATAACCCGGTTGATCCCTCTCAATAGGAAATACGATCATGGGAACACCGAAATATACAGCTTCCCTGACGGTTCCCAAACCGGCATGACAGATCACCACGGACGTATGGGGCAGGACCTCTAGATGAGGAACCCATTTCTCCACGAATACATTGGCGGGAAAGGGACTGAATTCTTCAATATCTTCATCATCGGGCATTTGCAGGATGAGCTGCCAACCCGGGCGCTGTTCCATTACTTTGATGACGGCATGGTACAATTTTTTCCTGTATTTCCATTTTTTACTGTAGGAACCAAGGGTACAGTATACAATCGGTTTCTGTTTATCAATGCCCCCCCAGTACAACGGTTCTTCTTTACGGTAGATATCCACGCTTGCACCTATATAACAGGTTGAGTCCCGCCCGGGTGCATGGGGGAAATCAAATTCCCGCGGACAGGTGATCAATTCAGGCACCTTTAATTTGGAAAAATATTCCGTACGCCGTAAACGCCCGCCGCCGTATTTCTTTATTACTTTTCTCATCGATTGGATTGAATTAGATGTAAACCCCCTGGCAAACCGTAAAGCCAGGGAATCAAAAAATTCTAACCGTACCAGCACCATTAAGATCTTTGCCCAGGCTGCTGTATTGAGAACGTGTGAAAGCCAGCCATTCTTCTTCCCGGGGATTATCCCGGAAAATACGGGCGGGACCCTGGAACTAGGAAATGAGATCAGGGTAAAATTTAGATTGATTATAGGAATCTTTAACTTAAGAAAAGGGATTGAAAAATACAACATCATGGGGTCCAGTAATACCAGGTGCGGTGGTTCTTCTCTCAGTACTTCCTCCATTTTCGCCCATAAATCTTCCTGGACCCTGTACTTCATGCGCCGCTTCAACCGGTACATGCGGATGGAACCCGGCATTTTCCTATATTTCTCGTTCAGTTGGTCCAGGTAATATTTCATTCGCTCTTGCTCAAATTCCCTGCTCAACTCTTGATATTCGAAACCGGAATCAATTATGTATTCTTTAAAACCCGGGGCGCAAATCACATAATACACCACCCGGCAGCCGCGGTTCATTAATTGCCGTGCTAGCATGAAGGAGGCATTAAAGGATGACCATTCCGGGTACATGACCACCATGATGTGTTTTTTTCTTGCACTTGTGCTGCTGCTGCTTTCGCTGTTCATATTCACATCTCCTCTTTCAGGATTGTTTTCATCCGGGTTTTTGAGCGGAAACCAGGACATAATCGGTAATACCCACGGCTCTTTCCCGTACCTCCCGCCATTGAGAAGATTCCATGTCCTGGGTGGTAAGTTCCACGATTGCGGATTCCATATCGAGTTTTCTTAACTGCCGCATGGCGATGTATTTTGTGGAACCGGCCAGGACATATTCGGCAATGGATTGCACCGAGACATTTACAAATCCTGCTTCCTTCAATTTCCGGGCGTAGACATTTCGATCATACATGTTGGCCGAAGGATAGGCACCATGGCGGCGGAAGAGCCGTTTCAAAAACCCGGAACCCGTTGCTCCCGGCTCAGGAAGCATATCAGTGGCTGCCAGTATTCCCCCGGGTTTAAGAACTCGAAAGGCTTCTCTAAAGAAATCTTCACGGGTATTGAAATGAAAGGGGCTTTCTAATGCCAACACTTTTTCAAAACTCTCATCCTCGAATTGGATATCAGCGGCATCACCCAGGTGAAGCTCAATGCGGCCCTGGAGATTCCGTTCCTTCACCCGTTGTTCTGCAATCTTCACCTGTAAAGGGGTAATATTAATCCCCACGATCCTGGCCACGTTGTACAACTCAAGCCAGAAGAAATCTTGCTCGGCAAACCCGAAGCCGGCATCCAGGACTGTATCGTCAGCGTTCAATTTTGCCTCATCGGAAACGAGCTTTGCCAGGGCCGCGCATGCCGCAGGATATGTCCTGGCATCTTTCCAATACCCGTTATTAAACCACAGGGATTTGCCAATGTCCTTAAACCCGCTGTCCAATTCTTCAATCACATCATCCCCCAACCCGGAATAGTAGTCGGCGGCACCCCTGGGTTTAAATAATTCCAGGATAAATTTTACCAGGACGAACAGTTTATTTCGGGTTTGATGGAATTTGGAAGGCTTTGTACGCCTTTTTCTCCTTCTCAATTTCCTGTATACAGTAGAAAGAAAATAGAGTTTGATAAAAAGTATCCCGGATGGTTTACACAGGAGCTTTTCCAGGTTGTGGAGGAGTAAGCGGACCTCCTGGTTGGTTATGGTTAACGCAGGTGATAAGCGGGTAAAATGGGAAAAGACACCGGCTTTTTCCTGGCACAAACGATTCATCACCAGCGGAAACAAGGCCTGGCCTGTTTGCCGGGCCCGCTGCCCCATGAATTTCAAGATTTTGCTTTCATAAGCGAAATTCAGGCCAAATATCATGCCCTCCCCACTCACTTCGCGAATAAATGGGCTCTTGCCGGCAATATCCTTTAAGCCAGTGAGAATAAGTTGGGATACGTTTTCCACGTGTTGGTTGATGCCGGAATCGTGGAGTTTTTCCAGGGTATGCAGGGAGATATGAGCCCCCAGTTGATTGACATATAAATTCTCCAGGAGGTTTACCACCCCTGGATGAACGGAGAGGGCTTGCTGGTAAACCTTATCGGAAACCAGGGTGGTTCCAATAGGGAAGGTGGCATCGGTAAGACCTTTAAACAGGGCAATGATATCGGGGGAGAGGTTTTTCCCTTTGAAAGCTAAAAATTCACCCATGCGGTACACACCGGTTAGTACTTCATCGACGCCAATAAGATATCCGCTGTCTTTTTTGTATTGTTCGATGAGATCCAGGAGTTCCCGGGGAATGCTTCTCATGGTTTGTCCCTGGAACAATTCCAACCAGATCAATGCCACTTTTTGAGATTCCAGTTCTTTTTTAAGCACTTCTTTTGCCCGTTGATTCATGGGATCGATGTACAATACATCGAAATAGAGGGGAAGAAAGGGCTGACGAAAGGGTTCATTTTCAGTAGCGGCCAATGACAGCAAATTGGTGCCGGAGTAGTTTCCTTTAAACACGATGATGCGGGTTTTATCTTTATTGGCCACCAGGGCCAGCGTAATGGCGATGTCCACGGCTGTGGAACCGCTTACCGCAGGAAATACATGAGAAAAGTTGGTGTGCTCTTTTAATGTCCCACACAATTTCTCCCAATAGTTCTCTTCCGGGTTATGAACCTCCAGTACCTCCTGGACAATGTCTTGAGGATTATGGCCCCTTACGGCCACCCCCCCACTGGCGGTACAATCCAGGATATCCCTTTGTTTTTCTTTTTTTCCTTGTTTTGCCTTGATGGTTAAGGTTGAGCCGTGGGCGTTTACCGGGTGGATATCCAACCCTGCCCGGGCATACAGGCGTGTGAGGGCAGGATTGATGTATCGCGCATACGCCTCTTTCCGTGTCTCATCGAGTTCTTCTATTTTCCGGCAATAGGCATATACAGCTTTATTATCGGTCAACATTGAAACATGAGAAAGCAAATGATCACGGATACGGGTAAGGACGAGCCGGTTTCCCCCGCAGGTAGACGTATGCAGCATACTGGTCATGGAATTGTTCAGGGGTAAATAGATATCATCGGCAGTGGAAAATGCCCCGAAAGGTATCTCGTAACCCGTTAATGCCGCGCCCGTCACAATTATATCCGGCAATTGGGATAACCGGTCCAACACCCACCGGCCTGTAAAATCGGTATCGGGTTCATCCAGTACCGTGACGACTTTTTTTCCCCTGCATAAAGCAAATATCTCCTCGATGGCCTCAGCAGGAAGCTCCTTTACGCCTCGAAGCACTACCGCGGCAGGTGCATAAGCCATATCCAGAAAATGCTTTTTTATGTCATTGATTTCTTTGAAAAGGAGGATATCCGGGATTAATGCTTTTTCTTTTCCCCTTTCCAGGGGGTCCACGAACTGTTTTATCTCCCACCTGCGATCAAGCACCAGGATTTCGCTGGTATTGTATCGATTTGAACTGCTTTGCCGGGCCCTGGCAATCTTAAAGGCTCCTTGCAGTGCTTCAAAGGGAGAATTACCAAAAAAAGTTTTATATCTCCTTCGTTTATAACTCATGCGTCCCCGGTTAAAGCATTCATTCAAAAGGAATCCCACCTGGCCTGCTTCCGGGGAGATAAAGCCGGTGGATAGTAAAAACGTATGTATTTTCTTTTCATTAAAATCTTTCATCAGGGCAATGGTTTCAGGGGATGCCGCTCTAAAAATCCCCTTTTGATTCGAGTGTATCATGTTATCCTCCGTTTCTGTTACGTTTACTTCCTGTTCTTTTCTCATTGATCCAGGAATCCCACTTTCTGGCAGTGTACGATCATTTTAAAGATATGGTCATCGGTTATCTCAGGCCACTGGAAGTGAAGTTTTTCCAGCAGCTTGAGGGATTGATCCGAAGCGGTCATGTTGATGGTGCGTTTTTTTCGCTCTTTCTCCAGCAACCCGGAATGGAGTAATAAACGCTCGATATTCGCCCGGTGAGAATGATTTTCCAGTTGCTCCACCAGGTAATCGAGAAATAGGTTGGGCCTTAAAAACTGGATTTTTATTCCTGCTTTCTCCAGGGCCCGCTCCATATCTTTCCAGGCAAAGGCATGGTGGTTCTGGATGTGATAGTTCCGGTTTAAAAGAGGTTCTCTCATCATTAACAATACGATTGCATGGGCTGCCTGATCGACAAAGGTAAAATCACTGAGTCTTAAATTATCTGCCACAGCCCCCAGGGTGATAAAGGCTTTAACATTAGCATAGAAGGCATTGTCTTCGATATTTTCCTGGAATATGCCGGTGTCCGAATGAAACACCAGGTTCCCCATCCGGTAAATGGAGGCCTTTAACCCTTTTTCCCTGGAGGAAAAAACTTTTTTCTCTGCTTCAAACTTGCTTTTGATGTAAACATTTTCATGCTGCTGCCCCACATCCCCGGTGAGGTCTGTATAGACCATGTACTCTTTTCCTTCTACGTCCCCGGAACAGACACTTAAGCTTGATATGTAATGGAAATCCTTTTGTTTTCCTGTCATTGAAAATTGAAGCAGCTTCTCGGTACCCAGCACATTGGTTTGATAAAAATCCTGGTAATGTCCGAAATGTTTTACATTGGCAGCAGAATGAAGAACAACATCGATGGTTTCGGATAAGGATTTAAACCGGGAATCATCCATCCCCACGCCGGGGGAACATAAATCACCCTGTACCACGTGCAGCCGCTCTTCATTTAAATGATAAAAGTCAGGCCCAAAGTAGTAGGAGAGTCTTCGCTCAAGCCGACGGGTGGAATCTTCAACTGATTTTCCCCTTACCAGTAAGTAAATTTCTGCATTGGTGGTTTTCAACAATTCTGCTGCCAGGTGGGCCCCCAGGAATCCTGTGGCACCGGTCAGCAATATTTTCCGGTACCTGTTTTTAACTTTTAACCCTTTTATCCGGGTTTGATTGACCTGCTGGCGGTAGGTCCTGAGCTCTTCCATTATCTTCTGCTGTACAGGGTCTAAGTCTGCGGTCACTTTATTAACAGGTAAGGTGAGTCTCGTTCGCAGTTCTTCTATTTTCTTTTTCAGGTTGTCTTTTTTCATCACGATATTTTCCATTAAAGCAGCCACGGTTTGATACTTGAAAATGTCATTCATACTGACATCAAAATGCTTGATCATTTCCGATATAAGCTGGATGGCTTTTAAGGAATCTCCGCCAATTTCGAAGAAGTTATCGTAAATACCGATTTTTTCGATTTTGAGTACTTGCTGCCATATGTTGACCATTTGTTTTTCAGCGGGGGTGCGGGGCTCTGCGTATTTATCTCCTGTGTGGGCCATACCCTGGTAAGCTTGAAGTGCTTTTACGTCCAGTTTTCCCCCCGGGGTTCGTGGTATTCCTTCCAGTTGAACGAAATAGGAGGGGACCATATATCCCGGTAAATCCCTGGTCAGGTGTTTGATCAATTGGGATACGGAAATCTCTTTATCAGCAACAATATAGGCACACAGGTGGCTTTCACCGGTCCCTTCCCCTTCCCTGGCGATGACTACAGCTTCTTGAATGGCCTCGTGTTTCAGCAGTTGGGTCTCAATACCTTCCGGTTCGATCCGGTTTCCCCTTATCTTCACCTGGTGGTCCAGTCGGCCCAGGAACTCAATCGTTCCATCAGGTAACCATTGGGCCAGGTCACCGGTTTTGTAAAGACGCTCTCCAGGAACAAACGGATTATCCATGAATTTTTTCCGGGTTAATTCCACATCATTTAAATATCCCCTGGCTACATTATCACCGGATATGCACAATTCTCCAGGAATTCCCACAGGCTGTAATCGATTCTCCTTATTCAAAATAATAATTTTTTGATTGGGCAGGGGGTGTCCCAGGGGAATCGTTTCCAGGTGGCTGACATTGATCCCGGAAATTTCAAAGGTGGTGGAATCCACACAACATTCCGTGGGGCCATATACATTGGTGATGCAGGTGAGGTGGGGCTCAAAAAAATGCAAAAACTCCCCGGCCAGTTTCCGGGGCAGGGCCTCCCCGCCAATAATAAAATTGGTTACCCCGGGGACAGGTACTCCCTCTTTCAGGCATTCCAGGAGTAAGCGAAGGTGAAGGGGGGTACCATCGGAAATATCAAGCTGGTGCTTTTCATAAAAATCGATTAACCTTCGACCATCCACGCGAATAGCCTCGGGAACGATATTCAAACAATGCCCCAACAGTAAGGCTGCAAATATCTGTTTAATGGATGCATCAAATATCAACGGAGAAAGGAAGCCGATATTCAAGGTCCCCTTGAATTTGTACTGGTTGTATATTCGCTCATTTAATCCACAAATAAGATTATTTAGATTTTGATGTTGAAGCAATACACCTTTGGGATTGCCGGTGGAACCGGAGGTAAAAATACCATAAACCAGGTCCGTAGGTTTATTGATAGGCTTTAAATTCGTTCCGGAAGTGAGGGACAACAGGTCTGAGATTTCATCCAGGAGAAAAATATCAAGCCCGGGGCGCTGTTCTCTTTTCATTTTCCCTATCCCCGGCATAAAAGCGATCCCTTTTATCTCTGCCAGGATTTCTTCTCCAGGGAGTTCCCCATTATTCTCCAGGATTTTTTCGATAATTTCCGCGAAGATGATTTCACCTTCTCCCAGTACCGCCAGGTCCACATTCCTGTCTTGCAAAAGGGATACGTAATCACAGGTGGCATAGGGACCCCCGGTAATGAGGGGGCCGTTAAATCCCCACAACCGCACCAGGGCCGCGGTCTTATGAAAATTATCCCTGAAAAAGGTCAATGACCGGATGCCGACAACCTCGGGTTTAAATTCATCCACGATCTCTTTTAAATCGTTGAAATTGTCAAAATCAATCCCGGGTTTGATAATCTTCCCTTTTACCTTTGCCCCAAATTGTTGATGGAGATAACCCAACAGGTACATGAGTCCCAATGGGGTTTCCAGGAAATGGCCGAGACGCCTGGATTGTTGGGTAAAATCCCGGGATAAATCCACCAATAAAATTCTTAACGCATTGGCTAACGGTTTCTTTTCCGGGAAAGCATGTTTTACTTTTTCATTTAAATGGGGAACCCGGACTTTTTCCTCGTCAAGACATTCTTTTAGCCGCAATTCTTCCCGGGAAAGCCCCAAAAATTGCAGCAGTTCATCAATATCTTCGAACTGCATCCCCAGGTAGCTGTTGTATTTAAGTACAATCTCCCTTTCTGTCAGCACCACCATCTGTTTGGGCAGGACATGGCGCAAACGTTCTTTAGAGAGGAAATACTCATTGAGTAATTGGGTCTGATATTTTAGGGTAAACCCTTTATCAAAGGGCAGGGTATCATCCACTTCATGGAAACCCGAGGATTCGGTTCGTTCGATGGCTTCTTTGGAAACGCCGTGTTGAAGGGCCAATTTTTCCATATCGGTATTGGGATATATTTTCAAAATATGAATGTAAGGAAAATCGACCCACTTGATATTATTGATAAAATTCAAGGTCTCCATGGCCTCTTCTTCGGTTTCCGTGGGAAAACCGTGCATAGTATTCAGTTCGAGGATGATATGGGGATGATAGGTAGTAATGTATTCGATATTTTCCTGGAGTCTCTTGATGTTCAAATTTTTCCTGATCATCTTCTGCAGCCTGGGGGTGGCGGTTTCAAGAGAAATCCTGACAAGTTTCAGTCCGGCCTTTACCATTAAATCGATGTAATCGGGAGTTAATATATCTCCCCTTAAAAGAAAAAAGAATTGGACATCCAACCGGTATTCTATGATTAATTCAAAGAACCGTTGGCTGTTTTTTTTGTTAAAATTAAAAATATCATCCACAAAGTAGAAGCGCCGGATGCCCATTTTGTAATAGAGTTGAACTTCTGCAAAGATATTTTCAGCAGAGCGAAAGATATGGATTTTGGGCCAGATTTTAAAACAATAGGCACAGTTAAAAGGACATCCCCGGGTGGCCTGAAGGGAGATACTATGACTCACCTGTAAAAACCCGGGATGTTTCATGTATTGTTTAAGATCGATCAGTGAACTGTCGGGAAAGGGTAATTGATCAAAATGTTTGATAGGGGGGCATGGGGCTGTAACAATGGGAGTTCGAGCATTTGCCCGCCCCCGGAGTATTGCGGTAAATGAGTGTTTATCAGCAATATATGACTTTGTTACTAAATAGGACGAATTGCAATCTTTCAGCATGGAGGAGATTCGCCGAAGGGGGGTATTGAAATGGATGGGAAGGTATGCCCCTCCTGCTTTTAATACTCCCAATATGCTGATTATCATATCTATGGAGCGGTCCAACAGGAGTACCACAATAGTGTTGGGCTGCACCCCCCTCTCCCTCAATAGTCGCGCCAGACGGTTCGTTTTCCGGTTCAATTCACCATAGGTCAGCGTTTCCTCTTCATATACCAACGCCGCTCGATCCGGCGTCTTTGCCGCCTGCTCCTCGAATAACCCGGGGATGGTACGAGTTCTCGGGTATGTCGTCTCTGTCCGGTTAAAATCCCCCATAATCTGCTGTTCCTCCTCCTCACTTAATATACCCAGGCGAGATATGGGTAAATCGATATGAACCGATGCCTCCCGGAGAAACTGCGTCAAATGACTCCCAATCCGCTCTATTGTACTTTTATGGTACAAATCGGCGCTGTATTCCAGGCTGCCTTCGATGGATTCTCCTTTTCTAAAAAAAGAAAAATGGATGTTATAGTGAAGATGGTTGATATACTTTTTATCATGGATATTTTCCAGTGAGATTCCCACATCAAACAGGGGGCAGTCCTCATGAGAGGAGAACGGCATATTCAACTGCCGGCATAGAACTTGTAACGGATAGGCATAGTTCTCCGCTGCCTCTTCGATGGCCTGCCTCACCTGTAAAAGCAATTCTTTAAAAGTCCAGGTATCCTTCAACCGGTGCCTTAATACCAGGACGGTATTAATGAATTCAGCTTCTACCTCCTGTTTGTATAAGGGAGATGCCACAATGATATCTTCCCTGCCTGAATACTTATAAAGCAGCCCCACCACTGCAGCTACCAGGATCATATGCAAACGAAGGTCGGAACGGTTGCTGATCTTCAACAACCGGGAACACATTTCAGCGGAGAACGTGAAGGTGATCTCGTTTTTTTCCTCTTTTTTGCCGCTTCCTTTTATATGGTCATAAGGAAAAGTGGTTTTTTCAATCTCCCCGGACAGTTGATTAAGCCAGTATTCTCTTTCTTTATTTTTCCTGGTGGACACAATCATTGCTTCTGTAGAAAAGTCTCTATTCATCATGATGGATTAACCTCCTTTCAGGAATAAATTCCAGTGTAAGTGTACCTGTATGATGGATTAAAACGCAAAATCCCCCTGGTCTTCCCGGGGAATCACTAACTTTTGATCGTATATTTCCTTTATAACCACGAGTTCTTTTATTGAGATGTGGTTATTTTCAACCACACGGGAGATAATATCGGTAAGGTAAGACGATATTGTTTCCATGGTGGTTCGTTTGAACAAAGATTTATCGTAAAATATCCTGAAGAGCATGTATTTTTGATATTCGATAGCTATAAACTCAACGTCATATTTTGAAATGACCGGGTTTTGTCTGGACTGCTCCTGCCGGACCTGGTTTGAATCCTGCTGTGGAAGTTCACCGGTATCGTTTTCAATAGTATTGAATGAATAGGCAATGTCAAACAAAGGGTTTCGGCTGGCATCCCGTTTGATACCCAGTTGGGCCACCAGTTCTTCAAAGGGGTAATCCTGATTCTCAAAGGCTTTTATAACTCTTTCTTTTACCTCCCCCAGGAACTGTATAAACGTTTTTTCACTTCCCGGGAAGTTCCTCAATGCCAGCCTGTTGATAAACACGCCGATGAGGTTTTTAAGGTCTGCATGCATGCGTCCCTCTGTAACAATTCCCACGATAATGTCTTCCTGGCCGGTAATTTTTGAGAGCAGGATATTGATAAGAACCAGGTTCAATTGGAACATGGTTGTGCCTTCTTTAGCAGCGATTTCCTTTAAAGCACCGCTGTGAAGGGCATCTATTTGTACATCAACGAAATCGCCTTCAAGGGTTCTGAGCAAAGGCCGGGGATAATCATAAGGTAAGTTAATGATAGGGATTTCACCCTGGAATTGGCTTAACCAGTATTTTTCCTGTTGTTTGATAATGTTTTCCCGGAGTTCACTGTTCTGCCATTGAGAAAAGTCCCTGTACTGGAGGCGCAAAGGGGGCAGTACCTTACCCTGGTACAGCCTCATAAAGTAGTTTTTCATGATATTGATGGAAGACCCGTCACAAATAATATGATGTAAATCCACCAGCAGTATAACGTTCGAACCCTTCAACGTTATCAATCCCACCCTGAACAAAGGTACTTTGCTGAGATCAAAGGGCCTTATAAAGCGCTGTTCTATTTGCTGCAGTTCCCCTGTAAAATAGGTGGGATTGGTATCATGGTTTGGTTCAAGGTCGAAGAGCTGGATTTTAAACCGGATGTCCGCTGGTTCGTGGACCTTCTGGACGGGTTCCCCGTCCAACACCATAAAAGAAGTCCTGAGAATTTCATGTGCCTGTACCAATTGGTAAAAGGTTTGTTCCACTTTGCGGATATCCATGGGACCCTCCATGGGAAACGACATGCTCATGTTATGAGCGGTCCCTTCCACATCCATTTGCTGGGGGATATACATACGTTTCTGTGCAGAGGACAACGGGTAGTACTCTTTTTGTTCACAGGGGGAGATGGGTGAAAATTTCTCTTTTTTCGTTCCCTGGATATATTTTGATAACCCCCTGATACTAGGAAATCGAAAGGCTTCTGAAAAAGGGAGCCTTACATCGAATATTTTATGAATCGCGGCTATGACGACAGTGAGTTTTAATGAATGGCCTCCCAACTTAAAGAAATTGGCTTCTACACTTATTTTACCTTTATCGATCCTCAAGACTTGCGACCAGATGTCCGCCAATTTTTCTTCCATCTCATTGGCCGGTGGAATAAAGGATTCAGTTATTTCGATTTCCGGGGAGGGGAGTGTCTTTCGATCGATTTTCCCGCTGGGTGTGAGGGGAATCCGGTCGATAGGGATAAAATGCGAGGGGACCATGTACCCAGGCAGGTATTTTAACAGGTATTCCCTCAATTCTGACGTGTTCACGTTCCTATCTGAGACGTAATAGGCAGAAATGAATTTATCCCCGGATGGGTCTTCATGTAAAAGAACAGCAGTCCCTTTAATATCTTTATGTTTCAGCAACTGGCTTTCGATTTCCCCCAGCTCGATGCGAAAGCCCCGGACCTTTACCTGGTGGTCTTTTCTCCCCAGGAATTCGATGATACCATCCAACTGCCAGCGGGCCAGGTCACCGGTTCGGTAGAGTTTTTCAGAAAAATAGGTCCTATAGGACATATTAGAAACAGAAAGAAATTTCTCCGCGGTTAATTCCGGTTGGTTGAGATACCCCACAGCCACGCCGCGCCCCCCGATGCACAACTCACCGGCAGCGCCAATAGGCTGCAGCAAGTAATACGCATTGAGAATGTACAGCCTTACATTGGCCAATGGCTTTCCGATGGGGATACTTCCAATGCCCTTCCACTGGTGCAGGGAATAATAACTGGCATAAATGGCTGCTTCTGTCGGGCCATATATATTTTCCAACCATATGCCTGAATGGATATTCAATGCCCTGAATCGAATAACCATTTCCGGCGGCAGGGCCTCGCCAGCCAGGAAAATATATTTCAACGATGTCAGTTTCCTGATATTTTCCCTATCCAGGGTCTCCAGGAAGGCAGCGAACATAGAAGGAACAAAATTAATGTGGGTCACCCGGTATGCTTCAATGGTATCCAGTATCTTTTGGGGGTCTTTCTCCGCCCCGTTTTCCAATATTGCCAGGCGCCCCCCTCCCGGATACCATCCGAACAACTCGGAAACAGACACATCAAATACCACCGGGGTTTTGAATAAATAGGTATCCGTCTCAAGAAGAGGATATCGGTTAAACAGTTCCACCAGGATGTTAACCACAGACCGGTGCTCAATCATCACACCCCGGGGCATCCCGGTGGAACCGGAAGTGTAGAGAATGTAAGCAAGTGACAAGTGCAGGTTGGAGGTTGCAGGTAAAATTCCAGGGGCACGATATGCCGTGCCCTTAAAAGAATCCGATAATTCATGTTCGGTCAACAGAAGCGCGGCATTGCTGTCTTTTAACATATAATCGACACGTTCTTGCGGGTATTCCGGTTCAATGGGTAAATAGGCTCCTCCTGCCTTTAATACAGCAAAGAATCCAATCACCATCTCAATGGACCGTTCCGTCATAATGGCGACAATGGTGTTGGGACCGACTCCTTTTGATTGCAATAAACAGGCCAATTGAACGGATTTCCGATTCAATTCCATGTAAGTCAATTGAATGGATTTACTGCCAACTAACGCAACGCTGTCAGGCGTTCGTTCCACCTGGTCTTCAAATAATTCGTAAATGGTTTTATCTTCCGGGTAATCCTGCCGGGTATTGTTAAACTCGAATAAAAGTGTTTGTTTTTCCTCCCCCGGCACAATATCAATGGCTGAAATTGAGATTCCGGGATTCTCCAACACCGCGGTAACAATGTGCTTAAAATATCGGGTAAATCGCTGGATGGTATTATCCCGGAACAACATTGTACAGTATTCAAGAGAGAGAAAGAGGGTCTCCCGGGTTTCAACGGCACTCAGCAAGAGATCGAATTTGGCTGTCTTGCTTTCATATTCATAAGGGCGCAGCTTCATACCCGGTACGTGCTTTCCGGGCATCTCTTCTAATTGCACTTCGAAATTCTGCAAAACGAACATCACATCGAAGAACGGATTTCGACTGGTATCCCTGGCCACCGGGACTTTCTCCACCAGTTCTTCAAAGGGATACTCCTGGTTTTCAAAAGCTTCCAGTGTTTGCTTTCGAATTTCCTTTAAAAATTGTTTAAAAGTCTTTTCTCCCAGGGGATAGTTCCTGAGCGCAAGGGTATTGACAAACATACCGATGATGGGTTTGAGGTCCGGGTGGTTTCTCCCGGCAACCGGCGTCCCAACAATAATATCTTCCTGGCCGCTTAACCGGGAAAGGAGAATATCAAAAATTGCCAGGATCATCATATAAAGGGTTAAATCTTCTGCCAGGGCCACTTCTTTTAAGTGTTTTGTCTCTTCCGGAGTCAAAGAAAACTCCACCCGGTCTCCCTCAAAGCTCTGGGCGGCAGGTCTGGGATAATCGAGGGGAAGGTTTAACACTGAAATGTTATCTTCGAATTGCTTCAGCCAAAACGCCTCCTGTTTTTCCAGGGATTCCCGGTTTTTTACATTGTGCTGCCATTGGCTGTAATCTTTGTAATGGATATTCAAGGACGGCAGCTCTTTTCCTTGATAAAATGCCCTGAACTCGTTCACAAATATTGTCATGGAGGTGCCGTCAGAAATAATATGATGCATCTCCAGCATCAGGGTACACTTTTTTTGCTCCAATTTGATCAGACCCACGCGTATTAAAGGCGATTTTGATAAATCAAAAGCACGTAAGAAATTTTGAATGATGAGTGATGAATGATGAATTTTGCCCCCTGTGCCCTCTGCCTCTGTGGTTAAATCAAAATATTCGATTTCAAATTCCACCTGGTCATGAATTTTCTGCACCGGTTCTTCACCCAGCATGCGGAAAGACGTTTTTAAACTCTCATGCCTTGAAATCAATTGTTTAAATGCATGTTCCAGGCGGGGGATGTGAATATTTTCTCCTGACAGCACATATGGAATATTATAAGTGGTGTTACCCGGTTCTAACTCCTGGAGAACATACAACCTCTTTTGAGCAGAAGACATCGGGTAATATTCTTTTTTTTCCACCGGTTCAATGGCAGTGTATTTTTCTTTTTCCGCTTTGTTAATAAAAGCTGCCAGTTCTTGAACGGTAGGGTTTTGAAAAATTTTCCCCAGCGGTACGTTTACCCCCAGTATCTTGTGAAGGTGGGCGGAAAGTGCTGCGGCCTTGAGTGAATGACCTCCCAGCTCGAAAAAGTTGGCTTTTATGCTGATGGCGTTTGCCTCAATTCCTAAAATTTCCGACCATATCTCAACCACTTTTCTCTCCACCTCATTCCCGGGAGGCGTATAAGTACCGACTCTTTCCATTTCAGGTACCGGGAGTGCCTTCCGATCTATTTTTCCATTAACAGTGAGGGGAATGGCCTCCAGTTGAATAAAGTGAGCAGGAATCATATATTCGGATAAATCTCTCGATAAAAACTCCCGTAATTGAGAGGACGAAATTTCCCTTCGGGCCACCACATAAGCGCACAGGTACTTTTCCTGGTTTTCCTTCTCCCTGACCACCACCGCTGCTTTTTTTATGTCTTTATGGTTTAACAGATGGTTTTCGATTTCCCCGGGTTCGACGCGGAATCCCCTGATCTTTACCTGGTAATCGATTCGGCCTAAAAACACGATGTTGCCGTCCGGCAGCCATCGAGCTAAATCTCCTGTTTTGTAGATTTTTGAGGAACTATAGGTCCTATAGGACTTATTGGTCTTATAGGAAACTGGAAGAAACGTTTCCCCGGTTAATTCCTGGCAATTCATGTAGCCCCTGGCTGTGCCGCTTCCGCCAATGTAAATCTCCCCGGGAATACCCACGGGAAGCGGCTGCAAATACCTATCCAGTATGTAAAGGGTGGTATTTGCTATAGGAGCACCGATGGGTATGGTTCCCGCGGTTCCGGGAATCTCATTAATAAAATAGAAAGCAGCATATACCGTGGTTTCTGTGGGACCGTATACATGAATAATCCTATCTCTACCCATATACGCCAGGGCTTGCCTGGCGTGATCCACAGAGATCCTTTCCCCTCCAAACAGTACTTTGCGAACACCTTTAAAACATTCCAATTCCATTTCCACCAACAGGTTGAATAATGCAGTGGTGACAAAAAATACAGTTATGCCTTCTCTTTTTATTACATTGGCAAGCCTGTCCAGCGAAAATACCTCATCTTCCTTTAATATCACCAACAAGGAACCATTCAGCAGTGCTCCATAGATATCAAATACCGAACCATCAAACGCATAATTGGACAACTGCAGCACCCGATCATCCGCTGCTATATCTATATAATTGGTATCCTTCACCACTCGAATCACATTGCCATGGGTAGTCAGGGTACCTTTAGGTTTTCCCGTGGAACCGGAAGTAAAAATGGTATAAGCTAAATTGACGGATTGATTGATTGGTTCCAGGTTGTGTGGGGATTCGGCAGCCAACCTGTCTTCCAGTTCATCAAAAAACAATATTTCCCTGGCAAATTTGACCCGGGATTCGCGTCTGCCGGGCACAAAAGCAATCCCGGCAACCTGCTGGAGAGTCCTTTCATCCGGCAATTTTCCCTGGTTTTCCAGGATCTTGCCAACAAGATCAATAAAAGTTACTTCACCTTCACCAATAACCACCAGGTCGATATTTTTATCCTGGAGAAGGGTAGTCGTATTACTGGTGGCATAAGGCCCGCCGGTGATAAGAATACCACTGAACCCCCACTGCCGAATCAATGCAGTGGTTTGATGGAAAAAATTCTTATAATGGTTCATGGCACGAATACCGATTACATCCGGCTTGAAGTCAGCGATCAATATTTTCAACTCTTTATAATTGTCAAAATCCACCGACGATTTGGCAATTTTACCCTTCACCCGGCTGCCGTACTCCCGGTTCAGGGTGGTCAATAGGTACATCAATCCCAGGGGTGCTTCCAGGACATTGTAGATGACATCTTTTTCACAGCTAAAAAACCGGGTCAAATCCAAAAGCAACACCCGCAGCGCATTTTTATCCGCGCTGTGCTGGGGAAAATGTCTGTGCAGCTTTTCATTCAACCCGGTTATACTCACACTCTCTTCTTCGACAAAACCATCAGCCGGCAATTCCTCTCCTTTAATCCCGGTAAACTGGAGCAAATCCTCAAAACACCGTATATCCACGGGTAAATAACTGTCATACTTTTTAACGATCTCATCTTCGGTCATTACCTTCATCTGGAAGGGCAGCACATGCCGCAGTCGTTCCCTTGATAAAAAATATTCGTCCAGGAAATCCGCCTGCAGCTTAATGACAAAACTCTTTTCAAAAGGCAGTGTATCTGGCAATTCCTGGTAAGCCAGTATATCGGAATTCAAGATATCTTCCCGGGAAACACCATTTTCTATGGCCAATTTCGCCATATCTGTGTTCTCCCAGATCTTTAACAGGAAAATATAGGGAAAATGGAACCATTTCACACTCTTGATAAAATCAAGGGTCATTAATGCCTCTTTTTTTGTCTCAGTGGGAAACCCGATCATGACATAGAGTTCCAATATCACCCCGGGATGTTTCTCACAAAAATATTCTACGCTCTTACGAAACCTTTCGATATTTAAATGTTTCCCCATCAGCTTTTGGAGTCGGGGTGAGGCGGTTTCCAGTGCCAGTGGAACATCCGTTAACCCGGCTTCCACCATCAAATCAATATATTCTTCACTCAATATATCACCGCGAATACCGCTGGGGAAAAAGAATTGAACCTTTAATTCCTTGTTTATTACCATTTCAAAAAATTTCGTACTGTTCTTTATATCCAGGTTAAATACATCATCCGAGAATGCAAAGCGGTGGACCCCCATATCGTAGAAAAGCTTAACCTCCTCGAATATATTTTCAGCCGAACGGGGTACATGTTTCTTGGGCCAGATTTTATGACAATAGGCACAATGGTATGGACATCCCCGTGTCCCTAACAGGGTCATCACATTTTTTACCGGTGCCTGTCCAATATATTGAATGTACGTTTCATAATTAACCAGGGAGCGATCCGGTATGGGGAGATGATCAATATCAAGGATTTGGGGCCTTGAAGCGGTAAACAGGGGTTCTGACCGGATCGCTTGAAGACCCTGGAGCAGGGTAAAACTGTGCTTGTGAATAACATGGGTTTGAGTCAACAATATAGAGACCCCGCAGTCATTCATCATGGAAAGGATTCGTTTTTCCGGCATCCCGGGGTCAATGGATAAATAAGCTCCCCCGGCCTTTAATATACCCAATATCGCTGTTATCATCTCGATGGACCGCTCCATCATTAACCCGACAATCGTATCCGCTTCAACGCCTTTGCCTCTCAATACTCTTGCCAGTTGATTTGCTTTTTCATTCAATGCTTTATAGGTCAATTTTTTATCTGCAAAGACAAGGGCAGCATTGTCAGGAATTTTTTTTACCTGTTCTGCAAACAACTGACCAATCGTTTTATCACCGGGATAATCGGTATAGGTGTCATTAAAATCCCGGAGCAATTGTTTTTTCTCCTGGTCCGACAGCATCTCCAGGCTGGCCAATGGGCTCCCTGGATTTTCCAGTGCCGATTGAAGTAAACGGCTAAAATGGGCTGTAATAAGCTGAACAGCTTCCCTCTCATAGAGTAAAACATCATATTCCAGTTTGCCCTCAATACCGCTGCCTGTACTTAAAAAAGAAAACAGGAAACCGATTTTTATGCCCTTCAGGTAGTTTTCATCCTGGATATTTTTCAACAAAAGGGCCGCATCAAAGAGTGGAAAATGAGTTTTGGCAGGGGTGAGGTTCAACTCCTTCACCAGGACTTCCATGGGATAACTTTGATGTTCAACGGCTTCAAGAACGGTCTGCCGCGTTTGTAAAAGCAAATCCTTAAAGGTGTCGGCTCCATCCAGGCGATTACGAAGTGGGAGGATAGTATTGGTGAATTGTAAATGACTATCCGGGTCTTGCCTGTATATAGTGGTCCCGATTATAATATCTTGCGTTCCCGTATACCTGTTTAACAAAAGAAAAAGCGCGCTCAATAGTATCACATGCAGCGGTTTATCTGCGCCGCCGCTTAAACGCATTAAGCGCTCGAACACCTCCCCTTTCAATTGAAATGTCACTGCATCGATAGAAACCGTATCTCCAGTTCTTTTTTTATCAGTGTAAATACTGGCTTTACCCGGTTCCCCGGATAATTGATTCAACCAGTATTTTCTTTCTTTGACTTTTTGTCTTGCAGCGATCATTAATTGATCTTGTGTTCGACTACTTTCCAACATAGGTAACCTCCTGGCTGGCTCCCCGGCATTAAAAATTAAACTCGATGGCAGGCTGAGCGGGTTCCGGATCGGATAAACCGTAAGAAATATGAATATCTCTTAATTTTACCTCCCGGTTATCGATTATTGTTTTGCCGATTTCCGTGAAATAGGAAACGAACCGCTCAATCGTAGACTCTTTAAAGAGTTGGGCATTATACTCGAATATAAATATCAATGTATCTCCGACTTCTTCACCGATTAGGGTTAAATCGAATTTTGCCGCGGTGGTTTTATGCTTATAGGGTAATACGTTCAACCGGGAGCCGGATTCCGGTTCGGGTGTCCGTTGGAAAGGGGAATAAAAATTTTGTAAACCGAACGTCACATCAAAGAGCGGCTGCCGGCCGGCTTTCCTGTTTATGTTTAAAGAAAGTTTATCCACCAAATCATCGAACGGATATTCTTGATTCTCCATGGCCTTCAGCATTTGTTCTTTTACCACCTTCAGAAACTCCGGGAAGGTTTTATCACCTGAGGGAAAGCTCCTCAGTGCCAATGTGTTGACAAACATACCGATGATATTTTCAAGGTCTGCATTCCGCCTGCCGGCGGAAGCGATCCCGACAACAATGTCTTCCTGGCCGCTTATTTGCGAAAGAAAGATATTGAAAAAGGCAAACAACACCATATAGAGGGTGACTTCTTCTTCAATGGCAATCTTCTTCAGACTGGCGGCAATGTCTTTATCCAGTTGAAATTCCTTGATTTTCCCTGCAAACGTTTGAACGCTCTGTCTCTCGAAATCGATGGGTAAATTCAATACCGGGATATCTTCTTTGCGCTTGAACTGGTTCAGCCAGAACTCTTCCTGGTTTTTTATTTTCCCGGAGGTTACCAGGGCGTGCTGCCATTCCGAGTAGTCTTTATATTGGAGGTTTAAGCGCGGGAGTTGCCTCTCGCTATAAAAAGCCAGGAACTCTTTAACAAAAATGACCCATGAGGCACCATCGGTGATGATATGATGCATATCAAAGGCCAGGAGATGTTTTCCTTCTGACAATTTAACCAGACCCACCCGGAACAGGGGAGCCCTTGATAAATCAAAGGGACGGATGAAATCAGTTGGCAACTTCTGATCTTGTAATCGCTCTGTGCAGTGATATTCAATTTCAAATTCCACATGCTCATGAATTCTTTGAACCGGCACCCCATTGATCATTTCAAAAGAGGTTCGTAAACTCTCATGCCGATGGATTAATTTTATGAAAGTCTGTTCAAACCTGTTTATATCGAATCCCCCTTCCATGATCCTGAAGATGGGATTATTATAACTGAGGCTTTCTCTATCTTTATCCCTGTTCAATATTTGTTGTAAGTACACGCGCTTTTGAGCCGATGAAAGTACATAGTATTCTTTTAATTCTGTTTTTTTTATGGACTCAACACTTTCTTTTTGTGTCCTTATGATGTATTGGGAGAGTTCCCGTACCGTGGGGATCTCAAATATCGTGGAAATGGGAATCGCGACATTCATTGCTTTTTGAACAGCAGAGATCAACATGACGGCATTAAACGAGTTGCCGCCGATTTCAAAGAAATTATCGTCAATGCCGATTTTCTTCCTGTCCAATTTTAAAACCCCGGACCAGGTTTCCACCAACTGCGTTTCCACTTCATTTCCCGGCGCGGCATAATGGCTGTCCGACCGGATAAATTCCGGTGTTGGCAGCCGCTTTCTATTCACCTTACCATTGGAGGTTAAAGGAATTTTTTCTATCTGCATAACGTACCGGGGGATCATAAACTCGGGTAATTCGTTAGACAAAAATTCTCTTAATTCATGTACATCACATTTCTTCGCTAAGACAATATAGGCACAAAGATAGGCATCAAATTCTTCTTTTTTGGCAATCACCACAGCTTCCCTGACCGCTTCATGTTTAATCAACCGGTTTTCGATCTCCCCGGTTTCAATGCGATAGCCCCTTATTTTCACCTGGTGATCGATGCGCCCTAAATACTCCATTTCTCCATTGTCCATCATCCTTGCCAGGTCACCGGAACGATAAATTTTTTCACCCGCTTTGTAAGGGTTCCCAGGGAACCGTTCATGGGATAATTCCGGCCGGTTGAGATATCCTTTCCCAACGCCGTCACCAGCGACACATAACTCGCCGGGTACACCAATGGGCAGCAGTTTTGATCCTTTGCCCATGATGTAAGTACGTAAAGTAGGTATCGGTTTTCCAATATTGCTGATGTTCTCTTCAATCTCTTTATCGGTAATTTCTTTAAAGGTCACATGAACCGTGGTCTCGGTGATACCATACATATTGATAAGTTTTGTTTCGGGATATCTGGACCGAAATGCCTTTAATTTTGCCGGTATCAATGCATCACCACCAAAAATAACATATCTTAGATTCAGCACGCTGTCCCGGCATTTTAACTCTTCATCTATCAAATGGTAAAAAACAGGGGGCGTCTGGTTCAAAACGGTTACTTTTTTCTCTTTCAACAGTTTCAAAAAGGTCCGGGGGTCCCTGGCAACCATTACCGGGATAATAATGACCGTCCCCCCGTAAAGTAATGCACCGTATATCTCCCAAACGGAAAAGTCAAACCATTCGGAATGGAACATGGTCCATACATCGCTGCTGTTAAAATCAAACTGGAACTTACTATTAACCATCAAGCGGACAACATTTTTATGCTGGATCATCACGCCTTTGGGTATTCCTGTGGAGCCGGAGGTATAAATGATGTAGGCAGAACTGTCGGGAAGGTTTACGGGTTCCGGGTTATCCCCGGGTTCCCGTGCTAAACTTCCGGCTAATGATTCCAGCATAAGGATTTGCCGGCCTGGCGTTCTTTTTTTTCTTTCCTCCCCGGGGATAAAGGCAAGGCCTGGAATCTCCTTTAAGGTTTTCTCATCAGGTAATCGATTATGGTTTTCCAGGATGCGGCCGATAAGTTCGCCGAATGTAATTTCCCCTTCACCCAGGACCACCAGGTCGATATTGGGGTCCCGTAGTATGGCTTTATAACTACTGGTGGCGTAAGGGCCGCCGGTAATAAGGGGCACATTAAATCCCCACTGCCTGATTCTTGCACAGGTTTGATGGAAAAAATTTCTATGAAAGGTCAATACCCTGACACCGATAATATCCGGTTTAAAAGTTTCCAGCAGGTTTTTTAATTCCTGAAAACTGTTGAAATCGATGCGGGATTTGGCTATTTTCCCGTTAATACGACTTCTATACTGTTTTTTTATATAGGTCATCAGGTACATAAGCCCCAGGGGAGGTTCCACCACGTCATAAAGCATAGCGGTTTCCCCGCTGAAAAACTGGGATAAATCCAGCAGTAAAACTCTTAATGCCCCCGGTTCAGGCTCGACTTGCGGGAAATGCCGGGCCAGTCTCTCATCCAGGTCAGGAACCACCAGGGAGGAATCATCGAAGAATTCTTCAACTCCCAGTTCTTCCCGGGTAATACCCGCATAGGTCAGCAAATGGTCAAAGGTTTTGATATCCCCGGGCAAATAACTGTCGTATTTCTGGTTAATTTCATCTTCGGTTAAGACCTTCATCTGGTAGGGCAGGACATTGAACAGCCGTTCTTTAAGCAGGAAATATTCATCTAAAAATTCTGCCTGGCAGCGCATGGTAAAGTTTTTATCAAAGGGAAGCGTCTCGGGTAACTCATGAAAGGCGAGATTGAGTGACCTGGATATAGCTTTCCTGGAAACACCGTTTTGAATCGCGATTCTCTCCATATCGGAACCCGGGTAAATTTTTACGATGTGAAGATTAGGGAAATCAAGCCATTTTAAATCTTTAATAAAGTTTAATGTCATCATGGCTTCTTCTTTAGTTTCCGTGGGGAAACCGATCATGGAGTATAACTCCAGGATAAGGTGGGGATATTTTTTACAAATGTACCCGGCGTTTTCGCGCAGTTTATCAAGGTCCAGGTTTTTCCGGATCATTTTTTGCAGACGAGGGGAAGCTGTTTCCAATGCCAATCCCAGGTTAACGGTTCCTGCTTCCACCATCAGATCGATGTAGTCTTTTGTCAGGATATCGCCCCTCAAACCATTGGGAAAGAAAATTTGAATATCCAGCCCTTTATCGATGATCAATTGGAAAAACCTTCGGCTGTTTTTTTGATTGAGGTTGAAAACATCATCGATAAAGGAGAAGCGGCGAATACCCATATCGTAGTAGAGTTGGACTTCTTCAACAATTTTTTCAGCCGAGCGGTAAATGTAATTTTTTGGCCAGATTTTATGACAATAGGCACAGTTGTAGGGACAGCCGCGGCTGGCCTGGGACGTTATGGTACGCTTAAACATCGAAATGCTGATATAGCGGTGGTATTTCTCATAATTCACCAGGCTGCGATCCGGTATGGGGAAATTATCGAGATCAGTGATTTGCGGCCGCGTTGAGGTAACATAGGGGTTAGCAGGTGTTTCATCGATTCCCTGGAGGGCTGTAAACGGATATTGTTTGACGATATTGCAGTTGGTCAGCAGCATCGATGCATTTGAATCGCTGAGAATTGAAAGAAGCCGATTTTGAGGGGTATCTACGTCTATGGGTAAATAGGCACCCCCTGCTTTTAAGGTTCCCAGCATCCCGGTAATGGTCTCAAAGGAACGTCCCATCATTAATCCCACGATAGAATCGGCTTGCACACCCCTTTTTCTTAAAATCCGGGCCAGTTGATTGGCCCGGGTATTTAATTCTCCATAAGATAATTTTTTATTTTCAAGTATCACCGCTGTTTTTTCCGGGTTCCCTGCAGCTTGCTCCTCGAACAATTCCTGGAGGGTTTTATCCTTCGGGTAATCTGCTGCTGTTTGATTAAAGTCCTGCAATAATTGTGTTTTTTCCTGTCCTGAGAGTATTTCGATATTGGAAATGCTTTCATTTAAATCGGATAGAACTCGCTCCAGGAGCACCATAAAATGGTTGATCATGCGTTTAATGGTTTCCTGTTTGTACAGGGCAGCGTTGTATTCTACCGTACCTTCCAGTTTTTTATCGCTCCTCAGACAACTCATAATGACATTCACATCAGTGTGCTCAATGTACTTCCTGTCATGAATATTTTCCAGTAAAACAGCAATATCGAAGAGCGGAAAATGGTGTGGAGAAGCTTCCAGGTTTAACTCCCGCAATAGCGTTTCCATGGGGTAATTTTGATTTTCCGCGGCTTTGATAATCGTCTGTCTTACCATTAGCAGCAGGTCTTTAAAAATCATGGCATCCTTCAATTCATGGCGAAGGGCCAGGACTGTATTGATAAACTCGCCCTCAAACTCCTGTTTCGAGATGGGTGCACCAATGATGATGTCTTGCTTGCCGGTGTATTTATGAACCAGGAGCACCAATCCTGCCGCCAGGACCATAAACAGACGGGGGTCCACACCAGTACTTACCTGCATGAGCGCCGTAAATAATTCCGCTGAAAATTGGAAATCCACGGTTTCAATTCGTGATTCCTTTTCTTTACCGGGAATACGTTTAAAGTCGTAAGGCAGATGAGTGAATTCCAGGTCACCGGATAATTTTTTCAGCCAATAGTCCTTTTCCTTTTTATAAGCAGCATCAACGTCGATTTTTTCGATCGTATCATATGTTCTCATCAGTCTTTCTCCTTTTATTAAAGCACCCAATCATTTTCTTCCTCCCGGAAAACATTGGTTCCGGCCGCCAGTAAATATTGGGCGGCGTGGATTTCGTTCAACCGGGTATCCCTATTCTCCAGGATCGACGTGGTGATCCCTTTAAAGATGACAACAAACCGGTCGATGGTTTTCTTTTTGAACAATTCCGTGCTGTACTCCAATTTGAAAACCAGTTTTTCTTCTATTTCAAATCCCATGATGGAAATATCGTATTTGGTGGTTTGGTTCTCATATTCATAAGGTTTGATTTTGGGTGGTGATTGTGTTGTCCTGCTTTTTTCACCTACCTGCAGGCTGAAGCCCACATTGGTGATGGGATACCAATGCTTACTGCGGTGGGCCGCTGGCGATATTTTTTCCACTAAGTCATCAAAAGGGTAGTCCTGGTTCTCAAAGGCCTCCAGTGTTTTCTTCTTTAGCTCTTTTAAAAATTCTCTAAAGGTTTTTTCTCCGGCCGGGTAGTTTCGAATGGGCAGAAGGTTCAGGAAAAGCCCGATAATACGACGCAAATCTTCCTGGTCTCGCCGGGTGATAGGGATTAAAACCGTGATATCTTCCTGGTCGCTGATCCTGTAGAGGAAGATGTTGAATACTGAAAAAAGCACCATAAACATAGTGGCTTTTTCTTCCATTGCCAGTTCAGCCAACGCCTTCGTTTCATCGGGACCGACTTCAAAATCCCGGTGACCGCCTTCAAAACAGGGGACTCCAGGCCTGGGATAATCCTGGGGTAAATTTAAAACCGGGGCAGGAGCATCAAACTGTTTTAACCAGTATTCTTCCTGCTTATTCATAACACCGGACCCTGTTTCCCGGAGCTGCCATTCGACGTAGTCTTTGTATTGAATTCGCAGCGGGGCTAAAGTTCTCCCGTAATACAGGAACATAAAGTCATTAATAAATATGGCGGTTGAAGCGGCATCAGATATGATGTGGTGAGTGTCCACCATAAGAATGTAATCCCGGGATACGGTCTTGATCAACCCGGCTCTAAGCAGCGGGGCTTTGCCAGGGTCAAAGGGTTTTACAAGATTGTAAACAATGACCCGGGCTTCTTCCTCACTGCTCTCATAATAATCCATAGAAAAATCAACCGTATCGTGAACCCGATGCACAATTTTCGTATCGATGATATGAAAGGAGGTTCGTAATGTTTCGTGTCTTTCTATCATCTTTTTAAAGGCAGCTTCCAGTTGCCCTAGGTCCGGTTCTTCCTCCAATCGGAAAACATTGGGGAGATTGTAGTTGAAATTATCCGGCTGTTTTGTTTGCAAAAGGAATAAGCCTTTTTGCGCCGACGGTGTTTCATAATAATCCTTTTTTTCAGCCCTGGGGATATCCATAAACCGGGTCCCGGAGATGTCCCGGATGTATTGTGCCATTCCCCGGATAGTGGCAATTTTGAAGATATCGGCCAGGGAAATTTTGATATTCAATTCCTTTTGAATCCTGGCCGCCAATTCCGTGGCTTTTACCGAGTGCCCCCCAAGGTTGAAAAAGTTTTCATCAATCCCCAGGAAATCTTTTTCAATGCCGATCACGTTTCGCCATATTTGAGCCAGTTGTTCCTCCAGTTGATTTCTCGGTGCCTCATAATCGTCGCTGATATTGACTTCAGGAGCCGGTAATGCCGATCGGTCGATTTTCCCATTGGGATTTAATTTGATTTTATCCACCTGGACAAAAAACGACGGGACCATGTATGCGGGTAACTTCCCGGAGCAATACTCCCGCAAATCAGGCGGCTTGACCGGGACTTCCGACGTGAAATAAGCACACAGGTACGTATATCCCCTGCTGTCTTCTCTCACCGTTACCACCACATCTTTTATGCCCCTGAAGCCCATCAATTGATGTTCTATTTCGCCTAACTCGATGCGGTATCCCCGCAATTTAACCTGGGTATCGACCCGTCCCAGGAATTCGATCTCCCCATCCGGCAGCCAGCGGGCTAAATCGCCGGTTTTGTAGATCTTTTGAGAAATATAGGTCCTATAGGACTTATAGGACCTATAGATGACAGGGCAAAATTTCTCCGCGGTTAATTCCGGCTGATTTAAATATCCCCGGGCTACTCCGTCTCCACTGATACACAACTCACCGGGAACACCAATGGGCTGGAGCTTAAAATATCTGTCAACGATCTCGATCATGGTATTGGATATGGGATACCCGATGGTTACAGTCTCCATCCCGGTCAAATCTTTCAGCGTCGACCAGACCGTTGTTTCCGCCGGTCCGTATAAATTGTATATCTTTCCTGTAAACACCTGTTTCAATTGCTCGAATAAATGAAGGGGAAACGCTTCCCCCCCCACCATTAACACCTGTATCTCCGGGAGGAACATCCCATATTCCTTGCTGTCCATGATCATCTTGAGACGTGACGGGGTTACCTGCACCATGTTTACCCGGTTCTCCAGTATAACATCCTGGAGCCTTTGCAGGTCCTGCTGCTGGTCTTCGGTGGCCATCACCACCTTTACGCCGCAGGTCAGGGGCAGCAGCGTTTCCAGGACAAATATGTCAAACGATATGGTGGTGAGCGCCAATATGGTTTTCCCCGCGATAAATTCTATCCCGGAGGTGATCCCTTTTATAAAATTAACCACATTCCGGTGCTCAATGGAAATCCCTTTGGGCTTCCCCGTTGAACCGGAGGTATAAATAACATAGATCGCACCGTAGGGAGAGGTTATATTCTCCAATTTTCCCGGGTTACCCCGGTACAGTCCTTCATCAAATAAATCCATGATGGTTCCGTCAAAATCAAGGTTAATTTCCTCAAATCGGCCGAGTAACTCCCCCCGGGTTAATAATAATCCGGCACCACTGTTTTCCAGCATATACTTTATCCGCTCCACCGGGTAATACGGATCAATGGGAAGATAGGCGGCCCCTGCTTTCAATATTCCTATTATCCCAATTATCATTTCCAGCGATCGATTCACCATCAGTCCGACAATACTTTCAAAAGCCGCTCCCCTGGCCCTCAACTGCCGGGCCAGTTGATTAGCCCGCTGATCCAATGCACCATATGTCATATGATGGTTCTCACATATCAATGCCGCGGCATCGGGATACTTTTCCACCTGCTCTTCAAATAATTCGTGAAAGGTTTTCTCTTGGGGGTACTCTTCTTCCGTATTATTAAAATCATGTAAAATCCGGCCCTTTTCCTCCTCCGCTATAATTTCTATTTCTTTAATTCTTTGTTGAGGGTTTTCCACCACCTGGTCCACTATCCGGATGAAACTCTTTGAAAGCTTTTTTACAAAATCCCTTTCATAGACAGACGAATTATAGCTAAATTTCACCAGGACTGCGTATTCAGCAGTCACAAAAATACTCAAATCATAATTAGTCTGTTCTTTCGCCTTTATACCGCCTATCTGGAAGGTACTTTCTTTCTCCCCCACGGGCGGGCCAGGTTTATCTTTTTCCTGTTTAAACGGATAGTTCTGGAAAATCATAATATGATCGATTAGATGAGATTGTAACGAAGAAATCGCCTGTATTTCTCCCAACGGCAAATATTCATACGACTGCGACACCGTGGATTCACCCTGTACCTCTCGGAGCAGCCGGTCAAAAGGCACACTGCCGGTTGTTCGAATTCTCAGGGGAACGGTGTTGATAAAAACTCCCACCAGGTTGTCGATTCCCGCTACCCGGGGAGACCGGCCGGATATCAGCATGCCGAAAACCACATCATTGGAATTGTTGTATCGCTGCAGCAATATTCCCCACATAACCTGGAAGACCGTATTAATAGTGACCCGATTTTCTCCGGCAATTTTTTTCAAAGCACCCGTCAATGTTTCGCTGATCCTGAGGCGATATTCCTCCAATCGATAGGTATTATCCGCTGCCTTCCTGGCAAATTTTGGGAAACCTGCCGGCTGCTCATATCCGTAAAGATAGGTTCTCCAATATTTTAAACCTTCCTCCCTGTCCTGCTTCTCCAACCAACGAACATAATTTTCATACGGTACCGGGGGCGCCAATTTTACCGGCTCCCTATTATTCAATGCTTGATATATCTGCATTAAATCTTTGTACAGTATACCGATGCACCACCCATCCATAAGGATATGGTGAAACGTCCACACCAATTTATACCTGTCTTCCCCGGTCTTAAAAATGAAAATCCGGATCAGCAAATCCCTGGACAGGTTAAATCTTTTCTTTTTGTCTTCCCCGAGGAATGCTTTGTAATAAAGACGGCCTTTTTGTTTTTCCATATGAGATAGATCTTTGAAATCGATCTTTAAAGACACATTTTTCTTAATCACCTGCCTCGGTTTTTTTATTCGTTCATAAACGAATACGCTCCTTAAAACTTCATGCCGTTGAATAAGCCGGTTAAAACTCTCTTCCAATATATCCACATCGATCTTCCCGGAAATCGGCAGGATACTTTGTTCAAAATAGGCATCCGATTCTTTATCCATTAAATAACTAAATAAAAGATTCTCTTGCATGGGGGAAAGCGGGTATATCTTTTCAATTTCCACTTTTTCACTCATTGCTCTTACTCCTGTCTCCTGTGCAGGGCTAAGAAATCATTTCCCGGATATCCTGTAATTCCTCGATCGTTAGTTCCCGGTCACCCAGGTCGCTGGGAGTTATTTCCTGTTCCTTTTTACTGGTGCAGTGTTGGATAATTTTTTCAATAGATGACCGGTAAATTTCCGCCAGCTTTTTTATACTGCTTCGATCATATTCGTATCGATTGTAATCGACGATTATATGTAACCGTCCCCCGGTGATTTCACCGCTGATTTCAAGCGCGTGATTCATCGGCCATTCCGGGCTTATCCTCTCCCCGCAGCCTATGGTAGACATGGAAATGGTAAAGGCATCATTATCCATACGATCATCATGTTTACAGGCACTGCTTTTTTCCCGGGTGAATTGGAATTCCCCCATGTAATTAAAACCGATTTCAGGCTCGATTTCAAAACCCAGCCCGTTGGTTTTCTCCGCTGGTGTTAAATACTTTAATATACCATACCCGATACCTTTATTGGGAATTTTCCGCAGTGTTTCTTTGACGGATTTAACCTGCAGCCCCAGGTCATCCGTTTCATCGATCTTCAGCACCACAGGATATTGGGAAGTAAACCAGCCCACCGTACGGCCAACATCTACCCCATCGATGATGGGTTCCCGGCCATGGCCTTCCAGGTTTACCGCGATATTTTCCATTTGTCCCCACTCCCTCATGGAAATTCCCAGGCCGGTCAGCAATATATCGTTGATTTCAGTATTATACGCCCGGTTGACCTCGTGCAGTAACTTCCGTGTTTGCTCCCTGTTGAATTTAATGGGAATGGATTTCCTGTATTTCATTTGCTTCTTTTCCCTTTCAACGCCATAATCACGTGGTAATGGCTCCAGTTTTACTGCACCTAATTTTATCCAGTAATCCAATTCTTTTAACAAATCCTTACTATCAGCATATTTACTCAATTCCCGAGACCAGGTCTTAAAAGAGTCCGACTTCGGCTGGAACCGGATTTCTTCGTTTTTCTCTGCCTGCCGGTAACCGGATATGAAATCTTCCAGTATGATCCGCCAGGAAACACCATCCACCACCAGGTGATGGATCACGATCAACAGGTGGTCCCCACGGCCGGTTTTGAAAAGTCCCAATTTTACCGGCGGACCTTCCCTTAAATCAATGGAACGCTGGATCCGGTCAGCCTCTCTCTCGATTTCTTCCTCTATTGTTGCCCCGGGCTTATCCGACACCCGGATTATTTCCAGGTCAAACAATTTCTCCCGGATGCCCCTGCCGCGCTGAATCACTTGATCCCCCTCTATTTCATATGTCATTCGTAATGCATCATGATGCACCACGATTGCCGTAAACACCTTTTCCACGATGCGTTCATCAAAACCTGTTTCCCGGTAAAACATCACCGCCTGGTTAAAATGATGGGCGTGCACAAAAGGTTTAGCGAAAAACCATTTTTGTATGGGGGTCAGCGGAACATCTCCCTCCACCGGCTCATGGTCCTGGTCTGCTTTGATATCCACCGGTTTGATATATTTTTCCAATTGTTTGATGGTGGGATGCTCGAATATATCCCTGATTTCCATTTTCAAACCATACTGCCTCAGCCTGGAGCCCATCTGAATGACTTTTATGGAATCTCCACCGATACTGAAGAAACTATCGTTAATTCCCACTCTTTCCACTCCCAACACTTCCTGCCATACCGCGGCCAACATTTCCTGCATTTCATTCACAGGAGGCTCATATACTGCCTTCCCGAAGGATTTCGGGTCGGGCAAGGCTTTTCGATTTATTTTCCCATTTCTGGTCAACGGGATTTCGTCCAATTGAACCAGATAAGTGGGAATCATATAATCAGGTAATTTAGCCCCTAAATAATTCCTCAGTTCCAAAATATCAAGTTTTTTACCAGCCGTGAAATAAGCACTTAGATAATTATTCCCGGTTTCGTTTTCATGACCGGCAATAATCACGGCCTCTTTTATTTCCCGGTGATGGAGCAAATGAGTTTCCAATTCGCCCAATTCGATACGATTTCCCCTGATTTTCACCTGGTGATCACTCCTGCCCAACAATTCAATCCTTCCATCCGCCAACCACCGCCCCAGGTCACCGGTTTTGTAAAGCCTTCGGCGACCAGGGGGCGCTTTTTGAAAAAACTGCCCCCTGGACCCCCGCAAAAACTTTTGATAATTTTTCTCATCATGGTAATCCTGAAAATCCCATAAATCATGGTCAAACTTTTTTGCGGTTAATTCCGGGTTATTCAAATATCCCCGGGCCACTCCCGCCCCGGCAATACACAACTCCCCATAAACACCAACAGGCACCAGCTCATGAACACTGTTAAGAATGTATATTTGAACATTGGCAATGGATTTTCCCATGACGGCTGTATCGATTTCCTCCATCCCGATATTGGCCACCGCAGTGACAGACGTTTCCGTGGGGCCGTATTCATTGATCAATAATACTCCAGGGGCTTTTTCTTTACTCTTTTTAACCAGGTTCGGGCTGCTCTTCTCCCCTCCCAGTACCACAAACCTGAGACTCTCCAGGTCCGCTTCCCGGGCAGTGTCCACTAACACCTGATATATCGCCGGTACCACACTCATATTGGTCACACCCAGGGAACCAATCGTCCGGCTAATATAATCGAAATCCAGCCGCTTAAAACCCGGGATCATCGCTGACGCCCCCCCGCTGAGAAGACTGGCATAAAAATCGGCTCCAAAGGCATCGAAACTAGCGGAAAGCAGTTGAAGGGTCAAATCTTCTGCCGTATAACCGTAAGTCCTCAATCGCCACAGGATAAAATTAACCACTCCCCCATGTTCCACCATTACACCGTTAGGCACGCCGGTGGTACCGGAGGTATAGAGGATATAGGCAAAACCGGATGCCTGTTGAGGGCTGCGAACTGCCCGTTGATTTGTAGAATCCCGCCGTGATGCATCCCGGCAAATGTCTGTTAATTCATTAACAGTCAACAAAAGCACGGCACTGCTGTCCTTCAACATGAAATCAACCCGCTCCTGCGGGTAATCCGGGTCAATGGGCAAATAGGCGCCGCCCGCTTTCAATATCCCCAATATGCCGACGGCCAACTCCAAAGAGTTGGGCATCATCACCCCCACAATATGACCCGCTGAAACTCCCCTTTCCCTTAATAAAACCGCCGCTTGATTGGCCCTGTTGTTCAACTCTTCATACGACAACCGGTTATATACCACCAATCGGTCCTGTTTTTTTTCATTGTATCGGTCCACCTTTTGATTCATCAGCACGTAATGTTGACTGACTTTCGAATTTAATTCCTCATCATTGAAATATATAAAAGGATAATTTACATGTTCGAAATTCGGGTATGCCGACGTCTGGTTGAAGTTCATTTCACTATACTTCAAAAAATCATCATAACTGACAGCATACGAATGCATGTTGTATTTATCTGCTTCTTCCGTAAGGGGTGCGCCCGGCTGGGCATGCAAACGCCCCCAATGCAGCTCCGTAAGAGAAGAATACCCGTCCAATATTTTATCCAGGAACGTTTCACTGACCCTGATATCCTCCGCTGTGAAATACGGTAACCCGGATATGGTGTTTATTTTCACCTCACAATTATCATATTTATCCCATTCTTCAAAACAAGCCAGGAGAGCTTCATCAGAGGACTGGGGTTTTACCAGCCCCAATGAAAACAACTGCTGCCGGTGCCTCTGTGAAAAACTGCTTATGTCAGGATTCCAATACACGTATTTGAAGGTTTTGTTCACCAACTCGATCAATTCGGGAGAAGGAGCAAAAGCCGTGAGGAAATTACAAAAATGAGAGGATAGATCAATACCTTCCCATATTTTCCGACAGTATTCCAGCAGGTCTCCAACAGGGGCTTCAAACTCAAACATAAACGTAGAGACATACTTCCTGGCCTCGATGATATCTTTGCGAACTTCCTCCACCCCACGTTGATACGCTCGTTTTCGATTAAACACTTTCTCCTGGGCGGCACGACAGCCGGCACAATAAAAACAACTCATTCCACACCCTTTTTGTGTATGTATAAAAAACATACCAAAAATAGAAGAATACTCTGGAAAAATGATCTCATCCAGGTGAGATAGATAAATTTCCGAAGAATTGATTTCATCCTGGACATAGGTGATCGGGTTTTCAATGATTTTTCCATTCTTTTTATACACGCAGTTGGGTATATTTTCCACCCCCCCGCATATCTTGAACAAGGGTTCTTCCCCTTCTCCGCGAATAATATAGTCCACACATTCATGACCAATGATTTCTTTCCAGTAATACGAGACGGTATCCCCTCCCAAAACCACTTTAATACCAGGAGAATACGCTTTAACGATTTTGCAAATTTCAAGGACCCGTGTCATATGGGGAAACCATTTCATACTGATGCCCACAATCCGGGGCTGGACTTTTTCCAGGAGCTCTTCTATATTTTGTTCCAGGGAAAAAGAATCCCGCATGGTATCCTTAAATTGACAGACCGCTTTAATCCCCTTTCGCCTTAAATACGAAGCCAGGTACAACATCCCCACGGTTGCCATCCCGGTGGTATCCCCCAGCAGCAGGATATCCGCCCGGGATACCCCGGCACCCCGATTCGATAGATCATCAAGAACGCCTTTATCCTCTAACGATTCAGTTTCATCGATATCCAGCGGGGTGAGAGGCCCGGGACCGGGAGGGGGACCACTAATATTGTAGTCCGCCAACTCTACCAGGTGATTGATATAAAGCAATTTGACCACCCGGCTAAAATCCTCAAAGCGCCCACCCAGGAAAATCTCGTCCTTTCGGACGTATCGATCGGTAATTTCAAGAATATCATCCGATGCAATCGAATAAACCAGGAGGCTGAATTCCAGGTTTTTTAATTCTTCGAAAATCCCTCGCAGGTCTCTTTTCCCGTCAAACCGCTCCATTAATTTCAACACATTGGTATTCACAATAACGCTGTTGTGTCGATGGGTTTTCAGTATTTTAAATACGCTTCGTTTACCAGGCAGTTTAATATCAGTTTGAAAGATATACCTGCCTTTCTTAAAACAACATTTTTCCACCTCCGGGTATAGAGCGGGATTTATATCTACTACCGGGGACTCCAGTTCCTCGTAAATACGACCTAAATCAAGGGAAGAATGAATCGCAGTATGATGAGGGGTCTTTTCCACCTGGTCCTCGAATAATCCATGGAGGGTTTTCCCTCTCCCATCAATCCCATCAGCGGCGTTGAAATCATAAACCAATTGCTGCCGTTCCCCCGGAGAAAGCAACTGGAGATTGCCCAGGGTGATATTTATATCCAACACGGCCTGCTCAAGAATATATAAATAATATATGCTTATTCGTTCAATGGTATCCGTTTTAAATCGCTTTGCATTGTATTCAATGAATCCCTCTAATTCCTTTCCTTTCCTTTTAATCAAAAGAGTGATATCATTTTCCGGGGAACCGGTAATCTCCTGGATGGTTTCTTTCCTGTGAATATTCTCCAGCACCAAAAGGACCCTGGCAAAAGAAGTTTCCAGGGGATTAATCCCCAGCATTTCCAGGATTTTTTCCTGCGAATAATGCTGGTTTTTATAACCGTCGATCACAGACTGTTTGACCTCCTTTAACAGTTCTTTAAAGGGCATATCCCGGGATAAACAATCACGAATATAAATGATTTTATTGAATTCGTAGCTTTCGCCCGTGGTGGTATAAATCGGCGCCCCCACCACGATATCTTCCTGGTCTAAATATTTAAATAGCAAGACTTTAAAAGCACTTAACAATACAACATAAAGCAGCAGGTCCTGGTCCTTACTCAACGAACAAATCTTTTTCGACAGTTCCCCGGAAAAACAAACGTCCAGGTGAACCTTTTTATAGTCCAACATTTGGGCAAAATCAGCGGGTAATTTTATTTCGCCGATTTCACCAGCCAGTTTCTTCAGCCAGTAATCTTTTGCGATTTCCATTTCTTCTAAAGAAAATATCGCATTCTTTTTCATTCCTTTTCCTCCTGTTTTTATTCGAAATCGAAATTAACATTCATGGAATAGTCCTGGAATAGTTTTTCCACCGGCTTAGCGGGTTCCGTATCCTGGAGCATCTGCCTGTAATCATCATACCCGCAGTAGAATTCTTTTGCCATATCCACAACTTCCCTGGCTTTTTTAAAATCGATGCATTTTTTTGCAAAGGTCTCACAGTAGGAGCAGCCAGTGCAGTCATTCTTACAAAAATTTTCTTTCCTGTAAAAAGCATCGATAAAGCCGGTCAATTCCTTATTATCCATACGGACCCTGAACCGGGTCATGGGATCGAACATATCCAGTAATTCCATCAGGTCGCCGTCGTAATCTTCTTTAAAATAATACTCCAGCGCCTTAACCGGGTCTCCTCTCATTACAGCCTGCCGCCCCTGCAGCTTGAAATAATTGATACCAATGCCGGTATAATAATGGAGATCTTCCGGTCTGATCCAGTTGATCCTCAGCAGGTTAGAGATATTTTGATACCGCTGCAGGACACATCGATTTACGAAAAAATCACAACTGGTTTTATTGGCTTGATCAATGGAATCGCCGGAAATCTGGTTGTAATGAAACATGCGATAAATACAATTTTTGTAACATATCACGTTGGCAATAATCTCCACACCGCTGCCGAAACAGTTCCTGATACGTTCCAGGGTTTTAAAATCTCGATTTATGGACTCATCCACCACGATCCGGTCAACTCCCATGCGTTTGTATGCCAGCGCTTTGTCCGGGTTGGTGACCTGGCAAATAGCGGAAGCCTTCAGGCGAAAATCATATTTCACCGACCGGACCAATTCAATGAGAGAGGGCATGGTAACCGTCAACCAACCCACACCCGCCTCATGGAGTTCCCCCAGGAATGTCTTAATTGCTGCAATCGTCTGACTCTCAAATTCCCGGTTTCCCATATACGATGCATTCATTGTATAGTTAAAATCGATATTCTTTTCCCTGGAATAGGACACATATTCAGCCAATTTATCCAGACCGACTTCAGGTAGTAAATTGACAGTCCTGCCTGATCCCCATCGATTATCTACGGTGATATTTCCATAGGTTTCAACCACTTTAGAACCGGTATAAGCCTCATTGAGTCTGGCGTATTTATCAATGGTTTGTTTGCTAAAATCCGCAGGTACACTAAAATATTTCATCAAAATCCACCTCCTGCATTCGCTCAAAAAACACCTGATCCTGTCGAATCTGCGAAAGCAACTTTTCTTTTTCATCCACATCCGAAAGCTCTATATTTCTTATTTTTATTTCCTTATCGCCGCTGACGATCTCGATGATTTTTAGAAAGTCTGCGGCCAATCGTTCCACGGTCTCTCGTTTAAATAATTCCGTTAAATAATCCAGGTTAAAGTAAATTTCCTCGTTCATATCCGCAATCAAAAAATTAATATCCACATTCATGGTAGTATGGTCCATTCTTAATGGGATAAACGGGGTATTGTGACCGCTATCTTGCTGTGATTCGAAATTTTGAACCGTTAAACTTACATTAAACAGGGGATTGCTATAAAAATCCCTCTGGAACTCCAATTTTTCGATCAACTTTTCAAATTGGAAATCCTGGTTTTCAAAAGCGTCAATGCTGGTGGTTTTAACTTCCTGTAAAAATTCCAGGTAAGTCTTACTCCCCCCGGGATAAGTCCGCAGAGCCAACAGGTTAATAAAAAAGCCGATAATATCCTGGAGACTGGTATGCCGCCTCCCGGCCACACCGGTCCCAATAATGATATCTTCCTCACCCGAATATTTATGCAGCAATATACTCAATACAGCCAGTATATTCATATACAGGGTGGTTTGTGTCTCAGAAATTAACGCCTTAAATCCTAGGGTTTCGTCACGCCCCGTTTTAAATACATACCGGTCCGATTCATAGCCCATGTTCACCGGCCGTTGATAGTCGAATGGCAGATTCAAGCGCCGGATTTTATCTGCGTCGGCAAACCGGTTCAACCAATATTCCTCCTGTTCCCTGATTTGACCTGTTTCGAATAAACGGTTCTGCCATTCTGAAAAATCTTTATATTGAATCTTCAACGGTTCCAGTTGCTGTCCTGAAAACAATTCTTTAAAGTCCTTCATCAATATTTCCATTGAGACACCGTCGGACACAATATGATGCATATCATACAGAACCAGCGTCTCTTCCCCGGGCAATTCAACCGCTGCCACCCGCATCAACGGGGCTTTATTAAAATCAAAAGGACGAATAAATGCCTTTATCGTCTCTTCGATGCCCTTTCCAGCCATTGGGAAAACGTCAACCTTAAATTCCACATGATCATGAACTCGTTGGACCGGTTTATTAGCGATTAACGCAAAGGAGGTTCTCAAGGTCTCATGGCGTTCAACCAGGCGTTTGACCGTACGTTCAACCCTTTCTATATCCAATTTCCCCTTAAATTTAAGCATACAAGGCACATTGTACGTGGTCCCGATATTTTCGAAATGGTCCAGGAAGAACAGGCGTCTTTGAGCGGAGGACAGGGCATAGTATTTCTTTTTCTCCACGGCAGCTATGGAGATATGTTTATTCTCCGCCGTGCGCCCTATATATTCCGCTAATTCCTTAATCGTAGGAGCAGAGAATATTTCCACCAGCGGTATTTTTATATTAAATTCTTTGTGGAGCCTGGCTGCCAGCAGGGTAGCTCTCAACGAATGACCGCCCAGATCAAAAAAATTGTCATCGATGCTAATTTTTTCCTTTTTCAATCCCAATACTTCCGACCAGATATCCGCCAGTTTCTGTTCCGTGCTTTCCCGGGGGGCAATAAAGTCCTTACTTTTTGGGAAAACCGGCCCTGGAAGCGCTGCTTTATCCAGTTTCCCATTGTGAGTTAAAGGGATTTTAGCCAACCGGACAAAATACCGGGGAACCATGTAATCCGGGAGTCGAGATGATATAACATCTCTCAACTGCGATATATCTAACTCTTCATCAGAAGTAAAATAAGCACAGAGCCATCTGTCAGGGACGTCCGGGACCTCAGGGATTTCCTCGGAGCTGGAGTAACTACCTGTCTCTCTGGCAATAACCACAGCTTCTTTGACCCCCTTCATACGTAAAAGATGGTTCTCGATTTCTCCCAATTCAATGCGGTGTCCCCGAACTTTAATTTGCTCATCCATTCTTCCCATAAATTCGATGGTACCGTTCGTCCAGAACCGGGCCAGGTCTCCGGTTTTGTAAAGCCGGCGGCCTTTCCCAAATGGGGAAGTTTTAAACTTTTCCCATGTAAGCTCCGGGTTATTCAGGTATCCCCTGGCAACTCCGTCTCCACCCACACAAAGTTCTCCAACAGCACCCATGGGTAACAAATGAAAGTTTTTATCCACCACATAGGCAGTGGAATTGTTAATGGGGGTTCCAATAGGAATCTTGGTATCAAATTCCCTCTCGATTACATATGTGGCAGAGAAAGTGGTGTTTTCCGTGGGGCCATAACCATTGATTACTTTTATACCCGGAAAATGTCTCCGCAGACGATTGATATGCACCGGAGACAAAACATCCCCCCCCACCAGTAGAGTATGGAGACCTTTAAAGAGGCCAATATCGGCCCCCACCATCCAGTTGAAAAGCGGCGAAGTCATCCACATGATTTTGATGCGGTATTGACAGATCGCTTTACTCAATGTCTTGGGATTCAGCATATCATGTTTGGGTATGGAGTGAATAACTGCACCGTTGAGAAGGGGACCCCATGTCTCCAGAGTGGAAGCATCAAAGTCCGGCGCACCCGTGGGCAATAATCGCTCCCCTTCTCCAAATTCAATAAAATTGGTATTCTTCACCAGGCGAACCACGCTCCTATGTTCCACCAGCACGCCTTTGGGCCCACCGCTGGAACCAGAGGTAAACATCACATAAGCAAGATCACCGGCCTGGTTGACAGGCAGCGGCGTGTCACCGGCACGGGCTGAAGACGAAGATAACGCCAGTGGTGTGTCCATCAGCAGGATTTCCCGGTAATAGGGTGACAGCCTCTTTTCTTTACCCGGGATAAAGGCAATTCCATTGATCTCTTTTAAAACCTCTTCCCCGGGAAGTTTTCCACCATGCTGCATTATTTTTTCAATCACTTCGGCGAAGGTGGTCTCTCCTTCACCTATCACCACCAGGTCGACATGTTTATCCCGTAATACACCTTTATAATCGCTGGTGGCATAAGGTCCCCCGGCAATAACAGGAACATCGAATCCCCACTGGCGAATCAACCCCGCGATCCGGTGGAAGAGATCTTTAAAAAAGGTTAACGTCCGAATTCCAATCACCTCCGGTTTAAATTGCTCAAGCAGGTCTTTTAACTGCTCATAATTATCAAAATCAATCCTGGATTTGATAATTTTTCCATTAATTTTATTACCGAACCGGTGCTTCAAATAGGTCAATAAATACATCAATCCCAGCGGGGCTTCCACCACATCGAAGAGCATATCCACGGCTCCGCTAAAAAATTGGGACACATCCAACAGCAAGAGATTGAGCGCATTTCCAGGAGGTTCCCGGGCAGGAAAATGTTCCGCCAGCTTTTTATTAAAACCAGGTATTGCCATCCGACTCTCATCAAGGCACTCTTTTTCCCGCAGTTCATCTTTTGAAATTCCCAGGAATTGCAGCAATTCAGAAATACTCCTTATCTCCCGGGGAATATAACTATTATATTTCTGCACCATCTCATCTCCTGTTAAAACCCTGAATTGATAAGGTAACACGTGCAATAAGCGCTCCCTGGATAAAAAGTAGTCATTAAAAAAATCCGCCTGGTATTTTAACGTAAAACTTTTTGAAAACGGCAGGGTCCCCGGGATTTCATGGTAAGCCAGGTTTTCTGACCGGATAATTTCCTTCAACGAAATACCGTTGTCCAGGGCAAGTTTTTCCATATCGGTATTGCGATAAATTTTTAAAATATTGATCAGGGGAAAATGAATCCACTTCAAACCCTTGATGAAATCCAGTGTCATCATGGCTTCCTCTTCGGTTTCCCCGGGAAATCCAAGCATGGTAAAAAGATCGATAATAACGTGGGGATGTTTTTCGCAAACATATTCGATATTTTCCCTGAATTTTTCGATATCCAGGTTCTTGCCGATCAGCTTTTGCAGCCGTGGGGAAGCGGTTTCCAACGCCAGTGCGAAACTGATGGCACCGGCCCTCACCATCAGGTCGATATATTCCTTTGTCAGGATATCTCCCCGTAAACCGGCCGGGAAGAGCATATGGAGATCCAGACCGTTTTCAACGATAAGTTCAAAAAAGCGCCGGCTGTTCTTCATATTCAAATTAAACACATCATCCACAAAGGTAAACCTCCGCACTCCCATACGGTAATACAACTGCACCTCGGCAAAAATATTTTCGGCGGAACGGAAAACATGACGTTTGGGCCAAATTTTATGACAATAGGCGCAATTATAGGGGCAGCCCCGGGTAGCTTGCAAGATGATATTGTTCTTAACCAGGGCCAGCCCGATAAAGCGGTTATATTTTTCATAATCCACCAGGCTGCGGTCCGGTACGGGCAAAGCGTTAAAATCTTTGATCTGGGCACGCCCCGGTGTCATATACGGCTCACCTTCAATTAAATTGACATCTTGCAGCGCGGTAAACTTGTGTCTTTCCGTATCCCTGGTGGTAGACAATAAAATCGATGCCCGGCTGTCATTTAAAAGTGAAAGAACCCGGTTTTGGGGAGTATCGGGTTCAATGGGCAGGTAAACACCCCCGGCCTTTAAAATTGCCAGCATTCCTTTTATGGCTTCCAGGGAACGACCCATCATAATCCCCACGACGGTATCGGGTTTGACTCCTTTCTTACGCAGCAAATGGGCCAGTTGATTGGACTGTTTATTCAACTCCCCGTAAGTTAAATGAAGGTTGTCATGGATCAATGCCGTTCTATCCGGCGTCATTACGACCTGGCTTTCAAATAAATGATGGATCGTTTGCCGGCACGGGTATTCCACCGCCGTATCATTAAAACAATGCAAAATCTCTTCCCTCTCTTCTTCGCATAACATCGTTAACTGGGAAATAAAGAGGGTTTCATCCCCCAGTACCTGGTGGAGAAGGTACTGGAAATGACCGGCAATTCGTTGGATATAATCCCCGGCAAATACGGTTTCATTGTAATTTATTCTCACCTCCAACTGAGAACCCCCTGCAAATATCATATTGAAATGATAATTGCTTTGTTCAAAAGCACTGATATCGGAGAAAGAAAAATGAGCTTCTTTATGACGTTTATCACTGCTTTTGGTGACACCTTCGATCTGTTCGGCAATGGGATAATTCTCAAACACCACGAGATGATCTATCAAATCCTGTTTTAAAGGTGTTTCCGACTGGACGTCGGCCAGGGGGTAATAGTGATAGGATTCACTCTCAACAGCTTCTTCCTGTACGCGCTGCAGTAATTCATTAAAAAGTTCGTTTTCTTCAAACCGGATTCGCACCGGGATGGTATTGAGAAATAAACCCACCATTGATTCCACCCCAGCGATTTCCCAGGGGCGTCCTGCCACAACCGAGCCGAATGCCACATCGTTTTTTCCATTATACTTGCCCAATAGGATCCCCCACACCGTCTGCAGGACAGTATTTAAGGTGACATGATTCCTTCCGGCCAGATGATTGAGCCCGAAGGTCTTTTCTCTATTTACGGTAAATGCAAATTCATTTATTCTATACTCCTGTGCAGTGGATTTCGGTTCATAAGCCCCTGGGATGCAGGCAGGGTACTCGTATTGATCCAGGTAATTTTTCCAATAGGTCTTCGCCTTATTTTTATCTTTTTTTCCCAACCACTGGATATAGTCGCGATAAGGTGTAACAGGTGCTAACTGATAGGGGCGATTTTCCAGGAGACTGTTGTAGAATTCTAAAAATTCCACTGCCAATATTCCCACACACCATCCATCCATCAATATGTGATGAAAACTCCAGGTAAACTGATGTACTGCTTCATCCAATTGAAATACGGCCACACGCATCAACACATCATTACCCAGATCAAAGGGATGAAGCCTGTCATTCGTTTTAAACTCTTCCACGTATTGGTTTTTCTCATTCTCGTCCCTCAACCCACGAAGGTCTTTGAAGAAGAAATCCAACTGGCGTTGATTTAATACCACCTGGAGCGGGCAGTCTGCGGCCTCATGGATAAAAGCTGTCCGAAGCACATCATGACGCTTGAATAGCTCATTGAAAGCCTGCTCGACATACCCCACATCCAATTGGCCGTGAAGCCGATAGCTCAACTGCTCAAAATAGGCTGGGGAATATTTATCGTACAATGAATGAAAGAACATCCCTTCCTGCATGGGCGATAAGGGATAGATATCTTCTATACCCATATCGTATCGCCGGTTCAACTCTTCAAAGGTTTCAACGGATAAATCACGGTAGGTTAAATCACAGGGGGTTAATTCTTTCTCCTTCTTCCGGGAACAGTAGGAAATAATATGGACAAGATTCTCTTTATAAGCTTCCATAAAAGAACCTATGACCGCGGCGTTGTAATGCCTGCTATTGTAGGTAACGGTCATTACCAACTGACCCCCCGATACCATCCCGGAAAATTCGATTTCAAAGTCCCTCTCCCCCTTCAAACTCTGCATATTACCAACCGACTCCCGGGCTACACCGAAAGATGACAATTGCCCCACTTCCACGTCAAATTGCCCCAGGTAGTTGAAAACAATCTGGGGATTCGCCTGAAAATCCACATCTTCTTTGTGTTCATCGGCTGTTAAATACTTTAATATGCCGTAACCGATACCCCTACCGGGAACTTTATGGAGAGTCTCTTTTACCTCTTTTACCTGACGGGAAAGATCATTCTCATAAGAAAAATCCAGGACCACCGGGTAAACCGTGGTAAACCAACCCACGGTGCGATGAATGTCCACATCCTCTATGATCTCTTCACGTCCGTGTCCCTCCAATGCCACCAACACCTTATCCATACTGAAGTAATGTTTACAGGCTAACCCCAAACCGGTCAAAAGTATATCGTTGATCTCCGTGCCAAAGGGTTCGTTCACCCGCGTGAGCAGCATTTCGGTTTCCTCTTCGCTCAATCGAAAGGAAAGACTCCCTGTATTCCCTACCCGATGCTCTTCTATTTCATATTCATAATCACGGGGTATGGGTATACGGGGTACGGGAGGAACGTGCCGGGATTCCGATTCCAATTGCTTCCAATAATGTCGTTCCTTTAATAACATTTTGCTGTCGGCATATCGGGTTAATTTTTCCGACCAGTATTTGAAAGAGTCTGTCTTTAACGGTAGTACCAGCGGCTCTCCCTTCCCGAATTGTTGGTGCAGCGTTTCCAGGTCCTCAAACAGGATGCGCCAGGAAACCCCATCGATGACCAGGTGATGAAATACAATCAACAACCGGTCTCCATCGTCTAAATGAAACAACCCCAATTTCATCAGGGGACCCTTTTCCAGGTCAATACCAGCCTGGACCCGGTCGGCTTTTTCCCGGAGAACCTCAGCAGCATCATGACGCCCTTTAAGATCATACTCCCGGAGGAATAAGGGGTATTGGGGGTGGATTCCATGATTAAATTGAAAGACCTCTTCATTTTCCTCTCTGAAAGTCATTCGCAGTGCATCATGATGCTCCTGCAGCTTGTTAAAGAGCGCGGTCACTTCATCTACATCAAAGCCTTCTTTTGAAAAAAGCATTACCGATTGATTGTAATGATGACGAAGGGTTTTATGCTTGCGGAAAAATTCCCGCTGAATCGGGGTTAAGGGAACATAACCGGAAACAGGGGCCTGATCCGAAATACGCTCTCGTTTTTTAACCCTTGGTTCCAGTTTGGCTATGGTGTGATGGAGAAACAGGTCTTTCATCTCAACTTTATAGCCGGCTCCGGCCATTCTAGAAACAATCTGGATGGCTTTAATCGAATCCCCCCCGATTAAAAAGAAATCATCATTCACACCAATGGTTTGCTTGCCCAAAACAGACTGCCATACCTGCACCATTTCTTCCTGGAGAGAGGTCTGGGGGGGGACGTAGAGGGTATCTGTCTTTACTCCCATATCATCCATTGCCAACAGCTTCTGGCGATCAATTTTTCCACTGGGATTAAGGGGAAGCTTATCCAGGACTACAAAATAAGCCGGCATCATATAACCGGGTATTTGCCCCGCTAAGTAAGTCCTCAATTGGGTAACCGTGACTTCACCCCCAGTCACCATAAACGCCCAGATACGCTTATCTCCGTTTTTATCCTCTTTGGTCAGCACAGCAGCATCTTTTACTTCAGGATGGTTCGCCAGCCGACTCTCGATCTCCCCCAGCTCAATGCGATAACCCCTTATTTTAACCTGCTGATCCACCCTCCCTAAGAATTCGATGTTTCCATCCGCCAGCCAACGCGCCAGGTCTCCGGTGAGATATAACCTGTCATTGGTCATTGGACATTGGTCATTAGAAACTTTAGAGCTTTTAAAGAAACCAGTGACTAATGACAAATGACTAATGACAGCTCTCCTAAACTTTTCGGCGGTCAACTCCGGGTTGTTCAAATACCCACGGGCAACACCCATACCACCGATACACAATTCACCGGCAGCACCCCGGGGGACCAGACGGTCCCACTTATCCAGGATATAGATTTTCACATTGTGAAGGGGCTTGCCAATGGGCACAAAGTCCAACCCACTCCCAGGGTCACAGGAATACCCGGTAGTGTATACACTGGCTTCCGTAGGACCGTAAATATTCTCCACTCTTATCCGGGAAGGCAGAAAACCGGATTTTTTTAAAAGTATCTTTGAAAAGGCTTCTCCTGCGGTTAAAATATATTTTAAACGCTTCAATTTCGGCCCGATACTCCCATCGATACACTCGAAAAACATATTTAACATGGAAGGAACAAAATTTATATGCGTAATACCGTAACGCTCAATCACATCGAGAATGGCTAACGGTTCCTTTTCCATACCCGGTTCCAGGATAACCAGCTTGCCGCCGCCCAATACCCATCCGAATATCTCGGTTACCGATACATCAAAAACATAATTTGTTTTTAAAAGATAAGCACCCCACCTATCAATGGGATAGAGGGACTGCATGAAATACAAAAGGTTGATAACCCCCTTATGCTCCACCAAAACACCTTTGGGCATCCCGGTGGAACCGGAAGTGTAAATCACATAAATTAAATCCTGTAACGATTGAATCCCATCAAGATCAAGATCGCTCTCATCCCCCTTACCATGGTACGGCAGTGGCTCTTCCAGGTTAATATAACGGAGATCAACCGTTCCCCTGCCCGGGCCGGGATCGGCAATAAAGGTTTCTTGAGCCAGCAGCACAGGGGTCCTGCTGTCCTTAAGAATGTAGTCGCGGCGTTTCGGCGGGCATTGAGGCTCAATGGGCAGGTAAGCCGCGCCTGCCTTTAATATGGCAAATATCCCGACGATCAACTCAATGGAACGCTCAGATAAAATCGCGGCAATAGAATTACTACCTCCCCTTACCCCCTGCCGAATCAAATAACGGGCCAGGCGATTGGCACGCCCGTTCAACTCATGAAAGGTAATTTGCATATCTCCATAAATCAATGAAACCGAATCCGGCATCCTGGCTGCCTGCTCTTCAAACAATTGACAGATGGTTTTTTCGGAAGGATAAGCAGCAAATGTTTGATTAAATGCATCAAGCAGCAAGGCCTTTTCACTTTCACCAATCATATCTATACCAGATATCTTTACATTTATATTCTCCACCGCGGCTCCAGTAATGCGTTTAAAATAACCGATAAACCGTTCGATGGTGGATGCACTAAAGAGTTTGGTACAATATTCAAGTTCACAGTAAATCGTCTCACCACGGGGAACAGCACTTAAACTCATATCAAATTTGGCAGTGGTATGCCGGTGATGATAATGAGAAGATCCCCTGTCTTCTTCAGCGATTTCAAGTGGTTCTCCTATAGATGCGGATGTATATGCATACAAATATTCTGACTGGTTCAGGAAATTGAACATCACATCAAAAATAGGATTCCGGCCGATATTCCGGCTCACCGATACCTTTTCCACTAAATCTTCAAAGGGATATTCCTGGTTCTCATAGGCCCCCACGGTTCGGGTCTTTAATTCTCCCAGGAAGGTCCCAAAGGTCTTCTCTCCTG